>SXGQ01820984.1_pt1 | contig 11276 bp, 8 predicted proteins | sample 3178371 | NCBI WGS metagenome assembly SXGQ01 (sample SAMN11356859, study PRJNA531348) | freshwater metagenome | isolation source: freshwater sample F1-20 | place: China: Fuxian Lake, Yuxi | collected 2017-12-25 | reverse complement strand
CGGGTGAGCACGCGGCGCTCGTCGCCCGGCGACTCGGCGGTTCGCGGGCCGGCGAGATCGTCGACACGGGCGGCCGCGTGCTCGGCCGGCATCCGGGCATCGAGCACTTCACGGTGGGCCAGCGGCAGGGGCTGGGGATCGCAAGCGGCGCGCGGCTGTTCGTGGTGCGGATCGAGGCGGAGACCTGCCGCGTGGTCGTCGGGCCGCGGGCCGCGGTCCCGGAGGCGGAACTGACGGCCGCGGACGCGACCTGGATCGTCGATCCGCCGGCGAACCCTTTTCCCTGTCTCGTGCAGTGCCGCGCCCAGCGGGCGGCCGCGCCGGCGATGGTGACGCCGCTCGAGGGCGGGCGGTTCCACGCCCGCTTCACCGGTGGCCCCGAGGCCTCACCCGGCGCCATCTCCCCCGGCCAGCCCGCCGTCTGCTACGACGGCGACCGGCTGTTGGGCGGCGGCTGGATCGAGGGGTGACAGGCGGCGATCCAGCCGTCAACGTGGCGGCTTGCCCTCTGTCGCATGACGAGCCGGAGGGTCGGCGAACGCTCGAGGAGCCTATGGCCGCCGCGGCCATCAGCGACGAGAGCTTTGCCGCCCCCGGCGGATTTCCGCCGTTTGAGCCATCGCGCCGCCGACCCAAGGCGGCTTTTTGCCCGGTCCAACCGGGCGAACTAGGCTTGCGAGCATCCCACAGCACGCCGGAGCCCCTCCCCCATGCCCCTCCCCATCGCCCAGAACGATCCCGCGGGCGTTCCCCTGCCCGTGCTCGTCGGTGGCGGGATCGTGCTCGGCCTCCTCGCCCTGACCATGCTCCTGCTCGTGTTCAACTACGGGCAGCTCTGGTTCCAGGCGTACTGGTCGAAGGCGCCGGTCTCGTTCCTCGAACTGCTGGGCATGAGCCTCCGCAAGGTCAACGCCCGCACGATCGTGCAGGCGAGGATCATGGCCATCCAGGCGGGCCTCGGCCCCGACATCACGCCGCGCCGCCTCGAGGCCCACTATCTCGCCGGCGGCGACGTGCCCCGCGTGATCCGCGCCCTGATCGCCGCGCAGCGGGCCGACCTCGACCTCGACTTCGACCGGGCCTGTGCCATCGACCTCGCCGGCCGCGACGTGCTCGACGCGGTGCAGACGAGCGTCAACCCCAAGGTGATCGACTGCCCCGACGCGGCCAGCGGCAAGTCGACGCTGTCGGCCGTGGCCAAGAACGGCGTCGAACTCAAGATCCGTGCCCGCGTCACCGTGCGGACGAACCTCCAGCAGCTCATCGGCGGGGCCACCGAGGAGACGATCATCGCCCGCGTCGGTGAGGGCATCATCACGTCGATCGGGTCGTCCGAAACCCACTTCGAGGTGATGGAGCACCCGGACACGATCTCCAAGGCGGTGCTGCAGCGCGGGCTCGACGCCCAGACGGCGTTCCAGATCGTGTCCATCGACATCGCCGACATCGAGGTCGGCGAGAACATCGGCGCCCGGCTCCAGGCCGATCAGGCGGAGGCCGACACGCGGGTGGCGCGGGCCAAGGCCGAGGAGCGGCGGAGCGTGGCGATCGCCCGCGAGCAGGAGATGAAGGCGGCGACCGCCGACAACCGCGCCCGGCTGCTCCAGGCCGAGGCCCTCGTGCCCAAGAGCATCGGTGACGCTTTCCGGGCCGGCCGCACGACCAACCCGGCGAACGGCCAGCCGTAAGCCGCACGGTCGCCGCGATCGCCCCAGCTTGCCGATTATGACGGTGAAGACGGGGTGTCTCCGCACAGGCCGGGAAATCGGTCAAACCTTGCGGGCATTCATGCCGATGAACGTCTTAGGCGGCGGTCGACAACCGTCACGATGACGTCCCGGGCTCAACCGCCTCGGAACGCCGGCCGCCCGCGAGCCTCGAGCAAGGGAGTGTGCCATGGCGATGCGTAACCTGCGGATTTACAACGGTCCGGAGCAGGGAGCGGCCGGCCTGTCGGTCGTGGCGGCGCCTCGGGAAGGCGCGGTCCGGGTGCCGCTCGGCGAGATTCTGCCGCTCTTGACCGATGCCGTCGCGAGCAGCCGGACGTGGCTGTCCGACTTTGCCGACGACGAGATCGAGATCTCGTCCGACCTGCACGACGTGCTTCAGGCCTACCGCCACTTCCGCCGGCCGAGTGCCTGACGATCATCGTGCGGAGTGCCGCCGCCGGCGCGGGCCGAGGTGCCCGCGTTCCGGCGTTTTCCCCGGCCTCGGCGGGCGACTACACTCGAGTGCGTCTCGCCCCACGCCCCCGGGAGGCCCACGATGCCACTACACCGTCGTGACTTTGTCGAGCAGGCTCTGGGCATGGCCGCCCTCGCACTCGCGGGCGGTGCCGCCCGGGCCGACGCCCCGGTGGCCGCCAGCGGGCGTACCGCCGGGCCCAACGACCGGCTCCGCGTGGCGGTGATCGGCGTCAATGGCCAGGGTGCGAACCACGTGGGCGAGTGGCTCGCCAATCCCGACAGCGAACTGGTCGCGATCTGCGACTGCGACCCCGGCGCCTTCGTCCGGTTGTGCGAGAGTCGCTTCAAGAACACCCGGCAGGTGCCCGAGTTCACGACCGACATCCGCCGGCTGCTCGACCGCCGCGACATCGACGTCGTGTCGATCGCGACGCCGAACCACTGGCACGCACTGATGGCCATCTGGGCGATGCAGTCGGGCAAGGACGTGTACGTCGAGAAGCCCTGCAGTTACACGGTCGAAGAGGGCCGCGTGATGACGCAGTGGGCCCGCAAGCTCGGCCGCCTGTGCCAGATGGGCGTCCAGAGCCGGAGCATGACCGGGATGCGGCAGGCCGTCGACTTCGTGAAGAGCGGCAAGGTCGGCCCCGTGAAGTTGGCCCACGCCCTGTGCTACAAGCGGCGGAAGAGCATCGGCCACGTCGACACGCCGGCGCCGATCCCGCCGGGTATGAACTTCGACCTCTGGGCCGGCCCCGCGCCGCTCGAGGTGCCGATCCGCGAGCGGCTCCACTACGACTGGCACTGGAACCACGTCACCGGCAACGGCGACCTGGGCAACCAGAATCCACACGAACTCGACAAGGCCCGCTGGGGCCTGGGGAAGCAGGAACTGCCCAAACGGGTCGTCAGCCTGGGCGGCCGACTCGGCTACGTCGACAACGGCGACGTCGCCAACAGCCAGATCACGATCTACCAGTGGGACGACGCCCTGCTCGTTTCGGACGTCCGCGGGCTGGAGATCAAGACGCCGGTGACCTTCGGCCTGAAGGCGGGGCCGCTCGGCGTGGGCAACATCTGGTGGGGCACCACGGGCTACGTGGTGGGGCTCGGCTACACCGCGGGCGTCGCCTTCGACTATGACGGCAAGGAACTGGGCAAGTGGTCGGGCGGCGACTATCAGGCCCATTTCGCCAACTTCGTCGCGGCCGTCAGGAGCCGCCGGCACCAGGACCTGCACCTCGACATCGAGGACGGCCATCTCTCGAGCGCCATGGCCCACCTCGGCAACGTCTCCTGGGCGCTCGGCGAAGCCGCCGAGCCCGGCGTGCGGCCGAAGCTCGGGGCCGACGACAAGCGGGTCGGTGAGACGCTCGAGAGTTTCGCGGCCCATCTCCGCGAGAACGCGGTCGACTACAAGCAGACACCCCTCAAGCTCGGCCGCGAGCTCGTGATCGACCCCAAGACCGAGTTCGCGACCGACCCCGAGGCCAACCGCCTCTTCACCCGCGACTACCGCAAGGGCTACGAGCTGCCGCGGGTGTGACCGGCCCACTCAGCCGTCCACCGGCTGCTCCGGTGTCGGCAGGATCAACTGCCAAAACTCCAGGTCCAGCCAGCGGCCGAACTTGAAGCCGGCCTCGCGGATCGTGCCGCAGCAGCGGAAGCCGGCCGAACTGTGCAGGGCCACGCTGGCCACGTTGCTGGCATCGATGCCGGCCACGAGCATGTGCAGGCCCCGCTGCTGCGCCGCGGCGATGATCGCATGCAGGAGTTGGCGGCCCACCCCCTCGCCGCGGAAGCGTTCGTCGACGTAGACGGAGTGCTCCGCGGAGTACTTGTAGGCCGACCGCGGCCGGAACGGCCCCCAGGTGGCGAACCCCGCGAGCACGCCGGGCTCCCATTCGATGCCGAGCACCGGGATCCGATCGCGCTCGCGGACGGCGAGCCACTCCCGCATCACTGCATCCGTCCGCGGGGCGTACTCGTAGAGCGCGGTCGTGTTCTCGATCGCCTCGTTGTAGATCGCCTGGATCGCCGGCAGGTGGGCGGCCGTGCAGGCGATCACCTCGCGGCGGGGCGGCGGGGGCTTCTTGCGGGCCATGGCGGCGTGTTCAGCGGCGCGGGGCGGGGGGCGGCGTGAGGAGTGATACCACGACGAGCACCAGGAATCCCAGCGGGATCGTCACCAGGCCCGGCTGGCTGAAGGGCATGGGCGCGGCCTCCCGCGCCAGGCCGTAGACCTTCTCGAAGGTGTCGGCCGAGAGCAGGATCCAGCCCAACGACGCCAGCATCCCCACGGTGACGGCGGCGACGATCCCCTGCTTCGTGGTCCGCGGCCAGAAGAGGAGCATCACCAGCGCCGGCAGGTTCGCGCTGGCGGCGATGTTGAACGCCCAGCCGACCAGAAAGCTGACGTTGAAGTTCTTGAAGAGGATCCCCAGGGCCATGGCCACGATCCCCAGCACGACGGCCGCCAGCTTCCCGCAGCGGACCTTCTCGTGGTCGGTCATGGCGATGCCGCACACGTTCTCGACCAGGTCGTGGGCCACGGCGCCGCTGCCGGCCATGATCAGGCCGCTGACGGTGCCGAGCACGGTCGTGAAGGCGATCGCCGAGACGATGGCGAACAGCGTCTCGCTGAAGCTCCGTGCCAGGAGGGGCGCCGCCATGTTGGAGTCGGTGGGATCGAGGGCGCCCGAGGTCATCGCCCCGAGGCCGAGGTAGAGCGTGAGCACGTAGAAGGCGCCGATCGCCGCGATCCCCACCACCGTGCTCCGCCGGGCCGCGGCCGCGTCCTTGACGGTGTAGTAGCGGATGAGGATGTGGGGCAGGGAGGCGGTGCCGCAAAACAGCGCGAGCATGAGGCTCGCGAAGTCGAGCCGATCGGCGAGCTTCCCCGTCGTCAGCCCCTTGAAATAGCCGCCGGGCTTGAGCAGGTCGGCCCCCGGGCGCTCCACCGGCGAGAACGTCGTGTGCACCCCCGCCTCATCCTGGTGCTTCTGCGCCGACCAGGTGACGACCGTCGAGTCCTCGAGGACGCGAAAGTATTCCAGGGGTTTGAGCGGCCCGGTCGCGCGGCGGCCGGCATAGGCCGCCGGCAGTTCCTTGATCGTGCCCACCGGCCGCAGGTCGTGGTCGCGGCCCTGCGGCCGGCCGTCGACGAGCACGGTGCCGTCGGGCTGGACGGTCCGCACCTGCGGGGCAAGATCGACGTCGCCCGGCCGGCCGGCGTTGACGGCCAGCCCGCGGTTCAGGATCAGCACCGTGAGCAGGCCGCAGAAGAAGACGAGGAGCGACCCCTTGATGAACTGCACCCAGGTGGTCGAGACCATCCCCGCCGTGACCACGATCAGCGTGACGGCGATCCCCACGAGGAGCACGCCGGCGGCGTGCGGCAGGCCGAGGAGCGGCTGGATCAGGGCGCCGGCGCCCACCATCTGCGGGATCAGGTAGAAGACGCTGACCACGAGCGTGGACACGGCGACGGCGAGCTTGATGCCGCGGCTTTGGAACCGTGCGTCGAGGGCGTCGGCGAACGTGAACCGGCCGAGGGCCTTGATCGGCTCCGCGATCACGAACAGGGCCACGATCCAGCCCGCCAGAAAGCCGATCGAGTAGAGAAAGCCGTCGTAGCCCGAGACGGCGATCATCCCGCAGATGCCGAGGAACGAGGCGGCGGACAGGTAGTCGCCCGCGAAGGCGATGCCGTTGACGAACCAGTGGATCTCGCCGTGGGCGGCGTAGTAGCCCTGGGCGGTCTGCCCCTTGCGGCCGAGCCAGAAGGAGAGCCCGATCACGCCGAGGACGAAGGCCGCGAAGATCCCGATCGCGGTGGCGGAGGTCGCATAGAGCATCGTGCCATGGTCTCCAGGCCGTGTGGGCCGGTCAGCGGCCGCGCCGTTCCACGAACCGGCAGGCGGCCATGTACAGACCGGCGAGCACGATCGCGGCGGCGATCAGGCCGAGGCCGTAGGCGATCGCCAGGTTCGTGCCGCCGAAGGGCCGCTCGGAGAGCCACTCGGGCCGGAGGAGCACCAGCGCCATGAAGCCGGCGTAGAGGGCGACGTAGAGGGCGAACATCACGAGGCCGACGCGGGCCCGGGCCCGGGCCGCCATGATCTCCGGCCCGTCGTCACCCGTCCGCTGCATGGTGCCTCCGCTATTCCTCGGCGAAGCCTACCCGCCGGTCGCCGCCGGCCGCCAGATGGGTGAACCGTGACGTTCCAAAATGATCGATACCCGTAAGCCGCTGTTGGTCCCTGGCCCCGCGCGACGTAGAATCGATTGCGTCGGGCCTGGCTTCGGGATTTTGTTTGGTAGGGCGTCATGATGGCTGCGGCAGCGGCGGCGGAGCGACTGCGGGCGGGCGCGTTGCAACCGGCCGGACGGCGGAACCGGGCCGCCCGCCCGGGCTTCACGCTCGTCGAGCTCTTGGTCGTGGTCGCGATCATCGCCGTCCTCGTGGCGTTGCTGCTGCCGGCGGTGCAATCGGCCCGCGAGGCTGCACGACGCACGCAGTGCGCGAACCGCCTGAAGCAGCTCGGCCTGGCCCTGCACACGCACGTCACGACGCAGGGCGGTCGCCTGCCGAGCGCTGCTCCCACGCCCGGTGGCCACGGATTGTTTTCCGCCCTGTTGCCCTATCTCGAGCAGACCACCCTGCACCGCCAGTTGAATCTCGATGAAATCGTGTACGGGATGCTACCTCCCCCCGCGCAGGCATTCAGCGTCGTGCCCGACTATGTCTGCCCCAGTTATCCGTTCGAGGTCGTCAAGTCACCCGCCCAGCAGGCCCAGGCGCACTACCAGGGCATCGGCGGCGTGGTGCGTGCCGGCGACACGAACCTGGAGTTCAACACCCACGGCCCGCTGCCGGCCAACGGCGTGTTCCGCATCAAGGTGGCGGTCCCCACGGCGAGTATCCGCGACGGGCTCAGCAACACGTTGGCCATGGGCGAGTTCGTGCACCGCGACCGGACAGCGACGGCCGCCTATGCGAGCCCGCCCGGCAGCGTCCGGCCCTGGATCGCTGCCAGCGGCATCGACCCCGTGGGCAATCACGGCGGCATCTACACCTTCAAGGTCTGCCAGTATGCCCCGAATACGCCGGTGGATCGCGACGTCAACGGCGCCGCGTTCAACTACTTGCCGATGGGCAGCCATCATCCCGGCACGACGAACTTTCTGATGGCCGACGGCAGCGTCCACGCCCTCGCCGACGGCATCGATCTCCCCGCCTACCAGGCGCTGGCCACCCGCGTCGGCGGCGAGCCTGCCAGCCTGTGACCAGGCGGAGTGCGTGCGGCGGGCATCCGCCGCGAGCGACGCCTGCCCGGCCTGCCGGCCAAGTCCCGCAGCCGTTCAAGCGGGTTCGCTCGGGCCGCTGGATTTTCTCAACCCGGCCACCGCCAACGCCGTCGCGGCTGCCGCCACGAGCGCGAGTGCCGCGGGTTCGGGAACCGGCACCGCCTCGGCCCAGGTGTTGCTGATGCGGATTTCATCGAAGCCGACCCGCGTGGTCGAGAAGGTTGTATTGTTCGCCCCGGACCCGAGTTCGATTTGATTGAAAAAGAAGGTACTCGTGCTCGTGGTCTGGACGACCGGCGTCGGCTCCGCGGCTCCCGGCGTCGGGTTGACGAACAAGCTCAACCGCTCGTTGTTGCCCGACTGGTTGAACTCGATCTTCAGCACGAGGAGCGTCGGGTCGGTGGTGATCGGGATGCCGGAATCGACCGTGGCGGCGAACGGGCTGGTCAATCGCCAGTTTGGCTGGCCGCTGTTCTTGCCGAAAAAGGCGCTCTGGGCGTTGTTGTGCTGCAGGGTGAGGCCGGCGAATCGATTGCCCTCGACGTACTGGTAGGCGTAGCTCACGTAGATCGTTCCGGGGCTGCCAAACGTCGTCGCCAGGTCTCGGCGTGACGTGGAATCCGCCGAGCCAGCGACGCTATTCGGGGTGAAGGAGACCTTGTTGCCCGCGACGTCGAGGCCGACGATCGGGATGCTGCTCCCCGTGATCGTCATCGGTCCGCCCGTCCCGGCTCCCCACGCGCCGCTGAACCCCTGGCCACCGTTCAGGGTGGACAAGGACTGGGACGGCGTGTAGCTGAACGGTTCGTAGACGAACAGGTCGGCGTGGGCCCCGGCCGCCGCCAGCACCAGCGGCGCGGCGAGCAGCAACGTGCACCGGCGGGATGACGCCCTGGTCATGGCTTCCCAAACGCCTCTGGAGAACGTGCGGGGACTACCCCCCGAACGAACCGACCATCGGAATGCTACGCTAGAAAAGTTGGCCTGGCAACATCTCGTTTCGACCCGTGGCCGGTGGCGCATGCCCATCCCCATCCGCGCCGTTGCCGCCCTCCTGTTCGCCGCCACATCCACGGTGCCCCTCCGGGGCGTGGCGGATCCGGTCGACCCCTACGAACCGCGACAGGACGCCTACGAAACCACGCTGCTCGTGGCCGGCGGGTCGAGCGGTGGCACCGCGGCGGCGATCACCGCCGGCCGGCTGGGGATCCCCACGGTCTGGGTCGTGCGCATGCCGCGGGACATCGGCGGGCTGTCGACCAATGCCGTCAATCCCGACAGCGACCTGCCGATGCGGCAACTGGGCGGCCTGCCGCTGGAATACGACGTCGAGGCCCGGCGCACCACCGGCTTCAACGTCGGCGGCCAGGGCGACGGCGAGGGCTATTTCGCCCCCTTCCACGTGTTCTTCGCCTACACCCGCCGGCAGGTAGACGCCCTACCGAGCGTCACGGTGCTCTCCGGCCTGTCTCCGGTCGAGGTGCAAAAGGATCCGCGGTCGCGGCACGTCGACGCCGTCGTGTTCGCCCACCGTCGCGACCCGAGCCGCCGCGTCGTCGTCCGCGCGGCCTACACGATCGACGCCGAGATCGAAGGTGATGTGACGCACCTGGCCGGCGTCTCCACGACGCTCCGCCGCGAGGCCCGGGGCCCGAGCGCCGACCCCACCCGTGACGACGAGGCATATGCCGGGCGACTCTTCACGCCGCTCGAGAAACTCGGCGCGCTGGGCGTGGCCGGGGGCGACCTGCTCGCGGGCAGCACGCAGGCGGCCGACGAAGCACCGGCGACGATGGCCTGGAACGGATCGGTGACGCTCGAGGACTACGGGAAGGCCGCGACGGCCGACAGCCCGTGGGTGCTGACGCGTGCGCCGCACGGGTACGACCCGGCCGATTTTGCCTGGTGGCAGGACGACGAGGTCTACGGCGTGCGGCTCGACCCGAAGACCCGCCGCTGGAACATCGACCGCTTCCTCTCCACCGTCGAGGGCTGGCGGCTGCCCGACGGCCGGCACGTGCTGGAATCGCTCGACATCCGCGACCGCGAGGCCAACGAGAAGGCCCACCTCGCCCGCGTGATCCGCGGCCTGTGGCACCTGCAGCACGTCAAGAAGCAGTATCGCTACGGACTCGCGGCCCGGGATTTTCGCGAGGGGCTGCCCGCCAAGTATTCGCTCGCCGACTTCGGCACGGCCACCCGTGCGGGAGACGCTCCGCTGCCGGGGCTGATCTACATGCGGGAGGGCCGCCGGATGGTCAACGACCACGTGTTCGGTGGCAAACTGATCGAGGACGACGGCTCCGGGCGATTTGTCCAGAAGCGGGGCTGGCAGCGGCGGGCCGCGTACTTCAACGCCATGCTCGTCGACATCCACGGCGTGCACTCCGAGCAGCGGCCGGGCAGTGGGCCGGAGGGCATGCAGCTGCTGCGGCTGGTCGGCCGCCACCACTTCGGCACACCCTGCATCCCCTTCGACGTGTTCGTGCCGCGGCCCGGCGAGGCCACCGGCCTGCTCGTGGCCGCTGCCGGAGCATACACCCACCAGGCCTACGCCGCGGTTCCACGGATGGAGACCGGCCGGCTGCTGCAGGGCCATGCCTGCGCGGTTGCCGTGCACCATGCCCGGGCCGACGGCGTGCCGCTGCACGAGGTCGACGTCCGCAAGGTGCAGCTCACCGGACTCGAACTGCACGGCCAATCGCTCGCCTACCTCGACGACGCGATCGCCGGCACCACCTGGCACCTCATCGACCAAATGCTCGCCGCCCGGCAGGTGCCCGAGCGGAACGACCAGGGGGTGTTTCAAAGCGAGGCCGGCCTGACCGCGGCCGAGGCCGCCGCCTCTCTCACGGCGCTGTTTCGCGACCACGCCGAAGAGTCCGCTGAGCCGGCCCGGCTCCGGGCGGCGATCGGGCTGGTGGAGACGCCCCGCGGGCCGCTCGTACCGCGGGGCCTTCTGCTTCGCAGCCTGACGGCAGCGGCCGGTCTCGAGGTGCCCGCCACGGCGGGGCAGCCCTTCGCCGACGTGCCGGCCGATGGCGATCTCGCCCGCGCGCTTGTGCCGTGGCTCGAGCGGGGCTGGATCGCCGCCGGCCGCGATCACCGCTTCGAGCCGGACCGCCCGATGCCGTTCTCGGAGTTCAAGCGGCTCGCCTTCCACGTGCTGTTTTCCGGGCTCATGCAGACGCCGCCGCCCGCCGTCGGATATCGGCCGTGGCTCGTGCACGACACGTTCAACCGTCCCGACGGCCCCTTGGCCCGGCTGGACACCGGGCAGGCACCGATGGCCCCGGCCGCGTGGCGGATCGAAGCGGGCCAGGCGCGACCGCGACCGGACGGTTCGGCATCCGGGCACACGACGGGACACACCGATCCGACACACATGGCGTCGCTGCTGGTCGACGCGGGCGCCGCCGACGTGGATGTGACGGTCGATCTGTTCCTCGAGCAAACGCGGCGTGCCGCCACGGCGGGGATCGCGTTTCAGGGGCGGGATGCACGGTCGATGCGGCGGTTTTTCGTGCAGGCCGCCGGCCCGGCGCTCGAGGTGTGGACCGACGCGCTCGTGGACGGCGAGCGGCGCGACGTCACCCGCCGATCGATTCCGACCTCGAAGCGCGGACTCACGCTGCGGGTGGTGGCCGAGGGGGATATGGTCCACTGTTTCCTCGACGGCCGTGAGATCGAGCAGCTCCGCCGCACCCCCGCGGGTGGCACGCTCGTGGGGCTGGTCAACGGCGGCGGGGAAGCCAGCCGGTTCGACAATTTCGAGGTCCG
>SXGQ01060431.1_pt1 | contig 11276 bp, 6 predicted proteins | sample 3178371 | NCBI WGS metagenome assembly SXGQ01 (sample SAMN11356859, study PRJNA531348) | freshwater metagenome | isolation source: freshwater sample F1-20 | place: China: Fuxian Lake, Yuxi | collected 2017-12-25 | reverse complement strand
TTCCGCGGCAGACGGCGCGACAGGCCGTCGCACGCGGCGCGGAGATCGGCCAGCCAGTCGTCGGCGGCACCCAGCAGCGCGAGGAACCGCGCTTCAGCAGGGGCCTGGCCCTCGGCAGCGCCGGCACCGGCCGCGGCGCGCGAGAGCAGGTCGCGGTCGATGCCCAGCGGCAGGTGGCGGCGCGCGACCTCGTCGGCGACGGCGGAGGGCAACCCGACCCCCGCGCGCTCCCCGAGGAGCCGTGCCGCGTCGGGGCAGCGGAGCAGGTGGGCGAACGAGGGGAACTCGCCAATCGCGATCCAATCGAGGATCGCGTCGAGCAATTGCCAGGGGGTCGAGCGCTGCACCGTGCGGCCGCCACCGCCTGCGCGCCCCGTCAGGCCCACGGCACGCAGCCGCTGCTCGAGCTCGGGGATCAGCGCCGCATCGGGGGCGGCGATCGTGATCTCGTCGGCGGCGAACTGGCCATCGAGGCAGTGAAGCCAGTCGACGATGGCGTCTGCCTGCCCCTCGGCATCCTCCACCACCACGATCCGCTCGAGCGGGATCGGGATCGGCACCAGCTCCCAGGCGGCAGGAACGATGCAGCCGAAAGGGTCGAAGGCAGCGGCGATCTCGGCATCTCCCATCGTGGCCGGTGCGGCGAGGAGCGCATCGCACCCCTCCGGAAGCGCGGCCAGCAGGCTCCGCTGCAGGGGATCGAGATCGACGGTGGCGACGAGCACGATCCGCCGCGCGCAGTGGACTTCGTGGTTCTCGATCGCCTTCCGCCGCGCGGTCTGCCGATCCCAGCGGTCGAGCCCGCGGAGCCAGGCCAGATACCGTTCCTCGAGCCGCGTCAGCGCCTTCCAGCGGTCGTGATCGCCGAAGGCGGGGAGCTTCGCCTCCGCCGCGGCGGCGAACCCGGCGAAGCCGAGGCCGTGGGCTGCCAGTTCGCGGTGCAGGCTGACGATCCCGGCGGCGGTGTCGACGAGCCGGTCGCCCGCCACGCCGTCTGGTTCGGTGGCCTCGAGGCCCGGTGCGACAAGGGCCCGGTCGCGCTCCGTGGCGGTGGCGATCGCACCGGCCCAGCAGAGGGTTTCGAGGACCGTGTCGGTGAGCGGCTTGCCCGGTGTGTAGAAAAACTCCGGCAGGTCGCCCGGCGTCGTGATGCGCGGCGGCACGAGCGCGAGGCGGCGGCGCCGCGCTTCCTCGATCAACAGTTCCATGAGCCGCTGGCCGGCGGCGCGCCCGGGAAGCACGACAAGGTGCCCGGAGAGATCGGCGACGTCCTGCTCCGCGGAGTCGCAGCGATCGATCAGCCACGAGGCCGCTGCCCGTAGCACTCCCGCCGTGGGGTCGAGGCGGTGGAGACGGCAGGGGGCCGGCGCTGGCAGGGGGGAATCGGGAGCGTCCGGCTCTTCGCGGGTCGGGATTGTCGTGGTCGCTTCCCGATCGGCCGGCACCCGGGGGTCGGGAACAGTGGCTTTCCGTCGGGCCATGGATCCTTCCGTTGGGGGTTGTGGACGGAAGTTTAGCAGGCTGTGGACAAACAGCCTGCGGCACCTCACGGATGAGGTGCCGGGAGCGCAACTCTCTTGAAAACCGCAGGTTTTCGCGTGGCCAAAGGCCAAGGATGGACTTTGGCAGGAGGCGCTACGACGGTCACGCGGGCAGGAGCGCCCCGATCGAGCGCCGCTCCGTGTCGATCCAGTCGATCCCCAGGTCGATGGCCTCGTGGATCGCGGTGATGCTCTGCCCGTCGTCCTGATGGCCCCAGGCGAAGGGCCGGCCCGCCCCGCCGACCGCCCAGGTGCCGAATCCCGGCGGAGTGATGAGCAGGTCCGAGCGGCCGAGAGATCGCGTGAGCATGGTCGGGGTGCCTGAAGGAAGTGAGGGAGGGGGCAAGACGGCCGGTCGGGGCCGGCGGGCGGCATCCAAGGAAGGCGCCGTGACCTATCATGGAGGCCGGGGAAGACCGGCTGTCGAGTGGCGGCAGGTTCCCCGGCCCGACCGCAGGCACCCGCATGTGTTTTTGCACCGTTCGTCGATCGTTGACTCGTCGCTCGTTGACGATGTCCCTGGGTGTGGTCGCGCTGCTGGGGGTGGCGAACGCCACCCGCGCTGCCGAGCCGGCGCCGCGTGCGGCGCGGGTCGAATGGACCACGTCGCGGATCACCGGCACCCCCGAACCGCCGCCGCCGTACGGCACGGAGGACGTCTTTCCCGGGCTGCGTTTCGACCATCCCACCGCCGTCGCCCGGCTGCCGGGCACTGATCGGCTGGTCGTCGCGGAGGAGAAGGGGAAGGTGTATTCCTTCCGGGTGCCGACCGACGGCGCGGCGGCCCGCGCCGATCTTGCCCTCGATCTCGGCGCGGTGCCGGGGCTTGATCATCTCTTCGACATCACGTTCCACCCGCGGTTCGCCGAGACCCGGTTCTGCTACGTGGTCTACGCCCTCCAGCCGAAGATCCCCGACGGCACACGCGTGTCGCGGTTCACCGTCTCGGCCACCGATCCGCCGGTCATCGATCCGGGCAGCGAGCAGGTGCTGATCACCTGGCTCTCGGGGGGCCACAACGGCAGCGCACTGGTGTTCGGCGACGACGGGATGCTCTACATCTCGGCCGGCGACAGCGGTGACGCCACCCCGCCCGATGCCGCCGGCACGGGCCAGTCGATCCACGATCTGCTGTCGTCGGTCCTCCGTATCGACGTCGATCGATCCACGCCGGCGACCGCCGAAGGCCCGGCGCTTCCGTATGCGATCCCCGCCGACAATCCGTTCGTGGATCGGCCGGGCGCGCGCGGTGAGGTCTGGGCCTACGGACTGCGGAATCCCTGGCGGATGTGCTTCGGGCCGGAGGGGCAGCTCCTCGTCGGCGACGTCGGTTGGGAGTTGTGGGAGATGCTCTACGACGTCCGCCGCGGGGGCAACTACGGCTGGAGCATCATGGAGGGGTCGCAGCCGGTGGTCGGCGACCGCACGCGCGGCCCCGAGCCGATCGTGCCGCCGCTCGTCGAACATCCCCACACCGAGGCGCGCTCGATCACCGGCGGTTTCATCTCCACCGGGGACCGGCTGCCGGAATTGGCCGGTGCCTACATCTACGGCGACTATGTCACCGGCCGGATCTGGGGGCTGCGCTACGACGGCGCGCGGATCGGTGGGCACAGGGAGCTGGCCGACACGGCGCTGGCGATCTCGAGCTTCGGCGTCGATCATGCCGGTGACGTGCTCGTCGTCGACTACGACAGCGGGGCCCTCCATCGCCTCGTGCCCCGGCCGCAGGCGGCCGCCAACGCCAGCTTCCCGACCCGTCTGAGCGACACCGGCCTGTTCACCGACACCGCGGCCCATTCCGTCGCCCCCGGCGTGGTGCCCTACGCGATCAGTGCCGAAGCCTGGGCCGACGGCACCCGGGCGACGCGCCATCTGGCCCTGCCGGGCGCGGGGCAGCTCTCCCTCTACGACACCCAGAACCCGCAGCAGGGATTCATCCGCGGCAAATTCCGCTTTCCCGCCGACGGCGTGCTGGTGAAGACCGTGGGGCTCGACACCCGGCCCGGCGATCCCTCGAGCCACCGGCGGATCGAGACGCAGGTGCTCCATTTCACCGGCGCCGATTGGTACGGCTACACCTACCTGTGGAACGAGGCCCAGACCGATGCGGAGCTGGTGCCTGCGGCCGGCACCACGGTGTCGCTCCCGGTCGCCGCCGCCGACGGCTCGGGGCGCGTGCACCGGCAGTCGTACCGGGTGGCGAGCCGCACCGAGTGCATCATGTGCCACACGACGCGTGGCGGGTCGCTCTACGGCTTCACCCCCCCGCAGCTCAACCGACCGGTCGCCCGGCCTGCGGGCCCGCCGGCCGGGCAGGGTGCGGACACGGTCAATCAGCTGCGCCTGTTCGACGAACTCGGGCTGCTCGCGAAGCCGCTCGACGAGAACGTGACCGCGCCTGCCGATCCCTACGACACCGCCGGCGATCTCACCGCGCGGGCCCGTAGTTACCTGCAGATGAACTGCGCCCAGTGCCACCTCCGGGGCGGCGGCGGCGCGTCGGACTTCGACGTCCGCCAGGACGTGCCGCTCGAGAAGACGAAGCTCGTGGGGCTCCTGCCGAGCCACGGCGCGCTGGGCATCGACGACGCCCGGGTCGTGACCGCCGGCGACCCGGCGCGCTCCGCGCTCTATTACCGGATGGCCACCCTCGGTCGCGGGCGGATGCCGCACTTCGGGTCGACGGTGGTCGATGAACGGGGGCTGCGCCTGATCGGCGATTGGATCGCGAGCCTCGGGGAAGCCTCCGGACCGGTAGCCTCCCCTCCGTCCGTGCCGGCGCTGCCCGCCGCAGCGACCCCGACTGCGGCGCTCGGGGTGCTGCGGGCGATCGAGTCGCCGGGGATCGATGCCACCGCGCGGCAGGCGGCGATCCGCTGGGGAACCGGTCAGGCCGATCCGCAGGTGCGCGATCTGTTCCTCCGGTTCGTTCCCGAAGAGGATCGCCCCCAGCGCCTCGGCCCCGACATCCGGGCCGCCGATCTCCTCGCCGTCGAGGGGGATGCCGAACGGGGGCGACAGCTCTACGCCACCGCCGCCATCGGCTGCCGCACCTGCCACCGGATCGGCTCCGACGGTGGCGAGGTCGGGCCGGCGCTCACCGATGTGGGGCGCCGGCTGACCCGCGCGCAGCTCCTCGAGAGTCTGCTCGACCCGAGCCGCACCATCGATCCGAAGCATGCCACCTGGTACCTCGAGACGACCGACGGGCTGGTGCACACCGGGCTGCTCCAGGAACGATCGGACGAGCGGATCGTGGTCCGCGATGCCCAGGGGCGCGACCACGCCGTGGCGCGTGGCGACATCGAGGTGTTCGTGCAGCAGCCGCAATCGCTCATGCCCACCCAGCTCCTCCGCGACCTCACCGCCCAGGAAGCAGCCGATCTCCTCGCCTACCTCGGGAGTTGCCGATGACACGCCGACCGATCGCGATCCTCTCCCTGCTCGTCGTCGTGGCGGGGCTGGGCGGAATCCCGGATGCCGTCCGGGCCCAGTCGCCCACCGCGGCCGATGAACGCCTTGCGGCCTTCTTCCGCGATCATCTCGACGCCAGCTTCGCCCTCCGCCCGCTCGAGGCTACGCTCCTCGGCGACCACCGCTTCGACCACCTCCTCGACGACATCTCCCCCGCCGCGCGGCAGCGCTGGCTCGACCACTGGAAGAGCCAGCTGGCGAAGCTCGACGCCACGTTCGCCGGAGCCGACCTCTCGGCCGACGGCCGCCTCGATCTCGGCATCCTCCGTGACGACCTCGTGCGGAGCATCTGGCTCGCCGAGAACGAGCAGCCGTTCGCCACCGACGCCCGTGTCTACGGCACCTACTCGACCGACAGTGTGTTCTCGCTGCTGACGCAGTCGACGTTGCCGAAGGAGACCAACATCACAAGCGCGATCGCCCGGATGAAGCTCATCCCCGGCGTGCTCGAGGTGGCGCGGACGTCGCTCACCGACCCGGCCCCGGGGATGCTCGAGACGGCGATCCAGCAGAATCGGGGCTCGATCGCCTTCTACGACCGCCAGATCTTCGACCTCGTCGGCGAGTCGCCGCAGCTGCCCGCGCTCCGCGCGGCGGCCGGGCCGGTCGTCGCGGCACTCCAGCGCCACCAGGCCTTCCTCGAGAAGGATCTCCTCCCGCGGGCCCGCGGCCCGTGGCGGCTGGGGAGGGAGAAGTTCTCGCGCAAGCTCGAACTGGTCCTCGACATGGGCTGGGATGCCGACCGGGTGATCACCGAGGCGCGCTCGGAATTCGACCGGGTCCGCCGCGACATGGCGTTCGTCTCGCGGCAGCTGTGGCACCGCTTCTTTCCCGACCGCGCGCTGCCCCCGGACGACGACGCCGGCCGCCGCGAGCTCATCGCCCTGGTGGTGGCGGCGGTGAACCAGGACCACGGCCCCCCCGAGACGCTCGTCCGCGACGCCCGGGAGATGGTCGCCGGTCTGTGCGAGTTCATCCGCACCCGCGACATCCTCAGTCTCCCCGAGCCCGACCGCTGCCGGATCATCGAGATGCCGGAGTTCCGCCGCGGCAATTCGCTCGCCTACCTCGAAAACGCCCTCCCGCTCGATCCGCAGGGGGCGAGCACCTACGCCATCAGCCCGCCCCCCGCCTCGTGGGACGCGGCCCGCGTGAACAGCTTCCTCGAGGAATACAACCGACAGATGCTGCGGATCCTCACGATCCACGAGGCCTACCCCGGCCACTACGTGCAGCTCGAGTGGTCGAACCGCTGCCCGTCGCTCATCCGGCGCGTGCTCCAGTCGGGCACGTTCATCGAGGGGTGGGCGGTGTACACCGAGCAGATGATGCTCGACCAGGGCTACGGCGCGGGGGATCCGGCGCTGCGGCTCATGCAGCTCAAGTTCTACCTCCGTGCGGTGGCCAACGCCCTCCTCGATCACGGCATGCACTGCGAGGAGTGGTCCGACGAGAAGGCCCTCTCCTTCCTCATGGACGAGGCCTTCCAGTCGGAGGGGGAGGCGCGGCTGAAGATCGTGCGGGCGAAGCAGAGCTCGGTGCAGCTCTCCACCTACTTCGCCGGCCGCACCGCCCACCATCGTCTGCGCCAGGAGATCCAGCGCGAGCTGGGGGACCGCTTCGAGCTGGGCCGCTACCACGAGGCGGTGCTGGCCAACGGTTCGGTGCCGGTGAAGCTGCTCCCGCAGCTGGTGCGCGAGCGGCTCGCCCAGCCCCGCTGATCGGTGCCCCGTTTGCCGGTGCCAAGGTGCCCGGTGCCAACCGGCGGCAGAGCCCCTCATCGCCGGCACGGGGCGGATCGTGGCCGCTCAGCGGAGCGCGGCGAGGCCGTGTGCCGCCCGCTGGCGGTTCAGCTCGAGGAGGGCTGTCGGCTCCTTGGCGACGAGCCGCACCAGTTGCGTGGGGCTGACAGCGAGGCGCGGGGCGGCCATGCGCGGTTCCCATCCCGCGGCGGCGAGGGAATCGAGCGCCTCGGCGAGGAGTGGGGGGAGGTCGTCGTGCGCCTCGGCGACCACGATCCGGCCGGCACGCACCCGCGCGTGCCACCGCGCCGAGGGGGGATCGGCCGGGCCGGGGAGCGGGGCCGTGCGGACCGCCACCGCGAGCTTCATCCGCAGGCGCCGCACCGCCACCGCCCGGTTCTCGGCCTGGCTCCGCCGCTCACCCGCCTCGGCGACGAGCCCCGTCGGCCGGTGACGGAGGATCACCGCCGTCTCGACCTTGTTGCGGTGCTGCCCGCCGGGGCCGCTGCGCCGCGTGCGCGTCTCGTCGCAGGCGGCGAGCAGGGCGTCGATAGGCTCCGCGGCGGGGTGCGTGGTCGAGCCGGTCACGGCGCGCTTTCTCGGTGACGCCCGCCGGGGTGTCAGGGCAGTTCCTTGAACCGTACGGCGCGCCAGCGCACCTGGTAGGGGCCGGTGCCCTTGGCGATGCCGTGCACCTGGAAGCCGATGTGCCCCTCCGGATCGTGCGGCTGGCGGAAGTCGGCGGTCGGGACGCCGTTGATCCAGCTGCGGTAGTGATCCCCCTCGACGACGATCCGGTAGGCGTTCCACTCCCCTTTCCGGAAGGCCTTGTTGGCGGCCTCGGTGCGGATCGCGTCGGTCTTGGTGAGGATGCTCCACCAGGTTCCGCGCCGTGCCTCGTCGTAGAAATTGCCCGCCGTGCCGTCGATCGCGATCTCGCACTGCGGGCCGTAGAGCCGGCCGGCGGGGAGCTTGCCGCCGGCACCCTCCGGCTGCTCACCCTCGGTGGCAAGGTGGCTGCGCACCTGGACACCGGAATTGAGTTGATCGTCGACGTTGACCTCGAACTGGAGTTCGAAGTTCTTCACCGGCTTGCGGGTGGCGAGGAACGTGTTCGGGCTCCCCTCGGCTGTCCGGCCGACGAGCACCCCGTCCTTCACCTCGTATGTCGCCGATCCGCTCACCACCTGGAAGTCGGCGAGCGAGCCATCGGCGAACCAGCGCACGAAGCCGGCATCGTCGGCCCGGGCGCTCGGCACCAGCAGCGTGCACAGCAAGGCAGTCGGTAGGGCAGTCAGCAGGCTGCGGCGGATCATCGGCACACCTCCGGGTCAGTGGTTGGGTTCGGCGGCAGAGGGACGTTGCAGTGGGGCAGGGACATGTCAGCCGGGTGTGCCGAAGCCGAACTCGGCTTCCTCGCGGGCGGCCCGCTCACGCCTGGCCTGGTCGAGTCGCGCCTGCTCACGGCGCGCTTCCTCGAGCCGTGCCTGCTCACGTCTGACCTGTTCGGCGCGGGCCGGCTCCGACGCGTCGGCATGAGGCCGGGCCGCCTGCGGATCTGCCGAGGGGGCCGGGGTGCGGCCCGGAGCAGGCGTCTCGGCCGCATCCGGATCGCGTGGGCCCCGCTGCCGGCCTCCGCGCCGCCGCCGCGGCCGGGGGTCGTCCGCGGGCGAATCGCTCGTCGGCGGCGGGGCGGCGATCGTGACCGGCCCAGTGAATCGCTCGATGACGAGCGGGTCGTGGGCGGTCACGTCGCCGATCCGCAGGCCGGCGCGGCCGGCGAGGAGATCGTCCACGAGTGGCCCCACCACCTCCGCCCGCCAGCCGGTGGCGAGGACCGGATCGCGGTCGTCATTGTGGTAGCCGAGCTTGAAGGCGAGCAGGTCGCGCATGTCGCCGGCGGTTCCCACCAGCGCCGGCGCGATGTGCATCTGCCGGCACATGCCGGTGATGGCGGTGACGAGGAACTGGCCGATGACCGCCAACTGGGCCGGCGGGGCGCGGAAGCGTTCGCCCCCCGGGCACTCGTCGTCCGACAGCGACAAGCCGCGCTCGATCGCCTCCGAGAGCCCCTGCATGATGTGGCGCAGGTCCGACCGCTGCATGCCGCGGATCGCGCCGATCCCGGCCGGGTCGGCGCTCTTGCGCTTGCAGAGTTCCACGAGAAGGTCGTCGCGCAGCACGCGCTTCGGCGGCATGTCGCGCTCCGCCGCCACGGCATCGCGCCAGTGCCAGAGCTCGCGGGCCACGGCGAGCTCGCGCCGGGAGAGGCCGTTGAGACCGGAGATCCGCCGCCAACGCTTCCGGGTGAAGCTCTCGGCGACGTCGTCCTGCCAGGTCGCCATCTCCTCTTCCATCCACCCCCGCCTCCCGAACCGCTCCAGCCGGTCCTCGAGTGTCCGCCAGACCGCCTCGAGATGGCGGACGTCGTCGAGGGCGTAGTCGAGTTGGGCCTGTGAGAGGGGGCGCTTGCGCCAATCGGTGCGCGTCTCCCCCTTGTTGGTCTGGACGTTGAGGACCCGACGGACGAGCGCGCCGTAGCCGGCGGGGTATTCGTGATCCACCAGCCCCGCCGCCACTTGGACGTCGAAGAGCCGTGCCGGGCGGCGGCCGAGCGCGTGGAGGATGAAGCCCATCTCCTCCCGGCCCGCGTGCACGACGGTGGTCCGTTCCGGCTCGAGGAACAGTTCCCAGAAGGGGTTCAGTTCACGCACCGCGAGGGTGTCGATCACCGCGAGGGTGCCCGGTGCCGCGACCTGCACGAGGCACAGTTGGCTGCGGTAGGTGTGCTCCGAGACGAATTCGGTGTCGAAGGCGACGTGCGGCTGATCGGCGAGTCGGCGCACCAACTCGGCGAGCCCCGCGGCGGTGGTGACGTGCTCGAAGCTGCTGGAGGAGGAGGGCATGCGTGCTGGGTCGCGGAAGGGGCATCGGGAGGTCACCGCCCCGGCGGTGACGGCGGGACGATCAGAGGAAGAGCACCGAGACAAGGGCGAAGATCGGCAGCAGCACCCCGAAGCTGTAGAGCAGGTAGCCGAAGAAACTCGGCATCCTCACCCCCGACTGCTCGGCGATCGCCTTGACCATGAAATTCGGACCGTGGCCGATGTAGGTCATCGCCCCGAGGAACACCGCCCCGAGGCTGATCGCGGTCAGACGACCGACCTCGACACCCGCCACGGTGGGGCCGTCGGCAGCCAGCCCCTGGGCCGCCTTGAAGAAAACGAGGTAAGTCGGGGCGTTGTCGAGCACGCTCGACAGGCTGCCGGTCGCCCAGAAGAACGACCGCGCCGAATCGAGCCCGAGTTGGGCCCCGCGCTCCGCGAGGATCGCCAGCGCCGGCTGCATGCAGACGAAGATCCCGAGGAACAGCGCCGCCACCTCGAGGATCGCCGCATAGGTGAAGCCGTTACGGGTGCGGATCGAGGCGCTCCCCCAGCCCAGCGACAGTCCGACCAGACCAAGAAGCACCGCCTCGCGGAGGAACACCCAGGGATGCCACGACGTGCCGGGGAACGTCTTGGAGGGATCGAGGAGGGCCACGGCGGCGATCACCGCCGCCATCAGCAGGGCGTTGGGCCAGAGGCCGGAGATCCGCAGGCGGGTGGCGGAGCGAACATCGCGGCGGACGTCGCCGAACGTCTCCCGTGGATGGGCGACGAACGTGTCCCAGGCCCAATAGACGCCGAGGAGCAGGCCGTTGGTCACCAGCCACGGCTTCCACAGCGAGAGCGTCCAGAGGAAATCAACTCCCTCGAGGTAGCCGAGGAACAGCGGGGGATCACCGATCGGGAGCAGCAGTCCCCCGCAGTTGCAGACGACGAAGATGAAGAACACCAGCGTGTGGGCCACCCACTTGCGCTCGCTGTTGGTGTCGAGCAGCGGCCGGACGAGCAGCATCGCCGCGCCGGTGGTGCCGACGAAGCTGGCGAGCAGACCACCGGTGGCGATGAACAGCGTATTGACCGTCGGGGTGGCGACGAGATCCCCCTCGATCCGCACGCCGCCGGTGATCACGTAGAGGGCGAAGAGCAGGGTGATGAACGGCACGTATTCGGCCAGCAGGGCGTTGACGAGGACCGCGCTGCCGAGCCCCCAATTCGGCCCGCTGGCGGCCGGCGCGGCGACGGCGTGGGCCGGAAAATGGATGTCGAGCGGATGGCGGTGGAGAAACGTGTAGAAGGCGAGGGTCACGAGACCGAGGCCGCCGGCCACGAGCAGCTTGCTGGAATTGTGCTCCCACCAGTGAGCGAGGCCGGAGGTGAGGGGAAAGATCGCGATCGCGGCCAGCAGGGCCACGAACGGCACCACCGTCCACAGCGGCGGTGCAGCGGCAGCGCCATGCGGGGCCACGTGGGCCCCACCGGCAGTGGTACCGCCGTGCTCGGCGGCAGCATGGCCGTCATCGCCATGCGCGCCCGCGGCTTGTGCAGCCACGATCAAGTCGCGACCATGCTGGGGCAGCCCGAGGAAGGCGGCGACGGCATAGGCCGCCAAGGTGAGCACGAGTCCGGTG
>SXGQ01686951.1_pt1 | contig 11277 bp, 17 predicted proteins | sample 3178371 | NCBI WGS metagenome assembly SXGQ01 (sample SAMN11356859, study PRJNA531348) | freshwater metagenome | isolation source: freshwater sample F1-20 | place: China: Fuxian Lake, Yuxi | collected 2017-12-25 | reverse complement strand
TCCATGATGGAGTCCGGGGCCAATCTGCCCGAGTACAAACTGGTCGCCAAACGGGCGATCAGACAATGGACTGACGAGGACAAGGCCAAGGTCGCCCTGTTCGCGTTGGGCCTCGAAGAATCTGAGGTGATGGAGACATCAATCATGTCGCCAGCGAAGGTCGAGAAGGTGCTCAAAAAGCGCAAGATCGCCCTTCCTGCTGATGTGGTCGTCGCCGTCAGTTCGGGTAACACCTTGGCAAGCGTGGATGACCCGCGCCCCGAGGTACTGCTGTTGGGCAAACAGTTATCTGCTGCCCTTTCTAAAATCCAGTAAAGGAAAATCATGTCTAGTTTAGTAACCTTCTCTCAAGCAAACCTGCCCGCAGTTTCAACTCTGTCATCTGCGCTTCGTTCAATCCAAGCTGAAGTCGGCCCTGCCGGTGTTGTCATCCTTAAGATGGACAAGACTGGCCACTGGGTCTTCGGTGCAGATCAGACCGAAGTCGAAGACGACGCCGTGTGGGCTGTCAATCCTTTCTCTTTTGTCCACGGCTTTATTGCTTGGGGTGATGGCGAAGTGTTGGGCGAAAAGATGACCAGCGTGAGCAACCCCTTGCCTGCTTTGGATGAGGCGCCCCCTCAAGCCAAGAAGGGCTGGGAGAGCCAAGTTGGTATGTCCCTGAAGTGCATCTCAGGCGAAGACAAAGGTATGGAAGCACGTTTCACCACCACGTCAGTGGGCGGTAAGCGCGCAGTACAGACCTTGGCTGTTGCTCTGGCCGAGCAAGTCGAGAAAGACCAGTCCAAGCCAGTGCCAGTCGTGCGTCTGAAGAAAGACCATTACAGCCACAAGTCCTACGGCAAGATTTACACGCCAGTCTTTGAGATTGTCGAGTGGGTGTCGATGGACGGCGAAGCCCCAGAGGTAGAAGTGAAGGAAGAGGCTGCACCAGCACGCCGCCGCCGTAGCGTCTAACTTTCTGAAGCCCTGTGACAGAGGGCTTTGGAAAGTGTATGATAGGGCTGTGCTTGGCGGCACATTCAAGGTAAGCCCTAGTCTGCATTCTGCTCGCACCTTGCGAGTCCGCCAACACCTCACGGTGAGAATGCAGTCTAGGGCTTTTTTATTGGTCTATATGGAAAAGATATGTTTAACCTGCAGTTTAGGGTTTAGCGCAAAGCGTAACTGGCAAAAGTTTTGCACGGCTAAATGCAGGAACAATTCGCCGACTAAAAAGTTGGTAACACAAGCGTTTCAACAATCGCGTAGGGCGCTTATAGACAAATTTAAAGTTGAGCGTGGGTGTTCTATTTGTGGATACAAAGCGCACGCCGCCGCGTTAGATTTCAATCACATTACCGGCGACAAAAAGTTCAGTATTAGCCAAGACCTTAAAGTAGCGTTGCATAAGCTATTGGGTGAGATAAGCAAATGTGAAATTTTGTGCGCTAACTGCCATCGCGTGCATACATATGAACGCCGCCATTGGCAAACTAAACGCAAGTCAAAGGTGGCCGCATGAGCATACTTTGGCTTGACTATGAAACAAAAAGTGCGTGTAACTTGTTGACTAAGGGCGCGTACAACTACGCCCAGCATCCAAGTACCGAGATGCTATGCGCAGCGTATGCGTTTGATGACGAGGATGTTCAACTTTGGTGGGCGCATGAGCCAACGCCTCAACGATTGGTTGACTACTTTAAATCTGGTGGTCAGATACGTTGTCACAACGCGGGTTTTGACCGGCTGATAACTTGGTTTGTGGTTTGCGCAGACTATGAACTGCCTGAACCTACCTTAGATCGTTGGTACTGCACTGCTACGCAAGCGCGTGCTAATTGTGCGCCTGGCAGTTTAGAGGATGTTGGCCGGTTTGCTGGCGCTGATATGCGAAAAGATCATCGCGGTAAACAACTTATTCGCTTATGTTGCATTCCACCGTTCAACGAAGACCAAAAAATCCTAGAAGAACTTGGTGAGTACGCCAAGCAAGACGTCCGTGCCATGCGTGCGATCAGCAAGGCCATGCGCGACTTGAGCGCAGAAGAATTAAAAGACTACCACGTCAACGAGCAGATCAATGATCGCGGCGTGTTGGTCGACGTGCCGCTGTGCCATGCGGCTGTTAAGTTTGCGTCCGATGAACTGATCGAGATCGAAGAGATCGTCAAAGAAGTCACGGGCGGCGCCATCACTTCGGTTCGCTCCCCACGCATGCGTGAGTGGGTGCTTGAGCGCGTTGGCCCAGAGGCCAAGAAGTTGATGGAGAAAGATGGAAAGTATTCGATTGATAAAACTGTACGCGCTAACCTTTTACTAATGGAGAATCCCGATGAAGTTCCTGCCGACGTCCAAGAAGTTATCCAATGCGCTGACGACCTCTGGGCGTCGTCGGTGGCAAAGTTCAGCCGACTTAGCGGTTTGGCGGACGAGGAGGATCAGAGGGTACGCGGAGCGTTCGTATTTGCTGGAGGTTCCGCGACGGGCAGAGCCTCATCCTACGGCGCCCAAGTCCACAACTTCACCCGCAAGTGCGCAGACGAGCCAGAGGCCGTGCGTAACGCCATGGTCAGAGGACACTCAATCGTGCCTCGGTATGGAAAGCGCGTTACCGATGTACTTAAGGGAATGCTCCGCCCCGCGCTCATACCCGCAGAAGGCAAACACTTCGTCGTGGCAGACTGGGCAGCCATCGAAGCGCGTGTCAACCCGTGGCTCTCCGGTCGAGGAGACGATAAACTGGAACTATTCCGCACTGGGGAAGATGTCTATAAAGTCAATGCCGCCGCAACGTTTAACGTCCGAGTCGATGACGTCACTAAAGACCAGCGCCAGATCGGAAAAGTACAAGAGTTGGCCTGTGGATTTGCGGGAGGCGTTGGTGCTTTCGCTGCTATGGGTCGGGCTTACGGCATTTCTTTACCAGAGCCTGTCGCAAAACGCATGGTGGATGGTTGGCGTCGTGCTAACCCTTGGTCTGTTCCTTATTGGTCTGCTTTGGAGGAGGCCTATACCCGTGCGATGAGAAACAAAGGGCGTGAATTTAAGGCTGGCCGTATAACATATTTGTTTGACGGCTTGCACTTATGGTATGCCCTACCCTCTGGTCGAATCTTGTGCTATCCCTATGCCAAATTGGAATCGGAGGGCGTGACCTATGCCAAAGCGGCATGGAAGCCTGCGCAAGATGCAAAAGAATGGCCACGCGCCCGCCTTTGGAAAGGCTTGGCGTGTGAAAATGTGACGCAAGCGGTCGCCAATGATCTACTTCGCCACTCCCTCAGACAACTCGATGACGTCGTGCTTCATGTGCATGACGAGATCGTGCTTGAGACTGACCGCGAGGACGCGGCAGAAGAACTAAAACGTGTGATGTGTACAGCGCCAGAGTGGGCAGTCGGCCTGCCTTTGAACGCTGAAGTTGAAACTATGAAAAGGTATGGCAAATGAATTTTCTTGATTTTTTAATTTCCTTGGCACCCGAGGGTGAGACAGCGCTGATCGTGCGTCAGAAACCCATGCTCAAAGATGGCGAGATGCAGTTCCACGCAGACGGCGCGATCAAATGCACATGGCCTGCTATGTTGCCTACCGCGCGCATCAAGCCTGACTGGGCGATCTACGGCAACACAGCCAGTTTCATCATCGACCGCTTTAAAGATGGCCATGTGTCAGCGTCTGCCGCTAATTGCGAGTATGTGTTGGTGATGGTCTTGGATGATGTAGGCACTAAGGCCAAAGTCCCACCCCTTGAGCCGACTTGGAAGATCGAGACGTCCCCTGGTTCATTCCAATGGGGCTACGCTTTTTCTGAACAGCCCACAAAAATGGACTTCGCAGCCGCCATCAAAGCCATCGCCGATGCTGGCTACACCGATGCTGGCGCTATCAATGCGGTGCGTAACTTCCGTTTGCCCGGCTCGATCAACCTCAAACCTGGTCGTGAGAACTTCGCCGCCAAGCTGGTCGAGTTTGAACCCAAGCGCGAGTTCACACTTGAGGGCATCTGCACTGCACTTAACATAACACCAGCACCAGCCGACTCTATCGGCGTGCGCCCCATCCGCTTGTCAGACGACGGCGCTGACGATGTGATGGCATGGCTGTCTGGTCAAGGTTTGCTTCTCTCCAAACCCAATCAAGAGGGTTGGGCTGGCGTGATCTGCCCCAACTCAGCCGAGCATACTGACGGCAACCCCGAGGGCCGTTACATGCCCGCCAATCGCGCCTACTGCTGCCTGCACAGTCACTGCCTTGACATTGACTCAGGTGTGTTTTTGCAGTGGGTGTCAGACAACGGTGGCCCAAAGCACGCTCCAGGCTTGCGTGAGGAACTGCTGACGATGGCCATGGATCAGGCACTCTCAAAACTAAACCCGACTGAGGCTTTTCCCGATGCTGGCGCGGCGGTTGTCGCTGAAGTTGAGCGCAAGGAACTGGGCCGCATAGAAAAAGAGGGCTGGTGGGAGCGTTTCGCGTACATCCAAGACGATGACTCTTACTTCGACATGAACGATCGCCGCGAAATCGGACGCGGTACGTTCAATGCGCTTTTCCGTCACATCGCCTGCAAATCAATCCACAATCAGCGCAAGATCGAGGCGTCTGTTTGCTTCGATGAGAACCGTCAGGCCAAGGGCGCCAAGACTTTGGTCGGCGTGACCTACGCCCCCGGCGAGAACATCCTTTGCGCCCGTGAGGGGCTGGTTTACGGCAACCGTTGGCGTGACGCCCGCCCGCCCGTGGCTGGCGGTGTTGACCCTACGCCATGGCTCGATCACGTTGAGCGCATGATCCCTGACGATATTGAGCGCGAGCATGTTCTGAACGTGATGGCCTTCAAAGTGCAAAACGCCAATGTCAAGGTCAACCACGCCGTGTTGCATGGCGGTCACCCAGGCTCGGGCAAGGACACCATGTGGGCGCCGTTTTTCTGGGCCATTGGTGGCGAGTCCTTGGCTAACGTCAAGAAGCTGGACAACAAAGACTTGTCGACCCCTTGGGGCTATCACCTTGAGTGCGAGGTGCTTATCATCAACGAATTGCGTCAGCCCGAGGCGTCAGACCGCCGCGCCCTTGAGAACAGTCTCAAGCCAGTGATCGCCGCCCCGCCTGAGTACTTGTCAATTCAGCGTAAGGGTCTAGCACCTTATGAGGCCGTCAACCGTTTGCAAGTGGTGGCGTTCTCGAATGAGCGCATGGCGATCACGATCCCCTCAAATGACCGCCGGTGGTTTGTGTTGTGGTCTGACGCCCTTTGCATGGAAGCAGACGCCGCCGCCCGCATGTGGGCATGGTACAAGTCCGGCGGGTTTGCGGCGGTGGCGGCGTGGCTTGCGTCTCGTGACGTCTCCGCATTTAACGCGGGGGCTGCGCCTCCGATGACCGAGGCAAAAGCCATCATGGTTGAGACGGGCATGAGCGGCGCTGAGTCGTTCTTAGTTGAGATGATGCGCGCCCGTATTGGTGAGTTTGCCGCCGGTGTGTTGGGCGGCCCTTGGCAGTCAACGTGCGACCGTCTGACTGGCGTAGCGCCTGCGGGTATGAAACTGCCCGTGGCGGCTTTGTTGCACGCGTTTCGTGAGGCGGGCTGGGTTGACATGGGCCTGCTCAAGTCGCGCGCGCATACGACTAAAAAGCACGTTTTTTGCGCCCCTGACATGGTCAACCGTTCCAAGTCAGAGTTAAGAGACGCGTGCGAGCCAGACGGCAAGTCTCCGTTAATGAAGTTGGTGAAATAAAAAGAAGGCCCCGATTAAGGGGCCTTTTTAATGGTTTGGCAACCGCTACAGATCAAGGAGAATTGACAGCAGCGCGCCCAGTATAAGCGCAAACAATAAGACCATGCTAGTAGGCCCTCTGCATTGCTTCCAAAGCCCCACGGTGAAGCAACCGGCGCGCCTCCGGCCCCTCGGCTTGGGCGCGTTTGTACTCGTGGTCGTTGGCCTTGCCTTGTTCGTGGCGATAGCCTAGGTCGATGTAATAGTGTTCCGTATAGGTCAACGGGCGGAAGGGCGCCAGCGCCTCGGCAATAACTTGGTTCATTCTTTCTCCCCTATTGCGTGGTCAGTCATGCCGCCGTTGCCAGTGCCGAGCTTTTTATAAGCCGCCATCGCTTCGGCATAAGTGGCATAAGTGCCGATTGTTTCGCCGGTTTCCTTGTTGATAATTTCGTAAATCATTTAAGCGCCTCTGTCAGAATACATTGCGCCGTGTCGATGTCGCCTGCTTTGAGGGCGTCAAGGGCTTGCACAATGGCTTGTTTGGGCGTGATCTTGCGCGCCTTTGATGCCGGTGGCGTCCAGTCGGGGTCGAGTTCCTCCAGCACTTCGGGCACGTTTGCATCATATAGCGCGGGCGTTTGCCAAAGGTTGTCGCACACATGCCCGCATTCAATCATCTTTTTATTGTCGTTCAGGCGTGCATAGCTCTGGATATAGTCGCCCGTTGTCATGCCCGCCATCCATTGCGGGTAGGCGCGCTTCTCGCTCACGGTTTTGGTTTTGGGCGGCTTGTCCATCAAGCGCCGATATTCTGCGGCGTTCTCAGGGCGGCATTTAATTTTGATGTTGTGATGTGTGAATTCAATCATTTTTAACAATCCTATAATCTGCGGGGTTGTGGTCTAACAAAAAGTTGTTTTTCGCGGCGTAGGCCATGTCATCAAGAAAGCCTGCCAGTTCTGCGGCGGCCTCTTCGTAAGTGTTGAACTGGGCGGGCTCTACTCCGTCCTCCGTCCATGTGTTCTCCCATTGATTGAGAAAAGTCAAGGTTTGCACTTCGTAGGTCATGCTGTCACCTCAAAATCCAAGTCTGCGCTGATAAAGTACAAAGACCGCCCGTCTTTTAATTGAATGTAGCAATAGGCGTGATCGTCGGGGTCTGCGGGGTCGTCACCTTGCGTTGCGCCCTCCAGTTCCGCCGCGTTGATATAAACAATGTCGCCTAGAGTGTCGTATTTCTCAAAAGTAGCGGAGGCGGGCACTGATAGACCCTCCTCTGCTAAGTCGTCGCGCATGCGTGCGTTATAGGTCATGCTGTCATCTCCTTAAATTGTTTGACTGTTAAATTGCGGGCGCGGTATTCGCCGCCGGTTTGTGTGAAACATGAATAAACGGTCTCGCCGTGCCCGTTACTGCGTAGCGGCTCGCCTACTAAAAACGCGCCGCCCGCTTGCGCCCTTGGGGGCAAAACCTCTAGCATTTGCCAATACATTGCTTCGGTCGTATCAATCCACGCGTCAGGCGTGGCCTCCATTGCATCCCAAAGGTCTTGCCATTCAAGTTTTTGCGCGCTCATGCTGTCACCTCATCAACTAAGGCGTTCAAAGCGTCACAAAGGCCGCGCAAGTTATAAGACTGAAACACAATCCCGCCGCCATATTGTTTATTGTGGAATTTGCGCCCGCCTTGAGCGCGTGAGCGTGCAAGTGCAAGATCGTATTTTGTAGAAATATCAATCCAAGGCACGGCGTTACGCTCCGCGTCAGTATTCAAGTCTAAAAAGTGCAACACATAGCGCGGGTTGCCGTTTACGTCATTATTTACGCGGGTGAAGTTATCAGGGGTTATCATGTTTTTAGCTCCAAAGGATGTCAAAGTAGGCCAACGCGCCCACGGTTAAGAGAAGGCCGATAGCAACGGCGGCGAGAATGTCATAAATTGTTTCTTTGTTCATGCCGCCGCCCTCATTGCCGCATGGTTAGCGGCGCGGTTTTCCTCGGTGAACTTAGCGGCGGAAATAACGCGCACGGCGCGGGTATCAGTGACGGCGCGGGCGTGCCTAAAATCGGCGGCTAAAGAATCGGCGCCTGGGCGCGTTGCCGCGCCGTGAACGGTGAACCAACCAAATGCGCCCATGTAGGCGTTGTTGGTTTGTATTTGAATCAAGTATTTTGCTTTCATTTTGTTTGCTCCTTAATTTGTGCTTCGAGTTTGACAATGGCGCGTTTGACGCGCTCAATTTGTACGGGGTCACGGCTTTGCTTTAAGACTTGCCGTTGCCAAAACAGAGAGTTTTCTAATACTTTGAGACTTGTCATACGTTGACCGCCTTTGCAAAATTAGGCGCTTCGCCGTTATAGGTTGCAACGCGGAAAGAGTGCCAACCTTGAGCACTTGCGGCGGCTTTGACTTTCTCAATATTTGCGGCGTCATTTGCGTTAGATGCAAAGTTTGCCAAAATATCTTCCATGTAACCGCGCGTTTCGCCTTGCGGTAAACCGTAAATGATGATTTCTTTCATGTTTGCCTTTACTTTATTAGATGCCGCGTTTGTTTCGCGGTATAGATATTGTAAAAGATTCTTTTACATTGTCAACAACTATTTTCTAGGGACAAACCCTAAGTTGTGGGTCATTGTGTTTTTTTGTGGGCGGCGTTTGCGTGCCTTGATGACCTACGCTCAAAGCCTTGTGGCATATAGAAAAAAGCCTATTGTGGGTTAATGTGAGTTATTAAAAAGATCATCTATGAAAATATGTCTATGTTATGTTAAGTCGCAATACGCCGTGGAGCTGGCGCGACTGAAAGTACCCCGCCACAATGACTCACATGACCCACAAACCGAAAGCACAAAGTTCGCTACTTTTCCCGCGTGAGTCATGGTGAGTTATGCAAAAGTCATGACTCACAATGACCCACAAAGCATAATGCAACATGATTGACAAACCATGACCCACAATGACACACATGACCACGCGTCACAATGACTGGCGGCAACGTGCCCACAATGACCACGTGGCACACAGGGTAAACCCTAATGGCATTTTGCTTGATGGGGAGGGGGTAGGGCCGACGGCAAAGGGCCAGCAGAAACGGAGCGTCTGCAAACAATTTTTTATTTTTTAATATATGATGACGGCACACATCAACACGCATGGGGATTGAGAAAGGTCGGCGCGCGATTCGCCGTTCATGCTCGAAAGCAGTGGGTTCGATCCCCACCAGTCCCCAGCCGTGTTGGTTAAGCGCACAGGGTTTGGAGAGACTTCCAAGCACCGCGTAGGGTCAGGGGTTCCTAGCCGCCAACAACTTTGTTATACTTTGTTCACTCGCAAACGCGCAGGAGAACAGATGTTCCATTCGATTCCATTTACACCGCGCAAGGTCGAAGCGACCGAATCGCGTCTAAAGGCTGTCTATGACGCAGCCAAGCTGGGCCTTAAGGGCGACGCACTCGCATTGGCCGCAGGCATGCTCCCCACCGAATACCGACAACTCACGCAACTTGACCCCGTGGTGGAACTCGCCGCACAGAAGGGCAAGGCAGACGCTGAGATAGAGATGTCCCGCGTTCTGCACCAAGCGGCCAACAACGGCGACGCCAAAGCCGCACTTGAGATTCTCAAACATCAACACGGCTGGGTGGCCAAGCAGGCTATCTCGGTTGAGGTCGACCAGCGCATATCCATAACCCAGGCGCTGGCAGAAGCCGAGCGCCGCGTCATAGAGATGGCTACAATAGACGAAGCCCCGAACCAGGCAAATGGTTCAGGGCTTCTGATCAACAACCGTAATAAGGACGGCAATGACTACCGAAATTCTAACGCAAGCGCGTCTACGATACCTGCTCGACTATGACCCGCACAGCGGCGCGTTTTGCTGGGCCAATCCAACTAGCCCTAGAGTGCAAACCGGCGTAGCTTGCGCTTGCCACGACAAGTACGGGTATATAGTTGTGCGGCTTGACACTAGGCTGTACAAAGCGCATCAGTTGGCTTGGCTGTACACACATGGCATTTTTACGCCGGAACTTGACCACATAAACAGAATCCGCGACGACAATCGAATTGTCAATCTTCGGGTTGCTTCGCGGTCTGAACAGATGCACAACGCAGGGATGTTAAGAAATAACACTTCCGGCGCAAAAGGCGTAAGCTACCATAAGGCATCGCGTAAGTGGCACGCCCGTATTTGGGTAGCTGGGTTATGCCGTAGCTTGGGTTATTTCAGCACAGTTGAGGAAGCTAAAAAGGAGCGAGATGCAGTCCACAATCTACTCAGTTGAAGATGAAATGGAACTTATGGCTAGGCTTTGGACGCCAGCCATTAAGGATAACCTTTTGTCTTTTGTGCTGCTTGTTTTCCCCTGGGGAGTTAAGGGTACGCCACTAGAGCATTTCAATGGGCCTCGTAAATGGCAGCGCGAAGTCCTAGCAGATTTGACCGCGCACATAGCGCAAAACAACGGAAAAGTTAACTTTGATACGTTTAGGATGGCTGTGTCGTCTGGGCGGGGAATTGGCAAATCGGCGTTAGTTAGCTGGCTAGTGATATGGATGCTGTCCACACGAATCGGCGGCTCGATAGTCGTAAGCGCCAACAGCGAAGCGCAGTTGCGGTCGGTTACTTGGGCTGAAATTACGAAGTGGTGCGCTATGCTAATTAACAGCCACTGGTTTGAGATAAGCGCCACTAGGGTTATGCCAGCCAAATGGCTAACTGAACTTGTCGAACGCGATTTGAAGAAAGGTACGAGGTACTGGGGTATAGAAGGGCGGCTGTGGTCGGAAGAAAACCCAGACGCTTACGCTGGTTTGCACAATGCCGACGGCGTAATGCTTGTGTTTGACGAAAGTTCGGGCGTTCCAGATAGTATTTGGAGCGTTTCGGCAGGATTCTTCACAGAAAACACGCCGAATCGTTTCTGGCTGGCATTTTCCAACCCACGGCGCAACACGGGGTACTTTTATGAGACATTTCACTCAAAGCGGGACTTTTGGGTGAGTAAGGTGGTGGATGCGCGGACGGTGGAGGGGACGGACAAACAGGTTTATGAGCGAATCATTGCGGAGTACGGCCCGGACAGCGCCCAGGCGCACGTTGAGGTGTATGGTGAGTTCCCACGGGCGGGGGATGACCAGTTTATACCGTCAGATGTGGTCGATGAGGCGATGAAGCGGCCAAAGTACAAGGATGCAAGTGCACCAATCATCATTGGCGTAGACCCTGCGCGGTTTGGGGCGGATGCGACTGTAATTGCGGTGCGGCAGGGGCGGGATATTGTGGCGATTAAGAAGTATAGAGGTGATGACACGATGACGGTGGTGGGGCATATCATTGAGGCGATGGAGGAGTACAAGCCTGCAATGGTGGTGATTGATGAAGGTGGGCTGGGGGCGGGGATTGTGGATAGGCTCAAGGAGCAGCGGTACAAAATCAAGGGTGTAAACTTTGGGAACAAGTCCAAAAACCCGATCATGTACGGTAATATGAGGGCGCAGATGTGGGGGGATATGAAAGCGTGGTTGAAATCTGCTAGTATTCCGCAGGATAGGTTTTTGAAGACAGACCT
>SXGQ01172653.1_pt1 | contig 11277 bp, 14 predicted proteins | sample 3178371 | NCBI WGS metagenome assembly SXGQ01 (sample SAMN11356859, study PRJNA531348) | freshwater metagenome | isolation source: freshwater sample F1-20 | place: China: Fuxian Lake, Yuxi | collected 2017-12-25 | reverse complement strand
GTGACTGCATCCCATGTTGCTTTCACCCTGATAGGGCGACGAGGGAGCAGACTGCCGTAATACGGTCCTGAGGTATTACTGGGATCAAACCGTCGGTCATTATTGATGAGGTGAATCGTCGCATTGCCCGCTTCGAACGGGCGGCTTTCGTCCACTCGTCCTCGTGTGATCTCAATATTGTCCACATAGTCAGAAACATCCGTCCAAGTGATCGAACCAATATCGGTTTTCGGGGTTGCGTCAAATCCGATTTCGACCGCCACAGTCGGCATTGATGCCAAACCCATTATTCGGCAACCTTGATTTTGATAGCACCCGAACGACGTTGGAAGGCTTGAAGGGATTGAACAATTTGTTTACCGATTTCGGCAGGATCACCAATACCCGCCTTGACGGTGATATTGATGTTCTGGTCGCCTGAACTGCTTGACGCATAGTTCATGTTGCCTAGACTGCTTGCGCCAAACGACATCGACGAAGCACCCTTCTTCTTGCTGTTTGTCCCACCTGTCGGTGCTTGAACAGGGTTCAAAATGACATCGATTGTTGCCGTGATTTGTGTCCTCAACTGCTCTGCCAGATCCGCTGTCAAACGATCAATTTCTGGTTGCAGTAAGAAAATCTGTTGAGCAATAGCGTTAACCATCGCATTAGCCGAATCAATGCCTGCTTGATAAAAGTCGGTAGCCAAAGTTTGACCAAGTTGATTTGCCGACTTCGTAACGTCGGTATAATACTTATTTGCTTGGTCAACCGCTTCCTGACCACCAGCAATGATTTCTTTTGCCGCTTCCGAACCTGCCTCAGCCCCCATAGCAAGAATCTGTTGAATACCGTACTCACCCAACCCAAGATCTCGAAGTTGCTTGACAAGACGAGCAAACTTTCTGGCTTCCTGCGCCTGCTTCTTCAACGCATCCATAAACGACAGTTGTTTCTTCTGAGCCTGATTTGCGGCTTTCGAAGCGTCCACATATTCGTAGTTAGCACTAATGATTGCGCCCCAGTCGCCAGACATTACCGCCTGATTTAAAGACATTTGGGCTTCCGCTACTCGACGATTAGCGTCCTCAACCGTCTGAATGGATTGCTTGTATTTGGAGAAAGCGTTGCCGTACGAGAAGATGCTGGAGATTGACGATTTGACCATTCCCTTGAAGTCCTCAAATGCTCGTGTGGCATCAGCAACTTTTTGTTGTGCTTGAGCCAACGCATCGTCCAACAGTTGACGGAGCGAGGATCTGAATCCTTCAATTGCGTTGGTTGCCGACCCTCCTCCTGCACCATTGACGGTTTGGGCGTATTCTTTCCACGTTTTGATGCCGTTTTCGACCGCCACTTTTTCACTATTCAGGGCTTGAACCTGTCTGCCCAGTTCGTCCAACAACATAAATTGTTCATACGACACGTCTCCGCCCGCCATCACGATTGCCATCAACACATCAAGAAGTGATTGGAGTTGTTCTTCGATCGGCGCAAGATCGGCTTCAATTTCAATGACTGTGGGGGTATCCGTCAACAAACCTAACGTCTGAACGAGACGGTTGATTTGATCCTCTGTGTAGCCACCCTGCAGAGCGGCGCTCTTGAAATTGTTAACCAGATTGGTCATCATCATTTCAATTTCTTTACCGCTCTTACCCATATTCTTCATGTTTGTAGCGTTCTCGGTAATCATGTCAGCAAGGTTGTACGCCGATTCTTGAAGCACGTCGAAGTTGCCTGCCCCGTTACGAACCGTGTCATTCAGGCTTGTCATTTCTTTTCGCATCGCCACAAGCGACTTGCCCGCATTGTTCAATTCTACTTGTGTTAAACCAAAGATTGCTTGAGCCAACTGATCCGTAGTGAAAGCCGTTTCACTTTCTAACATCTTCAACTCATCCATACGAAGAGCCAAACCCTGTGTTGCTACCGCACTATCTGAAGTGGCTCGAGCAATTTCCTCTTCAACTTCAGCCCTACGACGCTGTTCCGCAACCAAAAGCGGATACTGCTTACCCACGGCGTTCAGGATTATCAAATATTTTTCTTCTTCGGTTGCGGCTTTTTTGTACGCATCCGAAGCCTCAATCGTTTGGCGAACGTGTTCAACCATTGCGGCTTCTTCCGAACCCATTGCCTTAAACAAGTCCAGTTGTGATTCAACAAAGGTTTTGACATCTGTTTTTTCAAACTGGTCATCCAACTCTTCTAGTTGTTTACCCAAACGCACAAGGGCAGGGGTCATCACATCTTCAGCGGCAAGTCCAGCCATCGTTAAGTTTTGTGCCAACAACCGCTCAAAATCGCCACGCTCATACTCTTTAACTGTTTGCCCCAATACCTTTGCAACATCGGTCGCAATCCCAGCCTCTTCCGCCAACTGAGTGAACGTCCCAGCCTGATTCTTTTTGATAGCAATGAAAATATCGAGAACATCTGTTGCTTCCCTGCCAAGTGCATGGAGGGCGATGGTTAGTTTTTCGCCATCTTCGCCTGTGCCTGCAATTGTCTCGCTCATCTGGTCAGAACTCATCACATATTCACTCAACGCATCAGCGTCTTTCTTAAGAACGGAATACTGTTCTTTCAACGCTTCTGTCAAACCACGGGTGCGTTCTTCTACCTGCTTTGTTCGTTCCGACCAAGCGGTAAAGATTTTAATTGCGGCATAAACGATGATGAGCGGTGCCAAAGCGGCGATCATTTCGACAGCAAATGCTTTAACAGCAAGTGTCGCCATTTTGAATCCTGCGGCTGTCATAATACCAAACGACTTCATCATGCCAGCACCCTGATACATGGCATCCCAGCGGATCAATCGCATATTCTCAACGAAACCCTTGATCGGCGTGGTCATTTTGGTTATGGATTCCCGCATTTTGCCGAACGATTTACTCGCCATGAGCGAACTTGTCACCATGTTTTTGGCAAGGAGAACAGTCACAGCGAAGAGAACGGGTTTGAAAGCGGTTAAGGCTTTAACCAACCCCAGAACGACCACCGACAAAACTTTCAAAACACCGCCGATGAGAGGTGCGAGGGCTTTCATGGCAGAAGCCAAACTTTCCGCCATCTGGGCACCCATTTCTGCCAACGCATGACCCAACTCCAAAGCGGCGGGGATCAACGGTTTGAAACCGTCAAGGATTGACATTACCCCTTCACGAAGGCGAGGTGACGTAGCCACCAAAATAGCAAAACCCGCCAGCAAAGGGTTGAAACCAGCAACGAACTTACCAATTACGGGCAAACCACCAAGAAGTGACTTACCTGCAAATGTGGCTAACGCCGTTCCAGCGGCCGCCACGATTGGTGCAAACTTTTCAATAGATTTTGCAATCGATTCAGCCGATCCGCCAACGTCGGGAGCCTTTTTTACAAAATCCGACATTGCTCGAATGATGCCTGTCAATGGAGCAAGTAGACGACCAAAGGCAATTCCGATACCCTCAACCACGGGGGCAAGGGCACCGCCTTCTCTGACCGCACTCGAGATATTTTTTACCAGATCGTAAAAGTTTTTAATTAACGGTCCGAGACCTTTAAGAAGTGCCTCACCGATAGCGACATTCATGTCGTCTATGATTCGTTTGAAAGAACGGAGAACCTTACCCGGTTCCGTCATAGCGGCTTCGTAAACGCCCGCTACTTTTGCGCCTTCCTCCATAATGAGGTTGACGATTGCCTGTTGACGTTCAACAGCAGAAAGATCTTGAACACCTTTTCCGAGGCTTCGTGCGTAAGCATCGTAACCTTCTGATGCCATACGGGAAATACCCGCCGATTTCAACAAGATTGTAGAACCTGTTTGAATTGCTCGTGTTAGAAGTTCGGCAACGTCGGTTGAGTTTTTCTGCGAAATAACAGCCAAGTCCTGCCCAACTCGAGCCACTTTTGCGGCTTGGGCAAGATCCAAGTTGTTTTGAGCGTAAGTAACAGCGATCTTTTGGGCGGCCGCCATTTCGATACCCTGTGCCCGAATGGCATTTGCGGCTTCGTTGATCTTGTCGGCACCTAAACCAGTTGAGTTACCAATCGCATCGATCGCCACTCTCATTTCTGAAACTCGAGCGGCGGAGGAAAACGCCTCCCGAGCCATTTTGATAAGTCCTAAACCCATTGCGCCAGCACCGACACCGACCGAAATCAAACCTTTGTTAAGAGGAGCAAGGCTACTTTGGAGTCCCTGAGATGCGGCTTGTGCCTGCTTCATACCGCTGACCATGCTCGTCGCATCGGCTGTCAGTATCGCCGCAATGTCAAACTCTGCCATAACTCACCTCCTCTTGGATGCTTGCTCACTTTCGTAAGCCCTTAACTTGTAAAGAGCGATCCATTCGGAGAGTTCCGCAGACGAAATTGGCTGATGGGCGGGCGACCCGTAAAGCAGTTCCTCCACGGTTCTCCCCAAACTTTCCGCTAGTTCGAAGTAGAACCTTCGCTCTGGGTTGACGAGGAATCTTTTCCCGCCTCATCCACCGCCTTATCACCGAAACCTGACAGTCGCATCGCCACTTTGACGATGTTGTCCAAAGCGGAACCCGACTTTTCCATGACAATCTCATGGTCATCGTCGTTGAAAACCCGCTCACCCGTTTCTGGGTCAAAGACACAACCAATCACAATGTTCGGCATCATCCGAACATAGTTAACTCCGCCTTCATTGTCAGCGGCCGCTTGGGTCATTTGGGCACGGGCGGCTCCGCTCATGCCACGGATTTCAATGTCAACACCCCATTCTGGGATGTTCACAAGTTCTGATTGGGTGTCGTTGGTAGCGATAATGCGGTCACGAAGGGACACGGTTGACTCCTATTTGTTGTTGGATTTACTTATTAGAAAGTACCACGAGTGACTGAACCCGTGACTTGGAACTGTGCGGTTGCTTGAACAGCATCACCGACTGCGGCGCTGACCTCGTAGGAGGTCATAATGCACTCGCCTGAATACTTGACGTTGCCACCAGTTGATCCAGCAGGACCGTACTCGAATGAGAGGGTTGCTGATTGACCGAGAACACCAGCGAGGTATCCGTCGGCTGTCGCATCGAACAAACCGTTGATTGAGATGGTTGCATCGTTCAAACCGACGATGTAGGTCTTGGACGAGCCAGAAACACCGAATGTGGTGGTTTCGGCGGTGTCAATGTTGCGGGGAAAACCCACGTCATTGAGGTAAGCCGAAATGTCACGAAGCGTTCCGCCGTTGTCGTCAATTTTGAATACTGCTGTTTTACCATGTACGAATGCCATGATTATTTACCTCCGAGCAAAGGATGATTGTAGGGTTATTGCGCCCGTACCTGCTGAAAGGGTGTATTGCACCCGCAGGTAGCGGTTTACGGTGCCAGTCACACTAGACCGCTCCGAAGTTTTGACGGTTGTCGAAACCGTGGCGAAAGTTATGAGATCCGCATACGTCGAGTTGTCGGTCGAATGTTGGATCTTGACAACCACGTTCGCATTACGGGTGTTAGCGGTAACGTGTAATTGTCCAACTCCACCATTTGCGCTACTTGCGGCGTTATCCACACCCGTTCCGTTAGCGGTCGCAGTAACCGAAGCCAAATCAACTAGCGAAACACCGTGCTGAACACCGCCATCTGATTGTGCTTGATAACCGACTTTCACCACATCGCCCACAGGAGATGAAACCTCGTAAGAAGTTGTCTTGGCAAGCAAGATCTTGACTCGTTCGCCAACAGCCAAACCGTTAGGGGCGAATGTGACAGGAGCAAGAGTGTCGGACCCGATGGAGGCTTCAAGCACCTCATCAATCGCATTCGCCGCACCGTCAAACATTCCTTGAGCCTGAACACCGCCATCGTTCAAACCTGTGATGTAGGTCTTTGATCCGCCAGTTGCACCGTAGGTGGTGGTTTCCGAGGTTTCGACAGCACCAGAAACCGAACCATCATTTAGATACCCAGAAAGGTCAAATACCCCGTGGATAACTTTTGCGTTTTTGCCGTGGATAAAAGGCATCAGGCACCTTCCTCGGCGGGTGTTTCCTCTACGGGAGCCTCTTCGGCGGGTGTTTCCTCTACGGGAGCCTCTTCGGCGGGTGCGGATGTTCCGTCAGCCAGTTCAATAATGCCTTGCTCACGAAGCCATTTGATTGATTTGGAAGGAATGTCGTCCACGATGTCACCGATTTCGGCACGGCGATTCGGTGGGTAATCAATCCCTACAAGCACTTTATATTTCGGCATCTCGAACTCCTAACGGGCGTGACTGAACCCCGTTACCGCCAAGACCACAAGGGTACGTTCGACGATGCCGAGGTCACAGGGACACGATCAGTTACCTCGTTAGAATACTTAAATGGCGAAAATTGGGGGGCTATAGCCCTATTTAGCGATAAGGCTCAGAAGCCCCACGGCTCCCAACCTTTTCCTTGCCACAATTTGAGCGTGAATCTCAAAGACAATTCAGGATTGAACATATCCTGCGGCCAACTCCAGCCCATTACAGCCACGAACTCTCTGTGGATCTGGTTGATTTGGGTGAGCCCAGCGTCATGCCCGTTGAAAGCATCTGAGAGGCACCTAGATTCTCTCCACATTACCCGATCGAGCATTGGGAGGTCTGCCTCAGCCCAGCCGACTTGGCGGGCTAAATCCCACCATTGAGGGCATTTCGCATCGGCAGGGATTGGGGGTTTCGCCTGTGTCGTCGGCGGGACGGTCGTCGTGGTTTCTGCCACGGTTGTTGTGGTCGGGATTGTTTCCTGACCTTTGTCGGCTAACGCTATGGCTGATCCGACGGTTACAAGTGTTAAAGATAAAGAAAAAATGATGCCATATTTGGGTTTCAAAAGATCCTCCTCTTATGGGCGAACAGGGACGAGCAAAAGACTTATGAATACCTCCAGATTTTTGGTCGGGGTTAGTTCTTCTTGACTCCGAAGAAGAATAGAACGGCTGTAACGGTCACAATCCCCGTGATGGACACGGCGGATATGACAGCCAAAATGGTAGCCAAGATTCGCATCGGCTTCAAGTCAAGCCCCGTTTTTGGCTTTACATCTGGGACAGATAACCGTCCACGGGCGGGTTACAATCACAGCGAGCAACTTATCACAACGCCAGCATCGTGGGTCTGTGTCCTGTGTCACACCGCCACCATACGGGTTTGACGGCGGAGGCTCTACGGTAGCCATACCGTGAAATCGCATAAGATCCGAGGGCGTTCGTCTGCGTCACGTTCGGCGGGATAGATCTCTGTTGTTGGCAAGATTGTTAAAATCTGGATGCCAGAAAGCGTGGTTCCCCTGACCGTTCCAAGTGCATTACGGACGTTATTGCACAAGGTACGAGCGGTGTTGTAGTCGTGCGGGTTGGCACGGGCAATGCACCGAATCCGCTGATGGTCGACCGCCTTGACAGAAGAACCGAAAACGTGGGACGGTCCTGCCCCTTGAGACTCGAACAACGTAACGCATACCGACGGCGAATCAGGCATACGGGAGAGAAAAATGCTTGTCCCGACTGTCCCAAGACCTTCCGTTTGTAGGTAGGTTGCCAAAGAATCAAGGATTGCCATCTTCGCCTCCCATCTCTGTTTCTATCTTGCGGTTAGCCAGAATCTTCTTCACGTTCCTTGCGAAACGAGTATCAAACCCGTCACGAGCGTTATCCACAGGATCTCTCAGATAGAAGGCTTTACGACCGGGTGCGTGACGAAATGATGTATTTTCGTGTTGAACTTCGGCATAGGTCACATCGCCCATGTCAGTCGCCCCACCGTAGGAAATCTCCACACCAGCCTTATTGCCGACAATGAATGGTTGGTGGATACGACCAGAAGAGGACAAAACACCCTTGTCGAAAGGCACTTCTTTGCGGGATTGGCGCAAAATGCCTGCGGCTTCGACAACGAGAGCCTCACCAGCGGCGGGCGTAACATTGTCTCTGATCGAGGTTAAGGACTTGAACAGTTCGTCGAACCCTGTAACGGTGACAACAATCGGCTGTGAAGAGTTTGCTTTAGGAGCCATCGCATCCGCCTATGTGTATGTGACCGTGGTGTGGTGCGATCCCTCATCGTCAATGTGTTTACGAATAGACACAATCTGAGGCTCATCCCCGTTCGATAACACAATCCGAGTCAATTCGTCAATCGTTGGATTCCCGTAAAAGATGATTGTGCCCGTGTAATTGCTGTCGAAATACTCCGAGTTTCGATCAACCCGTAAATTGTCCATGATCCGACAGCGAACAGTTGTCCCAGCACCCGAAAATGTTGGCTTACCGTAAGCGTCCATAGATGAGAACGCATAGAGGGTTACGGTCGACGGCATCATCGTCAGGAATGTCGCCTCCAAACTCATGTGGTCGTCCCCGTAGCACCGCCTGAGTATCCCTTATTTTGATCCATATCGATCTTGAACTTGTATTTGCCGTCAAACACCTGTGTATCGAAATTGGGGCTAGGCGGGGCTGAACGAGTCGCCTGTGCCCGCAAACTGGTTGCACGTTGCAAATAGTTTTGTGCTTGAGCCTGAAACTGGGTTGAAATCGACATATCGCCCACCGACTTCGAGTAATCCGACTGGCGTTGAAACTTAGAAGCAATAGCATCACAAGCATTAGCGGCCGCTAAATAAGCACCCGTCCATTCAGAAATCAAAAAAGCGATCTCAGCATCATTCAACTGCTGATCGTTGGTATCTGTATCACCACACAGGAAGCGAACCTTGTCACGGGTGCTAGAAGCGGGATCTCCGCTGTATGTCCACGCCACAAGTCCTCCTAGTTATTTGGGTGCTGATGCCTTCTTGACGGGTTTTGGCTTCTCTTCCACAATCGCATCAACTGGCGGGGTTTGCAAGACGGGCAACAAGTACCGTCCGTTTATCAACGCTTTCAGATTCCGCCATTGGGAACCGTCAACAATCGCCCCTGTAGGGATGGTTTCATCCCCCATCGGGATCGGCTTCATTACTTGGTACATGATTCTCCTAACTGGACACAAAGGTCACTCCGACCGAAGTCGAAGAGATCAATTACTTGCGATATAGAACAACTGTTGTAGCGGAAGCAATATTGACATAGAACGTCCCGCTGTCTGACGCTGAAACCACAGCCGAACCGATGATGGTCACACCGCTACCACCCAGAATTGTTAAAGCGTGTGTAGCGGCGGCGAGGTTGATAACCGTGAACTCGGTTGTATCGCCAACTGCAAAGTTTGTGCTGAGAGCAATAATAGCGGCCGCAGTACCAGTTGTGACGTTACGACCCGTAGTTGGGGTAGCCGACACGATCGTATTTGTCATGATATGTGCGGCGGTTGCCACCATCGAAGCACCATCGGCAATCGTAGCGACACTCCGTTTGACAGCGGCTACACCAGTCGTTCTCGAATCGCCACTAACAACGAGATCATCGTTAATGGTTATGTCCCCGTCGACGTTAAGGGCACCGACAAGCACCTTGCCTTTAGAAAGACGATTCATTATGAACTCCTATCAGGAAACGCAACTGTTGAAGAAAAAGCCGAGATCTGCGCCGATAACTTTCATATCAAAAGCAATTTCAGCCTCAACACGGTCAGCCTTGAACTGTTCCATGCGGATACGGGACGTACCAACGGTGGCTCCAAGCCCTTGCGAAACGCCCGTCCATGACATGACGTATCCACCTGAAGGCTGAAGGAGACCCGGTGATGGTGCCGCATAGGTGAGGAGGGCGTGTTTCCCGTGGGTGAACGAGTATGCGCCAGTCGCACCTTCATTGTTGGTTGCCTTGACAGCCTTAGCAACAAACACTCGGGGCACATCGAACAGCGAAGCCATTAGGGCTTCGGTGATGATCTGACTTGAGGTGTATTTGATGCGGTCAACAAGGTCTGGGTGGTTCTTGAGAGCCTTGAACGTGTCGTATCCGAGTACGAGGGTGTTCGGCTCGTAGCCAGTTGTTGAAAGGATCGTGCGCTTTGCGGTTTCAATGTCGCCAAGCGGGTCGCTCGTCGCATAGTTGTCCCAGAGGTTCGATGGGGTTGAGTCGGTGCCCCAAACTGAAGTGGTGAAGTAGTTAGAAACAAACTCTGTTTCCATCTTCAGGGCAAGACGACCAGTTACAAAGTCAACCGCTTCACGGTCGACGTTGATTGGGCTGTCTGCGTTGGCACGGGTCTGATCGCCAATGTCCTTGTGAAACGCATAAACGTCTGCGTGGTACGAATCGGTCGACAGGTTGTATCCGCCACCAGCAGATTCGGTTGCGTCCGCACGGCGTTGAGCCTCGTCACGGAACCAGTCATTCTTGGTGTAGGTGAAGAACTTGTCGCTCTGCTTTGCAACAGGAACAATCGGGAATACCCGACTAGCAATGAAGTTGTTCTGGTTCTGGAAATATGCAACCGAGATGTTGGTCAAGATTGCGTCAACATGAACCTGTGAGGATGTGGGCTGTGGCATTTTCTATGTCCTTCCGAGAGTTATGCCGAACGTGCTGGAGCGGCACAGTTGATGACTGCGGTGAGGATGTCATTATCCGCACCAGAGCCGAGGATTACTTGACCAACGGTGTATTCCGTGGTGTCGGTTCCTGCGGTCTTGGCATCGGCTTTACCAACATTGTTGGTGCCGATCTTGACTCCTGCGTTGATTCCAGCAGAAGCAACAACCTTCGAGCCACCAACGACTACGATTGCGGCTTCTTCGCCAGAAGCAGGATCATTCTGAAGAACACCGATTGGTGAGTCAGTTGCGCCGTCACAAGCGACTGCCTTACCGCTGGAGATTTTAACAAAGCGATACTGCTTGGTTGACAAGTCCTCGCCAGCCTCGAGGGTGATTCGTAGAGCGTAGCCCGCTACTTCGTATGCCATTTTCTTATTCCTTCCGTACTAGAGGGACTCGTTGCGGTGTGCCGCATAGAGATCGGGGTTTTGCTGAACGACGGCGGAAACTGCTTGTTCCATCGTCGGGAACTCGCCTTTATCAAAGGCAGACTTGGCAAGAGATGTGATCTTCGTGTACGCATCGCCACCAGCAGGGGCACTTCCACGACCAATCTCTTCAAAAATGTTTGCGGACTCAGCCTGAGCGTTTGCGCCCTCAAGAGCCTTCTCGATCTTGGTAGCAAGTTCAGGAGCAACATCGGTCAACTGGCGAAGAGCAGGTCCGATTTCCTTCGGGTCGAGGCTCAAATGCTCCCAACCTGATGCCTTAGAGACGAACTCTGCGTCACGACGATCGTCACGCTCTTTCTTAAGTTCGGCACGAACAGCGTCGGCTTCAGCCTGAGCCTTAGCGAGCATTTCACGAACTGGTTGTGGGAGGGAC
>SXGQ01393023.1_pt1 | contig 11278 bp, 10 predicted proteins | sample 3178371 | NCBI WGS metagenome assembly SXGQ01 (sample SAMN11356859, study PRJNA531348) | freshwater metagenome | isolation source: freshwater sample F1-20 | place: China: Fuxian Lake, Yuxi | collected 2017-12-25 | reverse complement strand
TCGGCACCGCGTGGGCGTCGGCGTCGACGTTCCGCAGCAGCGACAATCGCGGTGGCGCCAACGGTGCGCGCATCCGGCTCGAGCCGCAGATCGGCTGGGAGGTCAACAACCCGGGCGAGCTGCGTCGTGTCCTCGGCGTGCTCGAGGGCATCCAGGCGGAGTCGGGGACCGGCGTCTCCCTCGCCGACCTCATCGTCCTCGCGGGCGGTGTCGGCATCGAGCTGGCCGCGAAGGCGGCCGGTCGGGAGCTGGAGGTGCCGTTCACGCCGGGCCGCGTCGACGCGACCCTCGAGCACACCGACGTCCCGTCGTTCGAGTGGCTCGAGCCGCGGGCCGACGGGTTCCGCAACTACCTCGGCAAGGGCAACCGGCTGCCGGCGGAGCACCTGCTCCTCGACCGCGCGAACCTGCTCGGCGTCAGCGCCCCGCAGCTGACCGCCCTGGTCGGCGGTCTGCGGGTGCTGGGCGCCACCTACGACCGGTCCACGCTCGGTGTCCTCACCGACGCCCCGGGCACCCTCACGAACGACTTCTTCGTGAACCTGCTCGACATGGACGTCACGTGGACCTCCGTCGACCCCGAGGCCGGGATCTACGAGGGCCGCGACGCCGCCGGTGCCGTCCGCTGGACGGGCAGCCGGGCCGACCTGGTCTTCGGCTCGAACTCCGAGCTGCGGGCGGTGGCCGAGGTGTACGCGAGCGACGACGGCGCGGACGCGTTCGTCGAGGAGTTCGTCGGCGCCTGGGTCCAGGTCATGGAGGCAGACCGCTTCGACCTGCACCGCTGACGCACCCCGTACGCACAGGAGGGCCCGGACCGCGACGGTCCGGGCCCTCCTGCGTCGTCCTGGACGGCGGGGGAGCGTGGCTCAGAGCAGGCCGACGGCCAGCGCGAGGACACCGAGCAGCGGCAGCGTGCCCTGCGAGACGGCGGCGCGCGCCTTGTCGGGGCTCGACACGAGGAGCACGAGGGCGGCCGCGACCATCGAGCCCGCACCCGTGAACGCGAGGGTGGCGCCGACGGTGGTGACGTCGAGTGCCAGGAGCACGGCTCCTGCTCCGGCCGTCACGGCCAGGAAGAGGGTGTAGAAGCCCTGGTTGTAGGCGAGCTCGCGCGTGGCCTCGGCTTCCTCCGGGCCGAGGCCGAAGGTGCGGCGTCCCCGCGGGCTCGTCCAGGCGAAGGACTCGAGCCAGAAGATGTACACGTGCAGCGCTGCTGCGAGGGCGACGAGGGCGACTCCGAGCGCGGTCATGCGCCCCATCATGGCCGATGCCGCGACGGGGTGGCCGAGGTCACGTCGTGCTTGGTTGCAGACAACAACTATCGGAGTATGGTTGTTGATGTCAACCAGTCCGTCCGAGCAGAAAGAGGAGCCGTGCCAGAACCCACCACCGCCGCACCACCGTCGTCCGAGGACAGCGGGGAGATGACCCATCGCCAGGTGCTTGAGGCGCTGAGCGGCCTCCTCCTCGCGATGTTCGTCGCCATGGTGTCCAGCACCGTCGTCACGAACGCGCTGCCGCGGATCGTCACCGACCTGAAGGGCAGCCAGACCGGCTACACCTGGGTCGTCGTCGCGACGCTCCTCACCATGACCGCCACCACGCCCATCTGGGGCAAGCTGGCCGACCTGTTCAGCAAGAAGCTGCTCGTGCAGGTGGCGCTCGTCGTCTTCACGATCGGGTCGCTCATCGCCGCCTCCGCGCAGAGCATGGGCGTGCTCATCGGCGCCCGCGCCGTGCAGGGCCTCGGCGTCGGCGGCCTCACCGCCCTCGTGCAGGTCGTCATCGCCTCGATGGTCAGCCCCCGTGAGCGTGGTCGCTACTCCGGCTACATCGGTGCCGTCTTCGCCCTCGCGACCGTCAGCGGACCGCTCATCGGTGGCGTGATCGTCGACAGCCCGCTCGGCTGGCGCGGCTGCTTCTTCGTCGGCCTGCCGTTCGCCGTCGCCGCCTTCGTCCTGCTGCAGCGCACGCTGCACCTGCCCGTCGTGCGCCGCGAGGTCTCGATCGACTACCTCGGCGCCACGCTGATCATGGGCGGCGTCAGCCTCCTGCTCGTCTGGATCTCCCTCGCCGGTGCGCACTTCGCCTGGGTCTCCGCCACGTCCGCCCTGCTCGTCGTCGGCGGTGTGCTGCTCATCGCGCTCGCCCTCGTCGTCGAGGCCCGGTACGCCCGCGAGCCGATCATCCCGCTGCGACTCTTCCGCGACCGCACCACGTCGCTGGCCACCCTCGCCTCCGTCATGATCGGCGTCGCGATGTTCGGCGCGACGGTCTACCTGAGCCAGTACTTCCAGTACTCGCGCGGCATGACGCCGACCGAGGCCGGCCTGATGTCGATCGCGATGGTCGGCGGCCTGCTCGTCTCGAGCATCACCTCCGGGCGGATCATCAGCCGCACCGGCGTCTGGAAGCGCTGGCTGGTCGGCGGCATGCTGCTCGTCGTGCTCGGCTTCGGCCTGCTCGGCACGATCGACGCCAGCACCCCGCTGTACGTCGTCGGGCTCTACATGGCACTCGTCGGCCTCGGTCTCGGCGCCACGATGCAGAACCTGGTGCTCGCCGTGCAGAACAACACGCGGCTCGAGGACATGGGCGCCGCCAGCTCCGTCGTCGCGTTCTTCCGCTCGCTGGGCGGGTCGGCCGGCGTGGCCGTGCTCGGCACGATCCTGAGCCACGACGTGAAGGGCAACGTCTCCGACGGCGTGCGCGACCTCGCCGCCTCCGGCCAGCTCGACCGGGCCGACCTCGAGCGGCTGAGCCACTCGACGGGCCAGATCCCCGACCTGTCCACGCTGCCTGGGCCGTTCCGGACGCTGTACGAGACCGCCTTCGGCGACGCGTTCGGCCACATCTTCCTCGTGGCCACGCCGTTCGCGGTCGCCGCGCTCGTGTGCATCCTGTTCATCAAGGAGGTGCCGCTGCGCACCACGATCCAGAAGGACGTGGAGGTGCTCGAGACCGAGGGCCAGCCGGCCGACACGGTGGCGAGCCTGCGATGACCGCCGGCACGGTGCCCCCCGCCGCCTCGTCGCTCGACGCGCTCCGGCTCGTCGAGCACGAGGTGGGGGTGCTGATGCGCCGGGCCCGCCGGGCGCTCACCGAGCGCGCGCGGCTCGTGCACCCGGACCTGCAGGCCATCGGGTACCTCGTCCTCGTGCAGGTCGAGGCCGACGGCCCGGTCCGGGGGAGCGGTCTGTGCGACGTCCTCCACCTCGACAAGGGCGCGGTGAGCCGCTCCGTGCAGCACCTGCTCGACCTCGGCCTCGTCGACCGGACGCCCGACCCCGACGACGGACGGGCGACGCTCCTCTCGGTCAGCGACGAGGGGCGTCGTCGGGTCCGGGCCGTCGACGCCGCCCGGCGGGAGCTGCTCGGCGAGCGGTTCGCGGACTGGAGCCGTGAGGACCTCTGCGACGTCGCCGCGACGTTGCGCCGCTACAACGCGAGCTTCGGCCCCGAGGCCTGAGCGCCTGCGTCCGCCGCGAGGTCGAGCGTCATGAAGACGCTGAGCGGGTCCGGTCCGTAGTCGGCGAACGGCCCGCACTCGACGAAGCCGCGCCGCGCGTAGAGCCGCCGGGCGGGGGCGAAGTGCTCCTCCGCGCCGGTCTCGAGGGAGACCCGCTGGAGACCGTCGGCCCTGGCGACGTCGACGAGGTGCTCCAGGACGGCGGCCGCGACACCGCGACCTCGGGCTGCCTGCGGGGTCCGCATGGCCTTGAGCTCCCCGAGCAGTCCGGGATGCGTCCTCAGCGCGCCGACCCCGAGCAGCACGGGCGGCTCCTCGTCGGTCCAGGCGGCGACCATGCGCACGTCCGGACGGGCCAGCGCGTCGTGGGGGAGGGCGTGGACGCTCTCCGGCGGTGACGTCGCCCGCATCTCGGCGAGGTGCTCGTCGAGCAGCGCCGCGACGTCGGGGTCGTGGGGCGAGACGGTCCGTACGTGCATGTGGCCATCTTCGCGCGGGTCCGGCGAGTACCGTGACCGGGTGCAGCACGAGTCGGTCGACGCGCGTCCGCGTCCCTCCCGGTGGCGTGTCGCGGTCGTCGGCGTGGTCGTCGCGCTCGGCGCCGCGCACCTGCTCGGCGTCACCGCAGCCGCCCTGCCGCCCAACGCGTACTCCGACGCCGCGCGTCCCGCGACGTCGTACCTCGGCGCCTACTTCTCGCAGAACTGGCGGCTGTTCGCCCCGAACCCGATCGCGTCCGACCGGGTCGTGCGCTTCCAGGGGGCCTACGAGGAGGACGGCCGCACCGAGGTCACGCCGTGGCTGGACTGGACCGACGTCGAGCTCGACCTCGTGCGCCACCGCCTCGTCGGCGGTCGCGCCGGCTACGTCACCAACAAGCTCTACGGTCCGCTGGCGAACCGCTACGCGGCGCTCGACGAGCCCCAGCGCGCGGTCGCCGACGTCGTCGACCCCGCCAAGGTCCTGACGTGGCGGCGGCTCGACCGTGAGCTGCGCGCGGGCTCGAACGACCGCTTCGACGACGCGCAGGTGGCCCTCTACCTCGCCTACGACCGCGCGACGACGGAGCTGGCCACCGACGCGCTGGAGGCCGCCCACCCCGGACGCCGTCTGGTCGCCGTCCGGTACGCGACGCGCAGCCAGGACGTCACGCCCTGGGCGGCGCGGCACGGCTCGGCGGCGGAGCGGCAGACCGCGCGTCCCACGCCGGTCCAGCGGATCAACGGCTGGCGGACCCCGCTGCGCGGCGACGCCGCCGAGCGCGCCGTGGTCGCCGACTTCCTGCGGAGGCACCGATGAGCGGCGTCGGTGACCGGGTCTGGACCTGGCTGACCGCGCGCAAGCACGCGACGCGCGGCCTCGCCATCACGCGGATCGTGCTCGGTCTCATCGTCTGGACGCAGCTGCTCGCCAACTGGTCCGACCGCCACTACACGTGGGGCGACGGCGCGACGTGGACGCAGGGCGTGCGCGACGTGAAGTCCTGGCCGGGCTTCCTGGGCATCTTCCAGCAGGCCCACGGTGCGAGCTTCGACGCGCTGTACCTGCTCACGGTGCTGGCGGGCGTGCTGCTCATGGTGGGCCTCTGGACCCGCGCGTCGGCGCTGCTGACCCTGTTCCTCTGGATGTCGCTGTACGTCTGCAACCCGTTCGTCGGCTCCGGCGGCGACGCGGTGCTGCGCATGGTGCTGCTGTACGCCTGCTTCACCGACTCCGGCCGGCACCTCTCCGTCGACGCCTGGCTGCGTGCCCGCCGCGGGGAGCTGCGTCCGGTGCTGCCCGGCTGGCTGTCGACCACGCTCCACAACGTGGCCGTGGTCCTGATCATCCACCAGGTGGTCATGGTCTACGTGGGCTCGGCGCTCTGGAAGGTGCAGAGCGACCTCTGGCTCGACGGCACGGCCGTGTACTACCCGCTGCAGACCGAGGCCTACTCGCCGTGGCGCGACCTCCTGCACCCGCTGTCGAGCGCGTCGCCCGTCGTCATGGCCGCGACCTGGACCGCCATCGTCGTCCAGCTGCTGTTCCCCGTGCTGCTGCTCTACCGCAGCACCCGGGCCGTGTCCCTCGTGGTGATCACCGGCATGCACCTCGGCATCGGGGTGTTCATGGGGATCATGTACTTCTCGCTCGTGATGATCGCGGTCGACATGATGCTCGTCAGCGACGCCTCGTGGCAGCGTGGCGGACGGTGGTGCCGGGCCTGGTGGGCACGACGGCGGGGGACGCCGGACCACGCCGGCCTGGTTGACCTGCGCAACTCTGTGTGATGTGTCTCAGGTGACAGTCGGAGCGCACGGTGACCTGAGATCTGCGTAAGATGTCCCGCAACGACCGCTGAGGCGGGCGTTGCACCGGCCCGCGGTCCGCAGCTCTTCCCCCAAGAAGCGCACCGCAAGACACAGCGACATGGGAGTCACTCCACGATGAACAAGCTCGGCAGGAACACCCTCGCCCTCGGGTTGAGCACCCTGCTCATCACCTCAGCGGCGGCCTTCTCCGCCAACGCGGCCGACGAGACGGAGTCGCACGCGACCAGCCGTTTCCTCAGCGGCACGATCGGCGGCACGAACCTCGACGCCATCGCGGAGCTGGAGGGCACCTCGGCCGACAACCCGGGCGACCCGGGGCCGAACACCAACCCGCTGTCGCTGACGGTGCTGCAGGCCATCCCGATCGACATCCCCGGCGGGATCGACCTCAACCTGGCCGACTTCCTGAGCCCGGGCAACGGCTCGGCCGGCGTCGCGAACCACTACGCCGCGGCTCCCCAGACCAACTCCGCCGCCGCGGCCAGCGGTGCCGTGAACAACACCGGCGCGATCCTGGCCCCCGGCAACGGCGAGTTCCCCTCGAACGCGAAGATCTCGCTCGACGGCGGTGTCCTGAACGGCATCAACGACGAGCTCGCGGGTGTCGACCTGTCGCTCGGCGCGCTGTCCGGCTCCGCCGTCATCGACAAGGGCGACCTGACGCGTGACTACCAGATCGGCAGCGCCACGCTGGACGTCAAGGTCCCGCTGCTCGCCGACCTGACCGGTGACCTCACCACGGCGCTCAAGGGACTGGACCCGGCGAACGACATCACCATCAGCCCGGCCTCGCTCTGCCCCGTGCTCAACGACACGCTGAACGTCGGGACGAGCACGCTGCTCGCGCAGCTGCGCTCGCTCGGCCTCGGTGCGCTGGCCGACACCCTCGGTCCGGTGCTGCAGACCCTCGGTCTGAACGAGGTCGACCTGTGCAACCTGCCGACCCTCCCGGTCAGCGGCACGCCGATCTTCGGCGACGACGTGCTCAGCCAGCTGATCACCGTCCAGGTCAAGGGCCTCGGTGACGTCACCAGCGGCATCGCCAACTTCTCCAGCGACGGCGTGGCCGTCGACCTGGCGACCGGCACGATCTCGCTCGACCTCGCGAAGATCCTGCAGGCGGCCGGCGTCGACATCAACAACCTGCCGCCGAACACGGACCTCGTGCAGTACATCACCAGCGACCTGATCGCCGGCAAGATCACGAACGTCCTCAACAACGCGATCGACGACATCGTCACCAACATCGGCAAGGTCAGCCTGCAGGTCACCGTGGCCGGCACGACGGTCATCCCGGAGTCCGACCTCGGTGCGCTCACCGACCCGCTGACGGCGATCCTCAAGCAGGTCACCGACGCGGTGCAGCAGATCGGCGCCCCGATCGACGACCTGCTCGGCGACCTCGCTCCCGACCTGGCCCGCATCGTCAAGCTGACGGCCAACACGCAGTCGACGTCCACGACGCCCACGCTGTCCGCGGGCGGCGAGAGCGCCGGCGTCCTGGCGGCCGCCGCGACCGGCACCTACTACCGTCAGGGCGCGCTCCGCGTCGACCTGCTCGGTGGTCAGCTCGCCAGCGTCGACCTCGCCAACGCCGAGGTCGCGCTGACCGCGGCGGACGACACCGACGCGCAGGCCGACGCGCAGGCCGACGCCGACGCGCAGGCTGACGCCCAGGCCGACGCCCAGGCTGACGCCCAGGCCGACGCCGACGCGATCGCGGACGCTGCGTCCGACGCCCAGGCCGACGCGGTCGCGGACGCCGACGCGCAGGCCGACGCCGACGTGACCACCACGCTGCCCAGCACGGGCGCCCCGAACCTGCTGCCCTTCTGGCTGCTGGGTCTGGGCCTGGTGCTCTTCGGCGCCGCGGTGCTCATCAACGAGCGTCGTCGCATGTCGCTCTGACGCTGCACACCACGACGCCTGCCCGGTGACCGCTCGCGGTCGCCGGGCAGGCGTCTGTCCGGACCTACGATGGAGGCATGGCGGTGGCGGGAGGTGACGGCGACGGTGCACGCCAGGGCGACGAGGACCGGCACGACTGGCGCGTGACGCTGATCGTGGCCCTCGCGGTGCTGGCCCTGGTGCACTCGCTGCTCGTCGCACTCTGGCTCGCGCCGCGTGGACCCGTGCGCGACGTCGCCGGGGGCTCGTTGCTCACCACCTACGTCGACCCCTACTTCCGCCAGTCCTGGGACCTGCTCGAGCCGAGCGCCCAGCGGGTCGACGAGGCGCTCTGGGTGCGTGCGCGGGTGCGCACCGGACCCGAGACGCTGGCGCTCACGCCGTGGCTCGACGTCACGAAGGCCGACCTGACCCGGACCCGCGACGACGTCGCGCCGGCCCGGGTCCACCTCGCCGGCCGCCGCCTGGCCACCAACCTCAACAACGCGATGTTCGCGCTGGGCCGGTCGGGCCGCCAGGTCGTGCTGGAGTCGACGGTCGGACGTCCGCCGGAGACGCTGCGCGGCGCACTCGCCTCGGCCGGCGTGCGCCCCGCCGACGTCGCCCCGTACGCCGACCTCGACACGATGGCCACGCGCTTCGCGTCGCTCTACACGCAGGCCTACACCGACCGCCGGGTCGTGCAGGTCCAGTACCGCGTCGCCCGCCGGACCGTCCCGCCGCACGCCGACCGCGACGAGCGGCGGGTGTCGTCGGTGCCGTTCGAGTGGTTCGACGCCGGATGGCGCGCCGCGGTGCGGGGCTCGGCGGAGGCGCAGTCCGCGTTCGACGGATACCTGGGGGTCGACCGATGAGCACGCTCTGGCGTCTGAAGGATGCGCTGGCCCGGACCCGCGGCTCCGCGGAGAGGTGGCTGACGGGGGAGCGGCACGCGCTCCACGCGGTCGCGCTCGCGCGCATCCTCGTGGGCCTGTCGGTGCTGGGCCTGCTCGTCACCAACTACTCGACGCGCCAGGTCTGGGTCGGCGACGCCTCGGCGTGGGCCGAGCCGGCACGGGCCGTCAGCCGCTTCCCCGAGGTGTCGCTCCTCGACGGGGTCAGCGGCGACCTCCTCACCGTCGTGTACGTGGTCGTGATGCTCGCGGCCGTGGGCCTCGTCCTGGGCTGGCGGGCCAAGGCCATGACCATCGTCGTGCTGCTCGGCTTCATCGCGGTGACGGCGCAGAACCCGGTGCTCGGGTCGATCGGCGACAACCTCGTGCGCCTCACGCTGCTGTGGATGCTGCTCATGCGGACCGCCGACGTCTGGTCGCTCGACGCCAACCGGCTCGAGCCGCGCGACAGCGACGACGTCGCGCCGGACTGGCTGCGCACGGGGCTGCACAACGTCGGGCTCGTCGGCCTCGGTGCGCAGACGGTGCTGGCCTACCTGGCGGGCGGTCTCGACAAGGCCTCCCAGCCGGTCTGGCAGCAGGGCACCGCCCTCTACACGACGCTGCAGCTGCCCGAGTTCCGTCCGTTCCCGTGGCTCTCGGACCTGCTGTCGAACGCGACCGTGCTGCTCGCGCTGCTCACCTGGACGGTGCTGGCGGTGCAGCTGTTCTTCGCCCCGATGCTGCTGCGTCGCGAGACGCGCAACCTCGTCGCCGGGGTCGCGATCGGCGTGAACATCCTCTTCGCCGTCGTCCTCGCGACCCCGTGGTCGTCGTTGGCCGTGATCGCCGTGACCGGCCTGTTCGTCAGCGACGACCGCTGGGCGGCGCTCGGCGAGCGGGTGGCCGACCTCGCGTGGCCCGTGCTCGACCGCACCGCCGACCTGCGCTACGCGGTGGCCGACCGCGTCGCGGACTGGTGGTACGACCGCGTGCTCGGCCTGTGGGACCGCGTGCGGTTCAGCGTGTTCCGACGCTGACCTGCGTCGCCGCACGGCGACCGGCCACGACGAGCAGCACGACGGGCACGACCAGGGTGCCGGCGACGGCGTTCAGCGTCCCGAAGCCCTGCCACGCGACGAGGACGCCGGCGAGCAGGCCACCGGCGGCCCCCGACAGGTTCATCGTCAGGTCGCCCAGCCCCTGGACCAGCGGGCGCACGTCGGGCGGCGTCGAGGCGGTGAGCAGCGCGGCACCGGCGATCACGGCGGCCGACCAGCCGAGGCCGAGCAGGACCAGCCCGACGGTGATCTGCAGCTGGGAGTCGCCCGACGTGCCCGAGACGACCACGGCGAGCAGCAGGACGAGCTGACCGGCGAGGATCGTGCGGGCCGGTCCCCAGCGGTCGGCGAGCCAGCCCATGACCGGCGACAGCGCATACATGCCTGCGATGTGCAGGCTGATGGTCAGGCCGATCACCTCGACGGCAGCGCCGTGGTCCTGCATGTGCACGGGCGTCAGCGCCATGACCGAGACCATCACCGCGTGCGCCAGCGCGATCGTGACGACGGCCGTGCGGGTCCCGCCGCGGACGTGCGGCAGCGCTGTCCGCACCCGCGGCACCGCGACCTCCATGCCGTCGCGTCGGGCGGGCGGCAGCGGGTCGGGTCGCAGGAGCAGGAGGTTCATCAGGCCGGCGACGAGGAACGCCACGCAGGCGAAGACCATGGTCCCGGCCAGGTCGGGCACGCCGAGAGCACGGGCGGTCGAGGTGCCCGGGCCGGTGAGGTTCGGGCCGAGGACCGCGCCGACCGTCGTCGCCCAGGTGACGAGCGAGAGCGAGCGGCCGACCTGGTGGCTCGCGGCGAGGTCGGTGGCGGCGAAGCGCGACTGCAGCGTCGCGGCGGTGCTGACGCCGCACAGCAACAGGCCGATGAGCACGAGCACGAGGCTGTCGGCGGTCGCCCCCAGCACCACGATCGCCGCGCCGGCGGCACCGAGGAACCAACCCGCCGTCAGGGCGGGCCGGCGGCCGGCTCGCACGGCGAGGGTCGCCAGGGGCACGGTCGCGATCGCCGCGCCGAGGGTCAGCATCACGGTGGCCATCCCGGCCCAGCCGGACGACCCCGACACCTCGCGCAGCAGCAGCACGCCCACCGCGAGGCCTGCGCCGCTGCCGATGCCGCCGACGACCTGCACGACCACCAGCACCCGCAGGACGCGGCGCTGCGCCGCCTCCGTGGCGGTCACGAGGCCCAGATGGTGACGCGGTCCTCCGGGTCGAGCCACAGGGCGTCGGCTGAGGTGGTGCCGAACGCCTCGTGGAAGGCGTCGATGTTGCGCACCACCTGGTTGCACCGGAACTCCGGCGGGGAGTGCGGGTCGACGGTGAGCCGGCGGACCGTCTCGGCCGGACGGACCTTCGACTGCCAGGCCTGCGCCCAGGAGATGAAGACGCGCTGGTCGCCGGTGAGGCCGTCGATCGTCGGCGCCTCGCCACCCGTGGCGATCCGGTACGCCTGGTAGGCGATGCCGAGTCCGCCGAGGTCGCCGATGTTCTCGCCGATCGTCAGCTCGCCGTTGACCCTCTGTCCGTCGGCGCCGTCGGGCGAGAGCGCGCCGTACTGCTCCACGAGCGCGGCGGTGAGGCCCTCGAACGCGGAGCGGTCGTCGTCGCTCCACCAGTTCCGCAGGGCGCCCGTGCCGTCGTAGTG
>SXGQ01254903.1_pt1 | contig 11278 bp, 2 predicted proteins | sample 3178371 | NCBI WGS metagenome assembly SXGQ01 (sample SAMN11356859, study PRJNA531348) | freshwater metagenome | isolation source: freshwater sample F1-20 | place: China: Fuxian Lake, Yuxi | collected 2017-12-25 | reverse complement strand
GTTGGCCAACTGCCCACGCAACCCGAACACCCCCTGGCTGCCGACGCGGAGGGTGAACCGACCGCCAGCCGTATCGTACTCGCCGATCGCGCTGCGCGGCTCCATGGCGCAGACGACGACGCGGTTGTTGCGGATGGGAAGGGACGTGACATGCGCGGCCTTCGCGAAGGCCTCGTCGACCTTGGCGAGGTCACCGAAGGCGAAGTCGAGCACGACGTTGTCCGGGATGTCGTCATACAGCGTGGGCGCGCCGGGCGCGGCGGCGGCCGACGCCTCCGTGACGGCGGGCAAGGCATCGATGTCGAGGATGACCGCCTCGGCCGCGTCGCGCGCCGCAAGCCTGGTCTCGGCGACCACGAAGGCCACCGGGTCACCCACGAAGCGCACCTTGTCTGCGGCCAGCGCGGGCCGTTCGATGTTGCGGAGGGGGGTGCCGTCGGCGTTCTTGAGGGGCAGAACGCAGCGAAGGGTGCCGTAGCCGGCGAGGTCGGCGCCGGTGAAGACGCCGAGCACGCCAGGCATCGCCTTCGCCGCCTCGGCGTCGATGCCCCTGATCACGCCATGCGCGTAGGGGCTGCGCACCATGGCGCACCACACCTGGCCGGGCAGCGAGAGATCGTCGGTGTACCTGCCCTCGCCCCGCAGCAGAACCGGGTCCTCGTTCCGCGGCACTGGCTGGCCGATGCCGAATTTCAGCATGGTCGGGTCGAGAACCTGTGTATCGGGCATGTCCGGCTCCGCGCTGTGTCCACATCACGTGGGCCGGAAAGCTAAGGCAGCAAGCCTGTCCTGTCAGCCCGCGGCGCGTGCAGGGCTCCTCACCATGTGATCCGCTCGATCTGCGAGAAATCGATCTGCGCCCCGTCTCCGAACACGATCCTGCCGGAGGCGGGTTCGCTGAAGTCGAGCGTGTTCTCGCCTTCCGTCCAGGTCACGGCAGCGTCGTCGAGCACCACGGTCCAGCCACCCGAGGGGGGCGGCCCCGAGACAGGGGGCCCGGCCGCATCGCCGAGCATCACCGTGTCGAACCCCTCCCCGCCTTCGACCGTGTCATGCCCGCCATCGGCACCGATCAGGAAAAGATCATTGCCCGCCCCGCCGCGCAGCGTCTCATCGGCCGCGCTGCCGATGATGACGTCGTCACCGGTTCCGCCCGCCAGCGCCCCGCCTGTGCCGTCACCGACCAGGACCGTGTCGCCGACGAGCACCGAGAGGCGCTCGGTCGTGCTGTCACCGCCGGCATCGGTGAGCGTCACGGAGATGTCACGCGCACCGGGGATGAGGGAGCCACCGGTCTCGTCGACGAGGATCAGTCTCTCGATCACGGAAGCATAGACCTCCGGCGCCGCCGCGCCGACCAGGCGCAGCGTGCCCGTCGCCTCGTCCAGGCCACCGCCGACGATTCGGATGCCCGTGTCGCCGACCAGCAGGTCGTCACCATCCGGCACCAGCGCGATGCCGTCGAGGGTGATGCGATCGGTCTCCTGCCGGCCGCTGCCGAGCGCGATCGTCGCGGAGATGATCGCCTCGCCATCCACTTCCACGATCAACGCTGTGCCGACCATCGCCGCCGCGCCAGAGGCGGCCTCGGAGGCGTGGGCACCTTCGATAGACAGGACAGGCGCATCCGGCATCGGGGCGATGGTCACCGACAGGCTCGCCGTGCTCGATGCGCGATCGTCGTTGGAGAGTTCGCGCGATTCCGCGGTCACGGTCAGAGCCACACTGCCGAACCAGTCCGGCGCGGGGATGAGACGAAGCCCTGTGAGCTCGGCCGCGCCGAGCAGCCAGGTGCCATCGCCCTGGTCCGTTCCCGCCGAGAGCACCGCACCCGGCGGAAGCCCGGCAATGGTGATGCCCGTCAGGACCTCGGAGCCATCGGTGTCGCCGAGTGCCGCGCCGATCGACAGGGCGACGGCATGGTCCTCCTGCCCGGAGGCTGCCGTGACGGTCAGAAGCGGAGCATCCGCGACCGCCTCGACCGCGATGGCGATGGTTGCCGTGTTCACCACCCGCTCATCGGTGGCGATCTCGCGTGTCTCGGCCGAGACCGAGAGCGTCGCGGAGCCCGACCAGCCGGCGCGCGGCACCATGCCGAGACCGTCGAGCTCCGCCGGGGCAAGCCTCCAGCTCCCGTCCGGAAGCTGCTGGCCGGCCGTCAGGCGAGCGCCCTCCGGCAGACCCGTGATCGTGATCGCGACGACCTCCTCGGAGCCATCGGCATCGATCGGCAACACGGAGAGGGACAGCGGCACGGTTGTCCCTTCCAGCGCCGACGCGTCCTGCGTCTCGATCACCGCGCCGTCGGCAACGGGCGTGACGGTGATCGTCATGTCCGTGGTCACGCGGCGCGCGTCGCCATCCGCCTCCGTGGCGGTGACGGTGAAGCGGAGAGTGGTCGCACCCGAGGCATGCAGAGGCGGGGTGTAGGCGAGGCCGGGAAGATCAGCGGCGGCAAAGCTCCAGCTGCCGTCCTGGTTGCGGACGCCGGCGCTGAACTGCGCCCCCTCCGGCACGCCTGTCGCCACGACGGTCAGCGTCTCGGAACCGTCCCGGTCCCGCAAGGTCGCCGCGATCGCGATGGGGATGGCCGTATCCTCGAGCCCAGAAGCCGCGCCGGCGGCATCGAGGATCACCCCGTCCGATACGCCGGCGACGGAGATCGCGAGCGGGGCCGTGGTGGCCGCGACCTCGCCGGTGCTGCGCTCCACCGAGAAGGCCGTGACGGTCGCGGCGATCGTGCCGCTGAAATCGCCTGGAGGCGTGACCGTAAGACCGGCGAGCTCGGTCGGGCGCAACGTCCAGCTTCCATCGCCGTTGTTCACGCCCGCCGAGAGACGCGCGCCGACGGGAAGGCCGGAGATGACGATCGAGAGGCTTTCGGACCCGTCCGTGTCGACCAGCGCGGCGCTGATCGAGAGCGGCACCGCATTGTCCTCGAGGCCGGACGCGGCGGCGACGATCAGCACCGGCGCGTCCGGCTCCGGCGCTACCGTGAAGCCGACGGTGCGCGTTGCCGTGCGCTCATCGCCGTTGGAGCCCTCTGCCACCGTCACGGTGACGGTAAGGCTGTAGCTGCCATGCGCGTTCTCTGGCGGCAGGATGCCGAGCGTGCCGAGCGTGGCGGGGTCGACCGTGAAGGTGCCGTCGCCGTTGTCGGTGACGCCGTCGCCGACCAGCGTCGCGCCGGCTGGGAGATTGCCGATCGTGACGGCAATTACCGTCTCCGATCCGTCCCTGTCTCCCGGTGTCACGGAGAGGTTGAGCGCGACCACCTGGTCCTCGATGCCGGCAGCAGGAGATGCCCCGATCGTCGGCGCATCGGCGACCGCCTCGATCATCGCGGCCGGCGCGCCCGTGTCGGCTTCCGTTGCGCCCAGGGCGTCGGTCGCGACCGCACGCACGGTGAGCGTGATCGGACCGGCGTAGTCGCGCGGCGGGATCACGGCGAGGCCGGGGAGATCGGCCTCCGTCAGCACCCAGCGGCCGGAGACGGGATCGTGGAAGCCCGCCGTCAGGCTTGCTCCCGTCGGCAGGTCGCTGATGACGTAGCTGAGCGCCACATCGCCCGTTCCGCCGCCCGCATGCGTGGCGGAGATGGCGATCGGAATGGGCTGGTCCTCGACGCCATCGGCGAGCGTTGCGGTCAGGACCGGAACGGCGAGGGCCTGCGACCCTTCTCCCGGAGCCCCTTCACCGCCGCCTCCTTCACCCGGCTGGCCGCCCCCGCCTCCGCCGCCTTCACCCCCGCCACCATTGTCGCCGCCTCCCGCGCCACCACCCTCCGCGACGATGGTGAGCGTCAGCGGCTGGGTCACGCTTGCGCTGTCGCCCTCGCGCTCGGTCGAGATGGCGCGGATCTCGAGCGACACCTCGCCTGCGAACCCGGCCGGTGGCCTGATCGAGATGCCCGAGGCCTCGCCGACAGGCAGGACCCATGTGCCGTCGCCCGTGCTGTGGCCGGCAGAGAGCTTGAACCCCGCGGGAAGCCCATAGACGACCAGACGGATCTGCTCTGAGCCATCGGTGTCGGTCAGCGCGGCCGTGACGGGAAGTGGCAGCCACCCGGCCGAAGGGTCGGACGAGCCATGCGCGGCGCCGCTGCCATCCTCGACGCTGAGCATCGGCGCATCGGCCACGCCGCGCGGATCGACCGTCATCACGCCGCTGATCGTCTCGCTCACGCTGCCCTGGTCCTCGATCGTCATCGTGATCGAAAGATCGAAGGCGACATCGCTGTCGGCTGGCGGGATGATCCGAACCTCGCCCATGCGCGAGGCGGGAACGGCGTGGATGCCGTCGGCATCCGGCACGATCGCCGTTCCGTCGGCGTAGCGGAGCGAGGCGCCAGCGGGCACGCCGGCAATCAGGATCGTGCCGACCACGCTCTCGGACCCGTCGCTGTCGCGAAGCCCAGGATCGAGCTTCAACGCGATCGCGCTGTCCTCCGCGCCATGCGCCGTCGCCCAGCGCGCGGCCGAGCCGATGCCACCGACGGCAGGGTTATCGACGACCGCCGTGATCGTGACGGGAAGAGGAGTGGTCGTCGTCGCCATCGAGCCGCCGTTCCGCTCCTGCGCCACGGCCGTCAGCGTGAGAGAGAGGGTGCCGGAGTAGTCGCGCGGCACGATGAGCGCCGCACCTTCGGCCTCCTCCGCCGTTAGCGACCAGCGGCCGGGCCCCGCATACGTGCCGACGGAGAGGCTCATGCCCTGCGGCACGCCGGAGACGACGAAGGAGAGGATCTCCGACCCGTCCGCATCCGCAAGCCGCGCGCCGATGCCGAGCGGCACGGGCTGGTCCTCCAGCACCGTCGCGCCACCGCGCACATCGAGCGGCGCATCCGCCACGGCGTGCACGGTGACAGGCAGCGCCACCGTAATGCTCTCGGCCGTGCTGCCGTTCGGCTCGGCCGAGATGCTGGACACGGAGAGGACGAAGTCGGCATCCGAGTTCGGCGGCGGCGTGATCGTAAGGCTGCCAAGCTGCGAGACGGGAACGACGAAGCTGCCATCAGGCTGCGCACTCAGGCGGCCGGCGGCCGTCGCCAGCACAGCCCCCTCCGGCACGTTCGCTACCCGGAACCCGGTGATCGTCTCCGAGCCGTCACGGTCGGTCGTCGCGGCGTAGAGGGTGAGCGGAATGGCATGGTCCTCGGCCCCCGCGGCCGCAACCACGCGGATCGTCGGCGCGTCGGCAACCGCCTCGACATGCACGCTGAACCCGGCGCTCATCGTTGCGGAGGAGCCGTCGCGCGCCTCGGCCGAGACGGCGGTGAGGCTCAGGGCGATCGTGCCGGAGAAGTCGCGCGGCGGCAGGATGGACAGTGAGGAAAGATCGGACGCGGCAACGGTCCACACGCCGCCCTGAGCGGTGCCATGCGAAAGCTGCGCTCCCGCCGGCAGCCCGGCGATCGTGACGGTGAGCGTCTCCGAGCCGTCGGTGTCCGTCAGGGCCGCCGAGAGGCCGGCGAGCGGGATCCACTGGTCCTCGTCCCCGGCCGAGTCGGCGACCGCGATGACAGGAGCGTCGGCGACGGCGTTGACGACGACGGTGCCGCTTCCGGTGATCGTGCGCTGGTCGGACGTTCCGTTGCCGGTATCGGTCAGCACCGCGGAGAAGGCGAGCGTGATGTCTGCGTCGCTGTCGGCGGGTGGCCGGATCGACACCTCGCCCGCACGCAGAGCCGCGGTCGAGACGATCCAGCTTCCCGGCGACACTTCCGTGCCCTGCGACAGCAGCGCACCGGCAGGAACGCCGGTGACGGTGGTGGTCGCAGACCAGGCTTCTGATCCATCTCTGTCGGGCGTGGCGAAGTTCGCCCCGATCGTGATCCAGCTGTCCTCGTCGCCCCTGCCCGTGATCGTGATCGTGCCCTGGTCGGCCACCGGGTCGACCGATACGGAGAAGGTCGCGCTCCGCGTCGCCGATGGGCCACCGTCGCGTGCCTCGGTGGCCACGGCGGTCAAGCTCAGCGTGTAGGTGCCGGCCTGGTGGGATGGCGGCAGGAAGGAGGCGGTGGCGAGTTGCGCCGGGGTCAGGCTCCAGCTTCCGTCGGCAAGCTTCGTGCCGACCGACAGCTTCGCCCCCGAAGGCATGCCGGAGATCCGGAAAGAAAGCGCCTCCGAGCCATCCGTGTCCGTCAGCGCGCCGCCGAGGCCGGTGAGCGGGATCCACTGGTCCTCGAGGCCGGCGGCATCGGCCACGTGCACATCGGGCCTGTCGGCGACGGCGCGGACGATGATGTTCGCCGTCGTCGTCACGGCACGCTCGTCCGTCAGGTCGCCGGAGCGGTCGATCACCGAGGTGGTGAAGGTGAGCGGAAGATCGGCGTCGCTGTTGGCGGGCGGTTGCACCGAGACGCGGCCGGCAAGAAGTTCCGCCGTAGCGACCGTCCAGACGCCCGGTGCAATCTCGGCTCCCTGCGACAGCAGCGCACCTGGCGGCAGGCCCGAGATGGTCGTCGCGGCGCCATAGGTTTCCGAGCCGTCGCTGTCCGGCGTCGCGAACGCTGCCGTGATCGGGATCCAGCTGTCCTCGTTGCCCGAGCCGGAGACCGACAGGGTCGCCTCGTCCGCGACAGGGGCGACGGTGACGGTGAAGGAAGCACTCGTCACGGCGGGCGCAGCGGAGGCGTCACCCTCCGTGGCAGAGGCCGTCACCGTGAACGCGTAACTGCCGGAGGCATGCGGAGGCGGCAGGAACGAGAGCGTCGCAAGCGCCGCGGCAGGAACGGTCCAGCTTCCATCCGGGTTCGCGGTTCCGGCCGACAGCACGCCGCCCGCAGGAACGCCGGAGATCGTCACGCCGAGCGTTTCGGACCCATCCGTGTCGACGAGCGCGGCGGACAGCCCATCGAGCCCGATCCACTGATCCTCCTGACCGTGCACGTCGGCGACCGACACGACAGGCGCATCGGCGACCGCATCAACACGCACGGTGAGCGTGGCGGTGACCTCGCCGCGCGCCTCGAACCCGCCTTCGCTGTCGATCACCGTGGCGGTGAGGGTGAGCGGGATCTCGGCATCGCTGTGCTCGGGCGGCAGGATCGCCACCGCGCCTGCGGCCAACGCGTCGGTCGGCACGCGCCAGACGCCACCGCCAAGAGCTTCGCCGGCATTCAGGAACGCGCCATCCGGTACGCCCGACACGAGCACCGTCTCCGCCCAACGCTCGGATGCGTCGGAAAGGGCACCGAAGGCGGCGTCGATCGAGATCCAGCGATCCTCGAACCCTGACGCGCTGGCCGAAAGCGGGGCGGCATCGACCACCGGCGCGACGGTGACGGTGAACGGCACGGCGGTGACGGCGCTGTCCCCGTTCGCGCCTTCCCGGGCGGTCGCGACCAGGGTGAGAGCGATCGTGCCGGCGAAATCGGCCGGCGGCAGGATGGACAGAGATCCGAGCTCCCCGACGGGGACGATCCAGCCACCGTCCGATGCTGTGCCATGCGACAGGCGCGCGCCGTCCGGCACGCCCTCGATGCGCACCACCAGCGTTTCCGATCCGTCACGATCGATCAGCGATGCGGAGAGGCCGGCAAGCGCGATCCAGCCGTCCTCCGCGCCCGCGGCATCCGCCGCCGCGGCAGCCGGAGCGTCGGCAACGGGGGCGACGGTGACGGTGAACCCATGCTCCGAGGTCGCGGTGCTGCCGTTCGGCTCGGCCGAGCTGGCGACGAGGCGGAGCGCGATCTCGCCGGAGAAGTGCTCGGGCGGCGTGAGCGTCAGGCCTGGCAGGGCATCGGGCGGGATCGACCACGAGCCGTCCGCGAGCCGGACGCCCGCCGACAGGACCGCGCCTTCCGGCACGCCGAAGATCAGGACGGAGACGATCGTCTCGGAGCCGTCGATGTCGACCGCCGCGGCACGTGCACCGAGATCGATCGCGGTATCCTCGGCACCACCGCCGGACGCGGCGACGAAGGGCGCATCGGCGACCGCCTCGACGCGAAGCCCAAGCGAGCCCACGGTGACCGCCTCGGTACCGTTGTCGGTGCGAGAGATGGCGCGGACCTCGAGCGTCACCGCGCCGCTCCAGTCACGCCCCGGCGTCAGCGTCAGCCCCTCCAGCTCGGATGGCACGAGGAACCAGGTGCCACCGCCGAGGTCACGGCCTGCCGACAGCGTCGCGCCTGGCGGCAGGCCGATGATGGTGACCGACAGGATCTCGCCGCCGAGACCGTCGCGGTCGTCGAGCCAGGCCGAAATCGTGATCGGAACAGGCGTGTCCTCGTCCGTCACCGCGTCGGCAAGGTCGAGGCGCGGCGGGTCGGCCATGGGAAGCGGCCGGTCCTCGTCGCGCGGGATCGCGGGCTCCTCGTCCTCGGCAACGGTACCAGGCGTGGCGCCGCCCTCGAGCGCGATCTCCGGCTCGGGATCGGCGGCAGCCAGCACGGCGGCTTCGCCCGTCGGCGGAACCAGGGATGACGTGGGCGGCGCGTCGCGCCCGACCTCAGGAGCAGCAGACGGTGCTGCGCTCGGCGGTGCTCCGGACGTGCGCGCGGTCGGGGCAACGAACCGCTCCACCGCCGCATCCGTCAGCACGCTGTCGCCCAAGGCTGACGGTGCGTCGGCAATGGTGGACTGCGACGAGGCAGGTGCGGGCGCCGCGCCGTCCCTCCCCTCGCCTTCGCCAGGCGTCGTCGTGTCGGCACGGCTTGCGGAGACGAAACCGACCACGATCGGCGCCGCCACGGCTGCATCCGGAAGGCCCGGCCGAACGGCGGCGCGGAGCGCGCGCACCGCCGCCTCGTCGACGACGGGCGCGCTGTCCTCAAGCGCCTCGGGGCCGGTCCTGTTGTCCTTCACCATCGTATCCGTTCCTCGGCCCGCCGGGCCGGCTTCATGCCGGGGCGGGTCGCTGCGCGCGCCTTCAGCGCTCGCGGAAACTGTCGTTCATCGCCGCGTGAACAGGCTTCATCAGGTAGGCGAGCAGCGTCTTGCCACCCGTCACCACGTCACCCTGCACGGTCATGCCGGGAAGCAGCCGGTTCGCGCCGGCATCCTTGCCCACGTGGCCCGAGGCAAGGGCGATGCGTGCCGCGTAGTAGGGCTGGTTGTCGGCATCCAGTGCCGTGCTGGCCGCGAGATGCACGATCGTGCCTTCCGTGGTGCCGTATCGCGCATAGTCGAAGGCATGCACCTTCACGCGCACGGACTGGCCGACGGAGACGAAGCCGATGTCGCGCGGCGAGATGCGCGCCTCGACGAGAAGTCGCGCGTCGTCGGGCACGATCTCCATCAGCGGCGCGCCGGGCGGCACGACCGCGCCGGCCCGCCGCACCTGCGCGCCCTTGACGATGCCCGAGACGGGTGCGAGCACGACGAGCCGCCCGACACGCTCCCACGCCTCGCGGATCGCTTCCGCCACCTCCAGCCGCTCGGCGGCGACGCGGCCGAGATCGCGGGCGATCTCGTCGCGCAAGGCTGACTCCGCTTCCAGAAGCCGCGCCTCTGCCTCCGCCGCCGCCCTTTCGGCCGCCAGCGCCATCGCGGCAAGGCGTTCTGCTTCGGCGGACGCGGCGAGGAAGGCCCGGCGCGTCTCGAGCACGGCAATGCGTGTCGTCAGGCCCTGCCCCAGCAGGGTCTCACGCAGAGCCAACTCGTTCTCGTGCAGCGCGAGCTGCCGGCGTACGCCGTCCGCCTGCGCCGCCAACGCTCCCCTCTCTGCCTCACGCTGCGCATGCGTGTGGCTCAGTACGGTCAGGCGGTCGGCGCGATGGCGAAGCCGCTCCTCATGGGCGGCGCGCTGGTCGGAGGCAAGTGCAGCGAAGGCAGGCTCGGTTGCCTCGATCTCGAGATCCGTGCCGTCGAGTAGCGCGCGGAAATGCGCCTCGCGGAAGCGCAGCCCCGCCTCGCGCGCGCGAAGCCGCTCGAGCTCGCTCTGCGCCTGGGCCGAGGCGAAGCGAAGCAGCGGCTGGCCCTCGCGAACCGCATCGCCGTCGGAGACGAGCACGGCCTCGACGATGCCACCCTCGAGGTGCTGGATGTGGGCGAGCGGTTCCTCCGTCGCCACCTGGCCGGTCGCGACCGCGACCTCGGGCAGGCGCGTGACGGCGGCCCAGGCCAACAGTCCGGCGAGCAGGGCACCGATGCCGAGGATGACCGTCCGATCCGCCCTGCGCCGGTTCCCCTCCTCGAGCCCGGCCAGCATCAGCAGCGCGCGCTGCTCGAACCGCGCGACATCGTTCCTGTTCCGGGTCGTTGGCTGCATCGGAGATATCCTCATGTACGCTGCGCCACGAGCCTGACCGCGGAGGGAGGCTCGGCCTTGCGCTGCTCCTCCATCTGACCGTCGGAGAAGCGGAACACCCTGTCGGCCAGCGCGATGTGGCTCGGCCGATGCGTCACGACCAGGATCGTGGCGTTGCCGCGCAGCGCGCCGATCACCCGTGCCACGGCGGCAGATCCGTCATCGTCGAGCCCGTTGGCCGGCGCGTCCATCAGCACGATCCGCGAACGGCGCAGCAGCAGCCGCGTGAGCGACAGCCGGGTGACGAGGCTTGCCGCGATCACGCTGTCACTGTTGTCGCCGAGGCGGGTGTCGAAGCCTTGCGGCAGCGAGGCGACGAGCCTGTCGAGCCCCGTCTCCGCCGCAGCGGCGCGGAGCTCCCCTTCCGTCGCACCGGGGGCGGCGAGAAGCAGGTTCTGCGTGACGGTGCCGTAGAGAAGCTGCGGCACGGCAGGCGAATAGGCGATGGCGCGGCGCAGCTCGACGGGGTCGAAGCGGCGGATGTCGAGCCCATCGATCCGCACGCTTCCGGCACTCGCGCGATAGAGGCCCAGCACCGACAGCAGCAGCGAGCTCTTGCCCGAGCCGGACGGTCCCACCAGCGCCACCACCTCGCCGGCACGGATCTCGGCGGAAACGCCGAGCAGGGCAGGCTCTGCCTGCGGCAGGTAGCGGAGGCTGAGGCGGGAGATGGTGATGTCGCCCCTCAGCTCGCCGACGGGGCGCGCCGGCGCCTTGCCATCACGCTCCGGCGCAAGCGCCATCATCTGGTCGGTCTGGCGGATGGAGGTGCGCACCTGCTCCCAGCGCGAGAGGATTGTGAAGGCCATCTGGATCGGGCCGAGGACGCGCCAGATCACCATCATCGCCGCGATCAGCGCGCCGGCGCCGATGCTGCCGGCGAGCACGGCGTGAACCCCAAGCGCCACCGCGGCGAGGCCGGAAAACCCGATCGCCGCCTGGCCGAGCGCCGCGACCATTCCCCCGAGCGAACCGACGCGCGCGCCGGCGAGCGCGGCCTCAGCCGCCGCCGCGCGGTGGCGTG
>SXGQ01480153.1_pt1 | contig 11279 bp, 9 predicted proteins | sample 3178371 | NCBI WGS metagenome assembly SXGQ01 (sample SAMN11356859, study PRJNA531348) | freshwater metagenome | isolation source: freshwater sample F1-20 | place: China: Fuxian Lake, Yuxi | collected 2017-12-25 | reverse complement strand
TGCAATGACAACTGATAAATCAATTGTTTGTGCGGTTCCAGCTCCCGCTTGTGCAGTGAATGGAGTAACAATCGCTGTGTACACATAGGTACCAGCAACTCGACTACCAGTTACTGAATCTTGGAAGAATTTGTATTTAACGCCGAGGTAGCCTTGGCCAGAAGCGCCTGTAGCAATCTGTGTGGTTCCAGAATCTGCCACTCCCTGAGTAAACGCAGCAGCGGTAGTGTGCGGTGGGGTTGCGGCAGTCGTGCTCTCAAGATTCTTTGTTAAACTAGGAACTGCTCCAGTGCTAGCAGCAGTGTCAACCACTAGAAATCGTAGTATTGGTTGAGAAGTTGCAGCAGCCGGCCTACTCTTTGCAACAGCAGTTATTGTAAATGAGTCTGATACGCCGTTTAGAGATAGGGCAACTACAGAAACAGTTCCTGCAGTTGTTGAATCTGAAGCAGCGCCAGCAAGTGAGCCGGCAGCAGCAGTGGTGCTCAATGTTAACTGACTACCTGCTGCTCCTGAAAACACTGCTTGCGAAGGAGCTGAGCTAAGTACACCCAGACCCAAAGAAGCAACAGCAACAAGCGCTATGCGCTTGAAGTTTGTCTTTGTAGACATTTATTTCCTTTCGTTAGTCGTTACTAGGAATTTCCTAGTAGCGGCTTCGAGATGAGTCGCACGTGCTGACACATCTCTTTCCCCCCGCAATATCCGGATTGCAGGAGAAACCTGTTTTTTAGGTGTCATTTATTTGACCCCTTTGGCGCCGATATTTATAGCCTGAGCAAGGATTGAACTCTTGCTAGAGTTCAAAATTATACGGGTAGTTATCTCATTTGGAATCGTATCAACATCTAACCCACCAGTAACAGGCACAAATAGGGGGGAATCGATGGTGGAATCAATATATAGAGTGGCAGTTAGGAGGTAATTTCCGTTGGAAAGGCGGGTAATTGTTGAGGCGGAGCCATTTTGGGTGAGCGGGAACCATGAACTGGCCACCGAAATAGATGGGCTTGCATAGTATGAGGTACCCGAACCATCCACTGTGATTGATTGTGACATTAAAAGATTTATTACATTTTCACCGTATGCTTGAAGATAAGAAACAAGGACATAACCATCTGGATTGGCGATAGTTGATTGTGAAGATAAACCAATTGAGCCAATAGCTCCTGTGGCATCAGCGACAGTAAATGATGTTGGCAAACCATCCTTTGAAAGACCAGCGAACAAAGATTTAGAAGCACGGAAATTAATCGCACTATTTTCTTCCATTAACCTTTGATTTGCAAGATTCTCATCAGTTGAAGATGGTGAGGGAGTGGTTGATGCATCTGAATTATCTGGGGCTGGAGCTTCTTGAGTAAGGCTGGTAATTACATTTGCAGTATTAAACTCAGAACCTGTTACAGAGTTAAAACCAAGGAATGCCACCATTACAATAAGTAATGAAAGTGCAACCTTAGATGATTTTTTAGCAAGCTTTGCTGCTTTCTTATATGTGCCAGAAATAGAATCAAGTGCAGTAGCGCCGGTTTTCTCATCAACTACCCATTCGGTAAGAACACGAATAAATGAAGCACGAGCACGTTGTACAACGTGACGAACATTTCTCTCGCTCGTTCCAATTGCGTAAGCAATCTCTTTAGTTGTTCGACCTTCAATTTCCCACATAACCAAAGCGGTACGTTGAGTCTCTGATAAACGAGAAAGTGCTTCGCGGATTATTGAGGCATCCTCTGCTGCGGCAAGTGATGCATCCATAGAAATGTGGTTCTCTGTTGCGATCTCAGCAAGACGTTCTTGGGATGTATCTGAATCAATTGCCACTAAGTTAGGGCGAGAGCCAGTTGCTCGAATTACATTCAGGCATAGATTATTAACTGTGGTGCGCAAATAAGCCATGGCACGATCTGCGGTGTCTAGCTCTGGGGCTGCCAAGATGAATTTAAGGAAGGCATCTTGAACAACCTCTGCTGCATCAGCATCGCTTCGAAGAATTCGGCGGGCTTGAGCGATGAGTGATGAGCGGTTTTGGGTATAAAGGGCGGATAAATCAGAAACAGACCACGCAGCAACAGTCGCTGGGGCCTGAGCCTTCTTACGAAGTGACACTTTGATTTCCCGCTTTCAGGTGAGCCAACGTCTTGACCCCTCTACCTTGTAAGACACCAAATGAGGGTAGATGTTGTGGTGTAGGACTAGAAAAATGAGCCTATTGCAAAAGACTTGAGCTCCTCCAGCATGGGCCTTGAATACATATTTTACCCAATTTCCATGGTTTTCACCAAATCTCTCAGGCTAAAACGAGCGTAGACATAAGGTCTCCAGCGGAGTTCGGCGTAGAAAATATCGAGCTCTTTAGTGATCCAAATAAAGTTAGACTACAGAAAGTACAGATTCTACGATTTTCGCACACCGACCCCATGGTTACCCGGGAGAGGTGCCTTAATTACGCTGCTTTGTTCTTAACATCTTCCCCAAAGAATTCTGAACCATTTGTAAAGGCAGCCTACAATATCCGTACTACATACACTATTCGAAAAATTTTGAAGTTTAAATTGAGTAACTTCTATTGTAAATCAGTACAAATAATGATCCTGTACTTAGATGTCCTACCATTAGGTGTGAGTAGAAAACAGAGCGTCCGTGAAGGTTTAAGAGAATATCAATATGTTCTTCTGCCTGGCTTCGCTTGGCTTTGTCTAACTCTCAGTTATACAGTGAAGGCAAACATTTATGCTGATGATGCACTTCTCCTAAAGAGTTTCGAAGATGGGAACTTTAACACCTACATAAGGGAATTTCTGTACTGGGTACCAGGTCGTAATCTAACAATTTTTTTTCAATATATCATCTTTGGAGTTACATCAACAAGTTTCCCAACTTTTGGACTTTATCACTTTTCTGCTCAATTACTTTATGTCTGTACTGCGGGATTAGTTGGCTTATTAACTTTCAAACTCACGCGCAGTAAATTCCTTGCATTTATTATCACTTCCTTTTTTTTGTTCAATCCTTTAAATATTCAAATTATTAACTGGGCGCTTGCTCTACCTCAACACATAATTCCAACACTCTTTTCGATAGTTACAGTTTACTTGTTATTCAAACCAAATAGTCGACAGAATGAAATTTTAATTATGTGCGGATTAGTGATTATGATCTTTACTTACGATCAATCTGCAGCACTTGCTTTTTTTGTAATACTTTATTGCCTTATTCCATCAAAGAGCAGATTTTTTGTAATAAACTTTAAAAGTAGCCTCCTTTTTAAGATTTTTTCTTCTGCGCTAGTTTTTTCCTACTTTAGTATTTCATATTTTGGAAGGAGAACGCTAGGTTATAAATCAACTCTTTCAGAAAACTCACTGGAACTTTTACAGAAAAATCTGATTTATCGCCCTATTCACAATATTTCACAGTTTACGGAAATAATCTTGGGAAAGTATGCTGGAGTTGCCAGTTTATTTGGCTCAATTAGTATTCTCGCTATTCTGATCTTGTGCCGACGTTCAATCCTGGCTCAGCTAAAGCAACAAGATGTTAACAAGATTAAGCTTTGCTTATTCTTCTTTATTTTATCCTTTGTATCTTTTTTACCAGCTGCTTTATGGTACCCGAATCTACGCCACTTTTTTCTCCCTACCGCATTGATGATGATTTCTATTGGAATCTTTATAAACGATTTTGATCTAATTAGGAATTGGCGAAGTCACTTACTTCAAAATTTAGTTCTTGCACTAACATTTTTATTAGTTGCGCAACTTCAAGTAAAAGGACTATCTGATTGGCAAGATCGAGATGATATTCGTAAAGATTTTTATCTAGAACTTTCTGAAAAAATGAAAGAATACCCTGACCAAAGTAATTTCTTTATAGATGACTCGTCTGCGCCGGTGAACGATCTATTTTATTCAGAATGGATGCCTAGCGCCTACAGATATTACAATAACTTTTCAAGCGCTAGTCAGGTAAGAATTCATCAGCTGTCCAAGCTCGAATCTTTGCAAACCTGCACAACCTCCAATATAGATAGATCTTTTTTCATTGAGATAACTTTTAATCAATCAAATAAAAATTATTTTAACTATTCTGTAAAACCCTTGAAAGAGATTTGTACATGAGTTATTTATTTGTAGATTTAGATAAAACTTTTATTCATTGTAATTCTTTTTCAAGGGAGTTGAGATTCTTTGTCAAACAAACAGGCCTTGTCCAGTCACTGATTAAGTTTTCAAGAATTTCTCAGTACTCCCGGCTTTCGATCAAGCAATTTATTCATGATCAAAACTTGGAGTTGGACTACTCTAACTGTGTTAACTATTTGGTATTAGACTTGATTAGTAAATACAAACTGCAAGGCTATCAAGTTATTTTAGCTACAGCAGCAATAGAAGAGTCCGCAAGGTATATCGTGAATGCTTTCGATTGTTTTGATGATGTTATCGGTTCGAGTGATAAGGTTAATCTGAAGGGTAGGCGAAAATTAATGGAAATTGAGAATCGTGTTGGATCAAAATCCTTTATATATATTGGTGACAGTAAAAAAGATTTTGTAATTTTTAAATCATCGCTTTCTAGTATTTTGATAAATAAATCTCGATATGTAGCTTATATTGCTAAAATAAAGTTTGGTAAAAAAGTGCAGATTTTAGCTGGTGAGAGGTGTACGCATGGCCGCTAACAATAAAAAAGTGACACTTGTGGATTATTTAAATTTGGGAAGACCTGACCATTGGGTAAAGAATTTATTTATGTTTCCTGGCTTGGGCCTTGCTCTTGCATTTGCCGGTCAAAACCAATATTTAATTCATATTTCTCATTTGTTGGTTGATCTGACGGTGACTTTTATTTCACTTTGCCTGGCTAGTTCAGCCAATTACACAATTAACGAGTGGTTAGATAGAAATTTTGACATATTCCACCCAGAGAAACGCCTGCGCCCATCTGTGGCCAAACAACTTTCCGCCAAGCTCGTTTGGGGTCAGTACTTCGTCCTTGTTGTTTTAAGTTTAGTAACAGCGTCAGATGTTTCTTTTGCCATTTTATCCCTCATCGCCGCCCTACTTCTTATGGGCTTGCTATACAACGTCCCACCCGTTCGCCTAAAAGATCGATTTTATTTAGATGTTATTTCTGAAAGCGTAAATAACCCAATTAGGGTTGCCCTGGGCTGGTATGTGGCTGTTACAGATATTTTTTTTCCTTCTAGCGCTTTAATAGCGTTCTGGGCAGCTGGTGTTTTCTTGATGAGTTTGAAACGCTATACAGAGATTACTCTTTTGGGTGAATCTAGCTCTCTAGTAAAGTACCGTGCATCCTTCAAATCTTGGACACCCGATAGGCTTTTACAATTTTCGTTAACTGGCGCTTTGACGAGTACTACCTTTCTAGGAATCTTATTGGCTGGATATAAAATTGAATACATTCTATTGTTCCCATCTGTGTGCTATTTATTCCAGTACTATTTTGGACTTGCGCTAAACCTAAAATCTGAAGTTTCTGCTCCGGAGGATTTATGGAAGAATAAAATCTTGAATTTTCAGATTATTCTCTTGATGGCTTTAGCGTTTGTTCTAAGTTTTGTTGAGATCTCACTTCTAGATGATTTAATTGGTTTTACCCAGTAGCTCTATTTTTTGATCAGTGTGAGCACCATGTCTTCATCTTCTATGCCATCGATTTCAATGCATGCAAAGATTTTAATAAGTACGAGAAATACTGAGATCAAGAAGATTTAAGTAGCTTAAATAAAAATACCCATTGCTAGAAGTTGTGCCATAAAGTAACCATAACCAAAAAATCAGGCACCTAAACTCTTTAAATCAAAATTGGGACGGTCGAAAGGACGGTTAAGGAGTGTGTCGTAACTTAAATTTAGGTATTAGGCTTCTTTCCTAACTCTTTTCGAATATCACCAATTAAATAAATTAACGAAATATAGATTATGATAAAAAAGTAAATATTCTCACGGAACCATTCTGTAGGTACAGCTATTGAATTAATAAATACGCCCACGACTCCAGATGTCACTAGAATGAAGTCCAATTTCACAGCCTTGACTCGCAACACTCCTCGCAATCTTTTTTGAGAAGTCAAAATAAGTAGGAGCGAGTATGCGATGCCCAACCAGACTAATATAGGGACCGTAACTTCCATGCCGCTTCGGTCATACTCTTCAACTTCGTATTCTCCATGTGGTTGGAACCCAAAACTTCTAAGGGCGAAATTCCGTTCACCGAAAAATACATCCTGTACTGGTTTTGGTAAGAGATTTAAACTTGGGGCATACAAAGAGAATGGCGTATTTCCCGCAATGAAGCCAACTGCTCCAAGCTGAATAGTCTCCTGAGGAAAAGCCAAGAGGAATTTTGCATACCAGCTGTAGAAATTCTCAGATAACCAAATCTTTGCTTCCTGACATTCTCCGCCAAGCTTTGAAGCATAAAACTCATAACTTTTTGGATTTCCCACTTCAAGACATCTAACTTCGGTTACTTTTGCGAGCTCGGCGTGAAGAACTGACGCTCGCGGATTCACATCTGCCAGTACTGCAATTGCTGCGTTCGTTCTGTAATTAATCTCCCGGTTGAACTCCTGATTTGGTTGATTAATCAGAGTAACAAGCAAAATTCCTCCTATCGCAATGAAACCGCCCAAACGCAGCAAGGTCCTTTTTTGCCAACGCATCTTAAATACCCGGTTACTAATCAAGGGCAGTAGTGAGAAAATTAGAAGGACTAGGACAGCAACATTGGTTGTTTTGAGAATGCACCAAAGGTAAGACGATATGAGAAGTGGCCAATATGCAACCGCGCCGCCAGATAAAACAAAAGTTCTTAGAAAAGCCATGAACAAAATTGTCACAGACAACAAAATAGACTCTGAGAGCAATACCGAGTTCCAGGTAATAATTTGTGGTGTTGTGATTAAGCAAGAAAAAAGTATAATTAAAAGAAACCGTGTTTTGCCTTTGAACTGGGAATTGATCTGAATTAGCATGATCATGACTGCTGAAAACGAAATCACAAACTGAAAAAAAACTTTTGCTACATCAGACGAGAAGATTAGATAGAGCAATACCGGGGGCCAATTTCGAAGCGACTCGCCCGTGAATGAGAGCAGGTCCCAATCTCTTGCTTGCCCAGCCCCAAATGATGCGGAGTCACCTCCCATCGCCCCTGCCGGATAAAAGGTAAATTGGAGCAAATACGCCATCGCAATAAAGAGGATTGACAGCAATAGCGCTAAATCTAAATCTAATTTATGAGCAGAAAAGCCATGCCTTAAAGCGTCTATCTGCTGTCTCATACCCGAATTATAGTGGCGGTACAACATTGATTCAGAGTGATTTAGTCCCTAAACCGAAATGTGTTTTGTGCGAGCCGTGAGCAATAATGATTGTCCAAATGGAATGCTGATGAGATCCTCTAAACGGGATAGAACCGGTACTAAGTACCGATCAAATACTTTGAGTAATAACCCGTTCTTTGGTGTGCCTCTCAAAAGTTTAACTAAAATAAACCATCCAAACCAACCAAAAAGATTCAAATACTGCAGATGCACCTCGCCTAGTCCAGCTTTGAATGCTTTCTCTCGAAGACTTTTTTTTGTATATCTTCGGTAATGGCCTATTTTAAAGTCAAATCTACTCATTAATGATGGAAATGCAGGTACGACCGCGAAGACAAAGGAATCATTTTCACAATACTGATTCGCGAGACCTAAAGCAGAGACATCATCTTCTATATGTTCCAGTACATTCCACGAGAGGAATGAAGTATGTAGGTTTATAGGAGCATAATTCTGGTTTAAATCGATAACAGTCACGGATTTCTGCTCGCCAAACTTATCTTTCAATCTCTCAATACTTAACGGGGAGACTTCAGAAACTGTGAAGGTTTCAATACCTACATCAGCATTGATAATTTCTTGAGCATAGACTCCACTTCCAGAACCCAATTCGAATGGCCTAGACCCTATCTCTTTTAAACTCTTTCCAATAAGCCACTTTCGATAATTCACAGCAAACAATAATTCTTCCAGAATTTCAACTTGGAGTAACTCGTTCTGTTTTCTCATTTAATTATTTGGAAAGCGTAGAAGCCAGTACTTAATAATTACCCTTACTGCACTAACCCCGTCCTTCCAACCAATCTTCTTTCCTTGGTCGTATGATCTTGCTCTGTACTGGATGGGAACTTCATAAATAATTGCATTTAACTTCCCCAATTTGGCGGTTATTTCTGGCTCCACTCCAAACCTGTTCTCTCTAAGATCGAGCTTCTTCACAAATTCCAACTTAATCATTTTATGGCAGGTTTCCATGTCGGTAAGATAAATATTTGTTAAGCAGTTTGAAAGTGTTGTTAGAGCTAGATTTCCAACACGGTGCCAATAATAAATCGCTCGCCTTGGTCCTGCCGTCATGAATCGAGATCCAAAGACAGCATCCGCGTTGTTGGTTACCATAACATCAAGCATTTTTTGGTACTCAGTTGGTGAATATTCTAGGTCTGCATCTTGGATTATCACATAAGGAAGTGATACCAGTTCAAACCCTTGCCGAATAGCAGCTCCCTTGCCCGTATTCTTCGGGAAAAAAACCGCTTGAAAATTGGGATGCCTGAACTTTTTCAATCTCTCTACAGAACCATCTGTAGAACCATCGTCAACTACTACAACCTGACCCACGCAGGGCTGCTCCAAAACGCTCTCCAATAACGGAACAATGGTATCGACCTCATTGAAACATGGAACCACGACCGAAAGTTGACTCATCCAGACCACCTATCTAATTCCAAAAAGTACTCAATGGTTCTAATAAGTCCCTCTTCCAGCTGGATTTTCGGTTCCCAACCGAGCTTCTCACGAGCTAGCCCAATGTCTGGCTTTCTTTGCATTGGATCATCCTGAGGTAATGCCTTAAAGATTATTCTACTTTTTGATTGAGTCAGCTTAACAACCTTTTCAGCCAGATCTAAAATAGTAAATTCTGTAGAGTTCCCCATGTTTATCGGTCCAGGAAAATTCTCTTTTAACTCCATGAACCTAACAAGTCCGTCGATTAAATCATCGACAAAGCAAAAGCTGCGAGTCTGCATTCCATTACCATGAATAGTAATGTCCTGGCCTTTGAGTGCCTGCACAATGAAATTGCTCACCACTCTTCCATCATTTAGTTGCATTCTTGGGCCGTATGTATTGAAAATTCTTGCAACCCTAATCCCAACATTATTTTGTCGATGATAATCAAAGAAAAGAGTTTCCGCACATCTCTTTCCTTCGTCATAACAAGCCCGAATCCCTATCGGATTTACGCGTCCCCAATAATCTTCAGTTTGAGGATGTACCTCAGGATCACCATAAACTTCAGATGTGGATGCCTGAAGGACTCTTGCGCCCGTTCTCTTCGCTAAACCCAGCATGTTAATTGCACCAAGCACACTTGCTTTAGTGGTCTGCGTAGGGTTTGCCTGGTAATGGATTGGTGATGCTGGACAAGCAAGATTGTAGATTCGGTCAACTTCAATATAATAAGGAAAAGTTACATCGTGGCGAACTATTTCAAAGTTGGGGTAATTAAGAAGATGTTCAACATTCTTACGGTGCCCAGTGTAGAAATTATCTAAACAAATTACATTATGACCTTCTTGAACTAATTTTTCTGAGAGATGAGATCCTAAAAAACCGGAGCCGCCAGTTATAAGAATCTGCACACCAACCTCCAAGTTTACAACAGCCAATTGTCCAAAGTATATCTCTGTATGTGATTAAACTCTAGGGCGGGGGTCGCTCTGACAAAAAATATTTTGTCTGGCGAAATATTCTTAAATTGAAAATAAAAGTTTTTACCTCGAATAAATCTGCTTTTTTGGTTCAGTTGATAATTAGTTTTATTACACCTTTGATTCACGGAAAATTATCTTCACAAATGGTTTAGTATTTTTAGTTTTATGAATAGATCCTTTCCGCCACGCTCTTTATGCCTACGTCCTCGAAGACACAAAGTTAATGCAAGTGGGCCCTGTCGGGATCGAACCGACGACCCACGGATTAAAAGTCCGTTGCTCTACCGACTGAGCTAAAGGCCCCAAACAGCTAGATATTCAAAATAAGTCTTACAAGTCTAATGCCATAATTAAATGATAATTAACCTTGGGCCGCTTTATTCAGCCTATCCCTAATTGCTACCAATAAACCGTCGCCATCTGGACAGTTTACGACAACTGTTGCTAGGCCTTTTTTGTCCGCTAGCCTCAGGCTACTATAAAATGTGTGTGCAAATTCCAAAATTGTTTCAGGTGATGCCAAGCGGATAGATCCGATTGGAGTCTTTGTATTTGACATGGCGATAAATCCTTCGCCTGGTTGAGCGGTATAACCCAGTATAACTCTTGCTTTTGGTGAATAATGCTTTTCAAATAAGCCTGAAGTACGGGTACCGTTATTGCTAGCACCATACTCTGTAACTATCCCTGTTGTATTTGCAATCATTTCAAAAAATATTGCCCCAGGTCGCAGAATTCTCGGAGCAAAACCCGTGCAATCAATGATAGTTGATTCGATTCCAACATTAGATTGACCGCCATCTAAAATTAAATCATCTTCAGCGAGATATGCTCCCAGCTCTTCACATACTGCCTCAGATGTAGTTGGCGACACTGCACCAAATCTATTGGCACTCGGTGCAGCAACACCATAACCACCTAATTTTTCTAACTCTATTATCAATGAGAGTGCTAATGGATGTGAAGGTACCCTGACTCCGACACTGCCCTGACTTCCAGTTATAAAATCTTTCGCGGTATTACTTCTTTTTAATATCAGAGTCATAGGGCCTGGCCAAAAATCTCTAGCAAGCTTCATTGCATACTCAGGTATGTCGATTGCCCACTTACTCATTTCATTGATGGATGAAATGTGAACGATTAATGGGTGATCAGTGGGCCTGCCTTTAGTGGAGTAAATTCGAGCGACTGCTTTTGCATTACTGGCATCCGCTCCTAAGCCGTACACAGTCTCGGTGGGGAATGCAACAAGGTGGCCATCCTTTAATGCCTTAGCAGCCTTTTTCACTTCATTGTGTGTGCAATTTGAGATGATCTGCATATGTAAATCATCCCATTTAATTTAGTTTTGATATGAAGTAGATGCCCGATACCCTTCTCCTTCTGGTCCCCATCGTCTAGTGGCCTAGGACGTCGCCCTTTCACGGCGTTAACACGGGTTCAAATCCCGTTGGGGACGCAAAGAGGTTGAAAGAAATTTCAACTTCG
>SXGQ01140078.1_pt1 | contig 11279 bp, 10 predicted proteins | sample 3178371 | NCBI WGS metagenome assembly SXGQ01 (sample SAMN11356859, study PRJNA531348) | freshwater metagenome | isolation source: freshwater sample F1-20 | place: China: Fuxian Lake, Yuxi | collected 2017-12-25 | reverse complement strand
TTTTCACGCTATCTCCAGTAGAGCCTACCTGTCTTAATGGTTACCCTCATCTTGTGAAGCCACACCAGCATCGCCCCCAGCCAGGTTTCTGGTCTCGACTGCTCCTACGCGGAGTTTCCATCGCTGAAGTTGAGGGTCAGTCAATGGCTCCTGCCCTTGATCACGGTGATTGGCTTCTGGTGCGTTACTTGCCTTCGACTTCCACGCCACGAGTTCGCGTAGGGGAGCTTCTGCTTATTGAACGAGAGGCGCAACCGGGAGCGCTTTTCATCAAACGCCTCACAGGCATTCGCGGTGATTCGCCAAATCGCCACTATCCGACATATTGGGTAGAAGGAGATAACAAGGAGATCTCTCAAGATTCACGGACCTGGGGCGCACTTGATGGTGAAGAGATCGTTGGCAAAGTCCTATTTAGATATCGCCGCGCGCGGTATTAGCGTTGGAAAGCTTCGAAGATTAGAGCTTTCTGCTCCTCTTCGTGGAGATGATGATTACCAGTCGCCGGTGCTGCAGATGCCAGACGCGATACTCGGCGAATAGTTCGTCCATCGAGTAGATCTATTGAGTTGAGCGCAAAGAAGGGCCAAGCACCTTGGTTTGCTGGTTCATCTTGAACCCACAAGATATTTGCGCTCGGATGCCTTGCTATCTCTGCCTTGAGTGCTGCAGCAGGGAATGGATAAAGCTGCTCAACGCGGACGATTGCGGTAGTTAGTTCATTGAGTTTTGCTCGCTCAGCGACAAGTTCGTGATAGATCTTGCCAGAGCAGAAAATCAATCGGGTTGCATTGTTGACCATTGGATCTGGAATCACAGTGTGAAAATGTCCAGAGGTGAAATCTTCTAACTTGGAAGCCGCTGCCTTTAGGCGGAGCATTGACTTTGGCTCGAAGACGATAAGAGGACGTCGCGCTGGGTTGGCCATATGCCAGCGGAGCAAGTGGAAGTATGAAGCCGGGCTAGATGGCTGAGCCACTGTCATATTGTTCTCAGCGCAGAGTTGAAGGAATCGCTCAATTCGCGCCGATGAATGATCTGGTCCTTGTCCCTCATAACCATGTGGCAAGAGCACCACCACAGATGAACGCTCGCCCCACTTTTGCAGAGCTGATGAAATGAATTCATCGATGATGGTTTGAGCGCCGTTGGCAAAATCACCGAACTGCGCCTCCCAGAGAACGAGCGCATCGTCACGTTCGACTGAGTAGCCATATTCGAATCCAAGAGCTGCATACTCAGAAAGCAGGGAATTCACAACAAAGAATTGATTCTCATTAGATATCAATCCCCGAAGTGGAATCCACTCGCTACCGTTATTTCCATCGACAATCACAGCATGGCGTTGACTGAAGGTGCCTCGCCCAACATCCTGTCCGGCAAGGCGGATGTGCTTACCCTCCAATAGAAGAGAACCAAAAGCGAGCGTCTCACCCATTGCCCAATCAATTGTCCCTTCGTTGAGCATCTCCACGCGGCGAGAGAGTTGTGGCAAGAGTTTCGGGTGCACGGTGAATCCTTCAGGGATAGCAATCTGGGTCGCTGCGATTGCTCGCGCTGTCTCGGCCGAAATCGATGTCTTAGCATCTTCGGGAGCGAGAACGCTCTTTGCATCCAGAGTCGGAGCGCTTGCCTCTTTGTTATGGACTGCGGCAAAGATGGATTCAAGTTGGGCTTGGAAATCTTTGGTGACCTCGTCTGCCTCTTCCATCGTGATATCGCCACGTCCGATGAGCGCCTCAATGTAGAGGGTACGAGCAGTCCGTTTTGCATCAATAAGTTTGTACATCAAAGGTTGAGTGAAACTTGGCTCGTCACCTTCATTATGACCACGACGTCGATAGCAGATCATGTCGATGACGACATCTTTATGGAATGCCTGGCGGTATTCGTATGCCAACCGGGCTACCCGAACACATGCCTCTGGGTCGTCACCGTTGACATGGAATATCGGCGCCTGCACCATCCGCGCAACATCTGTTGCATAAGTTGATGAACGTGCAGCACTCGGCGATGTCGTAAATCCAACTTGGTTATTGATGACGATGTGGAGAGTGCCACCGGTTCGATATCCAGCTAATTGCGAGAGATTGAGGGTCTCAGCGACTACACCTTGCCCGGCGAATGCAGCATCGCCATGGAGAAGGATTGGAACGACAGAGAATGCATCGCGGATATTGATCTTGTCCTGCTTGGCGCGGACGATTCCTTCAAGTACCGGGTTGACCGCTTCAAGGTGTGAAGGGTTGGCAGCGAGGTAAACCTTAGTTTGTGCTCCAGAATCCGCCGTGAAGACAGATTGCGTTCCTAGGTGATACTTCACATCTCCCGAACCTTGCACGGAATTATCTTGGTAATGGCCTTCGAACTCTTGGAAGATCTGGCCATGTGGTTTACCTGCAACATTAGCGAGCACATTGAGACGTCCACGGTGCGGCATTCCGATACAGACTTCATCAAGTTTCTCTTCGGCTGCTGCAATCAAAATCGCATCAAGGATAGGAATTACGGATTCGCCGCCCTCGAGTGAGAAACGTTTCTGTCCAACGAACTTAGTTTGTAGGAATGTCTCAAACGCCTCTGCGCTATTAAGTTTGCGAAGGATTCGTAGTTGTTCCTCGCGATCCATTCGCTCCACCGGCACCTCAAGACGTGCTTGCATCCACTTACGTTCTGCCGGGTTACTTAAGTGCATATATTCGATACCGATGGTGCGGCAGTAGGCGTTACGAAGGATGCCGAGAATGTCACGTAATTTCATAAAAGGTTTGCCACCGAAACCACCTGTGGCTACTTCACGATCAAGATCCCAGAGGGTCAGACCATGAGTGAGGGTGTCGAGATCGGGGTGAATACGTAATTTGAATTCGAGTGGATCCACATCAGCCATGAGATGTCCACGACTGCGGAAGGCATGGATAAGTTCTTGGACTCGTGCAGTCTTGTGAATGTCATCATCTTTGCTGCGATCGAGGTCGGTATTCCAGCGGATTGGTACGTAAGGAATGCGAAGAGCAGTGAAAATCTCGTCGTAGAAACCCTCGCCGCCCAGGAGGAGCTCATGAATACGACGGAGGAAATCGCCCGATTGTGCTCCTTGGATGATGCGGTGGTCATAGGTGCTGGTGAGAGTTACCACCTTGCTCACTGCCATTCGCGAGAGAGTCTCTTCGTTTGTTCCCTGGAATTCTGCTGGGTACTCCATCGAACCGACGCCAAGAATCAGCCCTTGGCCCTCCATCAATCGTGGTACCGAGTGAACCGTCCCTATTGTGCCGGGGTTAGTGAGTGAAACAGTTGTACCTGCGAAATCCTCAACAGTGAGTGAGCCTGTTCGCGCCTTCTTGATAAGCGATTCATAGGTCTCAAGGAATTGTGCGAAATCCAGCGCCTCGCACCCTTTTATAGAGGGGACGAGTAGTTGGCGGGTTCCATCAGATTTTGCTAGATCGATTGCGATACCAATATTGATGTGATCTGGTTTACCAATCGCAGGCTTACCTTCGATGGTTGTGTAATACGCATTCATCTCCGGCATTGCACGTAGCGCCTTCACCATTGCATAACCAATGAGATGAGTGAGGGAGACTTTTCCACCCCGTGCACGTTTCATGTGGTTGTTGATGACGATGCGATTATCGATGAGCAATTTAGCGGGTATAGAACGGACGCTTGTAGCAGTAGGAACGTTTAGCGATGCTTCCATGTTGGTGACAACTCGCGCCGCGGTACCGCGCAGTGGATCAACATGTCCTGCCGAGGGAGATTCAACAACGGGTGCGCTCTTTTGAGTGGGTTGTGCGGGAAGGGGAGTTGACGTTCGCGGCGCTTTTGAGATTACCGATTGTTGGTGTGCAGCAGCAGTCGCAGCAGCAGTCGCAGCAGCAGTCGCAGCAGCAGTCGCAGCAGCAGTCGCAGCAGCAGTCGCAGCAGCAGGAGCGATAGGTGCACCAGTTCCTGATGTAGCAGTCGTGCTAGTCGTGCTAGTCGTGCGGGGAGATTCTGCTGGCACGCTCGCACTCTTGGGCGCAGGTGGACGTCCGCCAGAAGCGGGAAGAGTTAATCCTGGAGGAAGTTGGGCTGCAGTTGCAGGTGCGGTGGGATTGGAAACGGGTGGACGCTGCGCTCCACTCTGAGCTTTTCCATTAGCGTTTCCATGAGCAGTTCCATTACTAGAACCACTCGTGGTCGTATGTCTGCCACTTGCAAAGAAGGCTTTCCATTGACTATCTACCGATTCGGGATTCACTAAATACTTCTCATACATTTCATCGACGAGCCATTCATTGGCGCCGAAATCCCCAGCGAAGTCTGTAGTCGACACTGACTCTCCCAGTACTTGTTTAAGGCAAGGGTATCGAGGTGCGGGGGTAGTTATCACCCGTATCGGCTCTGGCCCGGGGGTGAGGTTCCTCAAGTTTCGCTCCTGACGACTGCCATCGCGCTCCTGACAGCCGCCTTCGCACTCCCGACGAGCACTCCCGACGACAGCCCCGAGCTTCTTCTGGGTGCTAAGCAGCGGCCCCTGCGTTGCCGAACGGGCGCTCGCCGTGAAGAGTAGGCGCATGGTGCGAGCGTTGGTCACGGGGGGATCACGGGGTTTGGGCTACGAGGTCGCCAGGGGATTACTTGCTCACGGCATCGACACCACCATCCTCGGCCAGAACGCAGAGAACGTGGCGAAGGCATCACGAGAATTAGGTGTCTCAGGAATTACATGCGACGTTCGGGACTATAACCGTCTGCGGGAAATCAAATCCCAACATCAACCATTCGACATCATTGTACTTTCTCATGGCGTGATGTCAGAGAAAATGTCGAAGACCATAAAGGCAACAAAAGAGGATTGGGATCGAACGATTGATATCAATCTCTCTGGTGTATTTAATGTGGTGAATACTTTTGCCGACCATATGGTTGAGCAGCGACAAGGTCGGGTAATTGTGTTTAGCGCATGTCTTGGCCGTATGTCAGGACCAGGTAATGCAGGCGGACTTGCGCCATATCGAATTAGCAAGGCAGGGGTAAATGCTTTTGTCCGCAACTTTGCTCATGAGACTGGATTGGGCGCTCGCGGCGTACTTGTCGATGCAATCTGTCCTAATCACTCTCAAACTGATATGGGTGGACCCAATGCGCTGCGAACTGCGGCTGAAGGTGCTGAAACCGCCATCTGGTTAGCAACTCGAGACTTTACTGCAGGAGTCGATCAAACAGGATTGCTTTGGGAGGATAGAGAAGTGGTGGAATGGTGATGGCAAAACTCAGAGATGAACTTTTCCTACGACGAATCACCTCGACCATTATTGGTGGAGAAGCACTTTTACTTTTCTTCTTAGGACTATTTCTTATCATCGAATCATTTATCGCTCAGGTGAAGAATGTGGATGCGTTAATTGCTGAAATCGTCTTCGCGCTTTTGGGTGGAATTGGATTGCTCGTGGCTGCGAAAGGAATTCGGCGGGGGAAAAGATATGGAAATTCTCCAGCGATGTTGGCGAATCTGATTGCTCTGGCAGTTTCGTATTACATTTGGCAAGGCGGGTGGCTAGGAATCTCTTTGATGCTTGGCTCATTTGCGGTTCTTGCGATTATCGGAATCCTTTTCATTACAGCTCAATCCGCACAACTCAAAGAAGATTAAACCTAGTTAAGAGTTCACCATGAGTATCAATAACCATGCGCGAGAGTTAGTGCGGCATGATGGATTAAAAGATGTTCTCACTGGTTTGATGTCTTTTCCCGCATTCTTAGATAGCGCAATTCGGGAGCTTAAATCGGTGGAGCGAAGTGGTGGCACGAGTAACCTCTTTTTGATCTCAACTATGGAGCGTGATGACGCTGGACGCATGGTGTTGTCTGTAAGGTCAGATTACGAGCTGAGCGATAGAACAGAGGAACAGATCTATAACTTAGCTGCACGGGTATTAACGATTAGCAAAAATATCTCTGAAAATTTGCGAGCAAATGATTTGATTTCTCGTTACACATTTGCAGATATTCTCATTCTTACATCAGGAGATTATGTAGAAGTAAAACGGAAACTGGAGCTAATTGGAGTTGCGTTAACGGCAAAGGTTGCCGGACTCGAACTTCATCCGCCGCATCTTTCCCGCGCTGTTCTTGATTCACATATCACCCACGATTCCCTCAGAAACCAGGCAAGTGGGCAAGATCTGCAAAAAAGAGTGACCCACGCTATTTCTACCCTTGAGCACGAGATACTCACCAACACTAAGTAATTTCTTGAGGACATTCGGCAATCAAATTATCAACAAAATTGGATAGTGAAGTGGGTTTAGTACGGTAGTGAGAGAGAGTTCTGCCGTGACTGGTCAATTACAAAACCTTCTTGAAGACGATTCGGTAGAAGAACTCTGGATAAATTCTCCAAATCGCATTTTCATAGCACGCAATGGGCGAACGGAATTAGTTCCACTCACCATGACGGGAGAAGCGATTAGAGATGCAATAGAGCGGATGTTGGCGTGGAGTGGGCGGCGAGTTGATCTATCCCAACCTTTTGTCGACGCACGTCTGCCAAATGGAGCTCGACTTCATGTGGTGATTCCGGATATAACTTCGGAATTTTGGACGCTCAATGTTCGAAAGCGCGCCTTAAGGGCATTTACGCTTGTAGATCTTATAGAGGTCGAATCGTTAGATCTCCAAATTGCAGAGTTGCTTCGTACCCTCGTCCAATCAGAGACAAACATTCTTGTAAGTGGCGCGACTCAAGCTGGCAAAACAACCGTGCTTAATTGCCTGCTCGGAGAGCTACATGTGTCGAGCAGGCTCATTTCTATCGAGGAGGTTTTTGAACTTGTACCACGTGTTGCCGATCATGTAGCGCTGCAAACGCGTCAAGCCAATCTTGAGGGCAATGGTGAAGTCACACTTCGGATGTTGGTTCGGGAGGCTCTTCGCATGCGACCGACCCACCTCGTAATAGGAGAAGTTCGTGGGGCTGAAGCACTCGACCTTCTCCTCGCCCTCAATTCGGGAATTCCTGGATTGGCAAGCATCCATGCAAACTCGCCAGTTGACGCGCTACGGAAGATAGCCGCGCTACCACTTCTCGCAGGTGCCAATATCAACCGTGAATTTTCATTAGAGGCAGTACAGGAAAACATTGATGTGGTAGTTCATTGTCAAAAAGATCGGTTCGGCAAACGTCGAGTCTCACAGATATCTCTAGTCCCAAAAAATCTCTTTCAAAACCAACTTAGAGTAGAGGATCTCATTAGATGGGATATCGATCGATATCAGATCAGTCAAGTGGATTTTGATGCATATCCCAAGTTGATAGAGGTAAAAAAAGTACTTAATCAAGTCTTTGAATTGGCAAATCATCGGAGAAACTCAAATATCCTTCGAAGTAATTCTTGATGGGAATTACAAGATTGCTCTTCTTTACTCTATTCACCTCAGGAGCATTTTTGTTCTTCTCTCTTAATTCGCATTTGAGAATAATCACTAGACCAAAACTAATCAAAAGAAAATTTTTTCAAGCGCTTACTTTTATCTCGTTTCAGGGCATCGTTTTCTCATTGATCTTTCTGATTACCAGAAGTGTGAACATATCTCTTCCGGTATCAATTATTTTGAGCTATATCCCAAGCATTTATAAGAAGAGCAACGATAGAAAAGAGGATGAAGCCCGACGAAAATCCTGGCCATTGGTCATAGACCAGCTCTCCACCGCGACTGCTTCAGGAGTTTCGCTGCAGCAAGCACTGAGTGGAATGGTGACTAGAGGTCCACAAGCGCTCCATGATGAATTTAAAGCCTTCAAAAACTCTTTTGTAAGTTCAAGTAGCTTGACAATCGCACTGAATGATTTTGTATCTGCCGCAGCCCTCCGTGGGGCCAAGTCACACTATCGAATGGCTGCGCAACTTAAATCTACGATTCTGATAGCGCGAGATTGTGGGGGCCAGGAAATCGGACCTATTTTGAGGAACTTGAGCGCGCATTTACGGCATCGGGAGCGCGCATTTGATGAAATTGCCATTCGACAAAACTGGATCAAGAATGGCGCTGCCTTGGCCGCACTTACACCTTGGTTGTTGCTGCTAGTACTTTCACTCCACTCTCAAACAATTGATGCTTATAACTCTAATTCTGGAAGAACAGTATTAATCGTTGGACTCATCGCTACTGGCCTTGCATACAAATGGATTTTTTACATTTCAGAATCTATATCTTCAGGAAAAAGATTTCTTTGATAAGGAGCGAGTATTTGACTTTTTCCATCTTTACGATGGTGCTGATTGCCGGAATATATACCACGCACGGATTCATTCTAAGGTCTGGAAGCAAAGAATCTATCTTTCTTCGGTTGAGAAAGAGTTATCTAGTTCTCTTAGATGAAATTACGGAACTCATCGGCGTATCAAGAACTGAGATTTTTTTAGAAATATTGATGAAGTCGATATTTCTGGGGATTCTTCAGGTCATCATCTCGCAAGTTTTGGGTTTGGATTTCATTCGGACTATAACTTTAATGATAGTTTCAGCTCTTGGATTTATCTACTGGATGTTCAATTATCGACGGCGTATTTTCATCACATATCGAGAAGAATTTGAAGTGAACTTTGCTGACTTTGTTGAGTCTCTATCATTGGCCGTGAATTCTGGTCTTTCCCTAATGAGTGCTGTTTCGAGAGTGATTCAGGAGTATAAAGAAATCGAAAAAGCACCAAAACAATCCTTAGGGCCGAAGTGGTTCTATATTCGAAGAATGAGAAACAAACCTCCATTCATGCGCGAACTAAGTACCTTAGAGTCGAAAGTTGCAGGTGGCGAATCTATTCAGCAAGCATTTGATCTTCTTGCTTTGCGCCTAAAATCAAACGCGCTGTCAAATTTCGTCGACATCCTCACAATTACACTGTCCCGTGGTACTCCATTGGCAACTCAACTTGGCGAGTTTGCTTTGAGTATGCGAGAAGCACAGAAAAGACTTCTTATGGAGCGAGCAGGACGAGCAGAAATCAAAATGATGGTGCCTGTAGTCTTCTTGCTTCTGCCTATATCAGTGCTATTTGCATTGTGGCCAAGTTTTCAACAGTTACAACAATTGGTGACTATTCCATAGTTATGTGGGTTCCCTTCACGGCAAAGTTTTTTATTTGGAAATGTACGTGCGACTAATGTCGAGATTCTCAGGAGGAAATATTTATGAAGTGGCGACTGATTCGTGGCCAGCTCTGGTTAATCAAATTCCTGAACAGTATTATCAAATTTCAAGATTTAGTCTTTGAGTATGGATTGCTGATGTTTAAGCAGTATCACTACGGAAGAGGTGAGAAAGCAGCAGGATCAGCAGCAGGAGCAGCAGCAGGATCAGCAGCAGGATCAGCAGCAGGATCAGCAGCAGGATCAGCAGCAGGATCAGCAGCAGGATCAGCAGCAGGATCAGCAGCAGGATCAGCAGCAGGAGTCATACCTGGTAGATCGACCTTTAATTCGCGTCGAACGCATGAAGGTGGCGATGTGCCTGGCTGGGTCTTGGTCGTTTTGATGACGGCCGGATTAGTGACTGGCATTTGGACCGTTGCGGCTCCTCGACTTAATCAAATTCTCCGAAGCTCTCTAGATTCTATGAATGCAATCAGGTAACTGTTGCTCTGGAGACAGGCACACGTGGTTTTGGTCTGCTTTCTCCTGTACCCGAGTTGGCTGCAGTGATCGGAGGAGTTTTGGTCGAACCTCTTGCAGGCAGAAGTCATCAGAACAGAGAGCGCGAGAAAATGGAAGTGTTGATGCCCTAATCTTGATTATCCCAATAATTTTTTTGATGATAATTCTTATTTCGCTCTTTCAATATGGAATGACGCTCAATCGGTTGCATTCGAGCGCAATATTAATCGGACGAGAAATAGCAAGAGAACCCGAAATCTCACACTCTCCTACGAGATCTCAATCATTAATTGAAGGACATAACTTGGGGGTTGTAGATTTTCATGTAATGCATTTTCCAATTGGAAATAGAGTTTTCATTCAATTGGTGCTTGTTGGAAGGACCTTCAATGTGGGGGGTTTCTCTATTACTCCATCTGCCCGAAGTTTAACTCTCCAGGACTCTTGGTGACTTTTGACCCTACCTTGTCAGTTACGGTATGTCAGATTCCAGCATGATGAATGTGGCAATACAGTTTTAGAGTTCATATTTTTCCTGACTCTTTTCCTTCTCCCTATCATTATTTTTTTCTCTCAAACAACAACGCATTCGATTAAGAGCCTTCGAGAAGAGGAAATGTTCCGTGAAGTTGTTCAGATTCTAAGATCTGGCGAAGACTTCGCTTATTCAATCAGTATTTCAAAAAGATTTTTGACTCTTCATAATTCTTCCGAGGACCTCGAAGTGAGGTGTATTTCAGGAGTATGTCCTCGTCGTGGAAGCTTGATGAGGATTTCGCTTAGTGGAAGCGGAGAGAGATTTGAGGCTTTTCTGGAGGGTGGCCGTTGGAATTGATAACCCCCCCTCTAATTTCTATTGGATGCAATCGACGGGTTCAGTTAGCGAGTGAGAATGGTTCGGTATTGCCTCTTTTGATTGGCCTAGTTTTGTTTGCATTATCAACATATATTGTTGCCGTAAACATCTATTTCTTAGGTACATCAAAGATGAAACTAGAGCAATGGGGCGAGGAATTCATCTCGAGTTTATTTCAAGAGATTTCGTATCAAGATTATTTCTTTGATTCAGATGAACTACTAAAAGATGATGCGCGTAGTTTTGTCAATGTTGGTTGTACAAATTTGCTCCTCCAGATTCAGAAAAAATTAAATCAAGTCCACCCAAATAAGAGATTTATAGCGACAAAGTGCGATGCTGGCCGAATTTCACTCGTTATTGAAGAGAAGATTAGATTGCCTTTTACTCCCCAAGGACTTTCAAATTTTGAGCCAAGAGTCACTGCACATGTTGAGGCAGGGCTTCAGCGAGTGCGAAAAGATAGGTAAATGAGGACGGTCTTATCTCGAGATAGTTGAGACTGAGGTCTCCATATTTCCAAGTATGATTACACTCATGTCAGAACGCGAATATCAGCAAGAACTAGATTTTCTTGCTCAAAAACTCACGACAATTAAAAGCGTTCTCAATCTTGCTTCGATGGCAAAGCAGGTTGTAAAACTTGAAGAAGATGCTGCGAATCCGAATCTTTGGGATGATCCAGAAAATGCGACTCAAGTGACGAGCAAACTTTCACGCCTGCAGAATGAGATTGCTCAATTCTCTAAGTTGGAGAGTCGACTGAGCGACCTCCCTA
>SXGQ01042038.1_pt1 | contig 11280 bp, 9 predicted proteins | sample 3178371 | NCBI WGS metagenome assembly SXGQ01 (sample SAMN11356859, study PRJNA531348) | freshwater metagenome | isolation source: freshwater sample F1-20 | place: China: Fuxian Lake, Yuxi | collected 2017-12-25 | reverse complement strand
GCCAGCTGTGTATGGCGTAAAGAATGTGGGACCCACCATTGCTGCGGTCGGAAACGAAGATCAGAAGAAGCACTTGAAGGGCATTGTCGAGGCCACCGAACTCTGGTGCCAAGGCTTTTCTGAGCCAGATTTCGGATCAGACCTTGGCGGTCTCCGATGCCGAGCAGATCTTGATGGTGAGACCTTCGTGATTAACGGTCAAAAAGTCTGGACCTCGATTGGCATGCATGCCACGCATTGCATGTTGCTTGTGCGCACAGATCAAAGTGCACCAAAGCACAAGGGAATATCGGCACTGCTCGTGCCGCTTGATTTGCCCGGCGTGTCGCGGCGACCAATCAAGCAGATCAATGGACACGCTGAATTCGCAGAAATGTTCTTCGAAGATGTGCGCGTCCCCATGACCAACTGCTTGGGCGAAGAAGGCAAGGGTTTCATCTATCTGATGAGCGAACTGCCGCAAGAGCGCCTTTCAATCGCTGTTTCATCGATGGCGAGCACGCAAAAGGCGTTTGACGAAACCGTTGCTTTTTGCCGCGACCGCATTGTGTTTGGGAAACCATTGCTTGATTTCCAAAACACCCGTTTTGCCCTTGCCGGCATTAAATCGAAACTGCAGGTCGGCTGGGCCCATCTCGATTGGGCATTGAACCGCCATTACAAGAAAGAACTGACCGCCGAAGAAGGTGCCGCCGCCAAATTGTGGCACACCGAACTGCAATGGGAAGTTGTTGATGCCTGCCTGCAACTGCATGGCGGCGCAGGATATATGAATGAATATCCCATCGCCCGCATGTGGCGTGCCGCCCGCGTAACGCGGATTTTCGGCGGCACGAATGAGATCATGAAAGAACTGATCGGTCGGGGTCTTTAGAACAATCGATATCCTAGGACTACTCCGTCACCCTGAACTCGTTTCAGGGTCCATCGTGCCACACAACCGGCGGTTGAGGCTGCTAAATTGACCCTGAACCAAGTTCAGGGTGACGACTGTTGATAAAGGTTCCGTTATATGCCGAAACCGCAAAGCTGGCAGCTTGATCCGGCTAATTACCCGTTCAAACACAGCACCGAAACGCGCTTTGCCGATCTCGACCTTCTGGGCCACATCAACAATGTCTCGATGGCCGGATTGTTTGAGCATGGCCGCGGCATGTTCAACCATGCGATTGCGGTCGAACGCCGCGCCCCTGGCCAACGCTGGCTGATCGTCAGCGTCGCGATTGAGTATATTGCGGAGGCCCATTTCCCCGAGCATGTAGAAATTGCCAGCGGCATATTGCGGATTGGAAGCAGTAGTTGGGACATCGCCTCCGCCGCGTTTCAAGGCGGTGAATGTAAGGCTACTTGCATCACCACCATCGTCCTCACCGACGCCAATGGCCCGACGCCTTTACCGCAAGAGTTGCGCGCCGAATTTGAACGGTTGCACGTTACCCTGCCTTAAGGTCGGGTCTTAATCGGCAAAAACCCCTGCCCGCTTTTGCATTCCGGCCATTACGGCTTCGATCTGGTTCGGCGTGCGGATAACGCGGGCTTGGCGGACGCTTTCCGCCATTAATATAGCATCTTCATCCATATCGGCATATTCATTGAACAACGCCTTTGCCTCGCGCATCGCGTGCGGGTTACGATTGGCAATCTCGCGGGCGATGGCCATGGCCCGGGCATGCGGATTTTCGTCCACGAACGTCGCAAACCCTAAATTCAGCGCCTCGGCGCCTAAAAATTCACGGTTGGTGTAGGTTAATTCACGCAAGCTATCTTCGCGGACCATCCCCCGCCACAAAGCATAACCGCCCATATCGGGGATCAGGCCCCATTTCATTTCCATCACCGCAAGCCGTGCATCGGGCGCAACCACACGGATGTCTGCTCCACTGGCAATTTGCAGCCCGCCGCCGAAACATACGCCGTGCACCGCCGCGATCACGGGCATCGGCAATTTGCGCCAGAGCATGGCGACCTGTTGGAATGTGTTGGCGTTGCCATGCGTCCGGTCGGTCAGGCTGCCCATTCCGCTGTTTGCGCTTGCGCCGCCGCTTGCCATGCTGGCCATATCAAGGCCTGCACAAAAACTGCGCCCTTCGCCAGATAACACCACAGCGCGAATACCAGTCATGCTGGCAAGCTCTTCGCCTGCGGCGATGATCCCTTGAAACATAGCCGGATCCAGCGCGTTCATCTTGTCCGCACGCGTCAAGCGGACATCAGCAACATGATTGTCGATAGAAATGGATACCCGGTCGTTCATGCTTCGCTCCTGTTCAGTGCAAATTCCACCAACGGCAATTGATCATTGCCAAAATACATCTTGTCCGTGTCGACAAATATCGTCGGCGAACCATAGCCGCCGCGCGCTATGACCTCGTCCGTGTTCGCGCGCAACAAGGCCTTTACCGCGTCGCTCTGTGCCGCTGTACGCATGGCCTCTCCGTCCAGACCAGCCTTATTCGCTACCGCGACCAACACGTCGGGGTCGTCAAGATTTTCCTGCGCACCAAAATAGCTTTCGAAGGCGGCCTTACTGAACGTCTTGAGTGCCACCTGATCATCTGCGAGCGAACATGCCATCCGCATCGCATGGATGCTTTTTGCCGGGTGATAGATGCTTGGAAAGTTGATTTCCATGCCCGCCAATTTTGCCCAATCGCGCATAACCCGCCAACTATGCTTAAACTTCGGGTTATCTGCCGCTTCTCGTGCGGCATAAACAGACGGATTGACGGCATTGAAGACGCCGCCCACCAATATGGGGCGCAAGCGGACGGACACACCCGTGCGTGCGATTAGGGCATCCAGATTATGGAACGCGATATACGTCCATGGACTGGAAAGATCGTAGAAGAATTCAACCCGTTCGCCGCTCATGTCCCTCTCCCCTTACGAAAATCATCCATAGCATTGCGACCTACTTTATGAAGCGGATAAATTTCTATCTACACACAAGAGCCAAAGGTCCAACTTTTGTCCGCGATTTTGCACCGTTTACCTCAGTTCGACAATGGAAATGCTACTGATTATTTGACATTAACCATCGCACGCCACAGGAATGCATTTGAGATCACCCATGAAGTTGAAGAGATAGTCGTGGACGATAGGCCTTATGCTTGACGGCAAAGAGACACGGCTTGCAGGACAGGGCTGGGACATGGATTTGTCATTGTCCGATGCCATGACCAAATCGATGCATCAAAAATCCGAGCAGCGTGCGTCTGGCGCAGGTTGGACTCGCCGTTTGGCCGAACTCGATTTTGTGCCCGACCTTGGCCAAAATATCGGGTCAGTTCGCTGGTTCCGTGGGCTTGGAACTTTAACCGCATTAAGCGTCGCTTCGCTTGCCCTGCTGCCAGATTACGGACCGATTTACGCCGTGCAGCCGTCCATGCACACCGAGGCGGAGTTTGAAGAAGCGCGCGCACAAATGCTGATGCCAATTGGTTATGGTAGCGACAGCGGCAAGCGCATGGCAGCCACCGACGCGGTTGTCGCACTAGCCGATAGCCCAGAACGCCCCCGCATCGAACTCACGGCAACGTTGGGACGCGGCGACAGCTTTGCCCGCTTACTGCAACGTTCCGGTGTAAGCAGCAGTGAGGCCGCGAATGTCGTGAATATGGTATCAGGCGCAACGGCAGTGTCCGCTATCGAGCCAGGCACCCCGATTGACATAGTACTGGGAACGCGGCCGACGAAAAATCAACCCAGACCTCTTGAATCGGTGGCTTTTCGTGCGCGCTTCGACCTCAATCTCGAAGTCAATCGTGAAGGCAGTAGCTTAACATTACGCAAAAAGCCCATAAATGTGGACAATACGCCTCTGCGTATTCGTGGAACCGTGGGCATTGAAGGCATTGCCCGTTCGGCCCAGGCCGCTGGTGCGCCGGCGCGGGCTATTCAGGATTATCTGAAAATCATTTCCGGACGCACATCCTTATCAAGCTTAAGGCCAACGGATCAATTTGACATCATTATTGATTACAAGCGCGCCGAAACCGGCGAAGTCAAAGTGGGTGAACTGCTATATGCTGGCGTTGATCGCGGTGGGAAATCGCATATTCAGATGTTGAAATGGACGTTGGGCGGTAACACCCAATGGTTTGAGGCATCGGGCGTCGGTGAATCGAAGGGAGCGCTCAGCCGCCCGGTGAATGGGCCCGTAACTTCGGGTTTTGGATCCAGACGACACCCGATTTTGGGCTATATGCGGATGCATGCCGGCCTTGATTTCAAGGCAGGCTATGGCCAGCCGATTTTTGCAGTGACCGACGGCGTTGTGGCTTTTGCGGGACGCAATGGCGGCTATGGCAATTTTGTGCGGCTCAGTCATAGCGGCGGCCTTGCAACTGGCTATGCCCATATGAGCCGGATAGCAGTCCGCCCCGGCAGCAGGGTCCGGCGTGGGCAAATAATTGGCTATGTCGGCTCCACGGGTCTGTCGACCGGGCCGCATCTGCATTATGAGCTGTATCGTAACGGGCGCACGGTCAACCCAATGTCCGTGACATTCACGCAACGCGCACAGCTGTCCGGGGCTGACCTCACGCGTTTCAGGGGCAAGCTTCAAAATTTGACGTCCGTCACGCCAGGCGCGGCACTCACGCCATTGCAAACAGCGACCAAAAAAGACGAAGCGCCCAAGCGCGAAATTGATCGGCTAATACTTCGCGACAGCCGGAAACAGACGGGCGGATAAGGCGTTGAGGAAAGAAACTATCGCCGCTAAGTGTTTTGGATGAGCGATATATCTTCTTTCCCGAACAGCCGCCTGCGTCGTACCCGTGCCACAGGCTGGAGCCGCGCCATGGTGCGCGAAAATATGCTTTCCCCCGCCGACCTCATCTGGCCGTTATTCGTAACCGAAGGCGAAGGCGTTGAGGAACCGATTGCGACGCTGCCCGGCGTGTCGCGCTGGTCCGTTGACCAGATTGTCCTGCGTGCGGCCGAAGCCATAGAATTGGGCATACCCTGCATCGCTTTGTTCCCGAACACACAAGCCGACCGTCGCACCGAAGATGGTGCGGAAGCGTTCAATCCCGATAACCTCATGTGCCGGGCTATTCGCGCTATCAAGCAAGCGCATGGCGATCAGATCGGCGTTCTGACCGATGTCGCGCTCGACCCTTACACCACACATGGACAAGACGGACTAATCGATGATGACGGCTACGTGCTCAATGATGATACTGTCGCTGTCCTCGCAGACCAAGCCATCAACCAAGCCAATGCAGGCGCGGACATCATCGCGCCAAGCGATATGATGGATGGCCGCGTTGGTGCCATTCGTAAAGCGCTTGAAATGAACGGGCACCCTAATGTCCAGATCATGTCCTATGCCGCCAAATATGCGAGTGCCTTTTACGGGCCATTTCGCGATGCGGTTGGCTCGCGCGGCCTACTAAAAGGTGACAAGAAATGTTACCAAATGGACCCTGCCAACTCCGACGAAGCCATGCGAGAAGTGGCCATGGACATTGCCGAAGGCGCAGATAGTGTGATGGTGAAGCCCGGCCTGCCCTATCTCGATATCGTCCGCCGGGTGCGTGAACGCTTTGACGTGCCTGTGTTCGCGTATCAGGTGTCTGGCGAATATGCGATGATCGAGGCGGCCGCTGCGGCGGGTGCAGGCGACAGAGATGCGCTTGTTCTTGAAACACTCTTGGCCTTCAAACGCGCAGGATGTTCAGGGATTTTGACCTATCATGCTGCGGTCGCGGCGCGTTTGCTTAGGGAATAAAGCCTGAACGCATCCGCCTTCCGCAACTTAAGCTATGGAACAGCCCATGACACATGCACGCAACGACATCAGCATTATAACGTTGAACGGCAAAACGCCGCAGATCCACGAGAGTGCTTTCATCGCCCCGGGTTGCCGCATTATCGGTGATGTCACCATCGGTGCAGAGGCAAGCATTTGGTATAATTGCGTGATCCGCGCAGAAGTAAACCGCGTGGTCATTGGCGCGCGCACTAATATTCAGGACGGCAGCATAATCCATTGCGATGGCCCGACGCCCGAGGCTGAGGAAGGGTTTCCGACGATCATTGGTGACGATGTGCTGGTGGGACATAATGTCATGCTGCATGGTTGCATCTTGCATGATCGCGCCTTTGTGGGCCTATCTTCCACCGTGATGAACGGCGCCGTGATCGAAAGCGACGCTATGCTTGCCGCTGGCGCAATGTTGACCCAGGGCAAACGCATTACCAACCGGCAATTATGGGCGGGTTCACCTGCGCGCTTTGTTCGTGACCTTGACGATGCTGCGGTGATGGGGATGCGGCTTGGCGTGGCGCATTATGTCGAAAATGCAAAGGCGCATGCCGCCGCTACGACGTCGGCTTAAAACTTCGCCCTTATCGTGACTCGCGCGTTTAGGGGCGCGCCGGTTGAGATGTTATTATTGTTATGCGCATCCGAAAAATAATCGGTGTTGAGCAGATTTTCGATATTCAACTGCAATTGTAACGCATCGCTCAGATCATAATAAAGCGCGGCGTCCAGGCGCGTGAAAGCAGGCAGTTTCGTAGTGTTGGAAACGGTCCGGATGGCAGCAAACTGGCTGGATTGATGAATGATGCCAAGGCCAGCTGCAAATTGATCACTAAAGTCATAGCGGTTCCACAGGCTCGCCTGATGCCGGGGAACCTGCCCCAGACGCACGCTATCATTGCCGGCCAAAACGGCGTCCTGATAGCTATAGCCGCCATGCACTTGCCAAGATGACGTGACGTTACCCGTGACAGACAATTCCGCGCCTTGCGTTCGTGTGGTACCAACATTGATGCTGGCGACCGGATTGCTGGGATCAGGCGTCGTCGCGTTGCTGCGTTCCAGCTGAAACACTGCCAGTGTCATGTTGAGATTGGGCCGCACATCCCATTTGGCGCCCAACTCATAATTGGTGAATTTTTCCGGCGCGAGATTTTGCTGTGTCACCGTCAGCGCCAAAAACTGGTCGCCCGAACGGGGCAGGAAGGACTGGCTGTAGCTGCCATATAGAGAGATATTTTCCTGCGGCTTGAAAATCAGGCCAAGGCGCGGGCTCACTTTTTCATCCTTGCGCGCAAAGGGCCGGTCAACCGCTGGAAGCAGATCGATACCTTCAATATCGAAGTTATCATAACGCAAGCCAGCGACAACATCGATATGCTCGCCAAAGCTGATTTGATCCTGAACATAAGTTGAGAAAAATTTCACATCGGACACGGTATCGCGTGATAATGCGTTAAAATTGACCGTCGGGAAGAGAGGATTGGCCAAGCTGATCGTTGGCGTGGAGAGCATGCCATTAAAACGCCGGTTGGCCGATTTTTGGTCGCCATATTCCGACCCGACGAGGATTTTATGTGTCAGCGCACCCGTTTCCACATCCCAGACCAAATTGGCTTGGGCGATGAAATTTTCCCGTTGGGTTGGATCACTATACGCGGCCAAAGCAACAGTGCCATTTTGCGCAGTCACAGCGCCATTAGGATAGACGTTCAGGTAGATTTTGTCATAGTCGCCATATAAAATTGTTCCGCTAAAGCTTACATTTGAGGCCAGAGCCCCATCAAGCCGCAGTTTGGCAATATGCGCCTGCAACTGGGTATAATTGACATCAGGAACGCCAAAAAACTGGTCGCGATAGCTCAAAATCGGGCGGTTTGGCTGACCAGCAGCCGTGGCGATTGACGGGATACCACGGTCGGTTGTGCGATTGTCATGCACATATTCATAGGACAGCCCCAACTTCCACGCATCATTGAGTTTGAAGGCGACATAGGGGTTCCAAGCATAACGTTCGCCGCCGACAAAATCACGATGGCTGTCGAGATTTTCGTAAACCGCGTTGATCCGTACAGCAGCAGCATCACTTAACGGCGCGTTTACGTCTGCCGATATATCATAAGCGCCAAAGCTGTTAATGCTGGCTTGCCCGGCATAAATGATATCGTCGCTCAAGGGAGATTTCTGCACGCGGTTGATAATACCACCACCGCCGCCGCGACCGAAGATTAGGGCATAAGGCCCTTTCAAAATTTCGACCCGTTCAATGTTGTACAGTCCGCGATAATATTGGACGTCGTCGCGTACCCCGTCGAGAAAGAAGTCCGCTGTGGTGTTCTGCCCACGCAAGGTAATCTGGTCGCGATTGCCTTCACCCTGACCCACTGTTGTCCCGGGAACATAGCGCAATATGTCCGCCAGCGAATGATGCGCCTGATCATCCAACTGATCGCGGGTCACGACGTTGATCGTTTGCGGAATATTCATCAGCGGCGTATCGGTTTTTGTGGCAGTCACCGTATTGGTCGCCAGATATCCATCACTCACGCCTGTGACGATGATCGTCCGGCTATCATCATAGGCTTCGACGTCAAACACCTCTTCGGCAAAGGCGGGTTGCGCAAAAGCCGAAGCGGACAACATGGTAATAATTGACGCGGGTAGGCGGGGCATGAAGAACCTTTGTTATTGCGAATGAATCGCAATTTGATTTGGCTCCACTATTGCGAATCGTTATCATATGCAATTGAAAATTGGAAAAATCGCTGAATTGCTTTTGCATCTGGTCGCGGATTTGCGGTATTGAACCCCGACCGGAGGAGTTATTCACCTATGCATGCAACGATTTGGCACAATCCAGACTGCGGAACATCGCGAAAAACCTTGGCAATCCTCCAAGAATCCGAAGGCGTTGAGGTTTCAGTCATTGAATATCGCAAGCAACCCTTTACGCGCCCAAAGCTAGAACAATTGTTTCAAGATGCTGGTCTGACGCCGCGCGAAGCCCTGCGCACCCGCGGATCTCCGGAAGAAGAATTGGGCCTAATTGAGGGTGCATCATCCGAACGAATATTGGACGCGATGGTCGCGCATCCGATTCTCGTCGAACGTCCCTTTGTCGAAACCGCAAAGGGCGTCCGGCTATGCCGGCCTCAGGAAAAGGTCCACGAAATCCTTTAAAACGACTTATGCCGCGATAGCATAAGGTTGAATTTCACCCGACAGATACAGGTTGCGCGCTTTGGCTCGACTCATCTTGCCAGAACTTGTCCGCGGCAATGTGCGCGGCGGAACCAATTCCACAATGCAGTTCATGCCCGTCACCGAGCGAACCTTGTCACGGATCTGTTCACGCAGCTTGGCCCGCTCTACCTCGTCCGTTGTGCGGCATTGCACCAGCACAGCGGGCGTTTCTTCGCCGCCTGGTGTCGTAACGGCAAATGCCGCAATGTCCCCAGCCTTGAAGCCCGGCAATTGCTCCACAGCCCATTCAATATCCTGCGGCCAATGGTTTTTGCCATTGATGATGATCATGTCCTTGGCACGGCCCACGATGTAGATATAGCCATTCGACAGATAGCCCATATCGCCGGTGTCGAGCCATCCATCCACAAGACAAGCATCGGTAGATTCCTTGTCGCGGAAATATTCCTTCATCAAGGAAGGACCCGTGCACCACACTTTGCCAATTATCTTATCGGCAACGGCCGCATTGTTCTCATCGCGGATTTCAATGGTCATATCTTTAACCGCACGCCCACAATTGACGATTGCGCGATACCGGATAGGGCGGTCAGGCGCCCCGGGGTGGCCCGTTAACTCGGTCTCTTCAACCAACTCAACCTGAATCCCTTCACCAGGTGGCATGATCGACACCGCAAGCGTGGTTTCGGCCAGACCGTAGCTTGGCAAGAAGGCCGACGCCTTGAACCCGGCATCACCAAAAGCATCCACAAATGCCTGCATCACGTCCGGCCGGATCATATCCGCGCCATTGCCCGCAAGCCGCCACTTGGAAAGGTCAAAGCGGTCGTTCACATGGCTTTGGCTTGAAATTCGCCGCGCGCAAATATCATAGCCAAACGTCGGGGAGTAACTAATCACTGTGCCGTCGGCAGCGCCAATGACATCCAACCACGCCAGCGGACGACGCGCAAAATCCTCTGTCTTCATGTAGTCGGTCGACACTTGGTTCGCCACTGGCGACAGGAAACAACCCACAAGACCCATATCATGATACCAAGGCAACCACGACACGCAGCGGTCATTTTCGGTCACTTCCATGCCATGCGAGTGCGCCGACAAATTGTTCAACAACGCCTTATGCGTCACTGCAACGCCATGCGGGAAACGGGTCGAGCCGCTCGAATATTGCAGATAACAAACCTCATCCGTGTCCGCAGATGGCAGTTCGACTTTCGCCGCGGTCCGCGCGCTAAAGCTCTCCCAATCCAAGCCTTCAACATTACAGGCGCGCGCCGCATCATTCGCCATATCGGCCAGTTCGGCTGGGAAAAACAATATTTTGGGATCGCAGCTTTTCAACTGCACCGACAGTTGATCGACATAGCTTTCTTTGCCGCCAAACGACGTCGGTAGCGGCAGTGGGACGGGCCAAGCGCCCGCATAGACGCAGCCAAAAAACAACGCCGCAAAATCTGTTCCTGTTTCTGCGACCAAGGCAACGCGGTCATCCTTAGATATGCCATGGCTGATTAACCGATACGCCATTTTCAGCGCGTCTTCGCGCAATTCGCTGTAGGGATAAGGCCGCGCCAACTGACCGCGCATGTCGTGGAAGTTCAATCCGCGTTGACCCAAAGCAGCGTAATCGAGCGCCTCACCAAGTGTTGCAAAGTCGGAAAAGCGGCGTTGCAAGCTGTCCTGTGTTGGCGTGGATACGAGTGCGCTCATACAAATTCCCATATTGTGATTGGGCGTCGGCCCGTTTCACTTTTATTATGCATCGCCCTTAGCCGAGGATAGCAGTTCAAATTTCGGCCCGACTGTGGCAAGAATAGGGCGTGAACCAGCCCCGTCCTGTCAAAAAGCCCGCTCCACCGTTGAATGCGGAAAGCCTGCGTCAATTAGCGCTGCATTATGTCGGTAAATATGCCACAACGCAGTCAAAATTGGCGAGCTATTTATCGCGTAAAATACGCGAACGGGGCTGGGACGACGAACGTTCCGCTGACATTGGCGGATTGACGGAGCAATTCACATCATTGGGATATATCAATGACGCCCAATTTGCCGAAGCGCGCAGCCGGTCCTTTGTTCGCAGGGGTTTTGGCGGGCGACGCCTGAACGAGGATTTACGCGCCAGCGGCATTGGCGACGCCGATGCCATCCATGCCAAAGCCCATATGGAAGATAGCATTTTCACTGCGGCCGAAAATTTCGCCAGACGAAAACGACTTGGCCCATTTGCACAGGAAGCGGCACCGCCCGAAAAGCGGCATAAGCAGCTCAACGCCTTTCTGCGGGCCGGACATAGTTTTGAATTG
>SXGQ01594410.1_pt1 | contig 11281 bp, 5 predicted proteins | sample 3178371 | NCBI WGS metagenome assembly SXGQ01 (sample SAMN11356859, study PRJNA531348) | freshwater metagenome | isolation source: freshwater sample F1-20 | place: China: Fuxian Lake, Yuxi | collected 2017-12-25 | reverse complement strand
GGACAGCCACGGCGGCAATGGAGAGAACCTGAACAACGATTTCGAGGCGGTGTGCCGCGACGTCGATCGCTCGGTGTCGATCAACATCCCATCCGAGGAGGCCGCTCTCGGCGTCGAGACGCTCCTCATGGGTTACGTCGGCCCGACCGCCCAGGCGTACGACTACAGCGCTCCCTGCTCTGGCTCCTGACCACAGCACACACATTGAGGGGCTGGATCCGCGAGGATCCAGCCCCTCAATGTGTGACTCGCGCCCCCTGACGAGCCGGAACCCTCGAACTTTGGGTGGAAATCGCCCTGTGAGGGCACTTTCCACCCAAAGTTCGCTTGTCTCTGGCCGCCAAGATCGGGCCCTAGGCTCAGAGAGTGTCGACGAACCAGATCCCCACGCCCGAGGCGATGGAGCCTGCGTATGGGGGCATAAAGCGCCTTCGCCGCCAGGTGGGTGTCCTGCGAGCGCTGACCGTCGTGAGCCTCGTCCTCGTGATCGTCCTGGCCGTCTGGTCCGTGGTGGGCATCGTGTCGCTGTCATCACAGGTGTCGTCGCTCGAAGCGAAGATCGATTCCCTGTCGGCCCGAGTGAGTGAGGGGCGCACAGCCGCGGGCGGCTCAGCGGGTGATGCGGCCACGCCGGGCGCTCAGGCGGCTCCCGCCCCCGCTGCCACCCCTCCGTCGACTGCGGTCACGGGTGACATGGCGCTGCCGGCAGGAGCGGACAGGGCCGGCGCGATCATCGTCGGGGATCCGCAGGCGGCGAAGTTCGTCGAGGTGTACGTCGACTACCAGTGCCCCTACTGCCAGCGCTGGGAGATCGAGATCGGGACAGCGCTCATGGAGCGGGCGTTGCAGCCCGGATCGGGCCTCGCCGTGCGCCAATACAACATGGCGTTTCTGGGCGAGTCCAATAGGAATCTCAGTCCGCCCGGCGCATCAGCGCGAGCGGCGAGCGCGGCCGCCTGCGTCCTCGACCTTGAGGGAGCCGAGGCCTTCGTCGCGTTCAACACCGCGATCTTCGCGGCTCCGGGGGGTACCGATCCCGCGACGCGTTTCGACGCCGCTTCGCTCGCCGCGCTCGCCAGTGATGTGGGGTCAGGCGATGAGACCTTGACGTGCATCGAGGAAGGTCGCTTCATCCCCTTCGTCGCGGCGACGACCCAGGAGGCCTTCGCGCGGGGCGTCACGGGGACGCCTACGGTGCTCGTCAACGGCAAGCCCCTGAAGGATTCCTTCGGTGATCCGCAACTGCTGTCGCTCCTGCAGATGTGACGTGTCCCGCGTCGCCTTCTAGTCGGGGACGTGCTCGACGGCTGGCGACGGCTTGTCATAGAGCAGCCAGCGCACACCGGCGCGCGCGAGCATGAGGCAGATCACCAGCCCCGTCACCGGGATGAATCCGCCGAGGCTCACCGCGTCTCCGAAGACGAGGGCGACGAGTTCCAGGACGAGGATCTTGCTGCCCGCAGCGAGCACCCACAGCGCCACCGCCCACAGGGCCTTTTGACGAGTGACAGATGCGCCCTTGAATCGAGTGAGGATCACCGTCTTGAAGGCGATCACGACCTCAAGTGCGAGCTTGAGCAGGATCGCGGTGAGGATCGACAGGGTGAAGCTCTCACTGATCACTGAGGGGACGTACTCGATCGCGAAGTTGAGCACCACGATGTAGACGAAGACGTCGACCACATCACTGGATCGACTCCGGATCCACGCCAACAGGTGCACATGACCAAGGTGCCAGGCTCCCGCCCCTGCCGGGTGAATTCAGGGGCTTACCTGTGGTCAGTTCGGCTAAGTGGCTGGCGTGGCGGCGTCAAATGCCGTGAGGAAGTCACGTACTGCTCTCACGCGCACGCTTTGGTCGAGGGCCGCGTCTATCTGCATGATCTCGAGTGACCGGATGATCACCTTCTGCACCGTGCGCGCGTTCGTCCCTCGGGTGCGGGCGATCTCTGAGGTGGTCATGCCGCGAGACACCATGATCATGACATCGAGTTGAGTGCGCGAGAGCCCGCTCAAGAGCCGCTGGGCGTGGCGGTCGTGGTGGAACTCCGTCGGCACGTCCCCGCGCAGGGCGGCATCGAGGGCATCAACGAGAAGGCTTTTGTCTGACAGTTGGTCCTTGCGGAGGTAGGCAGCAGTCCGGGGAAGCGACTTGGGATTTCGGGACATGAAGCGCGAGTCAGGTAGCTGCGTCAGGAACACCACCGCGATGGTCGGGTTGTGCTTGACGAATGCGTCGCATAGGTCGAATCCATTGAGGCCGTGACCGAGGTCGACGTCAAGGACCACTCCGTCGGGATCCTTGGCAGCGAAGAGACGCTGGGCTTCGGATCCTGTCGCGGCCGAGTAGGTGGTGAAACCTGCGGTGCTGATCGCTTCGGCCAAGAGCATCCGCGTCAGAGAGTCGTCTTCGACGACAAGGATCGACCGAGGTGTGAGGTCGCCCCTGACTGACGAATCAGCTGACACCCTGTGAAGTGTAGGGGCGCGTTCCTCGGAGGCCCCGCTGTTTACCGAGTGACCACTTGGGGTGAGCGGGGACCCCAAAAGGACGCATCAGCGTACTTTTCGCCGGTCAGCGACCCCGAGCATTCTTATGGTCATTTAGTGGACAACCCTCAGCGCCGAGGTCGCAGGCGCCTCCCCTGGACGATGGTGACCGTCGCTGCCATCACGAGTTTGCTCTTCACCGGTCTCGTCTGGGCCCAGCCCGCTGCTGCTTCGAGTTGCGGTTCGGCATGGCCGGCCAAGTGGCCGGCCGGCGGGACCGGCTCGAGCGCGACCCCTTACCTGATCGACTCGCAAGCATCCCTCGCGGCGATCAGCGACTGCTCCGGTCGCTATTTCGCACTCGAGAAGAACATCACCTTGACAGGGGAGTGGACTCCGATCTTCGGAGGGACTGCGTCGCCGGGCGGGACTGCGTACCTCGATGGCCGAGGCTGGTCGATCTCCGGGCTGTCGGTCACCGGCTCCCATGAACGGGCGGGCCTTTTCGGTCAGCTCAATGGCGGCTACATAAGCAATCTCACTCTGACGAATCCATCATTGACGTCTACGCACGCGAGTGGATTCTTGGGGGGTTTCGCCGGATATGGACAGGTTGACTACTCAAATGTTCACGTAATCGGCGGGACGATTAGTGGAGCTGGGTACGTAGGAGGCATCGTTGCCGGGCTTGAGAACGGCTCAATTTCACGAAGTTCCTCCACTGCAGCCCTCATTTCGACAGCGTCGACGGCTTCGTACTCCGTGGGTGGCTTGACGACTTATCGCGGTTCGAACGGAACTATCACAGAGTCCTTTGCCGGTGGTTCCATCACGGTCAGTGGCGTCGCGCTGACCGGTGGCGTAGGTGGCATCAATGGTAGAACTGACGCAGTCACCAATAACTCTTACTCCACGACGATCATAAATGCATCTACTTCGTCTTCAGTAGGTGGAATCAGTGGTTTCGACAATTGCTTTGGGGCTGGAAAACTCCAGTTTACCTACGCGACAGGAAGCATCTCGGGTGCTTCCTCCGTCGGAGGCGTGACCGGATCGGGTGGATCTGGCTGCAGTGCTACGGCTGCGTCGTATTTCGACACTCAAACGACTGGGCAATCGTCGGGGACGATAGCTGGAGCCGTCGGCAAGACCACCGCACAGATGAAGGATGATTCGACCTACGTCGGTTGGAGCACGTCGATCTGGCGACTCGTGGATGGCAGTTACCCGACCTTCAAGAATGGCGCAATCTCCGTCGGCAGCACGACAAACTTCGGAAACGTCACCGTCGACGACACAAGCTCGCAGACGATCACCGTCACTAACTCCGGTGATGACACGCTCTCCGTGCTGGACACTGATGTTTCGGGAACTAACGCTGCAAGATTCACCGTCGGAAGCCTCGCAGGCTGCGCGAGTGTTGCCCCCAGCGCCACGTGCACGTTCACGGTCAGCCTGAGGGCCACAGCAGCAGGCAGCCAGTCAGCCAGCCTTGCCATCGCCACGAGCGACGGCGTGGGCAATGTTGCGCTCAGCGGCACGGCGGCGGCCGCCTCCGCCGCAACTGTGACTTGGACGTCGACCTCTACGCCAACCGCAGGCCCATTCACCTACACGTTGACCTTCTCTACGTCGATCACCGGTCTGGCAGCTGGTGACTTCACCAACGGGGGCACGGCCACGGGCTGCGCCTTCTCCCCGAGTGCATCCTCCGGCACAACCTTCACCATCACCATCACCTCATGTTCCTCGGGGACCTTGATAGCGCGGATAACCGCGGGTTCGGTGGCGACTAGCGTGGGCGCCATACCGAGCCCCATTGGAGCTAACGCTGCCGTCAACACATTGGCTAGCAGTTGGTCGGTTGGGAACAGATCCACCGCCATGGCAATCTCACGTGACGGCTCAAAGCTCTACACCTTCAGTGCCGTGAGCGGCGAGATCAAGGTCTACTCCACGGCGACCAACACGCTATCCACGACCATCGCGTTGACACTGCCGATCACCACGGCGACGACCGGGTATCTCGTCGCCTCGCCTGTCGCAAACCTGATCTACGTGGCGACGAACCAAAGGGCGAATGGGATCTATGTGATCGACACTGCCTCCGATACTCAGGTGACTGCGTCGCGTGTGATCCCCACAACGGGGGGCGCCGTATGGAACAACATGACCATCTCTCCTGATGGGGGTCACCTTTATCTACCATCAGGGAACAGTGGCCAATTCTCTGAGATCAAGGTCAATACCTCTGTCCAGCCCATGAGTGTTGAGACGTGGGGGAGCCTCATTACGACATGCTCAACGCTTGGCGTGCAGGGTGTCGTGGTGTCCAGCGACAGTTCACGGCTCTACCAACTCGGTGGTTCAACATGCTCCAACTACGTATGGACCCAACTCACCAGCGCCTTCACCACAGCATGGCCGAGCACCTATTCCAACACCAGTTACCCGTATCGAGTTCAGCTGTCGAGTCTGACGCCCACCACCGGGGTGCTGTCGCCTGATGGAACCCTGCTCTACCTCTCCAGTAGCTCGAAACTGCAGCGCTTTGACGCAACCCAGCCCATTTCTTCTAGCTCTCCCGCTGGAGCGTCGTCGGTCCTCAGCGTGAACGGTTCAGCCAAGAACCCCATGGCAATCTCGGCTGACGGGACCAGGGGCTACCTTCCGTCACTGTCCGGCGCGAACGTCGTCAATCTGAGCACGATGGCTCTGGCTTCGCCGAGCAGTCTTTCGAACCCCGGCAAGACCAACGCCAATACCGCGATCCTGTCCAAGGACGGCGCGTCGCTGTATGTGCTTGATGGCATTTCCAGCGCGGATCCTGCCTCGGTCTCGCAATTCGCGCTGGCATCCTTGCAGGCGGAGTCCGTCACGGTCGTGGTGAAGAATCCTCAGACGGTTACCTGGGCGCCGACGACCTCCATCACGACGACGACCACGGCACCGTCAGCAACCGCGACAACCAATGGCAACGGAACGATCAGCTATGCGGTGACAAGTGCTGGCACCACCGGCTGCACGGTGAACTCCTCCACGGCGGCTCTCACCTTCACGGGTGCGGGTAGTTGCCAGATCACGGCATCTGCGACTGAGACAACGACGTATGAGGCAGCTTCCACCGCGGTCACTTTCACCGTCGCGCTGACACCGCAGACGATCACGGTCTCCGCAGGCACAACGACTCCCGAAGTCTTCTCGACCACGGGTCTTTCCACCTCCGGAGTCGTCGGCACGGGCCAGATCACGTACGCGGTGGCCTCGGGCGGCTCGAATTGTTCGATCGCCAATTCCACCCTGACCGGGTCGGCAGTCGGATCGTGCACAGTCACGTCGAGTGTTGCTGCTGATTCCATGTATGCGGCCGCTACGAGTAGCGCGATCACGATCTCGGTGCAAAAGGCGCCTCAGACTGTGACATGGGCACCCACCAACTCATCGCTCTCGTTCAACGACTCACCGGTGACGCCAAATGTCGGTGCGACATCCGATGGGGATGGGGCGATCACCTACTCCCAGGTGAGTGGCGGGTGCTCGGTCGACGCCAGCACGGGCACGCTGACCTACTCGGCCACCGGCGCCTGTGTTGTTCGTGCAACAGCGGCGACCAGTAGCACGTACTCCGCAGGCACCAGGGACGTCACCTTTACCATTGCGGCCGATCGTCCGACCGAGCCCACGATTACCTCAGCTTCCGCGGGCAATGGCACAGCCACGGTCGCTTTCACCGTCCCCAGCTCCAATGGTGGCGCCACCATCACGGGCTACACGGCCACCGCCACGCCCGGTGGGGCCACGGGCACCTGCTCATCAAGCCCCTGCACTGTCAGTGGGCTCACCCTTGGACAGCCGTACACGATCCAGGTCACTGCGACGAACTCTGCGGGTACAGGCGCTGCTTCGCTCGCCTCGCCGTCGGTGACGCCGGTGACGTCAACGGGTGCGGTCGAGAACTTGAGCGTGGTCCCGGGCAATGCCAACCTGGCCGTGTCGTGGGTGGCACCGGCGTGTATAGCCGCGAATACGTGTGGCACCTTTGTCAACTACAGGGTGTTCACCAAGACTGCTGCAACAGCTTACGTTTTGGATGACACGATCACGACTGTCGGTTCAACATCAAGGACCGTTCCCGGCTTGGTGAACGGCACGCAGTACGACGTCAAGGTCACCGTGACAACTAGTACCAGTAGTGCCGACGCGGTTGCTCAGCAGGTACCGGCGACAACACCTTCGGCTCCCACCGATGTCACGGTTGCTCGGTTGACCGCGACCACGGTGTCCGTGGGTTGGAGCCCTCCGTCGAGCAATGGTGGTCAGCCCATCACGGGCTACACCGTCACCGCGACATCCTCAAATGGTGATGACACGGTGACGGCCACGCCCACACTGACTTCAGTGACCCTGACGCTGAACGCAACCAAGACCTACACAATCACGGTCCGAGCCACGAATCTCATGGGTCCGGGAGCGGTCTCTGCCCCGAGCCTCCCTGTCACCATGGGCTTGGCGCCGCAGACCATCACGGTGGTGCCTGAGGCCACGACAATGCCCGCCACGTCGAGCATGCTGCTGTCGACTTCAGGCAGCACAGGCACCGGCGCGAAGTCATTCGCGGTCTCGTCCGGTCCCTGCGCTGTGTCCGGTGCGGCCCTCACCGCAACTGGGGCCGGCACCTGCGTCGTGACCGCCACGATCGCGGCTGACGCGCTGAATGCAGCAGCGACCAGTACTGGGGTGCCGGTGACGGTGACCCTTGCTCCGCAGACCGTGAGTTGGGCACCGACCACGGTCTTCACTGCGGTGGCGTCGCCGACCACGCTTACCGCCGCAACGGCAAGTGCGAGTGGTGCTCTGACGTATTCGGTGACGTCGGCGGGCACGGCCGGCTGTTCGTTCTCGAGTGGATCGACACTGGTCTTCACCGGTCAGGGCACGTGCACGGTGCAAGTCGTGGCAGGGGCCACCTCCACGCACAGCGCATCAGCACCGGTGTCACTGACGATCACTGTTGTCGCGGCCACCCGATCCATCACCTGGGCACCGGCGACGACGCTCGACGATACAAATTCGGGGCAGCCTGCATCAGCGCTGGCCGCGATTTCGGCGGGCACGGGCACGCCGGCGTATTCGGTGGGCTCCGCGGGTGCCACCGGTTGCGCCGTCACTGCCGCCACGGCGGTGATCACCTTCACCGCGCCGGGGACTTGCATCCTGACCGCGACTGCGCCGAGCAACGCCACATACGTGGTGGCCACCACCTCGGTGACCTTCACCATCTCCAGTGCTCCGCAGACCGTCACCTGGTCTCCCACGACGGATCTGACCGTGGAGCAGTCGCCGGTGACTGTCACGCCTGCGACGAGCACCGGCGCTGGCACCATCACCTATTCGGTGACGAGCCCGGGGGCCGCCGACTGCCAAATCACGCCGAATACGGGAGTCCTGTCGTATTCCGAAGCAGGCCAGTGCACGGTCCAGGCCATGGCTGGAGCGCGGACGGGATACGCCGCATCCGCCCCGGCCACTGTCACGTTTGACGTCACGGCGACCCCGACCCCGACCCCGCCCTCGCCCTCGCCGAGCGTTTTTGCGCCCGGCCAGCCGCTGGAGTTGACCGCGGTGGCCGGGGATGCCATGGCGTCCGTCTCGTGGACGGCACCGGCAGACCCTGGCTCCTACCCCGTGACGGACTACAGCGTGACGGCATCACCCGGTGGAGGCACCTGCTTGGTCGAGGCACCGGCCAGGGCATGCGACATCAGGGGACTGACGAACGGCACGTCGTACACCTTCAGGGCCAAGGCCCTGAACGGCGCTGGATGGGGACCGTACTCCGATCCCAGCAATGCCGTCACTCCGCGAGGCCCCGCGCAGCGATCGATCGTGATCACCGGCAGCCGTGGGGTCGTCAAGGGCAGCCCGGGTGTCATCGTGACCGGCACGTCGACTGAGCTCGGTGTGGGTGCGATCCTGCGACCCTGGGTGAGATTTCCCGGTCAGACCTCCTACGCGGAGGGCAGCGCGCGGGTCCTTGTCGATGCTTCCGGTGCGTTCACCTGGCAGCGCAGGACGGGCAAAGTGGTCTACGTCTATATGCAGAACGAGGATGCCAGCCTGAGATCAAACAGGGTGATCATCCGCCAGGGTTGACGTGGCCCTCCAGGCCACCTCAGCCTGGACGGTCGTGCCGTGAGTGGATGTCTCACGGCTCCAGCGGAATGCAAGTGCATCGAAGAGGTCGCTGCCAAGTCCGGGCGATGCCCCCTCGACGATCCCCGTCCCGTTGTCTGTCACGACGATGCTGAGGAGCCTCTCGTCGTCTGAGTCCAACGAGATCACGACGGTGGTGGCGCCTCCGTGGCGTATGGCATTGCCGACGGCCTCACGGACAATCTCGGTTGCCGCGGCGGCCGTCGGCAGGGACTCGTCAATCCGGGCAGTCAAGTCTTGCGGGTCACTCATGGTGATGGTGCACAGGCCATCCCAAAGCTGACAGAGAGAGGTGAGGAAGCTGCTGAAGTCGGGGCCTGCGTGATCGCCGGAGTCAAGAGCCGCATAGGCAGAATCGATGTGGCTCCGCAAGTCAATCATCTCTCTCGCACTCAATGGCTCCGGCGCCTGGAGTTTGAGAGCTGCTGAGATCAACGCGGATTGCAGGGGGCCATGAATGACCCAGATCAGATTGCGACGGTAGAGCCAGATCTCTTGACGCATCTGAGAGATCGAAATCTGCAGCTGCTCGTTCGTGTCGAGCAACTCTTGTTCGGCGAGACGCCGACGACGTTCAATGATCTGGACTGCTGCTATGAACCAGGGGATGGTGATGGAAGACAACACCGAAATCACTGACATTTCTAGGCCGACTGATTGGAAGAAGTCAAGGTAGGCGGGCAACAGGGCAAGCCCCAGTAAGACAGGGACACCAAAGGCAACTGCAAAGACTGCGGTGAGTACAGGCACAGCGACCAGGGTCGGCAACTCCCTCGCATTGCTGGGCCAAAATCTGCGGATCATGGAAAGAATCGGCCAAGTCAAAAGCAGGATGGCAGTGCAAAGGAAAGCATTGACAACACTTGTTGAACCGAGGAAGACAAACAGTGTGAAGATACGTAAGGGCACCACCATGAGTGCCGGTCGAATGCAATTGACGATATCGATGCGTTGAGGGACCCTCTCGCGCCCACGCGGCGCGATGGGCTCGAGCGTGGGTGCCGGAGTGACGGTGACCTCTGACGCAGCCAGATCAGCCAATGCGGGCCTGATGCTGAGCCTGACGATGTCATGGAGCAATTGGGCCGGCTGGACCTCCTTTGCCGGATCCCTATTTGCATCGAAGGCAAGATCGAGCAGAGAGCGCGAAGGTTCAAGCGTGCCGCGGATAGCCTGATCCAATTCGGACCGCGCCTGGGTGAGCCGCTCGCTGAATGTGGCCAGGGACATCCTCAGAGCCATCCGGCGATTTGTGAGTTCGGCCATGAGCACTTTGTGGGCTGCTCGGTGATCAACGAGGTCACCTGCGATAAGCATGATGAAGAGGACGAAGAAGATGCTCAAGGCAACGCGGATGACTTCACTGTCACCGTCGGCCCCCAGCTGCCGATTAAGCAGCAGGCCATAAACGGCAGACCTTATGAGCCACGCCGCGACAACCACCCCGAGAGTGGCGGTCGAACGCAGGCCTGGCTGAGGGATCCTGCGTAGCAGGCCCCGTGCTGCAATCACAAGGAGGATGAATATCGCTGTGGTGACGAGCACTGGGAGAGCGATTGAGCCCGTGGACACTCCCAAGCTTTGGCTGCTGATCAGCAGGGTTGCCAGGGTGGCCAGGACGAATAGCCAGAGAAGGGCGGTGTTGGAAGTTGTGGACTGTTGACCCAGGCGAAAAAAGATGGACTTCATCGCCTAAACCTTCAGGGGGGCGTGGCTAGCGGCTCGCGAAGAGCGACGACCACCACGTGACTGGTCGTATCGAGCCTGACTTGAGTTCATGCTCACTCTTTCAAGCGAACGGATGAGCATTCGACGGCTCGCAGCATACATCGCTAGGCGTCGCGAGCAGCAGTCTTGCTGTGCAAGACCGCCTCGGACGATAGAAGACGGACCTGCTTCGAGGTGAAGTGCTTCGACGTTGACCCGTGACGGGATGACAAGCCTGCCCGGTACGCACGAGGATGCAGGTTGCCTGCGGACTCGCCGGTATGAACGACCAGCGACGCCGTCTGATCCATCTGGTGTTTTCCACTTTGGCTGCACATGCACTGGCCCCCCATGGGGTGGGTGCAGTCGGTGAGTCACTCGACGTTGGCGCCACTCCCAGCCCTCGTGCCTCGTTGTGCGGAGTCACATGGACTGGGAGTTGGGCGTTCTAACGCTGACGGGAACTTTAGAGAGGACCGAATCAAGCCTGACAGCCATTCGCCTGGGACTGCGGTGGAAAGACCTCGACTTTGAGCGCGGCTTTGTGGTCGTCAGATCGACCTTGTTCACTTGACGTGGGAACACGGTTGCGTTGAGTCGTGCGCCTTACCGTTGTCGGAGTCGTCTGTTCGGAGCCGCCTCGGGGATTTGAACCCCGGACCTACGCATTACGAGTGCGTTGCTCTACCACTGAGCTAAGGCGGCGTGCCCCCTGGCGGGGGCGGGGAATGGGTCATCCCCTGGTGGAAACCGGCCCGATGCCCCGGTTGGGTTTCCGTCTTGCTCCGTCTTGCCACGACACGTTCCGTGGCAAACCGTGGCAAATGTTGCGGTGCTCCCGGGTGGCCAAAGCCGCCTGGCAAGCGATGAG
>SXGQ01800702.1_pt1 | contig 11282 bp, 4 predicted proteins | sample 3178371 | NCBI WGS metagenome assembly SXGQ01 (sample SAMN11356859, study PRJNA531348) | freshwater metagenome | isolation source: freshwater sample F1-20 | place: China: Fuxian Lake, Yuxi | collected 2017-12-25 | reverse complement strand
GGACCGCGGGCCGCGGGTCGGCGAGCAGGGCCGCCAACGCGCCGGCCGTCGCGGCCCGCCAGTCGATCCGCAGGCCCCACGGATCGGCCGGCCGCGCGGCGGCCGTGTGCCGCACGCGGTAGATGCCCCCCTGCGCCGGCGAGCCGCGGATGCCGCCGGTCGGGCAGTGCTGCACGTACCAGCTCCCCGTGTCGACGACGAGCAGGCTGCCGTCGGCGTCCTCGAGCACGTCGGACGGCCGGAAGTCGGGGTCGTCCGTCGCGAGGAACACGGCGTCGTCCGTGCGAAACGTGGCGCCGGCCCGGGAGACGGCGTGCCGCGTCACGTTCCGCAGGTTGAACTGCGCCACGAACAGGTTGTCGTGATGCTCGCGGGGCGGCGTTCGCGACCGCAGGCGGCACATCCCGCTGCACGCCGCGGCCGGCAGCATCGTCATCGCCGGGAGGAGGCGGCCCGTCCGCGCGGGCAGGCCCGTGCCCTTCTCCTCGGTGCCGGGATAGAAGCCCCCCTCGACGACGTGGAGGAGCGAATCCCGCAGGCCGTCGGCCGGCAGCTGGTACCAGTTGTTCGTGCCGATGATCTCGCCGCCGGGCATGAACGCGAGTTCGACGAGGTTCGTGAACCCGTGGGCGAGCACCTCCGGATGCGCGCCGTCGGGCCGGCAGCGGAAGGCCATCCCCGACGTGCCGGCGATCGCGCCGCCGTCGGACCGCTCGATGCGGTAGCCGTCCGGCGAGCCGAGCGTGCCGTGGAGCAGGCCGTCGGGACCGAAGCACAGGCCGTGCAGGCTGCCGTTGTCGACGTGGCCGAACGTGCCCAGCATCACTTCCCGCGGGCCGGCGCTCCCGTCCCGCTCCTCGTAGGCGACCACGTGCGGCGGGTCGCACACGTAGAGCCGGCCGTCCCGCCAGGCGAGTCCCATGGGGCACACGAGCCCCTCGACGAAGACCCGCGACCGCTCGTAGCGGCCGTCGCCGTCGGCGTCCTCGAGGACGCTGACCCGGCACTTCCGCGAGAGGTTCTGGAGCGCCTCGTAGAGGTCGAGGCCGGACGACTCGGCCACGAACAGCCGGCCGCGGTCGTCGAACGCGGCGAACATCGGGAACGCGACCTCGGGCGGCCCCGCCACCCGTTCGATCGCGAAGCCCTCGGGCAGGCGGAAGGGGAACTCGCCGGCACGCGCCGAGGCGGCCGTGACGAAGCAGAGCGCGGCCAGGGCGAGCGTGGGGCTTCGTTGAATCAATGTGCTTGTCATGTGCTGTCCGCGCTCGGTCATCACCCGATACTTTACCGCATCCATCGGCCACGACCGTTGCGCCAAATCGCGGCTGGTGGATTTCCCAACCGCAGCACAGCATGCAGGTGCCGCGACGTGCGTGGACGGACGAGCCCGGGTATGGTGACGGGCATGGCGAACGGGAACGTGATGGAACAAGCGGGTCGGCAGCGGCGTCGAGCCCCGTGTCGCGCGGCCCTTGCCGCGCTGGCCGCGGGCATCGTCGCCGCTTGGGGGGGTGACGCGCCGGCCGACATTTTCTGCGTCGGCAACGGCGCGCGGCCCGCGCTCGTCGTGCGGCACGTCGAACAGGTCGCTGGCCGCGAGGCCGCCATGGAGGCTCGGCGGCGCCTCACGCCGACCCGGGCCAGTTGCACGACCTGCCATCTGGCTCCGGGGCCGGAGTCGCTCCTCGTGCCGAACCTTCCGACGCTCTGGCCGTTCAACGCCTACGGTCTGGCCCTGACGATCCTCCGGCCCGGCCTGCCGCCCGCGGGCGTGGGCGACGACGCCGGCACGAGAGCCGCGTTCGAGCGGGTCGACCGGCTGCCGGTCGATCCAGGCGACCCGGTCGGGCCCACCTATGGAGACCGGATCCGCGCGGGGCTCCCTCCCCAGCCCCTGTTTCCCGCGGACGACATGCCCGCCGCGGCGCCCGCCGCGGCGCCGGCGACGCTCGCGTTGAAGGACGCGCTGCGGCTCGTCCTCTTCCGTGACGGCCCCATCCTGCAGGCGAGCGAGGTCGCCGAGGTCGACGCCCGCACTGCCGCCGCCCTGGCCCGGTTCGACGGAACGTTCCTCATGCTCGGCCTGCGGTCGCTGCCGGCCGACGTCGCCAGGGGCCTCGCCGCCAGCGCCGCGGACACGGTCTGGCTCCACTCGCTGCAGGCGATCGAGCCCGCAGCCGCCGCCGAACTCGCCAACCTTCGTGGTGACCTGCTCCTCACCGGCCTAGGGAGTCTCGAGTCGGTCGAGTTGGCGGCGAAGATCGCGGCCCGGCCCGGGCCGCTCGCGCTGCCCTTTCTCCGCTCCGTCTCGCCCGAGGCGGCCCGGGCACTCGTCGATCGCGACGAACGCGTGTGCCTCGCGGGCCTTGCGGAGGCATCCGTGCCAGTCCAGGAGGCGTTGGCCGCCGGCCGCTGCCGTCTCGATCTGCCCGCCCTGCGCAGGCTGGAATCCGAATCACTCGCCAGGAAACTCGCGGCGTCGCCCGTCGTGTATCTCGGCGGCCTCGAAGAGCTGTCCGCGGAGGTCGTGGAGGTTCTCCTCGAACCGGTCGCCGGCCGCCGGGGGGTCGTCCTGCCACTCGGGGCCCTCGGGCCCGAGGCGACGGCGGCCCTCGTGCAGGCCGAGCCGAACGTGCTCGGGCAGCCGATCTTCGTCGGCCGCGAGCTCTCGGCCGACCGGCTACGGACCCTGGCGGGCCTGCCGCCCGGCATCTCGGCGCCGGGCCTGCGGCTGCCCACCACCTGCTTTCCCCAGATTACGGAACTTTCCGCCGAACTGGAGACGGTGGCGGCGGAGTGCAACGCATCGTTTCCCAACCTGCGGCGGCTCGATTCGGCCGCGCTGACGGCCGCGGTGGTCAAGCGGGACGACGGCTGGCTGACGCTCCAGTCCGTGCGGTCGATCAGCGCCGAGGCGGCCGGGCAAATATCGAACCTCAAGGCCATCGAGGGATTGCGACTGTCATCGCTGCGGCGACTCCCGGCCAACGTGGCCAAGTCGCTGCTCCAGACGACACGGCCCTTCATGGACCTGGGCGGCCTCGAGGAGATCTCGACGGAGACGCTGCGGCTGGTCCTCGACGGGATCCGCCACGACAGCGCCAGCCTTGTGCTCGGTGTGCGGCGGCTGCCACCGGGGCCGTTCGCGCCGTCCGCGGAAGCCCGGGCACGGACCAAGCGGTTCGACCTGACCCTGCCGGGGCTCGAAACGCTATCCGAGGAGGACGCAAAAAATCTCGTCGCCGTCATGCGGCCGGCGAGCGACATTCTCTCCGTGAAAGTGTCCGCACTCTCTCCCGGGGCTGCGAACGTCGTGGCCGATTGGGGAGGCTCATTCCAACTCTCCGGTCTCGAGACGCTCCCGCCGGACGTGGCCCGGGCCCTGGCCCGCCTGCCGGCCCGGCGTGGCTACGCGGGCTCGATCAACCTCGACGGCGTGAAGACGCTGGAGCCCGCATCGCTCGGGGCCTTGACGCAGGGCAAGCGACCGATCACTTGCGGCGGACTCACGGAGATCACGCCCGAACTTGCGGCGGCGCTCGTGAAGTGCCCGACGGTTTCGCTGCGGTTCCCGGCCGTGACCAGCGTCACGCCCGAGGCCGTCGCCGTGCTCGTCACGGGCACGAGCCAGTCCATGGCGTTGCCGAGCCTCACCGCGGTCGAGCCGGAGGTCGCCAGGCTCCTGGCGGCGTCTCCCACGTGGAATCCGTATCTGCCTGCCGTGACGACGCTCTCCCCCGAGTCCGCGACGGCACTGGCCTCATTCGTCTCGCGGGCGGGTGATCTGCAGCTGCCCGGCCTGACCACGCTCGAGCCCGAGGTCGCGGCGGCCCTGGCAAAGTGTCCCCGGCTCGTGGCGGCGTTTCCCGCGGTGACGAAGGTCGCCCCGGAGGCCGCGGCCGCATGGGCCGAGTGCCGGCGGCCGGTCAGCCTGCCGGGCCTCAAGTCGCTCACGCCGGAGGTCGCGGCGGCGGTGGTCGGCTGTCCCACCTGGACCGGCGCGCTGCCCGGCATCACCGGCTTCGACGCGCCCGATTCGGTGGCGGTGGCCATGGCCCTCGCACGGAGGCAGGGCAAACTCTCCCTCCCGGCCCTACGCCGCATCTCTCCCCGGACGCTCGCCGCCCTGATCGAGAAGCCGGACGTGGAGATTCCCCGGATCGAGACGCTCATGCTGATCGCCGAGCCCGACGGCAGCCCGACTGAGGACGTCGCCATCCCCGAGGAGTTTCGTCGGCGGCAGCAGCAGCGGCGGTAGCCTCGGTGCGCACCGTTCGCGCCGCGGGCCCCGGCCGAAGGTTGCAACCACCCGGAGGACATGACCGCGCCAGCCGCGTTTCGCCTGGCACCAGTCGCCGCCGCTGTTGCATGCGCCTCGGTCGCCGCCGCGGAACGTTCCGACCGGCTCTCCGGCGGCGGGCGGCTCGACGTGCTTCTCATCGGCCAGCCGCACGGCTACGGCGGCACGCAGGCGGGCGACTGCCTCATGCTCGAGAGCCTGTCGAACCTGCGGTTCCACGTGCTGCCGGTGCCGCACGATTCCGGTGACCACGTGGCCGCTGTCGACGGCGCGGCGCCGGTGCCAGGTTATGATCCTGTGTGAAAGGAGTTTTCGGGCCCATGCCATCGATTGTCGGGCGAGTCATGTGGGTCTTGCTGATCGTCTCGCGGATCATGGCTTGTGCGGATGCCGGGTTCGCGGTGGAGCCGACTCGCGGGCGGATCATGCCCGCGGTGGAACTGCCGACGTCCCTGCCTTGGGACCTAGCCGCTCTCGGCACCACGCCGGCCTTCGAATGGCTGGACGACGACGCGCCGGTGCGGTCGCTGCTGTATGCAGGCGAGCCTTACAAGGACCAGGAGCGGCCCACGCGGGTGTTCGCGTGGTACGCCACGCCGGCGAGCATCGACGCGAATGCCGACGCGCCAGACGCGAACAAGGGCCCGTGGCCCGGCATCGTGCTCGTGCACGGTGGAGGTGGGACCGCCTTTGCCGAGTGGGTGACGCTCTGGGCCAAACGGGGCTATGCCGCCATCGCCATGGACCTGGCAGGCAGCCGCCCTGAGCCCACCGCAGAAAAAAAGAACGCCGTTGTCCGCCTGGCCGACGGCGGCCCAGGACAGGACCACAGGGATAAATTCGACACGATCGCCACGCCGGATCTCGACGACGACTGGCCCTATCATGCCGTCGCGAACGTCATCCGTGCCCATTCGCTCTTGCGCAGCCTCCCCGGCGTCGATCCCGACCGAACAGCGATCACGGGCATCAGTTGGGGCGGCTACACCACTTGCATCGTCGCCTCCCTCGACGACCGGTTTTGCGCGGCGGTGCCCGTCTACGGCTGCGGCCACCTCTGCGACAACAGCTGTTGGCTCGGCGACTTCGAGCGGATCGGCACCGCAGGAGCAGCGCGGTGGGAGCAGCTCTACGATCCGGGAAAGTACCTGCCGGCCTGCCGCGTTCCGATCTTCTTCGTCAACGGCACGAACGACTTTGCCTACCCGCTCGACAGCTTCATGAAGAGCCACGCCGACGTGCGGCATGCGGCGAAGAACATCCGCATCCAGGTAAACATGCCGCATGGCCACGAGCCAGGCTGGGCGCCCCCGGAGATCGCCGCCTTCATCGACGCCAAGGTCCGCGGAACGCCGGCGCTGCCCGAACTCGACATGCCCCTCGTCGACGACCGAGGCGCGTGGTGTCGCGTCACGTCCGGAGGCCCGATCCAATCGGCCTCGTTCGTCTCCACGGCCGAGCCCGGGCCGATCAACAAGCTCGCCTGGCAGACCGTGCCCGCCGAGGTGGGCCCCGACGGCACGCTCTCCGCGCCGAAGCCGCCCGTGAACACCCGGGCGTTTTTCTTCACGGCGACCACTGCCACCGGCATGCAGGTGAGTTCCCCGGCCGTGATCGGCCGCGAATAGCGTCCTGTGGCCGGCCCTTAACGAATGTCATCGAGGAGATCGTCGAGCGAAGCGTCGGTTGCCGTGGGCTCGAGCGGGTCGGTCGGCGCTGGCTTCCCGGATGAAGGAGTTCCGAACCGGGCGTAGCCCCACAGGGCCGGCTCCAGCCGGGCCTCGGTCGGCTCGTCCGAGACGCCGCTGGCGATCTCGTTGGCCCAGTATCGCCTGCTGCGGGTGATGAACCCGTCATCGGTGGTCAGCACGCCCCAGTCCATCTTCATGACGGTGCCGTTCGGAGGGGTGGCCGCGAGCCCGATCGTAGCAAGTGGAATCGCGGCTTCGACCGAGTAGCCGGTCTCCTCCTCATGGACGAAGATCCTCGCCCCGTCGAGGATCTTCACCTGGTCGAACGCCGTCGTGCCGCCGGCCGGCGTGCTGGTTTCCCAAGCGTCGGCCGCGGGAGCACCGGCGGCAACAGGTCGGTAGAGCACGGCGACCGGCTTGCCCGCGGCACGCGTGACGAGGATGCGGATATCCCCTGCCTCCGGGGTGGTACGGTCCGCCGCCGCCGGCCGCGTACCGAGATGGAGGTCGACCGCCGCGCCGGTCTTGAAGTAACGACGGAAATCGTCGCCACCGTTCTCGAGCCGCCCGCGCTTCCTCACGTTCCATCCCACGAAGAGTTCCCTGTCGTTGAACATCATGCCGAAGGAGGCATCGTCGCCCTGCTGGTCACCTTCGCGATGTTGATAGGTCAACTCCGGCCACTCGCCTTCGCCCATTTTCCCGTCGAGGTCCGGAGCGCCGCGGCCTACCTCTTGCAGCGGCACCCGCGTGAACGTCGCCCGACTGCGGAGCTTCGTATCCCACTCTCGGGCCTTGCGCAGCATGTCGGGCGTCACGGTCACCTCCGCCGTGCCGCGGCGAATGCGTTCGAGCCCCTGGACCTCCATCACGCTGATGCACATCCCGCCGATGACGATGTAGAACTTTCCATCCGCAGCCTGGGTGAAGAAATAGTGGAAGTGCTCCTGCCCGGCGGTGATGTTCTCCATCCTCGTGCCACGGACGTGCTCGGCCGGCCAGCCCTTCAGCCGCGGATCGCCGGTGTGCAGGGTGATGTGTCCGGCCAAGAGACCGTCGGCCGTCCACAGGTTCCACTGCCCGTTGTTGGCGGCGATCACGAAGATGTCGCCGAGATCGCCCACGACCTTGCCGAAGCCGGCGATGCCGAACTGCAGGTCGACGCGGCCGGGCTGCCACGGCGGCACGTTCAGGCCGTCCATGCCGTGGCCGGCCCGGTAGAACCAGCGCGTGCGGCCCTCGGGATCGACCACCTCATTGATGCCATCGCCCCGTTTTCCGCCGTGGAGATGACCGAACCGGAAGTGGTTGCCGTCGGGCATCTGGTAGTGAGCCGCGAACGGCATCGGACGCAGTTCGTAGACCGGGGCGCCGTCAGGCAGGAATTCCTTCACCTCGTACCGGGCCGAACCCGACCAGAAGCCGAGCTGGCTATCCGCCCGACCGACACGCGCGGCGTCGACGGAGTTGAATTTGTTCTTCTGCTTCGGGGTCAGCACGGTCTCCGCCACCTGCACCTCGCCGTCGCCGTTGCGGTCAGCCCAGATGAAGGTGAATCTCCCCAGCGGCTTGCCGGCCGCGGCCTCGAGGAACTCCGGCTTCTGCAGGTGGGGGAAGACTCCGGCGTCGCCCACGGCGGCCGCCAGCCGCAGCTTTTTGGCCTCCTCGTCATAGGTGCAGACCACCTGGAACGGGCTGTCACCCAGGAGGTTCAACGGCACCGAGACCAGATACCGCCGCCCGTCCACCATGATCGCCTCGACCTTGTTGCGGATGACCCGCGAACCATAGGGGCTGGCTTCGTCGCGGCCCTTGTCGGACATCACGCTGTCGAGCCGGGTCTTGCCCGTCTTCCAGTCGAGATGGAACCGGAGGTCGAGATAGTAGAGCCGCGACGTGTCGTACGGATCGAGTGTGCCGCCGCCGCCGTAGTTCGTGTCGCCGAGGAAGTCTTGCACGAACACGCCGTCCTGCCGGAAATGGGCCACGCGGCGCGGGTTGTCGTGCGGGTGGACGGCGTAGAGGTCTCCCCGGCCGCTCGCGGCCAAGGCACAGGCCTCGTCGATCACCGCCGGATCGTAGGGTCCGGCCTTTCGTGGGCTGGGCGTGCCGATGCTGCGGAGGTACTTGCCCTGCTCGTCGTAGACCCGCACCTGCCGGCGGTCGTCGGCGTGATCCCAGACGTAGCAGTGGCCTGCAGGGTCGAAGGCGATGGAGCCCATCCCCGCCAACTGCTTCAGGTCCGTGATGAACGGCATGGGCTTGGCCGGATCGTCGCCGATTCGCATGAGATTCGTGCCGACAAACCCGAAGAGGCCGCCGTCCTTGTGCCGGAACTCGAGCCCCCCCGTGATCGCCGAGGGTTTTTCCTCGAGCACCTTGCCGTCGGCCGCGTCGAATATGACCAGCCGCCGGTAGACGAGGGGGTCGATCGGGATGTCGCCGCCGAGCGGACGGAGTGCGGCGACGCCGTAGATGCGGCACCGGGCAGGCTCGATGTTCCGCCCGCCGCGGTCGCTGCGCACACCCTCCGGCCGCCCCTCCTGCTCGCCCCATTGCTTCACCACCCGCAGCCGCACGGCCTTCGTCGTCACGTCCTCGCCGAAATCCACGGTGCCATCGAGGTACAGGGCATCGGCGTTGTTGCCGGCGTCGGGCTGATAGAAGCTGCGCCGCTTCTGATGGTATTCGGCGACCGGCTTCCATCCGGCCATGCCGTCGAGGGAGGGCGTGCCGTCGCCGGTGAAGACATCGATCTTCGTAAGCTCGCCATCGACCTCCTTGAGCGACAGGCCGCCGAGGGTCTGTGGCTCGTTCCACTCGAGGAGGAACACGCCGGGCTTCTTTTCCGAGAGCGGTTCCTGGCGCCGCGCGTCCCACTCACCGGTGGCGGAATCGTAGACGCCGGAATTCACCCGCACTCTGGCCCCCGGAGCGACGTTTTCGAACCGGGCCCGCAGCAGCCGCATCCCTTCGAGTCGCCCGAACCATTCGTCGCGGGCCGCGCCGGAGTCGTCTTCGCCGGCCGTCAGATCGGCGGCCGCCTCGAGTGATGGGCCGTCGTCGTCAGCATCGTCTTCGAGAAGGTCGGCGTCGGCCTTGCTGAAGGTAATCCGCACCGCACGCGTGCGGAGCTGTTCCGGGAGTGGCACGCAGTTCCAGGCGGCGAGTTCGGGCAGCGGGATCGGCTGCCAATCGGTCTCGCGACGAGGGTTGGGCGGAAACGGAGCGTCGGGCTTGAGCGCGCTGGCCGAGAACGCGATAGTGCCGCGGGCGGGTCGCGGGAAGACGAGGCTCCCCATCGCCACGCCTTCACGGAAAGCCAGCACGATGTGCTGCCGGGGCCCGCTGCCCCTCGTCGACTCGAGCGCGAGCGTGTTGCGGGCATCGCCCGCGATGAAATCCCCTTGGAGGCGGAAGAAACTCATGAAGTCCCGCCGGGGCGAAAGCGGGATCGCGTAGTTGTCGCTCCGCCTGACGCTGTCCAGAAGCTTTGGGACGCACGCGGCGAGATCCACGACATCCCCGCGAGTTGCCATGTCGAGCCGCGGAACCTCGCCATCGTAGGCCGCGTAGATCCTGCCCTCGCGGGCCGCCAGACCGACAATCTGCCCTTTTCGCGTCGGGCCTTGGTCGAGGTTCACGGCGGCGTCGATCTTCCGGGAGGCCGGATCCATGCGCCGCACTTTCCCGCCGGAGTGCAGAAACAACGTCGAACCATCCGTAAAAAGCCTCTGCACGCCTTCGCCCGTGCCCCAGGCTTTGCGGCCGTCCAGATCAGCCTCGATCAGGGCATGCCCGCCCTCCGTGCCCCCGCCGGAGATGTAGAGGCGGTCGCCGATCACGCAGGCGGATGTGTGGTTGGAATGATTCGACAGCCATCCGTCCTTGGGGCCCCGGACCCAAGGCGTGCTGTCGGGCGAGTGATTCTCGACGTTGGGGTAGGGCGTCATCTGGTACACGAGTTCGGGCTTGGGCCCCACGGTGTACTTGATGTGGTAGCTGCCCGGAGGCACGGGGTTGCCCTCCTCGTCCTTCAGGTCCCACGGCTCGTCGTGGCGACCCGCCGTCCGCGACGCTTGCGCGAACAGATTGCGGATCCGCCGACCGCTCGCATCCTCCACGACGAGCGCCGCCTCGCCGGCGACCGGATAGTCGCAGCCGATGGCCACCGGCGGGGTGGGACTCACGTCCTCGAAGAGCGTGGTGGGCCGCGTTCCCCAGACGGCGATCCTGTTGATCCTGGCAACGGGGCTGTTCCGCGGGCGGACCTCGAGGATATTCAGCTTGAGCGCGCGGGTCTTCACATCAGCAGGCAGCACGGCCTCGCGGATCACCTGATCGCGATTGGTGCCTTCGTTGCGCCGCTCTTCCGGCCGCAGTCGCCGCCACTGGCTGTCGGGAGCGATCGCGGGATTCTCTTGGCGGCCGCCGGTGAAGGCGAAGTACTGAACCTCATCCGCGTTGGAATCGAGGCGCAGGGCCGAGAGGGCAATCGGCTCGGGCCACACCAGGATGAACCAGCTCGGCGCGATGGTAGTCACCGGTGGGCGAGGAAATCGTTCGGATTCAGAATCTTTGCCGACGTTCTGCCACGCGGCCTCGCCGCGGAGGAGCAGCATTGGGTCGGTCGCGAAGGGAGCTGTTTCCGCCTGCGGCACCGCCAGTGCCGTCACGTCGGTGTGCGCGTCGTTAGGGGGGAAGGCGGGCGGGGTGGGGGGCGCCGCATGCAGCCAGGTCAAGGCGATCAGCCAGCCGCCAAGCGCGGTCAGGACGGCAGCCTGGATCACCATTCCTCGTTTCATTTGAGCGTTTCGAGATACGCGAGCAGATCTGCGGCCTGCCCGGCCGTCAGGTCGCGTAGCAGATGCTCGGGCATCAGTGAGGTCGGCAGCGGCTCCAGGGCGTCGATCGCGGCGGGAGCAAGTTCGGTCAGCCTACCGGCGGCATTGACGAGTGCGACGGTATCGGCGGTCTGCTTCACGACCAGGCCGATCACGCTGCGGCCGTCCTCGGTCACCGCCACGTGGGTGCGGTATTCGGGGGCGATCGTCTTCGACGGCTCCAGCAGGCTCTCGAGGATCTGCCGCCGGTCGAGCCGCGCGCCGACGCGGTCGAGTGCCGGGCCGACCCCGCCCCCCGTGCCGCCCAGGGCATGGCAGCTGCGGCACTGCACAGCCGCCGACTCGGCGAACAGCCGCCGGCCCCGGTCGGCATCACCGGCCACGGCGAGAAGCCGCTCCGGGGCGATGTCGATGCCCAGCCGCCGCACCCGCCGCTCCGGCGGG
>SXGQ01786110.1_pt1 | contig 11282 bp, 8 predicted proteins | sample 3178371 | NCBI WGS metagenome assembly SXGQ01 (sample SAMN11356859, study PRJNA531348) | freshwater metagenome | isolation source: freshwater sample F1-20 | place: China: Fuxian Lake, Yuxi | collected 2017-12-25 | reverse complement strand
TGACCTCGAGCGTCACCACGCTGCCCACCGCTTCGTTCAAGGAGAGCGACAGGTCTACCGCTGCGGCGCTGGAGTCGCCGTCCGTTGCACACGCGAAGAGCACGGACAGCATCATGACGCCTCCCGCTCCCTCACCACGGCCCGTGCCGCCTGGACGCCAGAGGCGAGCGCGCCGATGATCCCGTGCCCGGAGCGGGTGGACGCGCCGCAGAGGTAGAAGCCGGGGAGGGGCGTACGCGCCCCGGGGCGGTTGGCCATGAACTGCGCCGGAGTGGCGGCGAGCCCGTAGCCCGTGCCCTCGCTCGCCCAGGTGAACCGCGTCTGGGTGACAGGCGTGGCGCTCTCGCGGTGCACGATCTCGGCGGTGCTGCCATGAAAAAGTAGTTCCAACCTACCGATCATCTGCTCCTCGTAGCGCGCCTTGGTGGCGGCGTAGTCGGTGCCGCTCCGGTAGGCCGGGCCGTAGGCCTCCGTGTTGTCCACCCCCCACGCCCGGCTACCGCCAGGGACCAGCGCCATGATTTCCACGGTCTCGACCCCGGGCGGCGCGTGTCCTGGGGTATCCGGATCCTTCCGGGTGGCGCTCGTGATGTAGCAGCCGCGAGAGTCGGGCACCGATTCCGCCGATACAGACCGGTACATCTCCTCGAAGTCGTAGCTGTCGAATACCCAGTAGTTGCGGGCCCGCATGCCGAGAGCGCCGAGGTCGGCGCGTACCGCGAGGCAGGTGAGGAAGATGGCACCGCCCATCTCCCAGCGCTCCGCAGCCTGCGCGAGAGGGGCGAGCTCGGGCACCGCCGGCGCGAGCTTCCGGAAGGTTAGCTTGGGGTCGGCGTTGCTCACCACCACCGACGCACGCAACACGGCCTGCTCCCCGTGGGGACGGGTGTAGCGTACGCCCACGGCGCGACCGCCCTCTACGATCACCTCGTTCACCGCGTGCCGCAGGTGCACCGAGGACCCGAGCGTTTCGATTCGCGCCGCCAACCGGTCGGCGATCACCTGCCCCCCGCCCCGGGGGTACCACGCGCCGCCGAAGTAGTGCATCGCGAGACCACAGTGGAGGAGCAGGCTCACTTTGCTTGGAGGAAGGCCATAGTCGCCGTTCTGCCCGGAGATCACCGCGCGCAGTTGGGGGTTCTTCGTACAGGTGTCGAGGAATTCGGCGAGCGTGGTGTTCTTGTACCAGGCTGCGAGCCGGCCATGGAGGAGTGCGTCGATGGCCTGTGCCCACCCACGGGGGGCGCCATCCCGTCCGAGGTGGCGCACCTCGCGACACACGCGAATGTATCGATCGATTCCGGCCCGTTCGGTGGGGAACCGCTCGAGCAGTCGGTCACGGTAAAGGTCGAGACTGGCAGGGATGGGAAAACGAAAGTCGGGAAAGACCAACTCGTCGAAGCCGTCGTCGTCGAGCTTCACCCATTCGACGGGCACGCCCACCTCGTCGAGCATGCGCGTCACCTTGCCGCCCGGGCCACACTCGCCGACGTAGTGGAGGCCGATGTCGAACTGCACGCGGCTCTCGCCGCTTCCCCGGGAGAACATGGTCGCACAGCCGCCGGCCACGTAGTGCTGGTCGAGCACGACGACCCGGCGGCCCTCCTGGGCGAGGCGCGCCGCGGTCATCAGCCCGCCGAGCCCGGCGCCGATGATCGCGACGTCCGCCGTTTCAGGGGGCTGGGCCTTCACCCGCCGCGCGGTGTCGGCCGTGGGAATGTGCATCGAATGCTCCTTCACGCGGGTACGATTGCGCCCGACAGGCAGGCTTCTTTCCGGCGGACATCGAAACGAACGCGGCCCGCGCCGTCGGGCCCCGAGGTGAAGCTCGCCCGGCCCGGCAGGGGCAACGGAGCGTAGAAATTGGCGGTGAGCACGCAGGGGAGGTTCACGTCGCGGTCCAGCTCGGCCACGGCGCGGGCGAGCGTCCACCAACCGTGGACGATGGGTCGCTTGAACCCAAAGAGGCGTGCAGTGAGCGGCCACAGGTGAACGGGGTTGTGGTCGCCGCTCACCGCGGAGTACCGCCGGCCGAGGTCGGCCGAGAGGTCCCACACCGTGGATCGACTGGCCACGAAAGGGGACGGCTGGGCCCGGACCCGCTTCTGGCCGTCGCCTGGCAGGGCGCGCGAGAGGATGGTCGTCGTGGCCCGCCACACGCAGTCGTCGCCAGAGTAGACCTCCGTGTGAAGGTCGAACTCGCCGCCGCGACGGGCCGGGCGCGGTCCCGACACCCACGCGCGGCCGGAGAGGGGCTCGCCGAGCGCGAGGGGGCGCATGGCCTCGATCCGCTGCTCGGTGTGGATGATGCCGAAGAGGCGAAGCGGGAACGCGGGATGGGTGAGCACCTTCAGGTGCAGCCCCCGCACCAGCAGGTCGGGAAAGGTGAGCGGGAGGGGCTGGTCACTGGCAAAACCACAGAGTCGGGCGTACTCGGTGACGGGGCGCTCGAGCCGAGAGGCCCGAGCTTCGATGTGGGGAATCCGGCCGTCGGCTGGAAGCGCCGAGCCGCCCTTCATCGCGATGCTGAAGAGTGACACGTCCGGGGGTGTGTCGAACTGCATCAAGGGGACCACGGATTCTCCTTGGCCCAGGCCTCGGGCCACGCCGATCCGTGGTTGCCTTCGATCTCGGCGCCGCCGGCTTCGCGCACGAAATTGTCGACGTCGGCGAAGGCGCGCTCGGCGTTTCTGCGCTCGTCCCGCTGCCGCATCGGCTGGCGCTTTCCGCCGACCTGGAACCAGGCCACTTCGGGGGGGGCGGGGCGGAGGTCCACCAATGCACCCTTCCGGCTCGCATTGAGGAGCTGTTCTTCGTTGCCGATGGGGTCGGCCACGGTCTTGGCCTTCAAGGTCCACACGAGGAGCGACGTGGGCTCGCGACCCGCGAAGGCTTCCGCCAGCAGGTCCTTGTAGCCGTAGAACTGCTTGCCGATGTCGTTCTGGTTTACCGGGCCGGCCATCAAACAGATTCCCGCGAGCAGATCGCAGCCCTCGGGAATGTTGATGCAACCCGAGAGCTCGCAGACGAGCGCGGAGCGTGCCGCCGCGGCCCCGAACGCGCGGACGGCGTGGGTGAAGTCGAGACCGGCTGCCTCGATCTCGGGTTGGGCGAGCCCGCCGACGTAGATGCGTTGGCCGGCCAGCGCGAAGGCCTTCTTGCCGCGCAGCGCGTTCTTGCTCAGCGCCCGGAACGTGGGAAGGTCGGCCCAAAGCGGGATGCCCTCCACCACGCGATCGGTGATGTCCTCGAGGTCCTTGCGGACCCCGCGCAGGCGTTCCTTGCCGCCGGGGGTGAGCACGTCCACGCGTTCGAGGAGCAGCAGGCGCTTGGCAACTTGCCGGTTCACACCGGTCCAGCGGCAGAAGGCGTTGTAGGCGGCGCGACCGGCCATCTCGGTGAGGCCGTCGGGTACGTCCATGTCCTGGCGGCTGCGGTAAGGGTCGGGTGCCTTCTCTTCCGCGTTCACGCCAGGCTGGATGCGCTCGGAACGGAGGGAGAGGAGGGTGGCGCCCAGGCGCCGACAGGTGGCGGCCTCCACCGGGAAAGGCTCCGACGTGGTGCCCACCTGGGCCACGAGGCCGATGCGCCAGCCGGCGGCGTGCTCTGCGGCGCTCAACCCGGCGAGGGCCTCGATCTCCCGCATCACCGCCGCGCCACGCTCCTGGGCGGCAGCTCCCGAAAACGCGCGCATGAGCACGTTGGCCTGACGGCGGCCGCCGGACGCGAGGACCGCCGCGCGTTCGCTCGCGTCCGCCCAGATGCCGACGTGAAGGTGCTGGAGGTAGCCGATGGTGGGGATGTCGTCGGCGTGGTGGTACCGCTTTTTCCAGGCCCGGAGCGGCACCGTGAGGAGCGACTTGTAGGCGGCGTGCCCAATGAAGGTGAGCAGGAAGGTGAAGGGCGTACGGTAGGGGCGGGTGAACGCGACGTGGCAGTACTGGGCCCCATCGAGCACCGGCCCCTCGTGGCCGTTCAACTGCCTGAGTAGGCCCGCGAGTTTCGCCGAGTCGGCCTCGCCGAGGGTGGCCTGACGATGGCCGAGGTAGTTCGTGGACTGCCGGGAGCTGAGCACGCCGAGCGCGGCCTCGTGGAACAGTTCCGACTCGGTGGGGGCCGGTCCGCTCACGAAGCCGAGGGGCGGCTCCAGCGAAAGCAGGCGGGCGGCGGCTTCTGCCTCCGGCTCGGTGAGCGATGGACGGGTGCGATAGCCGATCGGGTTCCCCGACTGCAGCTGCTCGGGCAGTGAGTAACGGTCCCGGCGGGTGCCTTCCGCCGCGAATCGAGCATCGCGCCCGACGCGCTGGTCGAGGGGAGGGGGGACGATGGGGACGAGGTCGACGGGCTTCTGCATGGGCGCCGGAATGTAGCGCGCGCAGCGGTCAGCGCCGCCGTCGGCCAGCCAGGGCGGCGACGAGGAAGATCCCGGCGACAGAGGCGGGGGCTCCGGCGCTGCAGCCGGCGGGCGGCTCCTCCGGCGTGTCCGCCGGCGCCGGCGGCTCGGGCGTGGCGGCGACGGTGAAGCTCGTCTCCACGCTCCAGGGGCCTGTGCCCCAGGGGTCGATCGCGGCCACTCGCCAGCTGAGCGCCGTGTCGGGCTCGAATTCGCCCGAAAGGTCCAGGATGCGGTCGGTGACGACGTCGCTCACGAGGGTCTCCTCGTCGCCATCGAGCCAGTATTCCACCACGTAGGCGCTCACGTCGCCGTCGGGATCGTGCGCCGCCTCCCAAGCCAGCACCGTGTGTTGGACCCAGGTCGTGTCCCGCACGAGACGCGGCACCGGCGCGGAGGGGGCGGTGTTGGCGATGGTGGCCACGGCGGCGCCAGCATCGATGGCGCCGCAGCCGTAGTAGGGGCTCCAGCCGTTGCTGTCCCAGTCCGCCCCGGCGAGGTCGTTGCGGCGGGCGGTCTGGCAGACGATGTCCCGTACCTGCTCCGCCGTGGCGCGGGGGTTGGCCTCGAGCATGAGGGCCACCACGCCGGCCACCACCGGCGAGGCCCCGCTCGTCCCCGAGAATCCGTCGGCGAAGCCGTCGTCGTCGCCGTAGCTGCCGTAGCCGCCGGGAAAGGTGTCGGTGGTGAGGATGCCCGTGGGCGCGGCGATGCGGACGTCGTCGCCCCAGTTGCTGTAGGAGGCCCGCTGGTCCCACCACTCCAGCGCCGCCACCACGAGGGCCTCCTCGTGGCTGAGCATCGGGTCGTCGGAATTGTCGCAGCCATCGTTGCCGGCGGCGAAGACCACCACCGTGCCGAGCCCATCCCGCCCCTTGCGCTCGGCGTATCGGAACATCTGTCCGAAGACGGTGGAGTCCGACACCTGCCCGCACCCACCGAAGCCCCAGGAGTTGTTGAGCACGCCCGCACCGGCGTCGACCGCCTCGGAGAAGGCATCGTAGAGGTCGCTCGTCGAGGTGCTCCCTCCGATGAGCCGAATGGCGTAGACCTCGGACTCCCAGGCCACGCCGGCCACGCCGAGTCCGTTGTCGCCACGCGCCGACGCGATGCCGGCCACGCCCGTGCCGTGTGGTCCCGACGAGTCGGCGCCGGGGGAGGCGTCGTCGTCCCGATCGACGTAGTCGTGCCCGCCGCGCACCACGAGATCGGGGTGGTCGAGCTGCACGCCCGAGTCGAGAACCCCGACCGTGATGCCCGCTCCGGTGGCGATGTCCCATGCGATGGGGGTGTTGATGTCCACGTTTCCGGTCCGCCCGCCCTGCCCCGTGTTGTCGTGGTGCCACTGATCCGCGTACAAGGGGTCGTTGGGCACCCGCGCGGGCACGAGGTTGAGGAGGAGGTCCGGGTGTACCCAGGCGAACGCCGGGTGGGCATGGAGCTCGCGGGCGAGGGCGAGATCGTCGGTGCCGGGCGCGAGGTGGATGCGCACCACACCGTCGGGAAGTTCGTCCACCGTGCGCACGCCGTGGATCGGTGGCAGGAGCTCCCCGGGCCTGAGCTGGCCCACCAGCCCACCCGTGCGCCCCTTCACCGACCCGCTTTCCAAGAGCGCCGCGTACGAGGTCCGTTCGGGCCCTTCGCCGAGGAAGACGGAGTCGTCGGCGAGCACGAGGGTGACGATCAGCAGCATCGTGGCGGAGTGTAGCGCGGACCCCCGCGATGCGGCGGGAATGGCTACACTGCGGGCCATGGTTCGCCTCGCCTGGCTCCTGTCCGCCTGCGGTGACCCTGCCGACACCGCACCCCCTTCGGGCACCGCCCCGTGGGTGGAGCCCGGCTGCGGCGACGGGGTGGTCGACGCCGACGAGGAGTGCGACGACGGTTCCGCCAACAGTGATACATCCGCTGATACATGCCGCGCCAATTGTCTGCTTCCGCGTTGCGGAGATGGCGTGGTGGATGCCGCCGAGGCGTGTGATGACGGCGCCGGCTTCGGCGGGGATGGCTGCGACAGCCGTTGTGCGGCCGAGGCGGGAACCCCCGAAGTCGAGCCCAACAACCGCTGGGCGGATGCCACTCCGCTCGCTGGCGAAGGTCACGGCAACCTGGTCGAAGGGGATGTCGACTGCTGGTCGATTGTCGCGCCGGCCTGCGGTGCCGTGGAGTTGGTGGAGACCGCGCCCTGCACGACGTCCCTGTTCCTGTCCCTGCACGCGCCCGACGGCGGGATGCTCGCTTCGGGGGCGCCCGGCCCGGATGGCTGCGCCCACCTCGACCCGCTCGGCGCGCCCGGCGCCCGGTGGGTGGAAGCTGGGACCTGGTCGGTCTGCGCCTCGGCGGTGAACGGCAGCCTCGTCCCGGACTATCGGGTGGTTGCCTCCAGCCCCGATCCGCTGGTGATCGGGGCACCCGCTTCCGGCGACGATGGAGATGGCGACAGCATCCCCGACAGCTGCGACACCGACCGGGACGGGGATGGCCTCGACAACGACGCCGACAACTGCCCCGACCTGAGCAACGGCCCACTCACCCCCACGCCTACGCTCACCTCCGACGGCTACATCACCACCTGGCTCAGCGCCGGCCCCTTCACGGGCGGCGAGACCACCGCGGAGTGCCGTCCCAGTGAACAGGCCTTCGTGGGGGAGGACCAGCCGCTCGCCCCTGAAGCAGGTGATACGGCAGGTGATACAGTGTGGACGATCACCATTCTTGAAAGCGGATATTACGACTTTCTTCCCTATTACGGGCACGCGAGTCCCTCGCGTGAGTCCTACACCCTGGTGTACCTGGACAGCGTCGACAGTCGGCCCTTCACGCTCTCCCTCGGCGCCGACGATGGCGTTTTCGCGTGGTGGAACGGTGAACAGGTGATGGACGTGGGCAGCTGTCAGGGCGTGAACGCGGACCAGTTCCAGGTCGAGGTCACGGCTGGGGCGGGCCGGAACACGCTCCTGGTCAAGGTGCGGGATTGGGGCGGCGGTTGGGGACAGGCGGTGCGCCTCCTCGACGCGGGTGCGCCGGCCACGACGCTTACGCCCTCGCTCAGCCCCTCCGGGGAGTGGCGTCCCGACCAGAACGATGCCGATGGCGACGGCATCGGCGACGTTTGCGACCCCGCCCCCTGAGCTTCAGCCGGGGGTGCGGGCGTTCCGATTGCGCATGAGCCCCTCCTGCGCCGCCGACGCGACCAGCACGCCGTCTCGGGTGTAGAATCGGCCGAGCACCAGCCCTCGGCCGCCGCTCGCGGAGGGGCTCTCCACGTCGTACAGGAGCCAGTCGTCGAAACGGAAGGGGCGGTGGAACCACATCGCGTGGTCCAGACTGGCGACCTGCATGCCGGGCGTCACCCAACTGACGCCGTGCGGCATCATCGCGGTGGGCAGGAAGTTGAAGTCGCTCGCGTAGGCGAGAAGTGACCGGTGCACGGAGGGATCATCGGGAAGACGTCCCGAGGCGCGGTACCAGAGCTGGCGCCGCGGCGGCAGGCGGCTGGGGGCCAGCGGATTCCAAAGGGTGACCGGGCGGATCTCGATGGGACGGTCGGCCAGCGCCATCGGTCGGAGCGGCTCGGGGATCTGGTCGGCCACGCGCGCGGCCAGCTCCTGTTCGCTGTAGAGCCCGTCGGGACCCGCCACGTTCAGCGGCGCCGGCTCCGCGTGGTCGAAGCCGGCTTCCTCCATCTGGAAGCTCGCGCTGGACACGAAGATGGGCTGGTCGTGTTGTACGGCCACCACCCGGCGGGTCGCGAAGCTGGTCCCGTCGCGGACCGCCTCCACCTCGTAGGTGATGGGCGCGCGGGTGTCGCCCACCCGCAGGAAGTAGGCGTGCATCGAGTGCACGGGGCGAGCGGCCGGCACCGTCTGGGCCGCCGCGGAGAGGGCCTGGCCGAGCACCTGGCCGCCGAAGACCGCCCCCCAACCGAGGTCCTGGCTCTGCCCGCGAAAGCGCCGCTCGTCGAGCCGCTCCAGGCGCAGCTGGTGGAGCAGTTCGTCGAGGACGTCGCTCATCTCTTCTTCGGGACCAGCTTGAGCGCCCCGATCACCACGAGGCCGGTGATGGCCCCTGCCGCCATGCCGGTCAGCGAGGTCCAGAGCCCCTGGAGCGGCAGGCCGGCAAGGAGCTCCTGCTCGAGATGATGCACGGCCGGGATGCCGTGGATGAGGATCTGCCCGCCGACCAGCAGCATGGCGGCGGTGCCGATCGCGGAGATGCCCTTCATCACGTAGGGCATCGCGCGGACCAGGCCCTGACCGAGGGCCGCGCGCGGTCCGCCCTTCAACTCGAGGTGCTCGCCCAGGTCGTCGACCTTCACCAGCCCCGCCACCAGCCCGTACACGCCCACCGTCATCACGATGGAGATGACGTAAAGCGTGGCGACCTGCTGGAGAAAGGGCGCGGCCTTGACCGTATCCAGGGAGATGGCGATGATCTCGGCGCTGAGGATGAAGTCGGTGCGGGTGGCCCCTTCGATGCGGGAGCGCTCGAAGGCCTCGGGATCGGTGATGGCGGTGTCTCCCACCTCCGCCTCGCTCTTCTGCCCCCAGTGCAGAATCTTTTCGGTGCCTTCGAAGGCTAGGTAGGCCCCGCCGACCATCAGGATCGGCGTGATCGCCCACGGCGCCACCGCGTTGAGCGCGAGGGCCGCTGGTGTGAGGATCAGGCACTTGTTTCGCAGCGAGCCCTTCGCCACCGCCAGCACGACCGCGATCTCGCGCTCGCGGCGGAGGCCCACCGCCTGTTCGGCGGTGACCGCCATGTCGTCGGTCACGATGCCCGCCGTCTTCTTCCCGGCGGCAGCGGTGAGCGTAGCGACGTCGTCCGCTATGGTGGCGATGTCGTCGAGGAGCGCGAGCAGTCCGGTGGCCATGGTGGCGCGCTTAGCGCCCCCGTGCGGCCGGGGCCATCGAGGCTCGGCCCCTGCGGCCGGGTCCGGCGGGCCCGGCGCGGACTAACGCACCTTCACCTTGTGCTTGTAGTCGAAGCCCACCCACAGGCTCTCGTCCAGCACCAGGGTCTTCTCGAAGGTGTAGGCGTTGCCGGAGAGGGGTAGCTGGACCTCGACGGGCTCCACGCCCTGGCCGAGCGCCCCGGTCTCGCCCTGGTTCTGCACCTCGGCCCGCACCGCCTGCTGCGCATGGGAGGTGACCACCGCTTCGGCCGGCAGGACCGGCGCCGCCGAGAACCAGTCGACCCGCCGCACGCTGCCCTTGGAGGTGCGGGGGATGATGGTGGCGGTGGAGGGGATGTAGACCGTCCACTGAAGGATGCTCGAGGGGGCGTCCACCGTGGGCAGGTGCACCTCCATCGATCCGCGGCCGTTGGCCAGCTCGCCGCCGGCCTCGACGTACACCACCTCGACGAGGAAGGCGGTGAGCGCGCCTCCCGACGCGTCGCTGCGCACGAGCGGCAGGAGCACGTCGCCGTTGTCACCCTTGGAGACCTTCACGCCCCGACCGGCCACCGAAGCGCTCCACACCTCGGCGCCGGCGGGCAGCTTCAGGTTGAGGAACTGCTTGCGGTTGTTGCGCACCCCATAGCGGATGCGGGTCATGCGCCGCCCGTCCTCGGTAACGAGGGTCTCGGCGGCGGCGGTGTCCACGAGCGTGATGAGCATGTCCATGTCGGGGTGCTGGCGCACCTCGAGGGGAATATTCACGTCGCCGCCGCGGGCTCGGTAGGCCAGCAACACCGGGTAGTCGGTCTGGCCGGTGAGGGCGGCGGGGAGCTCGCGGACGTCGATGGGCACGGCACCCGTGGCCGACTTCGCCACCAGCTCCACCGCGCTGCGGGCGTCGACGCCGACGTAGTCCGTCTCGCGGGTGACCCCTGACAACGAGACCAGCGGCAGGTTGCCGCCGCTCTGGAGCGAACGTTCGTAGTCGATGCCCAGCCGGTACAGCCCTTCGGCTCCGTAGTTCAGCTCCACGTCGATGGTCCCATCCTTGCCCTGGGTCCAGGTGCGGATGCCGGTGCCGCGTACGTCGAGCACCGTGGTGTCGGCCGGGAGGTTGACCTTGAAGCGCTCCACGGGATTGTGGAGCACGGTGTAGTCGATGTCCGCCTTGCCCGAGAGCACCCCTTCACTCACCCCGATGAGCGTGCGGGCTTCCGCGTACACGCGCGTCTCGCGCTTCTTTTCGTCGGCGGTCTGCTCCTTCACCTTGCGGGACCAGCTGACGGTGAGGCTGGCCATCGAGGGGATGTAGGCTTCGAGCCGGCGCTCGGTGCCCACGGTGGTCACGTTGAGACCCTGGGCGCCCGGCACGGCGAACTCCAGCTCGTCGGCGCTCTTCACGGCCAGGCCGACCACGGTGGCGCCCGCAGAGGGGAGTGGCAGCGTGAACCCCGTTTCCCCATCGGCTTCGAAGAGCTTCACCGCGAACTCCAGGTTCGCCTCGAAGGCGCCCGGCTTGTCGGTGATGAAGGTGTAGTAGCCGCTCTGGACGAAGAGGGCGGCGTCCTTCCCGCCGATGGTGGCGGATCGGAGCGCGGTGGAGGCTCCGAGGAGCGGCACGGTGGCCCAGCCCTCCTTCTTGTGCACCGCGCCGCGCAGGTTCAGCCGGACGATGGCGTAGGCTTCGTCGCCCTCTCCGATCACTGTGCCGGTGAAGACCGCGCGGTCGAGCGTCCAGTCCCGCGGGGAGGCCGGGGGCTTTTGCTGGTCGAGCACGTACTTGGTGTACAGCGCGTTGAAGTCGTTCCAGGGCAACTCGACCTTGCCGGCCGAGGAGTTGAACGTACCCGCCAGAGCGAGGGAAGCGAGCAGAAGCAGGGTCATGGCTGATCCTTGAGGGTGGAGCGGTAGCGGAAGCGGAACTCGGGCAGCTCTCCGGAGGGGAGCAGGGCCTGCGTGGTGGTGAGCTTGGGGCCGTCGAGAGGAAGC
>SXGQ01448485.1_pt1 | contig 11282 bp, 16 predicted proteins | sample 3178371 | NCBI WGS metagenome assembly SXGQ01 (sample SAMN11356859, study PRJNA531348) | freshwater metagenome | isolation source: freshwater sample F1-20 | place: China: Fuxian Lake, Yuxi | collected 2017-12-25 | reverse complement strand
GTTTGATTTGGCAGGCTGACCTGCCTTGCGTGGTATACGTTTCATTTCTTAATCCTTTCCCAAATTTCAAATATTGACACTGAGTTAATCTCTTTCCAGCCAATGTATATGCAAGCATACATAATAAAAATAAAAAATCCAAATAACAACACAAATATTAGCACCGCAACGGTAGCAATAAATATGGCAAATACGTTAAGGATTGTGTAAATCATTTTTAAACTGCCCTATTTTCTTTGTAATTACCTACGGCATAGTCTTTAATAATCTTGCCGTTCTCTTCATCGCCTACTAGCATCGGATCAATCCAAACTTTTTTACCTGACTTCTTCATAGTGCGCCAATGACCACGTCTCCAATGCAATCTTGGTGAGGCATGTGTGCCCTGTGGCATAGACGGCAATGCTGACTTCTTACCATCAACAGTAATTAATCTAAATTCAATCAAAGGCTTCTTACCTTTGTTCATTCGTTTTTTATTAATGGCAATTTCGTTAGGGGTAGGGGCGGATACGTACATATCGCCACCCGCTATGGTTAGCATATAGATAGCAATAATCGCATGGGTTGACATGCTTTCCATTGTGCTTTCTTCCGCTAACTCGTAGTTATTTTTATTCGTAGAATTTAGCGGTCTAGATAATTTTAGTTTGCCATCTACAAAATGTAATATGCAATGCGCTACGTAGTAGTTATTTCCTACTTCGTTAGGTCTAGTAAACAAGGCATGCACTGAAATGTGTTCACCATGTTGTAGCAAGAAAAAAGAGTAGAGCAAATTAACTGTTCCATCTTGCTCTGTCATGGTTACGGGATAGTCGTAGTTTGGGTCGTCATCTACTTTTTCTCCCGATATTATTGTTATTTTTGGGAATGGGAGACGCAATTCACCCAGCGCCTCAATTTCTTTTACGGCTGTTTCGTATGTTAAGTCTTCAACAAGCTTGCGCTCGACAATCACTTTTGGATATTCAAGAATGCAGTCAATAATTTCTTGGGCTTTGCCTTTGTGGTCGTTCGTATAAATATCAAAGCATTTACCTTTTTGCGCTAACTTAACATAATCAGTAAATGAATTTAACATTTTGCTTTTTATTTCGGGGTTTTCAATTGCACTTTTGACGTTGGGGTATAACTGGTCAGTAAAGCCAATTGATGCAACAGGGTATAGTTTGGTGCTGTCTTTTTGTCTAAGGCTTTTAGTTGCGGTTTCAGTACCCCTAGTTACAGAACGAAATCTATTCCTAAATTCTTTTGCGTGTTTTTTATTTCTTGGCTCCGAAACTAGTTTTGCTATATCTTCGTGGCTAAACGTACCTTCCACCCCATCACTATTTTTAAGGTGAAATGAACCATCAGGCATTCTAGTAGACTCAATAACACGCCCATCAGGAGAACGAATAACTAATTCGTTTTCAGTTTTTTTCAACACTTCTGGTTTAGCATTCTCCATAGCTTCTCCCCATTCCAGCTTCGCAACTTAAAGGTAGGTCTTGTGCCCACTTGGGTCGCATCTTCATACACATCTCCACATACTCTTGACCAGCTTCCGATTCTTGTTCAGGTATTACGCAAGCAATTGCATCATGCACAGTCATTACTACTTTGTACTTCTTAGCTACCTGCAACATTTGTTCGCCAATAATGATTCGGGCTAACGCTTGGCAAACGTTCTCAATAACTTTTCCACCATATATTCTGTTAAGTACAACTGCTTTGCCCTTTTTAATATCATAGACATACTCGTCCTTACCCTGCTCGTTGCGCATTTTGCGTAGGTTAGGATACTTTACATACAGCCCGTTTGGCAATCGAATGCCTCTTCTACCCTCTACTTCAAGGACTCCTTGTTTGCCCAAAGATGCGGTTTGATTGTTAAGAATTGCATCTAGTGCTTTGTTAGCTTGATTCCACAGTTGCGGAATCCAATCATAAGTTTGGCGATAAACTTTAATAATACGTGTGGCTTCCTCCTCCTCAATGTCCACGTTGAACGTCTTGAGTTGCGTTTTGAATTTCTCACTCCCCATGCCGTAACCACATCCCAATATTGTTGTCTTACCAACAAACCTTTCGTTCTTGCTAATTTCTTCAGTTGCCTTGTTATAGATAGACGATGCCATAATTCTGTATACATCTTCGCCCTTTTCAAATGCGTCCACTAAATCATTCTGTTCAGCCAGCCACGCTAGCGTTCTTGCTTCTATTTGACTAGAGTCAGAGTCCACAACGACATGCCCAGGAGGAGCCATAATTGAATCTTTAAGAATTGAACCTCGTGGTAGATTTTGTAAGTTTACCTTGTCGTCACCGCCCCAACGACCTGTATGAGCCGCATAGTAGCGTAGGGGTATGGGGAATAAGCCTCGCTGCGCTATTTCAATAAAGCGTTCAGTCCTTGTTTCTTCAATGGTTGACTTAATACCAAGGCGCGCTGATGCTAATGCTTGCACCACTTCGTTCTCATGTTCTAGCAATTCTTTAAACCCTTCGTCAGTCTTGGCAAATGCCCATGCGTCTTTACCTGTTGCAGGACTAATCTTAGTTGGAGGTTCTATGCCCTGTGCAATAAGTAACTCAGCAAACTTGTCGTTACTCATCAAGTGTTCTTTTTCTTTCTCAATACTTGCTAGTAAACTTTCTTTTCTTTGCCGTACTTCAGCTAAATGGTCATGTAGCATGTTGCCGTCAAGCCATAGGCTAGGCTCGGAGAACATACGAATAGTTAGATCAATAAGCCGTAACTCACTAGGAGGAAAGCCTGCACTTAGTTGCTCAAATAGACCCATCGTAAGCACCACGTCATTCTTACAATACTCGCCGTACTGTGCCAAGTCCTGTGCATTAAAGTCAATCCGACGTTTGCCCTGTGCTTGTAGCACCTCTGTGCCTTTTACTCCAAGTCCATAGTGTTCCGCCAACTTAGCAAGGCTACCGCCAACTTCCGTACCATGTATGGCTCTTGCCATAGATAAGGTATCAGCAATACCCTTGGGTCTTATATCAAACTGCCAATTAAGAATAGCCATGTCAAACATAGCGTTGTGGGCTATCACGAGATGCTTGTTGAGTTCAAAGCTATCCAAAAACTTCTTTGTATCTGCTTTAGTACCACTAAACCAAGTAGGAGCGCTCCCTTGTTCGCACACCGCCACCCCGATGGTTTCAAACTCAGGGCTACGTACGTACTCTTCCGTGGTAATTTTGCTAAGGGAGAAGGTCTGAGAGTAATACGTCTCAAAGTCCAAACAAAATATTTTCATTTTATTTTTTTGAGCCTACCACCTGTGACTTGCCGAGAAAGAGATGATAGTTCCGCAGGAGCATACCTTTCTAACTCCTCTAGTAGCAGTGGCAACTGCTTTATGGTTTCAAGTGTTTCAAAATCATGGGCATCACGTAGCAGGGTATCCATAACTCGCTTAGTAAACAGCTCGCCTTGCAAGCTCTGCATCTTCTCCCATAGAGCTTTGACTTCTTTGTCGTTTAGAAAGGGTAGCTGATCTTTGTATTCCTTACCCCCATTGGTTCGCATCTCAATAGAGAGGAGAATGTCTCGCCATTTTGGAGGATACCCATCTCGTAGGGTAGGGATAAATTCATCGGGGTTACTGTTCATGCGTTCAAGTAATATCTGAACCCCTTTGTTCATTTCAACATCTGCCATCTATATCCTCCTCGTTGTTAGCCCCCGTTAATTTTTTTAGCAAGTCCCCTAACAATGTTAGGTTGCTTTCATTTATTACGACGGCAATTCCACCCTGTTTACAGATGTCTGCCATTTCTTTTTCTTGTAATGCAGTAGGCTTATTGTCGCCTGCCTTGCACTCAATAGCTACAAATTTTCCTGCAATGCAACAAATAATATCAGGCACACCGCTACGTCCATAACCATGGGTAGCAGGGAAAAAGTAATAAGCGTCGTAAGCCTTAAGTAGCTTGACGCATTTGTCTTTAACTTTTTTTTCGGGAGTTAGTGCCATGCCACCATAATAACATGGTGTTGGACTTTGTCAAGGAGAAAAATGGGTGGAGATGTAGATTCTCTGCCACCCTCAGAGTTAACAAGGATTCAGTTAGTTAAACAGAAATTGGGGGAACTAACTGAAAGGCTCAGAACCGCTTGCATCTACAAGGCTACTAGGTTCTACCTATAATCAAACACCCCCTAACAATGTTAGGTCTTGCTAAGATTGCTAATAGCCCGATCTAAATACCATTTAGCTTTTTGTAAGTCTTCCAACTTATTGCCTTTCAAATCAGCACGACTTACATACTTCACTACATTACCTAGGTTATACCCTAGGTTCTTAGCCTCAATAAAATCAATCGTCTCAATGCCCCCTGCCTTGTAGTGTGGTGGGTGGTTGACCATGTCAGACTTAATGCTCTTGTTGCTCGTGTAAGTTGCTATTACTTTCATACCTCTAGTAGTTTTACTTGCGGCACGCTTAGGCGATAGGGCGGTCATCTGCACTTTAGCCATACCCTCACGCATTTGCTTTCGCACTTTGTAGGCGGTTTGATACACGCTAGCAATCGGAACTCCTGTTACCTGCGATACTTCTTTCGCCTTGGCATTGGGGTTCTTCTTGATGTAACGAATTACTTTACTGCTTTTGGTGAGTTTCTTTCTCATTTGTTTCTCCATGTTGTTGAACATAACTAGCTAATACTTCCCTAATCTTTGCACTCTTGTTAGGGTAAGCATTGAAAAACTCTGCTACTTCTTGGCTGATACGCACAGGTAGGTAAACCATTGCAGGCTTCATTCCTTTGCCTCTGCCTCGTTTTATGGTTACTTCATTCATACTCTCCTCTCATTCTGTTGGTTTGTTAGCATCACGATTTAACTTAAACAAGTAGTCATCTCGGTATTCAGTAGGTGGAACAAACCCATGCTTTTTCCACGTTCTTAATACGTCAGCACCCGTAGTCCACTTAAACTTTGAGTCTTTATCTAAAGCCATAGACGTTATCCTTTCTTGTCTAGGTGAATCATCTACTATGAATACATGTCGTTTTTTATTAAACATAATCTTTTCCTTAACTAACATTGTTAGGTAACACTAAGAAAGTAGATTCGTTGACACGCAAACCTACCCCATTAACTACTTGATTATCTTCAACTAACTTGAGTAGCCCTATCGCCCTACGCATAAAGTCAGGCAACTCATCACTCTCTTTTATTTGTAAAGGGTCTCTGCCCTTTTGCACAGAATAGTTTATACCATCTATGAACACAACAAAAGCGTTGCCTTTTACCAACATACTTTGCATGTAATCCACCGACCTCTCTTCCTCAAACTGTTTAGGTAATTGCTCAAGCTGTATAGTAATACTAGATTTGTCTACTACACTATCTATAAACTGTTGGTAATTATTAGTTACAAATGCTTTTGCATGTTCATCCAAAGAGTTCCATGTATGTCGCAAAGCCCAATCTTTCTCGTTAGCCACTTGGTTTACAACTTGTTCTACCTTTAGCTTAGCCTCTGTAAGTTTTTCACTCACACTTTTTCTACTAAAGAACTTATCCACATGCTTGATCGCCTTGTTAAGGTGAATTGTTTTCATACCACAACCACGTTCACGCATACTTTCAATGCGATGATTGTCGATACGATACCGATAACCATTACCACAGTAGTCTTTATCAATTGTGCCTAGCACTTCTCGCTTATCTTTAATGTCAAAGCGGTGGGCAAGATATGTCTTATCGTTTGCCATACTAGTGCAACTAGTCTCTACAAATGTCCATTGTGGATACTTCAAAGCCAACTGTTCAATTAGGTCTTTAAGAAACGGATCAATCGTAGATTGCCGTTTGATCCCATCACCAAAGCGGTCATGCTCTTTCAATTCAATATTTGCGTATGTCATTTAATTACTTTCCTCTTCGTTATCAAAAGCATCGGTTACAAAATCATTTTCACGTATGGATTCACTTACGATGAACCCGCCCTTTTCTGCTATCTGCTCTAGTATTGGCAAGCAAGACGCATACAACTCTTCACTAGCAAACTGTGCCACCACCTCTGCATATAACACTTTAGGAGTTTCAAAATACACAACGATTTTCATGTCGCCCCCTTACCAATCAAACTTACTAAGAATGTCATCAACCTTTGCCTTCACGCTACTACGCACATCAGGGCTTTCCTTGATCGCCTCGATGTCAACCCCTAACATTGTTAGTTCAAGGGAACGGCGAGCATTCTCGAGTAGTGGGTCTTTCGTTACGTTCAAGTGAGATAGCAGTCCGCACAACTCCTGAGCATTCGTAATCAGGGTATCGTGATACCTCTTCTTGGTCTCGTCATCACCCTCTACATCAGTTAGCTTTTCTGAAATATGAGTAAGAGTTTTGTGTAGCTTTTCCCATGGTTCACGCATAGCATCTTTGAGCCTGTCGTTAAACGCTGACTCATACTGCTCACCTAGTTCTTCCATGTCTGCCTTGGGTATGTCAAGACGGAAGTCTCCACCCTCGGGCAACGGAGAGAATACCAAGCGGAATCCAAACTTGCTACGCAACTCCTCGATACTTGGGTAGTCATAAGGATTGAAGAGATCGCCCATGTGATGTTTTGCCAAGTCAATCAAGTCTGCGTAGTTCACATAGAAGTCCTCGATCATGGTGTTCATGTTCTTTTGATACACATTCATGTTTGACTTGTAGTCTAAGAACAGGCTAGTAGGCAGTAGCCTCGCACCTTTGTCCGACCACGATAGCGTAGTCTGATTGTGGTAGAGCCTAGCCTTAGCAGCGTAGTCAGAGATCTTTTTACGCTTGTCCGTTCCTGCCATTAAGTTCTTACGCACTTGGGCTGAGTCTTTGCTTGCTGAGTTATTGCTAAGCACCGCCTCGGTTGCACCCTTGTCCAACTTGTTGGCAGTCCAAACACTTATGTTTAGTTCTACCAATACTGCACTAGATGAAATACTCATGTTTGCTTCTCCTCGTTAGTTTGATTCAGGTTTGCCTGCTAGTCTTGCCATTGAATACATATTGCTACTCAATACTTTCATACTGCACAACTCCTTATCTTGGGGGTAGATGTGAAAGGTGTTGCCACCCTTATCACTCGATCTCCAATTCTCTTTGTATACCTCTGCATCTTTCAGTAGGTCTAACAATGTTAGGGCTTTGTCAGCCTCCATTACATACGCTTTGTCATACCCAAATTCAACAATTACTTTAGCCATAGGATTAGTCCTTAACATGTATCGTTTTACCCACAGGGGCATAATCTTTGTTGTTGCCAATAATAGTCCATAGAATCGGTGCATTCCATTCCTTTCCCCAATTACCAATGTAGCCGTCAGTAAGCATGATGATTGCCTCGGGCTTGATTGCTTTCTCTTTCATGTATTCCATTACGCAAGTAGGATCAGTCCCCCCACCGCCCGCAGGTTTGGTTGAATCAATGATTGAATCTACTTGACTAGCTGAATACTCTTCATGCCCTGCAACTTCGCCGTCCCAATAAATGAGATCGACCTTATCGGGGTGAACATCTTTCGCAATCGACTGCACCTCAGATAAGAATTCACCAAGTTCCTTATTACCTACCGAGCCACTCGTATCAATGCCAATCACCAGATGCCCAACTCTTTCACCTATTAAGCTAGGCATATACACATCACCCGATAAATATCTACGATTGACCCGTCGCCACGAACTTGTGTCTTTTGCGTTACATGTAGCCTTAACAAATTCACGCAACACCTCTCGCCAATCCACCTTGGGTTCAACTAGATCAGCTAGGTCTCGACCCATGCGACCACCGCCTTTGCCTACAACTTTCTGCTCAGCAATAATCCCTTGGCGAATAGCCTGATCGACCTCCTTCTCTAACTGTTTCTTCTCATCTTCGCTTAGAGCCTTCGCACCTTCCCAATCATGCTCGTCGAATCCCTCGCCACCACCGCTACCGCCACCGCCTTCGTCTTGCTCTTCCTTAAGAATGTCAAAGACTTGCTTAGCATTCATACCTCTGAAGCGTTCGTCGATTGCACCTAGTGGCTTACCATCAGGACGCTTAGGCATGGCAAGTAGCAACTCATCTTTATCCATGTCTACTAGCTGAAGGTTAATTACATAATCACACGCAAGGTTTGCAAGTCTATGATCCTCGTCATGCAACTTCTTCCATGTAACCATGTGTCGATACGCTTTGTGCAATGTCTCATGCAACACCACGAATGCCAACTCTTTGTCGTCCAACTTCTTAATGAACTCACGACCATACTGCTCATCTCTGCCGTTAGTGCATGCACTTGGAATGTCTTCCACTACGCTAGTCTTACCAACAGTCATAAGACCAGACCACAAAGCAAACTTGGGGTTACGCATGATGGAGATTTTGACCTTGCTCAATCTGCGTTCCTCTTTGTCCTTTACTACTACTTCGTTATTACCTAACATTGTTAGTTCTCCTTGTTGACCACACATCAAAAAAATCTTCCGCTTTATACCCACGCTTGGCTAGAAACCGCCTTGCTCTACGCAAAGCGTTCTTCTGTGCTTGACGAACAGCCTCTCGGGATACCATGCTACCCTTAACTCCCCTAGCCATTACAGTAAGTCCTCGTTCTTCTGCACCCAATCAGCAAACTTCGATGAACTGAAAGCAATCTGTTGTTTAGTTGGCGACTTGGCAATATTGATAGCAAAGCATGCTTGCCACTCAGCTTGGAATCTTTCAATGTATTCCATGAACTTAGGCATTGTTTGCTTATCCACCTTAGCGATTGCACCGAACACAATAATTGCACATGCACCTGCTGACTCGGGAACATGAGCCGTCTTTGGATTTGCAATCACAGACTCCCAAGTAGGAAGCTGATCCGAGAACTCTATGTATGCTTGCATATCACGAGAGGCTGACTCACCTACCGCACCACTCATTGCACATATCAAACTGTCGGTATCTAGTTTTGAACGCACCCTAACAATGTTAGATACTCGTTCTAGACTACGAGGAGAGACGAATGCCATTTGCACTTTCTTTGGATTGAAAATGTATGGGTTGTCCGACTGACTCGAATCAAGATAAGAGGCTAGGGCATGGGGGAATTGACGAACCCACGCAATCACCTCGGGGGCAATATTGTTCTCAATAGCCCACGCAATCCATTGGTCTGCATCAGGCTTGCTCACATGCAAAGGGATAATACGATTCATACTATGAGCCTTAAGGCTATCGCCTACGCCGTCGCTTGAGAGATTACCTGTTAGGAAAGTAATGCTATCGGGGTGCAAAGAAATATCACCGAGCCTTGGGTTAGCCACCTCGAGCATTGGGTGCAACATGTTCTTAATGGGATCAGCACCTTTCGTATACTCATCTAACATTGTTATGACAGGTTTACCCAGATGGATTTTGAATCTACTGTTAGGGTAGTAGGCAGTAGTCTTTGTTTCCCGATCAATAACGGGCATAGCAATATCACCCAAGTCCATGTTAGGCACATCAATGTAAGACACCTCATGGTTAGGCAGACTTGCTGATAGCGACTTAAGCAGAGACGATTTACCGATCCCTGGCTCGCCTCTTAAGAAGTAGCGGTTCATCGGGGTAGAAAGAATAATGTTTGACGCTTGGGCTAGCGTTACTGTTTTACCAAAATTTAATTCAGCCATACTAAGTTTCTCCTTGTTAATTGAATTACATCTACTGCGATAGACCTAACATTGTTAGGGTGCTCCACAACCTCTCACTACTATTAAACTCATTTTTATTATTCAATATATACTATATTATAACACAGTTTATTGGCTAAATCAAGTTTTCTAGCCAAAAACTTACCCCTATTCCGATAGACCTAACAATGTTAGAGAAGCTCATCAGGCTCACTTATTGTGCAACCTCTTCCAACCGCCTCTAAAGTATTTTCCGTTGGAATCTTTACGCACGACACCCTCGGGTAGCACCTTTTCTTTTAGCGTCTCAAAACGATGAAAGCCAATAATCAACTCATCAAACGACTTCAACGCTTTCTTCTCATGTAGCACATAGCCCTCGGTTTCACTACCATTACCCCACTTGGTTATGCCAAACGAATAAGCCAGTTGCAAGATCGCTTTGTAGAACGAGTCGTTCTTTGTCTCTTCTTTGGTATCTGTAATCAAGTTAAAGAACAGTTTGACGGAGTCCTCCCACCCATTGCGTTCGTCATGGCTCAGATCAGCAGGCATCTTTGGTCTTGGATACTTACCCTCGGTCTTGCCAAACACCCGATACATCTCGGTTTGCGGATAGTCGCTGCCAGCTTTAAGCCTACACATACTACTCAAGTAGGAGTAAAAGGGGTGATACCGCACCCTAACATTGTTAGCCCCTTTGCGATCAAGAGCATGCCCTATCACAGGGGTAGGATTCACAGGCTCGTATACCCAATTGTGATTGCGTCTAATAGTCAAGCCCTCGATAGGCACGATATAGTCCTTACCATCAAAGCCAATCATAGTGTTGTAGTTAAAGATTGAACTATGGATACCTAGCACCTCACCAATAAAGTTGCATGTGGATACGCTGTTATATCCATCGTGGCGAATGACTACATCTCCGTTCTCCCAAAAGATTACGACAGGAGTCTTGTAGAGAATGCACTCCACCGCACCCTCAGGCTTGAAGTTAATTAAGTAGTGGTCGTTGCGACGATGACCTAGTGGTCTTGTATCTACCGCCCTACCACGAATAGGCTTGGTATCTTCCCACAACTTCAACGCAGTAGCGTAGTCGTTGATATGGGGTATGCCCGAGTTTCTTTGGTGTCCATACATTTGTTTATTCCTCCGTTATGTTTACTTGCTTAGACCTAACATTGTTAGGTTTCCCGTGTCGCCCTGCGTTACGCTTGGGCTGAGTCAGCAACGCTACTACCACAGGATTCCTCTTGCGGATTGGTCGGTGCTTGCTCTGCTTGGTTTTCTTCATCATCTGTTTGCCTCTTTCCTAAAAAAGAATCTCCATCAAACTGCATGGCACTAAACGCATGAAAGAACTCAAAGCATGGATCACCCCCAAAAGTGTGTTCTTCAATGTCGTTTGCCTCTTCGCCTACCCTACAAAAGTAGCCACTTACACCCTCGACTTTTTGCATGCTCACCCACAACTCGTCCCATGCTTTCACATCTTCGTAGTCCTCATACCACTTCCAATCGTTGCCATACAGAACAAAGCAACCATCTTCCCACCCGAAATGATCTTTGTTTTCGTCGGTATTCCACAACTCCCAAAACCTAGACAACTTGATAAAACCAATCATCTCCT
>SXGQ01338247.1_pt1 | contig 11282 bp, 1 predicted proteins | sample 3178371 | NCBI WGS metagenome assembly SXGQ01 (sample SAMN11356859, study PRJNA531348) | freshwater metagenome | isolation source: freshwater sample F1-20 | place: China: Fuxian Lake, Yuxi | collected 2017-12-25 | reverse complement strand
TAGATACCGCGAGCAATCTTTTAAAAGTAGATTATTAACTCAAGTTTTATAATACTACAAATTATATCTTGGCTACAAGCAATCTATTAAATAATAATTTAGATACCGCGAGCAATCTGTTAAAAGTAGATTATGATCTGAAATTCTATAATACTACAAATTACATTTTAGATACAAGCAATCTTTTAAAGGAAAATTTAGATTCTGCTAGCAATCTGTTAAATGTTGATTATGACCTCAAGTTTTATAATACTACAAATTATATTTTAGATACAAGCAATCTTTTATCAAATAGAATAAGTAATTTAACAGCAGATGATATAGCAAATGGAACTTATAATAAATTTATAGTATCAGGAATATATGATGGTGATGTCGAAGTCAAAGGACATTTAATAACATCAAATATAACTATATTTGGAGAAAAAACAACATTAATTACTAATGTATTTTCAACAGAAGTTTTAGAAATAAGCAATAACGGAACAGATACAACAATAAATGTGACACAATTAAATCAATCGTACGATATTTTAAATGCCTATAATAATGTTAGCAATGTATTTACTATATTAGGTAACGGAAATGTTGGAATTAATGAAGAAAATCCCTCGTCAAAATTAGAAGTTAAAGGCGACATTATAATAGATGGCAATATTTTACCAAAAATATCAAATGTTAGTAATTTAGGTTCAGATAGTTATAAATGGAAAGATCTTTATTTATCAGGAAATAGTATATTTTTAGATAATCTAGTAATATCAAAAAATTATAATAATAATTTAGAAATTAAAGATAATCAAGGAAATTATAAAAATATAAATATAAATACAATTGAATTAAATAATAGTGATAAAAAGGTATATATATCTTTAGATACTGATGGTAATATTAAATATACTTTAAATAATAATCAAATATTATATCCTTCCATATCATCAAATATAGATGATTCTAAAAATATTATAACATCAAACATATTACTAAATCATCTATCAAATACATCAAATAATATATTAGAAATAATAAGAAATATTAATACAGATGATATAATAACTTTGGATAATTCAGAAAATAAATATATTAGAAATAATCTATATAATAATAATTTATTAATAAATGGTGATATTACTATAAATTCTAATTTACAAGTAAATGGAAGCAATGCTATTATAAACTCAAGTTTAATTACACAAAATATTTTAATTGAAAATAATTTATTAGAAAAAGCCCTATCTATTAAGCAATATTCTAATGAAAGAATATTATCAGTCTCTAATATAACAAGCGAAGTATTTACTATAATAAATGATGGGAAGGTCGGAATAAATAAAGAAAATCCAGAACATACATTAGATATTGGAGGAAATATAAATGCCACAGCATTTACAAGAAATGGTCAACCATTATCATTAGAATTATCTCAGGGAATGATTATACAAACAAAACATTTGACATATTCTAAAACAGAATATAAAAGTGGTAATGATTGGCAACCTATTAATAACAATATTACAAATGGTTTTGTAATATCTGTAAAACCTTCAGACATTACATCTAAAATATTAATATCAATGGTGTGTCATATTGGTATGGAATATTTAACAGATTCGCGATGGTGGGGATTGAGATTATATCGTAAAATAGGTAGTGGTTCTTGGGAGCATCTGTCTAATGCTAATGGAATAATAGATAATAATGGTTATGGTTCAGGTTGTTGGATATCTCATAATTTAGGTGCTGAATCAAGTACATATTCGCATTTTATTACTAATGTTACAGGTTCTTATCAAGATATGCCCAATACAACAGAAACAGTTTATTATACAGTATATTGGAAAAATAAGACGAGCGAATTTAATGGCGGTTCTTTATATTTAAATAAATCTTCGATAATGGTTGATAATAATTATCCATGTCCTTCATCAAGTTGGACAGCGACTGAAATATGGAACAAAGGAACAAGTTATATACCACCTCCACAAACATCACAGATACAAATAAATACTCAATATAATACTGTAGGAATAGATACATCTCCACCTACAGAAACTCATAAATTAAATGTTAACGGTAATATAAATATTATAAATGGCTCTTATAATATTAACGGTACTGATATATTATCTTCTACATCAAATTACATATCAAGTACATCTAACTATTTGATAAATAAAATAAACGAATTAATAGAAAGAATACAGATATTAGAGAATACTTAAAAAATGAATTTTATAATTATATTAAATTATATAATATAATTATAAAGAATAATTATAGAACATATAATGGCGTATAGTATAATACATTACGATTCTTCAAATCTTAAAATATTAAATAATATAGAAACTATAAATGGTGAATTTATATCAAATGGACAAAATGTAATAACAAATGTATCTAACTATGTTTTAAATACAAGCAATACTTTGGCGACTCATTTAAATGATTTAAATAGCAAAATATTTGATACTTCCGATTTAATTAAAATAGATAAATTGCCAGTGGCAAAACATGATGTAAATGGTTCTTTTTTGGGTATAATTAAAGTCGACGGTATTACAATAACTGTAGATGAATCAGGAATTATACGCGGGAATAGTAATATTGATTTATCATCTTATGCAACAAAAAATGAATTATCTTCTGTAGCATCTGGTTTAACAGTATTAGAAAATGCGGATTTGGCAACTACTACAAATATCAATCTAAGTGGCTCAGTAGATTACACCACAACTACTATTGACGGCTCTTGGCCTACGAGTGGAAGCTCAATATTAGTAAATAATCAGACGAACAAAGCTGAAAACGGCATATATATACTTACTTTGACATCGGGACCCACATATTCTACCTGGCAACGACGAAGCGATTTCAACACTTCGCAAAATATTAAAAAGGGTTCTTATATATTCGTCAAAAGAGGTGTTGAAAATAAAAACAGCGGATTTATCAGTTCGCTTGATATAACTACATTAAATACAGACCCAATAGACTTTAATCTATTTACAAAAACCGAGATAACTGCTGGAACAGGCATTTCTCTTAGCGGAAGCACTGTTTCAATAAAAGCATCTGCTAATGGTGGCATAGTCTTCAATTCCGATTCTGCCGAAATCAATTTATCGGCATCTTCAATACAGGGAATATTGCCTATCGTAAAAGGCGGTACTGGCGCATCATCTCTGGCTAATCTAATAAATTTAGATACGGATACTAACAGCATATTGCCACTTGCTAAGGGTGGCACAGGGACACAGTCGCTAACCAATCTAATCAACTTAGATACAGATACAAACAGTATATTGCCAATCGGCAAAGGAGGTACAGGCACATCCTCTTTAGTCAATCTAATAAATCTATCGACAGATACAAATGGTGTATTACCGGTCGCCAAGGGAGGAACAGGTGTAAGCACATTAGTACCAAGTTTATTAGTAGTCGGCAACGGGACAAATACCCCCCTGCAATCTGCCAATCTATCGTGGAATAATGATACAAATACTTTGGCGGTCACTAATATCACTGGAAGCGGTGCCAACATAACTAATATAAATGCAAACAATATATCATCTGGCATACTGCCTATAGTGCGCGGAGGTACAGGTTCAAGTACTTTGACGGCTGATATAATAACACAAGGTATAAATAATAGATTTATCATAAATAACAAGATATCTTTAGCGAATCAGCAAGATTTACGAGTTGCCACAAATATTCTTCCAGACGAAAATGATAAATATTCATTAGGTTCTTCAAACCTTAGATGGAAGGATATTTTCGTTAGCGCCAACACTATAACAATTGGCGAAGCTAAATTATCTTCAAGTCCCACGGGTGCCCTTGAAATGAGCTCTGTAAGTTTTGCAGATAGAATAAATCTTATTACATCAAATGAGCTTCATACGCTCTCAGGAATTACTAAAAATGTACAACAGCAAATAAACGAATTAAACCTTGACGGGATTGCTGACGGTGTAACCAATAGATATATAAAGAACGACCAATATGACGGTTCTATAACAGTTTATTCTAATTTAAATGTGGGTACCTATTATTCTACAGAAAATCCAAATGGAAATCTAAGAGTATTTGGTGATTTGATATTGGAAGGTGATATAACTACTTTTAATCCACTTATTACTCAAATACACAGACATCTCTCAAATTATAATACGGGTTTCATAGATATCCATAATATTGATGTATCTTCTAACAAACCCAGTATTAAAATCAAGCACAATTCGGATTATTCAAATATATTTGAATGCTATTCTAAGAATGATATGGAATTGAATGATGCCGTATTTATAATAAGCTCTAATGGAAATGTCGGGATTGCCAATAATGACCCTACAGAAAAATTAGATGTCATAGGCAACATTAAATATACTGGGAAAATAAATAATATATCTGCTACCGAACTTGAACACTTGACAGGAATTAACTATAATATCAAGCAGAGGATTGATAATAATAATACACAACAATCAAATTATACTCTTAACATATCCAATATATTACAAACCGAATATAAATTGTTAGACAGAAATGTCAGCAACTTTATCCTGAATGTTTCCAATATATTACAAAATAGCAGCAAAGAGACGAATGTCAGTAATTATATCCTAAGTGTCTCTAATATGCTTACGATTGATTACAAGAGGCTAGATAATAATGTTAGCAATTACATATTAAATGTATCCAACATATTGAGCACAGATTACAACTTGCTTGATAAAAATGTCAGCAATTATGTATTAGTATCCAATACGATTACTAGCAAATATGCCTCTAATTTAAATGTCGGGATGTCTAATTATTTGGCGACCTCTATAACAACTACGAGCAATCTGATATCTTCACGCATATCTTCACTGACCACAGATAATATCGCACAAGGAACGCAAAATAAATACATAACAAATAACACTTATAACGGCCAATTGAATATCAATTCGGCTACTGACAATCAATCTCTGCTAAATATTACAGCTTCGCAAAATAATACACCTGATACAGAAATAATAAATATTAAAAAGGGAACTACTGAATTATTTAAAATGATTAGTAATGGATTCATAGGTGTAAGAAAGGGCGTCACTCTTCCCACAGTCCCGTTAGATGTAGAAGGAGATATCAAATTTACCGGAAAGATAAATGATATAACTGCAGGCGAATTAAATAATCTCAAAGATATTAACTATAATATCAAACAGCGCATAGACATTAACGACAGCAGACAATCCAATTACATATCCGATATAAATACTAATCTATATCAGCTTATCACAAATATCAATACAGATACTATAACGCAAGGGACGCAAAAGAAGTTTATAATTGATGATAGATATAATGGTGATTTAATTATCAATTCCAATTTAACTGTTCTCGGTTCAACGACTACTTTGAATACTGATGTATATACTACAGAAAGATTGGATATAACTAACATAAATCAAATGAGTACAGCATTAACTATAAGACAAATGGGTGAATCTAAAAAAATAATAAGTGCTTTGAAGGATAGCGAACCGGATGTAGAAATATTTTCAGTAAATACTGATGGTAGCATAGATGTCAAGGGGAATATTAATTTTGGCGGGGATTTATTTAAAGGCACCGAGAAGTTTAAAGCATCTAACTGGACTTCAAATGCTGATGGTATCACATCATATTCAAATGTCGCCATAGGCAATGATGTTGCTACCAACTCAGCATATAAATTAGATGTCACAGGTAATGTAAATATTTCAGGAGATTTATATAAAGACGGGTCTATATTCAAGGCTTCCAATTGGAATTCAAATGTCAATGGTATTACTTCATATTCAAATGTTGCCATAGGCAAGGATGTTGCTGTCGGCTCAGTATATAAGTTAGATATTGGAGGTAATGTAGGTCTCTCAGGTGAGTTATACAAAATTACAAATAACTACAATTATTTAATAGAAACTGTAAAAAGCGATTTATATGTCAAAGACCCCGGTGCAAGCACTACAAGCAATTTAACAGCCGAACCTTTTGTTGAAACAGAGGAAAAAATATATCCACCATTTAGATATTTTACATCAAGTAATTTAACTGTGGAAGTACAGCAACAAAGTATAAATTATTCTGGACCAGCAATTTTAGCATCTGGTGGCGGGTCTCATACAGTTTTCTTAACTAATTTAGGAAAGGTGTGGGCGAGTGGTCTAAATACGAACGGTCAATTAGGGATTGGTAATACAACTCAGCAAAATTTACCAAAAGAAATAACTAATGCGAGTTTTTATGCTAATACTATTACATCAATTGCTTGTGGTAATAATCACACAGTATTTTTAACAAGTAATGGAAAAGTTTGGGCGTGTGGTAATCCAGCAAATGGAAGATTGGGTCTCGGAACAGATATAACTACTAATAGAACTGTACCTGTAGAAATAACAAATGAGCCCTTTTATACTAATAATATTACAGCAATTGCTTGCGGAGATTCTCATACTGTATTTTTGACAAGCGCGGGAAAAGTATGGTCTTGCGGTCTAAATACGAACGGTCAATTAGGGATTGGTAATACAACTCAGCAAAATTTACCAAAAGAAATAACAGATTTTAGTTTTTATGCTAATACTATTACATCAATTGCTTGTGGTAAATCTCATACACTATTTTTAACAAGCGGAGGAAAAGTGTGGTCTTGTGGTAATCCAGCAAACGGAAGATTAGGTCTTGGAACAGATATAACTACTAATAGAACTGTACCTTTAGAAATAACAAATGAGCTCTTTTATACTAATAATATTACAGCAATTGCTTGCGGAGATTCTCATAGTATATTTTTAACAAGTGCAGGAAAAGTATGGTCGTGTGGCGTTAATACAAACGGACAATTGGGTATAAATAGTACAACGCAGCAAAATGTACCAACTGAAATAACAAACGCTACATTTATATTAAATACAATAGTAGTAGCAATTGCGTGTGGACAAACACATACACTATTTTTAACTAGTACAGGAAAGGTATGGTCTTGTGGTAATCCTGCGAATGGAAGATTGGGTCTAGGTGCAGATATGACAACAAATAGACTTGTACCTACTATAATATCTGATGTTTCATTCAATTTAAATACAATTATATCTATTTCAGGCGGATATTCTCATAGTATATTTTTATCAAATACAAGTAAAGCTTGGACGTGTGGTCTAAATACAAACGGTCAATTAGCAATTAACAATACAACACAACAAAACTTACCAACATCTTTGGTATATTTTGGTATTGTTAGTTTTTATGGTAGTGGTTTATATACTGTATCATATAGTTCTTCAACAAATAATTTTGAACCTTATAGATGTTTTAATGAAAACTCTATTGTAACTGTAAATAAACAAGGTACTTGGAGAACAGGTAATTATTTAGCATCAGGTTTATTTGATAGCGCAACTTATAGTACTTCTAATCTTATTAGTGGATACAACGGAGATTGGGTTGTTATTAAATTGCCTGTTTCTATTAAACTTAAAAGGTTTCAAATTAAACAAATTAGTTCAGATTTGAATAAAGCTCCTAAAAATTTTCAATTATATGGTTCTACAAATGGTACAAATTGGGTTCTTTTAGTTGATAAACAAAATACGACATATAATAGCTTAATATATTCGCACACAGATATGTTTCAGTATCCTTTAAATACTAATAAATATTACAATCATTTTGGTTTAGTTGTTAGTGCTCTTTTAGGTAATGAAACAGTTTTAAGTTTTGATGAATTTTTAATTTATGGAGTAGAATCTGTTTCAATTTCTGCGATAACAACAACTAATACCAAAACATTAACATTTACACCAAGTGCTATTGTTTCTCTTAATTCATATAATATAACATTTCCAGTACCTACGGTTTCGCATATTAATATTAATAGTAATTTAATATTACAAGGAGAATATGGTATTAATTTATCCAGTACGAACTCTTTAATTATACCCAAATCTAATCAATATCTTCCTATTAATGCTACTTCAAATCTAACCTCTAATATTACATTTATCTATAATTTAAGAAACCCTATAAAAACTATTGAAGGGGCTCAATGGACTTATAATTCATCAAATGTTAATGTATATAATTTAGGAAGTGTGGGGATAGGAACAACAAATCCAGAATATTTATTAGATGTTTCAGGAGATATCCGACTGACAGGGGATTTATATAAAGGAAAAGATAAAATAAAGTTTTCAAATTGGTCATCAAATATAAATGGTATATCAAGTTATTCAAATATAGCAATTGGTAAGGAAGTTGCTGTCAGCTCAGCATATAAATTGGATGTCGGGGGTGCAATAAATAGTACGAGTTTAAATACAGGAGCTTTGACAAGCACGAGTTTAAATACAGGGATTATAACAAGTTCGAGCTATATTAGACCATCTGCGGGTAGCGGAGCTAATGGTATTATATTCCCTGAGAATCCAGGTCTCGGTTCTGGAGACGTCGCTTGGATAAAATATTATCCTAGAAGCGGCGAAGCATGTTCTTTAGAAATTGGTATTAATAATGATGCAGACGATCATATAATACTAAAACCTAATAATGGTAGTGTGGGTATTAACAAAGTACCTGACCCGGCATATAAGTTGGATGTTGAAGGAAGTATTAAGTTTAATGGAAATTTAAATAAAAATATTAATAATAATAATCATACAGTGGAAACTGTGAGAAGCGAATTATATGTTAAAGGAAATGATAGCGTTCTTTCGCAAGAACCTACAATTATTAAAAATATATTACAGCCTCCTGTTACTGGAAGAAACTTTACAGATAATAATGTTATAATATCCGGCATAATACCTATGCAAGTAACAGGCTCATATTATCATACTACATTTTTAACCAGCAATTTCAAAGTATATTCTTGCGGTTATAATGAACACGGAGAAATGGGAATAGGCTCATTTGGAGATTATATATCTACGCCTACACAAATAACAGCAAATGGTTTTGACAATTTAAATATTATAAATATAGCTTCTAAAGAAAATCATACATTATTTGTAACAAGTAATTTCAAAGTATATTCTTGCGGTAATAATGGTTATGGACAATTAGGAAGAGATACTGGTGGAAATTCTTCAATAGAACCTGTACAAATAACATTAAATGGGTTTGATAGTTCAAATATTATATCTACTTCTTGTGGTATTAATCACTCGCTGTTTTTAACAAGCAATTACAAAGTATATTCTTGCGGTCATAATGGACAAGGGCAATTGGGGCAGGGAACAATTGGTACTGATGTATTAACACCGTCAGAATTAAGAACTGACGGATTTAATCAGTCTAATATAATTAGTATAGCAGGTGGCGCATCACACTCTCTATTTTTAACAAGCAATTTCAAAGTATTCTCTTGTGGTCATAATAATGTTGGACAATTGGGGCACGGAACTATTGGCACAGATGTTCTAAACCCAACAAAAGTAATATTAGACGGATTTAACGAATATGATTACAATGTAATTAAATTTGCGAGCGGACATTATCATAATCTATTTTTAACCAGCAATTACAAAGTATATTCTTGTGGTTATAATTTCCACGGAGCACTGGGTAGAGATACTGGCGGACAAGATTCTATAATTCCTACACAAATAACATATAACGGTTTTAATAATTTAAATATTGTTGATATATCTTGTGGAAATTATCATTCGCTATTTTTAACTGATAATGGTCGGGTATATGGATGTGGTTATAATAATGTTGGACAAACAGGGAGAAATACGGGTGGTGCAAATTTTTACGAACCTACATTAATTACAGCCAACGATTTTAATAATGTAAAAATAAATTCTGTTTTTGGTGCCGGAGAATTTTCTATATTTTTAACAAGCAATATTAACGATAATAGCACAACATATGCTCACGGATGTGGTTTTAATTATCATTATCAATTAGGAATAGGAAATGTTGATATATATCAGTATCCAGTACCTCTCAGATTTTTTGCAAAAACTTATAAATATCTTGATTACGAACTATCTTTCACGAGTTCTTCTACAGGTTTAATACCATATAATTGTTTTAATGATAGTTCAACCGCTTCAGACGGAAAATGGGCGATTAATTATAATGCAAACGGAACATTTAATGGTGCTTATAATAATTATTATAATAATTATTATGGTTATTATGGTGATTGGATTATATTAAAGGTCCCTTCTGCTATAAAACCAGCTCTATTAGTTATAAAACAATCTGAGACAAATATCAACGGAGCTCCTAAAAATTTCCGCTTATATGCCTCAAATGATAAGATAAACTGGGATTTATTTATAGACAAATATAATGCAACATATACGAGCTATCGTTTTCATCAGGTGATAAATACAGAGACAACATATAATTACTTTGCACTTGTAGTATCTGCTCTAATAGGAAATGAAACAGCGCTATGTATCAATGAAATATATATATATGGCAAGGAACCCTCTGTATCAGGAACAGATTACACGGTATCAACAAATACTGATACGCTTACAACATCGCTATCTTTCGCATATGATATAGCCAAGGCTAATAATTATACAATTACATTCCCTGTAAGCACCATAGCAAATGTTAATAATAATTATAATCTTGTGTTTATTAATTCATATAATATAGAAGTTGGTAATAATAGTTATATATGTCCTGCATCAGGCCAAAATACCCCGAACATCCCTAAGCCGAATGTGTTATATGGAACTATGATGAGTGTTAATTATCATCTCAGAAATCCAGTAAGAGACACAAATGGCGCACAATGGACTTATAATGCTGCGAATACTTCTGTATATCATCTAGGTAATGTAGGGATAGGAAATACGAATCCTTTATATTCGCTTGATGTCGTGGGAAATATGTATGTCAGCGGAAATATTAGAACATCCGATACTATTACTTCGTTCGGCGATTATTCCGATGAAAGATTGAAGGATAGGGAGGGTAATATAGAGAATCCGCTTGATATTGTCGGTAAATTGCAAGGATTCTATTATAAACCTAATAAAACGGCGAATGATTTGGGAATCAAAGGAAATAAAATGAATAAGAGAGAGCTCGGCGTTAGTGCGCAAGACGTCCAAAAAATATTGCCCGAATTAATAGACATAGCCCCGGCGGATATATCATATGATGCGGAAAATAATGTTATTTCAAAAACGGGCAGCAATTATCTGACAGTTAATTATGAAAAAATGATACCGCTACTGATAGAATCAATAAAAGAATTAAATAAAAATATAAATGAGCTG
>SXGQ01775414.1_pt1 | contig 11288 bp, 9 predicted proteins | sample 3178371 | NCBI WGS metagenome assembly SXGQ01 (sample SAMN11356859, study PRJNA531348) | freshwater metagenome | isolation source: freshwater sample F1-20 | place: China: Fuxian Lake, Yuxi | collected 2017-12-25 | reverse complement strand
GCTCGAGATGGAAGAAATCAACCACGACTTCCCCGACACCGACGTCGTGATCGTCTGCGGCGCCAACGACATCGTCAATCCGGGCGCGCTCGATGATCCGTCGAGCCCGATCTTCGGCATGCCGATCCTGGAAGTGTGGAAGGCCAAGACCTGCATGGTGATGAAGCGCGGCATGGCCAGCGGCTACGCGGGCGTCGACAATCCGCTCTTCTACAAGGACAACACGCAGATGTTGTTTGGCGATGCCAAGAAGATGATCGACGCGGTGCTGGCCGAACTGAAGAAGTAAGACGTCAATCGGCCTAGAATCGGCGCCAGGGGGATGGCATGAGGACAACGACAACTGGAACGTTTGCGGCGATCACGCTGGCCGCCGGCCTGGGCCTGGTGCATGTCGAGGCACAGGCGCCATCGGGAACTGTCGATTCGCACGTCGCCGCCGCCCTGGGCGCCGCCGGTCAGGATCACCTCGGGCTCTTCAATCGCCTGTGCCAGCCGGAACCGGCGCTGACCGCGCCCACGGTCGCCACCACCACCTCGGCGCCGCCCCGACCACCCGGCCCACCGGCGAAGTCGACGTGGGAGACCGCCGCCGTCAAGGTCTTCGACAACCTCTACTTCGTCGGCGAAAAAGAATACTCGGCGTGGGCGGTGACGACGAGCGACGGCATCATCATTCTCGACACCATCTTCGAGTACTCCGTCGACAGCCAGATTGTCGGCGGCCTGAAGAAGCTCGGCCTGAATCCCACCACCATCAAGTACGCCCTGGTCAGCCATGGCCATCGTGACCACTCGGGCGGCGCGCAGTTTCTGCAGGACTCGTTCAAGACGCGCGTGCTGCTGTCGGCCGCCGATTGGGACATGCTCGAGAAGAACACCCGTGACCCCTCGAAGCCGAAGCGCGACATGGTGGTGACCGATGGTCAGGTGCTGACGCTCGGCGACCAGAAGCTCACCTTCTACATCACGCCCGGTCACACCATGGGCACGGTCTCGACGATTGTGCCGGTCTTCGATCGCGGCACGCGTCACGTGGCTGCCGCCTGGGGTGGTACCGCGTTCAACTTTCCGCATTCAAAAGAGCGCTTTCAGATCTACATCGACTCGGCGCGCCGCTTCAGCGACGTCGTGGCCAAGGCCGGCGCCGACGTGCTGATCGCCAACCACACCATCTTCGACGGTTCGAAGACCAAGCTCCCGGCCATGGCGACCCGCCAGGCCGGCGATCCGCATCCGTACGTGATCGGAACCGACAGCGTACGCCGTTACCTCAAGGTGGCGGAGGAATGCGCGATTGCCGGGATGATGCGGTTGCCCTAGCGACAGGAACACGACCATGAAAACACCAATCAGCATTCTCGTCGTCGCCGCGTTCCTGGCCTTGGTGCCGGTGACCGCCTCGCTGCAGTCGCCGACCGACAAACCTAAAGGTTTGTCGCCACACATGGTTGGCGGGCTGGCGGCCGATCGCGTCGCCGTGATCGACAGCGGCCTGCAGCGCTACGTCGACGACAACCGCGTCGCCGGCGTGGTCGCGCTGGTGCTGCAGGACGGCCAGCCCGTCTATGAGAAAGCGTTTGGCTGGGCCGACAAGGAAGCCGGGCGCCGGATGACCACTGACACAATCTTCCGGATCGCGTCTCAGACCAAGGCCTTGACCAGCGTCGCGATCATGCAACTGATCGAAGAGGGCCGCCTGTCGCTTGGCCGCCGGGCCGGCGAATTCATTCCAACGTTCGCCACGACCACCGTCGCCACCGGCAAGAAGGGCGCCACGGTGAGCACGGAGCCGGCCAAGCGGCCCATCACCATTCGCGACCTGCTGACGCATACGGCCGGCATTTCCTATGGCACCGAGGCATTGGTCTCTGAGCTCTACCAGGCCAAGGGACTCGGCCCCGCGGCCGGCGCCGGTTGGTACACCGCCGACAAGGACGAGCCTGTCTGCACGACAATGGAGCGGCTGGCGACACTGCCGTTTATGGCGCAACCCGGTGAGAAGTGGGTCTACGGCTACAACACCGACATCCTCGGCTGCATCGTGGAGAAGGTCTCCGGGATTCCCCTCGACCAATACCTGCGCACGCGCATCACGTCGCCTCTCGGCATGACGGACACGCAGTTCTTCCTGCCGCCCGCGGACCGGGCCCGCTTCTCGGCGGTCTACGCGAGCAAGGACGCGAGTTACGTGCGCGCACCCGACGGCGCGCGGGGGCAAGGCCACTACGTCGATGGGCCGCGCAGGAATTTCGCCGGCGGGGCTGGATTGCTGTCGACCGCCCGCGACTATGCGCGCTTCCTCGAAGCGATGCGTCTGGGCGGCACCGTGGACGGTGTGCGTTTGCTCTCGCCCCGCAGCGTCCGCCTGATGGCCACCAACCAGGTGGGCACGCTGCACTCCACCACTGGTTTGGGGTTCGGCCTTGGCTTCGAGACCACCGACCGCTATGGCGCCGGCGGCATGCAGACCGAGGGCTCGTTCGGATGGGGCGGCGCCTATGGCTCCACTTATCGCATCGATCCCGACCAGCGTCTCGTGATGGTCCTGATGATGCAGTTGGTCCCGAACGGCAGCGACCTTCGCGACGCGTTCCCGAACCTGATCTATCAAGCGTTGCGATGAACCTCTTCGTTGATCGGGCACTCGCATTGCGGCTCGAACAGGCCGAGGGGTCAGACCCTATTTTACGGTAGTGGGCGGCCGCCGGTGATGCGTGGCCCGTTCGTAGGCAGCAGCCAACTCCAGCAACCGTTTGTCATCCCACATCCGCCCGAGCAACGACACCCCGACCGGGTAGCGGCCACCGATGAATCCGGCCGGCACGGTCACTTGCGGCAGTCCGGTCGCGGCGCTCTCCTCACACGTGCCGGGCTCCGATCCGTATCGCTCAAGACCGCCCTCGTGAGTGTGGGGACGCGCCTGGTTGGCCGGGAACAGCAGTGCATCAAGCTTCTGCTGGTCCATCAGATCCACAAAGATCTGCCGGAAGGCCTCGCGACCTGCAAAGAATTGGCGGGTCGCCTCATCGAGCGCGGTCCCGGCCGCCACCGGCACCAGCGCGCCCTCGAATCGACGCGCGCTGACCGGCGCCAGCTTCCCTGACGCAAGTAGCTCCTGGATCGTCAGGACCTTGTCTCCCGGCTTCGCGCCACGAGACAGGTATGCCTCCCATCCGGCTCGCAGTGAACCGGGTGCCGAGCCTCGTGCGGCGGCGTACTTCGCGTCGTAGTCGGCGATGGCGACATCAACCACGATGGCGCCAGCAGACTGCAGTTCCTTGATCACACGATCCATGTTGGCGGCGACGTCGCGTTCGCCGGTGAAGCCAACGAAACGCTGGCGCAGCGCGCCGATGCGCTTGCCCTTGAGCGATGCGGCCTCCAGGCCCTGGGCGAACGAACCGGAAATGTGCGACGCGGCGGTGGCCGTCACCGGATCTTCAGGGTCCGAGCCGGTCACCAGGTCGAGGGCCATCGCCACGTCGCGGACCGACTTAGCCATGGGGCCCACGGCATCGTTAAAGGTGTTCAGAGGCATCACGCCGGCACGGCTCGTCATGCCCCGTGTCGTGCGTATGGTAGCGAGCGCGGCAAACGAAGCCGGGTTCGACAGCGAGTTACAGGTGTCGGTGCCGAACCCCAGCGCGGCCAGGCTGGCCGCCACCGCGGTGGCGCTGCCGCCGCTGGAACCGGACGTGCTCAACGACGGGTCGTAGGCGTTGCCGATAGTACCGCCCACGGTGCTGATGCCGAAGTCACCAAACGGAAACTCGTCAAGATTGGCCTTGCCGAGAACGACCGCACCGCCCTGTTTCATACCGGCGGCGACGCGCGAGTCGAGACGCGGCCGGTGATCGACCAGCGCCAGTGAACCGCTCGTGGTGGGCAGCTCGACGGCATCGATGTTGTCCTTGAACACGACCGGCACGCCGTGGAACGGGCTCCGGATGCGGCCACTCGCTCGTTCGGCGTCGCGGGCGCGAGCATCGGCAATTGCTCGTGGGTTGATCGAGAGCACGGCACGGAAGGTCGGGCCGTGACGGTCGTACTGCGACAGCCGCGCCAGATACTCCCGGGTGATGTCTTCGGACGAGACGAGGTTGCGCGTCATCGCGTCCTGCAGTTGGGTGACGGTCTTTTCAAACACCGTGAAGGCCGCTGGCGCGGGTGTGGCCGGCCAGTTGACGATTTGCGCTCGCTGCAGGGCCGTCAGGCCGCGCAAGTCCGGCGCGGCCACCAGTTGCCTGGCGACCGCGGTCACGCGCGCGATCTCGGACCCGGCGGCCGGCACCTTCGCATCGGCTCCGGCATAGACCGCTTCCCCGGTCACCAACGCGTCCTTGAACGGAATTGGATGGCCACCACGGGGATCGTAGAGCTCAGAGAGTCCCTTCACGACGAACGTCACCAGGGCCGCGGTCTCGCCCGGGCGCAAGCGCAGCGTGAAGACATAGCCGATGTGCGCGGTGTCCATCCCAGGCCAGGCCGCGTCGAAGGGATCGCCGTAGATGTCGCCGATCGATGTCAACGCACCGCGGCGGGTGCCCAGCACGTGCGCGGACGGGCCGTGTCCCGAGGGGCCGTCGGCCGGATGGACGGCGCCCTTCGCGTTTTGCATCATCGTGACAAAGCTGTCGGCGAGATCGATCTGCTGATCGCCGCTGGAGGTAGTCGCGACGGTGGCGGGGCCGCCGTCCTCACCCGTGCCGACGGCGCCACCCCAGGCGACGCGCACCGTGCGCTCGTCAGCGGTCGTGTTGGTGAACGAATCGAAGTAGCGCAGGTAGGAGGTGTCCTTCGACGTGCTGATCCCCCTGGCAATGATGATGCCCTCGTGCCAGGCGGGAGTGGTCGAGTCGAAGCGGCCGGCGCCATCGTGGTGGAGGCCGAAGCCATGCAGATACTGATTGGTGACTACCAGCGAGTTGTCTGCTCGCCGCACCTGGAGCTTGAGATAGCCAAAGCCATTGAACGGGTTGGCACGCCCGCCGGTGGCGATGCCGCCGCTGTCTTGTGACCACGGCGAGGTGTCCTGGAGGTCCCAGAACTGGCCGTCGCTCGAAGGCACGCGCGTAACGGCGACGACGCTGATGGCACAAATCGCCGCGCCGATGGTCGCAAGGGCCAGTGCCTTGAGGGTTCGCATTACGCGGAGTATAAGTGAGAAGATGTGGCGATGACGCGGATGCTCGTGGGTTGCGCCCTTGCTGCGGTGATGGCAGCGGCGCCGTCGGCGCGCGTGGCGCTGACGGCCAGACGTTTCTGGAGGCGCGCCGACGCGATCCTGCGCGGCGGCCGTGAAATTACTGGCCGGCCGAACATCCTGGCCGTTCGCGACCTGCGCCGCCCGTGACACTTGCCCTCGTCTTCCTGATCATCTATACGGCCGCCCTCACCGCCTTTGGCGTGTGGGTGGGCCGCCGCGTGACCGGCGCCGCCGACTTCTTCGTCGCCGGCCGCCGCCTGTCATGGCCGCTCATCGCGAGTACGGTGCTCGCGGCGAACATCGGCGCCGGGACGACGGTGGGCGCCGCCGGGCTCGCCTATCGGGACGGCCTTGGCGCGTTGTGGTGGAACGGCGCGGTGGGCATCGGCACGCTCGTGCTCGCGTTGTGGGTCGGTCCCAAGCTGTGGCAGTTGGCGTCCGACCGCGGCCATTTTACCGTCGGCGATTTCCTCGAGGAGAGATACGGTGGCGCGGTCCGAGGACTGGTGGGTTTACTGATCGCCGTTGGCGCGCTGGCCTTGCTGGCCGGACAGTTGATCGCGGGGGCCGCCGTGCTCGAAGTGGTCGGCGGGCTGCCGCGATGGCAGGGCATTGTCATTGGCGGCATGGCCATGACGGTGTATTTCACGGCCGGTGGGTTGCTAAGCTCGGCGTGGGTCAACGCCTTGCAGTTGGTGGTCCTGCTTGGCGGCTTTCTCGTGGCCGCGCCGCTGATCCTGATGAAGGTCGGCGGCCTGCAAAGCATTGCGGCGGCGCCCGGCATTCCGTCCACCTACTGGGATCCGATGTACTCCGCCGGGGTGTCATCGGGCTGGACGCTGCTGATCCTGCTGACGCCTGGGTTCATCATCTCGCCGGGCCTCGTCCAGAAGGCGTACGGCGCGATTGATGCGCGGAGCGTGCGCATCGGGCTGGGCGTGGCGGCCGGGGTGCAGATGCTGTTTTCGTTCCTGCCGGTGGTGCTGGGCATGGCGGCGCGGGTCAATCATCCCGACATCGCAAGCGCGAATGTCGTGCTGCCGACGGTCTTGCTGGCAGAGCTGCCGGTGGCGATCGGGGCGCTGAGTCTCGCCGCCATCTTCACAGCCGAGGTCAGCACGTGCGATGCCATCCTGTTTATGGTGGCGACCTCGTCCTCCCGCGATCTGTACCAGCGGTTCATCAACCCGAAGGCGACCTCGGCACAGATGCTGTTTGTCGCCCGGGTCGCAGCCCTGATCGGCGGCGTGCTCGGCATGCTCCTGGCCACCCAGTTGGCGACCATCATCGATGCGATGAAGATTTTCTATTCGCTGCTGAGCGCGACGCTCTTCGTGCCGATGGTCGGCGCGCTGTGGTCGACGCGCGCGGGAGCGCGAGAAGCGATGGCGGCCATCGTGTGCGGCGTCACGGCATTGTTGGCGGTGCAGTTCGGCACCGACCGCACGGGCTGGTGGGACCCGAGCCTGTGGGGATTGATGGCCAGCGCGGTTGGATATGCCGGGATGTTAATGACAAGTAGGGCCAGCAGGGCCGCCTGGCACTCATGGCGCAATCCTCAGTTCCGCTCCGTAGAGCGCTGTTCGATCGTTGTCACGCGCCGCCCAGCGCAGCAGCGTGGCCGGATCCTTCTTCACCGTGCCGCTGAAGGCCGGGTTGCCATTCACCATGACGGTGACCGGCTTCGAGAAATCAACCGCATCAGGCGATAGCAGCAGCGTGAACGCGGCCACGTCGCGGACCTTCGCATCGAAGGTGTTGCCGGCACGGGTCACATCAACCCGGCCTGACAGCTTGAGATGCTGGAAGAAGCCGCGGTCCTTCAGTTCGGTCTCGCGCGAGGCATCTTGCCGCAGCTCGTTGATGACCAGCCAGCGGTTGCGATTGAACTTGTCGGTGCGCTCGGTCTCCCACGACAGCTTCGCCGGATGCGTCACGCGCGCATGCTCACGCACGAATTTCTCGTACTGCTCCCGCTCCGTCGGCCACCACGCGGTATTGTGGCCGGCACCGGGCTGCGGGCGGAATACCAGCGGCACGCCCATCGACTGGAACCACTTGATGTGCGGTTCAACCTGGTCAACGGGATACAGGTTGTCGAGCTCGCCGTTGACGATGTAGAGCGGCACATTCATGAGATTGTTGCCGTACATCTCGCCGTCGGCGCCATTCTGCGGACCGCGGATCACGGCGATGCTGCCATTGAGCGGCAGGTACGACGACCACAGCGCGGGCTCCTTCAGCGCCATGTAGTAGACGCCGGTGCCGCCGTCGGAAATGCCGGTGAGGTAGATGTGCGACTCGTCGATGTTGTACTTGCGCTTCAGCGTGTCGACAGCGCGCAGGATGTTGTCGATTTGTTCCTCGTCCCACCACTGCGCCGCGGCCCAGCCGCTCGGATGCAGGTAGATCTGCTGCTCGCCCTCAATGCGATTGGGCGTGCGAGCGGTCGCGGACACACCTGAAGGTTGGTCCCCACGAGCAGGTGGATTGGGCGACGGCCGGCCCACGCCACCATGCAGTTGCACGCGCAACTGAATCGGCTTGGCCGGATCGTACGCAGCCGGCACCTCGACGATGTTGTTGAAGAATGGACCCGACTTCGACTTCCACCGCAGCGAGTACTCGCCGCGCTTCTCGTCACCATAAACGCGGCCTTTTTTCAACCGCGCGTAAGTGCGGTCGAAATCCGCGCCGGCAACCACCAGTTGCTCGGCCGCAGTCTGTGCCTCGGCCGGCGTTTCTGCGGCGAAGAAGGTGTCGAACAGCGGGTCAACCGGCGCCTGGGCAGACAGGCTTGCCGCGAACGCCAAGGTGAGAACAATGCCGGAAGGGCGTCCCTTGATGGGGCGCCAATTGATCCTCATAGGCTTGCGAGAATAGCGCAGAACTCCGCCAGGACCATGGCCGTCGCCCCCCACACCTTCTCGTCCTCGATGTCGAAGAACGGCACGTCGACCTGGATGGCCTGGCCGGCCGTGGTGCGCGTGCGAAACTCTCGCTTGACGGTGGCCGGATCACGCAGTTGCTCCAGCGTCGGCTCGATGATCCTGGCCACTTCCCACTCGGCGCGATTGAACACCGGGCGGGCCGGCAACACGCCCACCACGGGATGCAGCAGGAAGTTGCTTACCGGAATGTGGAGCGGCGTCAGGCGTCCCAACACCAGCACCTGGCGGCGATCGACGCCGATCTCCTCCTCAGCCTCGCGCACGGCCGCAGCCTCGATCGTTTCGCCGTCATCGACGCCGCCGCCGGGCAAAGACACCTGGCCGGTGTGGTTCCGCATCCCCGAACCGCGGACGGTCAGCGGCAGGTAGAAGGCTTCATCGTGGGGATAGATCAGCAGCAGTGCGGCGCCGTCGCGCGTGCCTTCCGGGATCGTCAGCGGATCCCATCCGACGCGAGGGCGTGGGGCCATGCGTAGCTGCGCTTCGAGGCCGGGCAACGGCCGCGACAAAGCGTCCAGCAGACGCTTTCTCAAGTCGGCGGGCACGCCATCAGCGTAACGCAGGATACTCTTGGAGCGTGCCCTGGTTCGTCCTCGCCCTCGCCGTCGTCGTCCTCTTCGTCGCCATCTGGCTCATCGTTCCGGCGCCGACGATGATGTTGCTGCCGCTGGCCGTTGGCGGCCCCGAGATCAGCCCTCTGCTGTTGGTGCCGGCGTTGTTGGTGGCGGTCCTCGCATGGCGAGGCGGCGGACGGCCCCGGCCGGTGTCACTGGCGTTGTCGGCTGCAGCGGTCGTGCTGTTCGCGATTCCGATTGTGCAGTATCCGAGGAGCGCACCGTTCTCCTTCACGACTTTGGTCGCCGGCCTCGACCTTGGCCAATCGCGGCTGACACGCGACGTCCCGTTCGGCGCGCCCGGCGGCGTGCCGCTCACCGTCGATATCTACCAGCCCATGCGCGGCGGCCCCTACCCTGCCATCGTGCAGATTTACGGCGGCGCGTGGCAACGGGGCGTGCCTGGCAACGACGCGCCCTTCGCGGCCCGCCTGGCCGCCAGTGGCTACGTGGTGTTCGCGATCGACTATCGCAAGGCACCGGCCTGGAAATGGCCCGCACAGCTGGACGATGTGCAGGCGGCACTGGCGTGGGTGCGGGTGCACGCGTCCGAGTACAGCGCGGATGCGTCCAAGCTGGCGTTGTTCGGCCGCTCAGCCGGCGGCCAGCTCGCCGTCGTGGCGGGTCTGCAGGATCCCGGTGTGACGGCGATCATCAGCTTCTACGGACCCGTGAATCTCACGAATGGCTGGCGCTATCCGCCACGACCCGATCCGATCGGCTCGCGCGCGGTGCTCGAGGCGTTCATCGGCGGCACCCCGGACCAGATGCCCGAGCGCTATCAGCAGGCCTCGCCCATTACTTTCGTGTCGGCCACGGCACCGCGGACGCTGCTGATCTACGGCTCGCGCGATCACATCGTGCAGCCGCACTACGGACGGAACCTGCACGCGGCCTTGACGGCCGCCGGCGTGAACTCTGAGTTCGTCGAGATCCCATGGGGCGACCACGCGTTCGACGCGCTGCCTGCCGGGTTGAGCGGGCAGCTCTCGCTGTTCCATGTTGAGCGATTTCTCGCCGACGTGTTCAAGCGCTGAGTGACGACGACTGCACGCACACCGCGGTCCATCCCGAACATGGACTGGTCACCCTTGTTTGGGTCCTGCAGTTATCTGCCTGGCACGGACGCCATCACGTTGGCCATTTGAAGCTGACGGGGCAATCACAGAAAACCAAGAGATCAGGAGAAGGTGAATTTATCGCCACCGGCAACGTCATGGCTCTCGCCGTCGGCATGGGCATCGGCGCGGCGGCGTCAGGCGATACAATCGACTGGTGCCTGTGTCCCTGACGACCCGCGAGCGCGCCCACCTGAAGGCGCGCGCCCACAAGCTCGAACCGACAGTCTTCGTCGGACATCACGGCGTCACGCCTTCGGTGATCACGGAAGTAGATCGCGCGCTGACGGCGCATGAGCTGATCAAGGTGAAGGTCCTCGGCGACGACCGCGACGCGCGCGAAGCCATCGGCCACCGGCTCTGCGAAGGCACCGATGCCGCACCGGTTCAACGGGTCGGCAAGGTGATTGTGCTGTGGCGGCCGAAGCCGGAAGAAGCGACAGGAGACAAGAAGGTCACCAGGAAGGCCACACCATCACGCTGACGGGAATACCACTCCGGGTGCCAGCACGCCGTCCGGATCAAGGCTGCGCTTGATCGCGCGCATCGCGTCGATGCCGGCGGAGCCGTAGAGCCGCCGTAACAGTTCCTGCTTGATCGGGTTGCGGCCGACGCCATGTTCGGCCAACGGGCTGCCGCCCATGGCGATCACCGCCTCGCCAAGCAACAGGATCGCCTCTTGCCCTGTCGTGACGTCATCGGCGCTTTTCGGGACCACGTTCGGATGCACGTTGCCGTCGGAGATGTGGCCCCACACCACCAGGTCCAGACCGCGTTCGGCGAACAGGCGGCGGCAGACGCGCATCATCTCGTCGAAGCGCTCGAACGGCACAACCATGTCGGCGGCGGTCTTGTAGATGCCCAAATCGATCTGCTGCTGCGCGGTGGCCACGCGACGATTGACGCCGGCCGGCACCGCTTCTCGCAGCTCAGCAAACGCTGCCGCTCGGGTCTTGTCATCGGGCAGCGCAATCTCCGCATCGTCCAGGGCACCATGCCGGTCGAGCAGGGCGCAGAAGCGCTTCAACGGCGAGTCGGGGGCATCTGCGTCTCGCGCACTCTCGAGCTGTCGCCACAGATCAAGCGCGGCCGTTTCGGCCGACAGCTCGATCTCAATCAACAAGACAATGCCGGCGCCGGTTGGCAGCGTGATCTCCAGCTTGCGGTCGACGCCGTCTTCACGGACCACGGCAATCGATCGCGCATCGAGGTGTTCGATGGCTGCGATGTCGATGCCGAGCGGATCGTGCGCGTGCCAGGTTCGCTGCGCCGCCGCGCGCAAGTCTGCGACCAGTTGAATGCCGGTAGATTCATCCGCGACGGGAACCAGGGCATGGCAGCGAGCCGCCGGTTGCACCGCGGTTCGAAACACGACTTCGGCAATCACGCCGAGCGT
>SXGQ01297123.1_pt1 | contig 11289 bp, 10 predicted proteins | sample 3178371 | NCBI WGS metagenome assembly SXGQ01 (sample SAMN11356859, study PRJNA531348) | freshwater metagenome | isolation source: freshwater sample F1-20 | place: China: Fuxian Lake, Yuxi | collected 2017-12-25 | reverse complement strand
TCAGCGGGTTCTCTTGGGCGTCTACCGTGCCGTTTTGCAAGGCCAGATAAACCTCGGCAAAAGCGATTGGGGTGGGGTTGGCCCCGCAGGCCTTGGGTGTTGCCGTGTAGGCCGGTACATCGGGTACCCGAATTTTCAGGCCTTTCATGCCCTCGCAGTTGGTAAAAGCTTTTTGCGAGGTGGTGTGGCGTGCGCCATAGTAGGTGTAAGCCGTGACTTGTATGCCAGTTTTGACGCGGAACTCGTCCACCATTTCCTTGAACACCGGGCTCTTGGCATAGGCCAGCAGGTGGTCGCCGTCGCGGAAAATAAAGGGGTAGTAGGCGATGCCAAAACGCGGGTAGCTGCGCGCTGCAAACGAGGGGCCGCTGATGATCATGTCTACCGTGCCGAGTTGCAGGCCCTGGTTGATGTCGGTCTCTTTGCCCAGGCTAGACGCCGGAAAAACCTGAATGTCGAACTTGCCATTGCTGCGTTTTTTGATCTCGTCTGCGGCCCAGACCGACTGGGTGTGGTAGGCCTCGGAAGTCTCGTACACATGGGCCCATTTGATTTTGGTTTGGGCCTGGGCCAAACCGGCAGTGCCCAGGCTCAGGGCCAGGACGGCTGCGGCGGCGAGGGCTTTGATGGCGAAACGTTTTGACATGCTTGTCTCCTTGGTTGGTGATGCTGACAGGGGAAAGTGATGGGTCTCAGGATTCGTTCTTTTTTGTGCGGCGCCAACTCGCGTTGAAGCGGGCATGGGCTCGGTCCATGTGGCTGTGCATGGCAGTCCGGGCGGCGCCGGCATCACGGGCCTCGATGGCCTCTAAGATGAGGCGGTGTTCAGCAATGGCGGCTCGCCAAGAAGGTGCGGATTCAAAGTGCCCGCCCAAGCGCTCAAATACCGGGCCGCGGCGCGAATCCCAAAATGCATGGACGGTTTCTATCAAAACGCTGTTGCCACTGGCTTGAACGATAGCACCATGGAATGCCCGGTCACCCGCCAGGGGAGGCACTTTGTCTTGGGCGTCATGCTCCATGGACTCAATGGCCTGCCGAATAGAGGCGAAATCGCGCCGCTTGCCCAGGGCAGCGGCGAGCGCGGCGGTTTCTCCCTCGACCACGCGGCGGGCCCGGATGAGTTCGAGCGGGCCCCACTCGGCCGCTGTCTGGGCGGCCAATGGCGCGCAGACCTGGGCGGGTCGTGCCATGGCATAAACGCCAGAGCCGCAGCGCACCTCAACCCAGCCCTCTACTTCAAGGGCAATTAGGGCCTCGCGCACCGTAGGCCGGCTTACGCCGAGTTGGCGGGCCAGGTCGCGCTCGGCTGGCAATCGCTCATGGGCCGCAAACTCGCCAGAGCCAATCAGCAGGCGCACCTGCTCGGCAATCTGGCGGTAGAGTCGTTGCGGCTCGACACTTAGCAGTGGCATGGGCAGCAGGCGGAGTTCAGGGTTTTCACGAATTGGACAGGTGGTCAGACCAATCTATAGTAGAGAGGTTTCGCAGGTGCTTCCATCCGGATCAACCCTAATACCAGCAGCAGGGGTTTATCAGGCCAACCAAATCAAGAGACATCAGCCATGCGCCAAAAACATCATCGGTTCTCTCAACTCTGCCTGCAATCTTTGGTTGCAGGCGCGCTCACTTTGGCCTCATGCCTGGCGACAGCCCAGGGCTGGCCCAGCAAGCCTGTCAGGGTGGTCGTCCCTTTTCCGCCCGGCGGCGCATCAGACATGCTGGCCCGCACGGTGGCTCAAAAAATGAGTGAACAGTTGGGCCAGACTTTTGTTATTGAGAACAAGCCTGGTGCGGCCAGCACCATCGGCATTGCCGAGGCAGCCAAAACACCGGCCGACGGCTACACCCTGCTGCTGGCCGCAGCACCCTATGTGATCACCCAGTACGTGTACCCGAAACTGAGCTACGACGTGCGCAAGGATTTTGTGCCCCTGGGTCTGCTGCAGACCACACCGACCCTGCTGGTCGTCAACCCGGCGCTGGGTATCAACACACTAAATGACTTTCTGAAGCTGGCCAAATCGAAGCCTGGTCAGATTTCCTACGCGACCCCCGGCGGTGGCAGTCTGCCGCACCTGATTGGCGAATTGTTCAAGCAGCAGGCCGGCATTGATCTGCTGCATGTGCCCTACAAGGGCGGCGGACCGGCGCTGGCTGACCTGCTGGCCGGGCATGTCAACAGTTCATTTCTGTCGCCGATTGAGGTCAATGCGCACCTCAAGAGCGGCAAGTTGATTGCCATTGGTGCTAGCTCTCTCAAGCGCACGCCTGCCCTGGCCGCGCTGCCAACCTTGGCAGAAGCCGGCGTTGCAGATTTTGAAGCGCTGGCCTGGTTCGGCTTTGTCACGCGCCAAGGCACGCCGCCCGATGTCCTAGCGAAATTGTCAGAGCAATTGCAGCGAGCCCTCAAAAGCCCGGAAATCCGCGACAAGATCGCGCAAAGCGGCGATGTTCCCGCGGGCACCGTGCAAGAGTTCGCCGATCTGCTGGGCCGTGAGCATGTGCGCTGGGAGAGCACCGTCAAGACTGCCAACATCAAGCCAGAGTAGGCGCACCATGCCTGCCACGCGCCCCAATATTCTGTGGTACTGCGCAGACCAGCAACGCTGGGATACCATCCAAGCGCTGGGTAATGCCTATATTCGCACCGACGCGCTCGATGCCCTGGCGGCCTCGGGTGTGGCCTTCAATCGGGCCTATACCCAAAGCCCGATCTGCACGCCCGCCCGGGCGAGCTTCCTGACGGGTCGATACCCGGCTTCCCACCATGTCTACCGCAATGGCAACGCCTACTTTCCGGCGCACGAAAAACTGGTAACCAAGCGACTGGCCGAAGCTGGCTACGACTGCGCCCTGGTGGGCAAACTGCACCTGGCAGCGGCCAAGCACTACGAGGTCCGCACCGATGACGGCTACCGGGTTTTCCACTGGAGCCACCACCCCACACCCGACCAGGCTTTCGGCCACGACTATGAAAACTGGCTCAAACACGAAAAGAAAGTCGACCCGGTTGAGCTTTATGCCAAGGTCAACTACTTTTGTGGGCCAGGCATTGCCAGTGAATACCACCAGACCACCTGGTGCTCAGAGATGGCGATGCGCTTCATCACCGAGCGGCGCGACCGGCCGTGGATGGTCAGCGTCAACCCGTTTGATCCGCATGGCCCCTTTGATGCGCCGCCGGAATACCTGCAGCGCTACCGGGCAGCTGATATGCCGCTGCCCCGGTTCCGGGATTCTGATACCGAACGCCAGCGTGCGTTTGCGGTGATTGACCAGCAAACCAAGCAGGCCGAGGACCCTCGCGTGCGCAAGACCATCGTGCCGGTGCCGGCCGACGGGCATGACGCCATTGCGTCGGTCCACAACGACTACGACGCGCTGGAGGTCAAGGCCAACTACTACGCCATGATTGAACAGATTGACGACCAGTTTGCTCGCATCATGCAAACCCTGCGCGACTCGGGGCAACTTGAGAACACCATCGTGGTCTACATGAGCGACCACGGCGAGATGCTGGGTGACCACGGTCTGATTCTCAAGGGATGCCGCTTTTTTGACGGCCTGGTGCGGGTGCCGCTCATCATGTCCTGGCCCGGGCAGTTTGCCGGCGGGCTTTGCAGCGATGCCCTGGTGGAAACCATTGACGTGGCGCCAACTCTGATGGAAGCCTGCGGTCTGGAGGTGCCTGCCAGCATGCAGGGCCGGTCCCTGCTGTCGCTGTTGGCAGGTCAGACCGACCCCCACCAGCACAAGGCTGCGGTGGTGAGCGAATACCGCGACGCCATGGGCGGCCATGCTGACCACAGCCATGCGTCCATGGTGTTCGATGGTCGCTACAAAAGTGTTTTCTACCACGGCCATGAGCTCGCCGAGCTATTTGACAGCGTGGAAGACCCGGAGGAATACGACAACCTTTGGCTGCACACTGACAACCAGACCCTCAAGCTGGCGCAACTGCGAGCTCATATGAACGCAATCATGGCCACCGTGGATGTGGGCCCACCCCGGTTTTCCAACTATTGACCTTTGCCGCAAGCTCAACCCCCAGACCCATGAATGCCAAATGCTTTGAGGTCTAAGGCTGCCACCGGCAAGGCCAACAGCCAATACACTGGAACCGCACAGAGCAACAGCGAACCATCAAGCTCGAATTAAAAAAATTCACCCAAAACAAGGACACCACCATGAGACTTCAAGGAAAAACCGCACTCGTCACAGCTGCCGGTCAAGGCATTGGGCGCGCCAGTGTGCTGGCCATGGCCGAACAGGGGGCGCAGGTGATTGCCACCGACCTCAAGCCCGAATTGTTGGCAGGCTATGCCGGCGTGGCCAATGTGCGAACTGCGGTGCTTGACGTGCTGGACAAGGCGGCTATGGGGCGCCTGGTGGCCACCCTGCCCCCGCTCAATGTGCTGTTCAATTGCGCCGGCTTTGTGCACAACGGCAGCATTCTTCAGGCAAGCGACGAAGACTGGGATTTCGCCTTTAACCTCAATGTGCGCGCCCAATATTGGATGATTCAGGCCGTGCTGCCCGCCATGCTGGCCGGCGGTGGCGGCAGCATCATCAACATGGCCAGTGTCTGCGGCAGCCTCAAGGGATTGCCCAACCGCTTCATCTACGGCGCCAGCAAGGCTGCTGTGGTGGGTCTGACCAAGTCTGTAGCCGCTGATTTTGTCGGCAAGGGCATTCGTTGCAATGCGATTGCACCGGGCACTGTAGACACCCCCTCTTTGCAAGACCGCATCAACAGCTACCCTGACCCGGTGCAGGCGCGCAAAGACTTTGTCGCCCGCCAGCCCATGGGCCGCTTGGCCCAGGCCGCCGAGATCACGCCGATTGTGGTCTACCTGGCCAGCGATGAGTCGGTTTTTGCCAGCGGGCAATTGTTTGCTGTGGATGGCGGCATGACCATCTGACAGGTCTGACAGGGTGGACGGGGGCCTCCACGGCCCTCGGGCGGGGCTGGTTCACTCGCCTAGGTAGGCGGCGCGCACCCTGGGGTCTTTGAGCAGTTGTTGGGCGTCCCCAGCCATGGTGATCAGGCCAGTGTCCATCACATAGCCGCGGTCGGCAATCGACAGGGCCCGGCTGGCGTTTTGCTCTACCAGCAGCACGGTCACGCCCTGCGCCGAGACATCGCGCACCACCTCAAATATTTTCTCAACCATCAGCGGCGACAAGCCCATCGAGGGCTCGTCCATCAGCAGCACTTGGGGCCGGCTCATCAGGGCTCGCCCCATGGCGAGCATCTGCTGCTCGCCCCCGCTGAGCGTGCCAGCGAGTTGCTTGGCGCGCTCTTGCAGGCGCGGGAAAATACCAAACACCTTGTCAATATCGTCTTCGATGGCGGCGGCGTCTTCGCGGACATATGCCCCCATCTGCAGGTTCTCCAAAATGCTCATGCGGGTGAACACGCCGCGGCCCTCGGGCACCATGGCCAGGCCCTGTTTGACCAGGTCCCAGGGGCCCTGGCCACGGATGCTCTGGCCCCGGTATTCGATATCGCCGGCGTTGATGGGCAGGATGCCAGTGATGGCCTTCATGGTGGTGGTTTTGCCCGCGCCGTTGGAGCCGATCAGGGACACCAGCTCGCCTTCGCGCACCTCAAAATCGATGCCTTTGACAGCCTGGATGCCGCCGTAGGAAACCTTCAGACCGGTGACCTTGAGAAGAATATTTGTCATGCTTGATTCCTTGCTCGGCAGGGCCGTACGCCGCCAACTGTTGGGCTGTTCAACTGGTGCCAAGATAGGCTTCTATGACCTTCTCGTTCTTTTGTACCTCGGCTGGCGTGCCCTCGGCAATCTGCCGGCCGTAATCGAGCACCGTGACCCGGTCGCACAGGCCCATCACTAGCTTGACATCATGCTCGATGAGCAAAATCGTGCGTTGGTCATTACGGATTTTGTCGATCAGCTCGCGCAGCATCACCTTCTCGGTGGCGTTCATGCCGGCAGCTGGTTCATCCAGCGCAATGAGCTGCGGGTCGGTGGCCAAGGCGCGCGCAATTTCCAGGCGGCGCTGGTCGCCGTAGCTCAGCGTGCGGGCTTTGTAGTCAGCGAACCGGCCAATGCCGACATAGGCCAGCAGCTCCTGGGCCCGCTCGGCAATCGCCAGTTCTTCCGCTCGGAAGCTCGACGTGCGAAAAATCGCACCCAGCAGGCCAGAGCTGGTGCGGACATGGCGCCCTACCATCACGTTTTCCAGCGCGGTCATTTCGGAAAATAGGCGAATGTTCTGGAAGGTGCGGGCAATGCCGGCCTTGGCCACCTCATGGACCGCGGTGGGCTGATAAGCCTTGCCAGCCAGGGCAAAGGTGCCGCTGTCGGGCGCGTAGAGGCCGGTGAGCACATTGAAAAAAGTGGTTTTACCGGCGCCATTGGGCCCAATCAGCCCGTAGACCTGGCCGCGCTGAATCCGGATGCCCACATCGCTCAAGGCCTGCAAGCCGCCAAAGCGCTTGGAGACGCCAGCCACATCAAGTACTGTGTCTGTCATGTTGTCCTCGTGAGTTGAAGCCGGGCTTGGCAGCGCTGTGACCACAGGGCCGGGCTCGATCAGGCTTTGGGTTTTTGCAGCGACCGGCCGTGCTCCGGCGCGGGCCACAAGCCTTTGGGCCGCAACAGCATGATGCTGATCATGGCGACGGCGATCAGCAACTGACGCAATATCGATGCATCCATCCGTCCACCGCTGAGGGCCTGCAAAGGCCCCGCCACATAGCGCAACACCTCCGGCAAGGCAGACAGCAGCACCGCACCCAAAATCACCCCGGGCAGGTGCCCAATACCGCCTAGCACCACCATCGCTACTACCATGACCGACTCCATCAGACCGAACGATTCGGGCGAGATAAAGCCCTGGAAAGATGCAAACATGGCCCCCGAAACACCGCCAAAAGTGGCCCCCATGCCAAACGCCAGCAGCTTCAAGTTGCGGGTGTTGATGCCCATGGCCTTAGCGGCAACTTCGTCCTCGCGGATGGCCATCCAGGCGCGCCCGACGCGGGACAATTCGAGCCGATGGCAAATCAGCACGCTGACAAGCACCAAGGCCAGAAACAGGTAGTAGTACAGACTCACAGAGACCAGCTCAAAGCCCAGTACCTCGACTTTTTTGCCCAGGTTGAGGCCGAAAAAACTGATGGAATCGATCTGATTGATGCCCTTGGGCCCGTTGGTGATGTTCACGGGGTGGTCAAGGTTGTTGAGAAACACCCGGATGATTTCGCCAAAACCCAGCGTCACAATGGCCAGGTAGTCGCCCCGCAGGCGCAGGGTGGGAGCGCCCAGCAGCACGCCAAAGAAACCGGCCAAGCCGGCAGCCAGTGGAATCACGATCCACAACGGGGAGTGAACCCCGTTCGGAAACAGCGAGGCCACCATGGCAAAGCTCTCGCTGAGGTGCGGCGAGGCCATCAGACCGTACATGTAGGCACCAATGGCAAAAAACGCCACATAGCCCAAATCGAGCAGGCCGGCATAGCCGACCACAATGTTCAGGCCCAGTGCCAGCAACACATACAACAGGGCCATATCGGCGATGCGCACCCAGGCGTTGCCAAAACCCTGCAACAGCAATGGCAGCAGCAACAAACCCACGGCTGCCAGCGCCATGGCGATCAGATTGCGGTGTTGGAGTTTCATATCGGTCCTTGTTTTAGCACGCAGAACCAGGCTCAGGCGCGGTCTGCCACCCGTTCACCGAGCAGGCCAGAGGGCCGCAGTGTGAGCACGATGATCAAGACAATAAAAGCAAAAATATCCGAGTAATGGCTGCCCAACACACCCCCCGTCAGGGCGCCGATGTAGCCCGCGCCAATCGACTCGATCAGCCCAAGCAAAATGCCCCCAACCACTGCGCCGGCCAGGTTACCAATGCCACCAAACACCGCCGCCGTGAAGGCCTTCAGGCCGGGTAAAAAACCCATGGTGTGTTGCACCGTACCGTAGTTGGCCGCCCACATCACCCCGGCTATTGCCGCCAGCACCGCGCCCATCACGAAGGTGGCCGAAATCACCAGATCAGGCTTGACACCCATCAGGGCCGCCACGCGAGGGTTCTCTGCGGTAGCACGCATGGCCCGCCCAAGTTTGGTGCTGTTGACCACCCACATCAGCACCGCCAGCGACACCGCGGTCATGGCCAAAATAAGGACCTGCGTCGGGGTGATCACAGCGCCACCGATATTAAACAGCGTGCTGGGCAGCAATGTGGGATAGGGCTTGTAGTTGGGCTTCCAGATGATCATGGCCAGGGTCTGCAGCAAAATCGACATGCCGATTGCCGTGATCAAGGGCGCAAGCTTGGGGCTGTTGCGCAGTGGGCGGTAGGCCACTTTTTCAATGACGAAATTCAGCGCCGCGGCCACCACGCAGGAGATGACCAGCGCCACCAGCAGGATCACATAGCCTGGCGTGCCCGGCATGCCGTCTTTCATCAGTCCGATGATGGTCCAACTGGTCAGGGCGCCGACCATGAGCACCTCGCCATGGGCGAAATTGATCAAATTGATGATGCCGTACACCATGGTGTAGCCTAGCGCGACCAGGGCGTACATGCTGCCCAACACCAGTCCATTGATGACCTGCTGTAGAAAGGTGTCCATGAAAAACTTCTCCGATTTTTGAGCGCCGCCGAGTTCAATGACTGCCTCAAATGCGGACCAATCACTTGAACTCTGGGCTACTTTATGGCAATTTTTCTGCCAAAGGGCTTGACACCTATGGGGGGAGCAGATTGTATCGAGGCAGGTGCAAACCAGTGGCTGCGCAGCACAGGGGTTTACCCCTGATCCCAGGCCAGTCCACAGGTCTGCGCGGGGTCAAGCACCGGCTTGGTTGAGTACCCTGAGTTGGCGCAGCTTCTCGGCAATCCGGATTTCCAAGCCCCGCTCCACCGGGCGGTAAAAACCAGGCGCAGCCATGTCCTCGGGCAGGTAGTTTTCACCGGCGGCGAAACCACCGGCTTCGTCGTGCGCATAGCGGTAAGCTTTGCCGTAATCAAGCGACTTCATCAACTCGGTGGGGGCGTTGCGCAGGTGCTTGGGAACCACCCGGGTACCGTCTTTTTTGACCCAGGCGCGTGCCTCATTGAAAGCCTTGTAAACCGCGTTGGACTTGGCCGCCACGGCCAGGTACACCACGCACTGGGCCAGTGCGAGTTCCCCCTCGGGCGTACCCAGGCGCTCGTAAACTTCAGCGGCGTCAAGCGCCAGGCGCAGTGCGCGCGGGTCTGCCAGGCCAATATCTTCGCTGGCCATGCGGATCAGGCGGCGCGCCAAATAGCGGGGGTCTGCACCACCATCGAGCATGCGCACCAACCAATAAAGGGCAGCATCCGGGTCAGACCCCCGCACTGATTTGTGCAAGGCGCTGATGGTGTCGTAGAACTGCTCGCCGCCCTTGTCGTAGCGGCGCATGCGCTCCCCCAACACGGTCACCAGCCAGGCATCGCTCACCTCTGAGCGCTGCTCTTGTTGGGCCGCAGTGCTCAAGGTTTCGAGCGTGTTGAGCATGCGTCTGGCGTCGCCGTCGGCGTAGGCAATCAAGCGGTCTATGGCGGCCTGCTCAAGCGGAGGCACCGCGCCATGGGCCAGCGCCCGATCTACGATCTGGGCCAGGTCTTGCGCGCTCAAGGCCTGCAAAACATAGACCGCAGCGCGCGACAGCAGGGCTGAATTAAGCTCAAACGAAGGATTCTCGGTGGTCGCGCCAATAAAGGTCAACAGGCCGCTCTCAACATGGGGCAAAAACGCGTCCTGCTGGCTTTTGTTGAAGCGGTGCACCTCGTCGACAAACAGAATCGTGCGGCGCCCCTGCTGGCGGGCTAGCTGAGCCCGTTCGACCGCCTCGCGGATGTCTTTCACGCCACCGAGTACCGCGCTGATGGTGAGGAACTGGGCATCAAAAGCCTGGGACATCAGCCGCGCCATGGTGGTCTTGCCGGTGCCCGGCGGCCCCCAAAGAATACAGCTGTGGGGCTGGCCCGACTCAAAAGCCAGGCGCAAGGCCATGCCTGCGCCCAGCAGGTGCTGTTGCCCGATCACCTCGGCCAGCGTGCCGGGCCGCAAACGCTCGGCCAGCGGTTGGTGCTGGCTGTTAGCAGCGGGCATGCCGGCTGCTCCGCTTGGCTCGGGGGCGGCTGTCACTGCCGGATCAGGTCTGCCCCGGCAGGCGGCTTGAACTGAAAAGTCGATGCCTCAACCGGGCTGTTGGCCTGGAATGCCGAGAAGGTGAGCACCGAGCGTTGGCCAAAGCTGTCAAGAATCTCCAGCGCCACCAGTTCTAAACCACGAAAACCAAGTTGCACACTTTGAAGCTGACCGTCCCGCGCCTTGGGAGTGGCAAGAACCCACTGCAGACCCTCACGCGCCGGTGCGTCTGCCAGGGCAAAGTCGTTTTGCAAGGCCCGCACATCGGCCGCCGAGGCTATCAAGGCGGCAGGTGTTGAGCTCAGCGCCTGCGCTTGTTGGCGCGCCGTCACCTGGTTCAAATCGACGTCATACAGCCACAGTGTCTGGCCATCGGCCACGATGGTTTGCTCAAAGGGCTTGCGGTAAACAAAACGAAAACGGTTCGGCCGGGCAAACTCAAAGCTTCCAGCAGAGTTCTTGGGCCGTGCAAGCACCCCGTCTTTGGGTGGCGCAGTGACCGACTGGGTGAACTCGGCCCGCCCGCTCTTGACGGTCTTGACAAACTGGTCGAGGCTTTCGAGCCCGCCCGCGGCCGCCAGTGTGACCTTGAGTACCAAAGCCAGCCCAATTGCCGGCGCCAGTATTGGTTTATTGAGGGTCATGATTCAGAGCGCGCAGGCACCAGAATATCGCGCTGTCCGCTGCTGCTCATGCTGCTGACCAGGCCAGCTTTTTCCATGTCTTCGACCAGCCTGGCAGCCCGGTTGTAGCCAATCTTGAGGTGGCGCTGAACCAGTGAAATGCTGGCCTTGCGGTTTTTCAGAACCACCTCCACAGCCTGGTCGTACATGGGGTCTTTTTCGCCGCCCGCCTCGCCCAGTCCATCGTCTTCGCCGTCCACCGTGCCACCCTCAAGCACACCTTCGATGTAATTGGGCTCGCCCTGGCTCTTGAGGTAGCTCACCACACGGTGCACCTCTTCGTCGCTGACAAAAGCGCCATGTACCCGTACCGGCAAGCCGGTTCCACTGGGCATGTAGAGCATGTCACCCATGCCCAGCAGCGCCTCCGCCCCCATCTGGTCAAGAATGGTTCGGCTGTCAATTTTGCTACTCACCTGGAAGGCGATGCGGGTCGGGATATTG
>SXGQ01134340.1_pt1 | contig 11289 bp, 6 predicted proteins | sample 3178371 | NCBI WGS metagenome assembly SXGQ01 (sample SAMN11356859, study PRJNA531348) | freshwater metagenome | isolation source: freshwater sample F1-20 | place: China: Fuxian Lake, Yuxi | collected 2017-12-25 | reverse complement strand
GCTGGATCCATGTACCGTGCCATCGTGCCCTTCATCCTCTTCTCATCACTGATATCTTCAATCATGAGAAGCGACCCCAACGGCTTATCCTTCACACTCATCAGCGGAAGCACGCTGACATTGGCGGAAGCTTTCTCCCCACCCCACTCCATTTCCGCATCCAAAACCAGCGCGGGCTCTTTCGAAGCGGACGTGGAGCCAATCTTTTCGTCAATCCACGCATTTTTGCCCACGAAGAACTCACTCGCTTTTTTCTTCAGAACCTCTTTGGCACTGGTTTTTAAGATTCGGTAACCGGCCTTATTGCAGGTCTGAATCACTCCTTCCTCGTTGAGGGTCACCACCGCGTTCGACATACTCTCCAACATCGATTCGGCATAGTTCTTCATGTTTTGCACGTCGTCGAAGAGTTTCGCGTTCTCCAAAGCAACCGACACTTGCGCCGTAAACGCCTTCAACTTCGCCTCATCCTCGTGCGTGAAGGCCCCACCCCGCTTATTCAGAACCTGCGTCGCCCCAATGACTTTTCCCGCCTTGTTTACCACCGGGGTACACAGGATCGAGCGCGTGAAAAATCCGGTTTTTTTATCGAAACCGGGGTTGAACCGTAAATCAGCGTAGGCGTGCTGAATATTTACTGTTTGCCCCCCCGTAAAAACGGTACCGGCAATGCCCAAATGGTTGGGAAAGCGAATCTGGGTTGCCCCCAACCCCTCTCCGACCTCGGTATACAACTCCTGCGTCTTCTCATCATTGATAAAGAGGGTCGATCGTTCCGCCTGCAACAGCCTCGTAATCGTCCGAATAATCTTGGCTAACAAATTCCCCAATTGGATTTCGCCAGAGATCTCCGAGACCACACTCAAGAACTCGGCCTCCCTCGCCTTCTCTTTCTCCCCCAGCTCCACCAGTAAACTTCTTTGGAGGGAAACCGAAGCCTGCATTGCCATCGCCTCCAGCAGTTTGAGATCTTTCGGCGTGAAATGTGACGCCTTCGCCCCTTTTCGGTTGAGCACTTCAACCACCCCGATTAACTCCCCTCGTACCGTCCGAATAGGAGCACAGGCAATCGACCGCGTCCGATACCCTGTCTGTTCATCCACCGTTTTGTTAAACCGAGCATCCTTATAAACGTCCTTCACCAATACGCCCTTGCCGGCTTGAAAAACACTCCCAGCGATTCCGCTAGTGTTCAAAATCCGAATCTCCCTTTTCAAGCCCCCCACCGTTACCCGGCTGTAGAGCTCTTGCGTCGCTGGATCATTCACAAAAAGAGTGCCTCGGTCGGCTCCAGTGGCCTCCGTTACCAAGGCCACCAAAGTCTCCAATTGATCGTCCAGCGTTCGCCCATCCGCCACTTTTCGGGCAACCTCCAGAAGAATTTTCGCGTCGGAAAGACTTAGCGTCTCAACCGCATTTTTACTTTTTGCCACGGCCAGCCTCCATTTCGGCACGAATCCTTAGAATCGTTTTCTCTAACTCCGCCGTTTCACCTCGGTGGGTTCGACGCATGAGTTGCTCCACCTCACTCTGCCGAGCTTTCTCTTTTTCCAACTGATCTCGCAAGGCTTGCACGGAAGATTGGAGCTGTCGGTTTTCCTCGGCTGCTTGGGCGACGACTTTCTGCACCGCCTCCTCCCCAGCAGCTTTGCGCCGTTCCAGTTCATCCCGCATTTCCGCAATGGTTCCCTTCAGATCGCGTACCTCGTTCTGAGTTTCGGCCACCGCCAAAGCCACTTCTTCGGCCGTCCCAGCTTTCTGCTTTTCCAAAGCCTCCCGGAGGGCGGTGACGGTTTCCTTAAGATTACGAATCTCGTGTTCTCTTTCAATCTCCTCCGAAAGTCTTTCCACCTGCCCCCCTTGAAAGGTCACCATAAAATCATCTTAAGGTGCGACCCCACAAAAACAAGATCACCCGCCCACTTCCTCTTACCAGATGAATGATTTTTTCTGCGCGACAATCTTGCCATCCCGCACAATCGAGATTCGCCAAGAATGAACGACCCCACCCCGAAGATATTCGTCCCCCGTCACTTTCAGCACGGTCTTCTCATAACCATCAAAATTTTTATACTCCTCAGTTTTGGTCATGACCCTTTCTCGGGTCATCGCTTGCCGATAGTCGAGCCGAACCGTGAAATCACTTGGTTCTCCATCATTCTGCCAGTTGATCACAAAAATATTTCCCCGCCGATCCAGCCTGTCTTTGGCCAAAATAGCTCCGTGATCCCAGTATTTGGGTTCGTACGTCATCATCGCATTCCCAACGGCTGGTTTATTGCGAATGGGGTCATTCAAGTAAGTATAAATTTTATTTAAACTCACGGTCTCATCCTGCTCCACCGAAAGATCCGTTTTCATCCCATCCGGAACCTGCACCACCTTCGCCGCTGGAGCCTCCGCTCCCACCGTTGTCGGTTCTACTTTCGCCGGGCGAAAATCTGGCACACCCGAGCTGTCCTCGGCTTGCAGCCAGCCACCCACTGAGCCGAAAATAGCCACAATCAACAATTTACGCATAAGAACGTATTTAATACGAACCCTTCAAATCGTCAAGACATCGCCTACCTCAACTTGAATTCTGCTTGGTCGTCTTTGCTTATCCACTTAGTGTCATTAGTTTATGTATGATCCCGAACGAACGGTAGAATTCGAGTTTGTCCGTGCGACCGAAAATGCTGCGCTGAACGCCATGCACTTCATCGGGCAGGGAGATAAAAACGCGGCCGATGCCGCCGCCTGCGATGCCATTCAAGGAGTTTTTGATCTGATCGATATCCGCGGCGAGGTGGTCATCGGCGAGGGCATCAAAGACAATGCCCCTGGAATTTTTCTGGGAGATCGACTCGGAAAATGGAGTCCGCAAGCCCCACGCTTTAATATCGCCCTCGACCCAGTGGACGGAACGACCAATCTTTCCAAAGGTTCACCCAACGCCATTTCAGTCATGGCTGCAGCCGAAGTTCCAGCCGAGGGCAGCCCATCCGTCATGCGGAATATTCCCAGCTACTACTCACATAAAATCGCCTATGGACCCACCGTGGCCCAAGCTCTCTCGAAACAAGACCCGCAAGCCAACTTCCTCGATGCTCCGCTCGAGGAAACGCTTCAACGAATGGCCAAAATACTGCACAAACGCGTGGGCGAGCTCGTCGTTCTCGTTCTTGATCGTCCCCGTAACCAAGCCTTTATTGAGTCCATCCGACGTGCTGGGGCTTCCCTCCGAACGATTGCGGATGGGGACATCACCGCGGCCGTCGCCCCTTCCCTGCCCGATTCCGGTATCGACCTTTATGTCGGGATTGGTGGATCGCCCGAAGGGGTTCTCACCGCCACTGCCCTGCGCGCTCTCGGCGGCGAAATTCAGCTCCGGATGTGGTTTCCGAATCCCGAGGCCAAAACCCGCGAGGTCCATCAGGTCCCGGAAAAGGAAATTCAAACGATTTACCGCTCCGCCGATATTGTCACCGGCCAAAGCGCCATTTTCTGTGCCACCGGTATTATCGAAAGCCCGCTCTTACCCGGCGTCAAACTTATCGGTCACAAAGCCATCACCCATTCGATTCTCATGCGGGCTCGCAGCCGCACCGTCCGTTACATCCGTGCCGTCCACGACCTCGAACACAAAACCATTCATCTCCGCAGCGCCTCCCGCGAGCGGTCCGTTTAACTGGCTTTTCTGCTCTGTTCCGAAGGACCTCACCTTCCGCCCTCTTCTCCTCGGGTCCATCGGGCTCTATCGCCTCGATCAGCCCATAGCCATTAACGGGAACAACCACCCCAGTCATAATACCCCCCTACCCTCAACGGAACCGCTGCCAGCGCCCTCGCTCTTCGCCCCCTCCAAAAACTCCACCCGCCTGGATTTACCCCGTGTTTTTCAACGAGCCCCAACTCTCTCATTTGTTCCCGCCCCAGACAGAGCTATTCTACGCCCCCCATGGACTCCTTAGGTTTCATCCGCGTCGAAGGCGCTTGCCAAAATAACCTCAAGGACCTCACTTTCGATCTACCCCTCGGCCTGTTCCACGTTCTCACCGGCCCCTCTGGATCAGGAAAGTCCTCCCTTGCTTTCGACACCCTCTACGCCGAAGGCCAACGCCGTTACGCGGAAACGTTTAGCCCCTACACCCGTCAATTTCTCGAGCGCATGGATCGCCCTCGGGTCAACCGTATCGAAGGCATCCCCCCCGCCATCGCCCTCGGCCAATCCAACCCCGTCCGCTCCTCCCGCAGTACCGTTGGCACCGTTACCGAAATCGCCGACCACCTCAAACTCCTCTTTCCCCGTTTAGCTCAGCTCACCTGCCCCGACTGCTCTGAATCCATCAAACCTTGGACCCCCCTCTCCATCCTGAACGATCTCCTCAAAATTCATCCCAACCAAGAGGCCTGGTTTCTCTTTCGCATCCCTTTTCCCCAAAAAACTCCCGCGGACGAGGCCGCCGCCTTTCTCGCTCGCCAAGGATTTCGCCGCACCCTCCTTGATGGAAAGCCACACCGCCTCGACGAACCCGCTGGCCTCGACGCCCTCGCCCATGCCCTCAAAAATACGCCACCAGAACAAAATCTTCTCGTCCCTGTCATCCAAGATCGCCTGACCCTTTCTCGGTCCGCGCAAAGCCGATTGATCGAAGCCATCACCTCCTCGCTAAAATATGGCCGCGGTGTTGCCGCCATATCTCTTGTGGCAAAACCCACCCACTTCCATCTCTACTCCGATCGCTACTACTGCCCACGCGACCAGCGCGATTTTCACCAACCTACCCCCGCCCTCTTCTCCTTCAATCACCCCCTCGGCGCTTGCCCCGCTTGCCGCGGATTCGGGCGCATCATCGAAATTGATGAATCTCTCGCTCTGCCCGACCGCACCCTCACTTTGGCCGGAGGCGTGGTCAAACCCTGGCAAACGGCCAGCTTCGAGGAGTGCCAGCAGGATCTCGAAAAAGCCTGCCGCAAACATCGCATCCCCCTCGAAGTCCCCTTTGCCGAACTCTCCCCCGCCCACCAGAAATTTGTCCTCGAAGGCCAAAACGGATCGACTCGCGAACTCTCCGAACTCTGGGACTCGGGAGACTGGTACGGTGTCCGCGGTTTTTTCCGCTGGCTCGAAACCAAAACCTACAAAATGCATGTTCGCATTCTTCTGGCACGCTACCGCGCCTATCGCCCTTGCCCATCCTGCCAAGGCCAACGCTACCGCCCCGAGACCACCCACTGGCGGCTCCTCGGAAAAACCCTTCCAGAACTTAACTCCATCTCCTTAACCGAGCTCGCTACTCTTTTTCAAAAAATCAAAACCACCGATGCCTCAGCCCAAACCCCTCTCGAAAACATCCGACACCGGCTCCGCTTTCTTCTCAGCGTCGGACTGGGCTACCTCACGCTCGATCGCCCCACCCGTACGCTCTCAGGGGGAGAACTCCAACGAGTTAACCTCACTGGCTGCCTAGGCACTGGCCTCACTGGCACCCTTTTCGTTTTGGATGAGCCGAGCATCGGCCTGCACCCACGGGACACCGGGCGCCTCCTCGATCTCCTGCGCGAGCTTTGTGCCGCCGGCAACACTGTCCTCGTGGTCGAACACGATGAAACGGTCATCCGCTCGGCCGAAAATATTCTCGAACTCGGACCTGGCTCCGGCGGGGAAGGAGGTCACCTCCTCTATGCCGGGCCCCCCGCCGGTCTCCTTCAAGTGAAAAACTCTCCCACGGGTGCTTACCTCTCCGGTCGCCGCACTATTCCTCTGCCCTCCCCGCGTCGCCCCTGCCCACTTAAAGGTCACCCTTGGCTCCGTGTCCAAGGAGCCAATTGCCACAATCTCAAAAATCTGACCGCCTCTTTCCCGCTCCGCCGTTTGGTCGCCGTCTCAGGCGTCAGCGGTTCAGGCAAAAGCACCCTCGTCCACGAAGTCATTTACAAAACCCTTCTCCATCACATGGGCCGGGCGGTAGAAAATCCCCCCTCCGTCAAATCCATCACTGGGCAAGACGAGATCTCCGACGTCCTTCTCGTGGATCAATCCCCTCTCTCCCAAACCCCGCGCTCCACTCCCCTCCTCTATCTCGATATTTACGATCTTGTCCGCGAACTTTACGCCTCGACTGAGGAAGCCCAAAGCGCAGGGCTGGCCGCATCCGCCTTCTCCTTCAACGCGGGCGGAGGTCGGTGCGAACGTTGCGGAGGCATGGGCTACGAGAAAGTCTCCATGCAGTTTCTTTCCGATGTCTTCGTTACCTGCCCGACCTGCGAGGGCCACCGCTTTCAACCCCACGTCCTCGCCGCTCCCTATCGCGGAAAATCGATCAGCCAACTCCTCGAAATGAGTGCCGCCGAAGCTCTCCTTCACTTTGCCCCCCACGAATCCCTCACCCCCAGGGCTCGGGAATGTCACCAAAAAATCTGCCAAGCCCTTTCCCTGCTCAGCGAAGTCGGACTCGGCTACCTCCGCTGTGGACAGCCCTTAAGTCAACTCTCGGGCGGAGAAGCCCAACGCCTCAAACTCGTGGCCCACCTCGCTCCTCAAAATCAGCCCGCCGAATCCTCCCGCCCTAGCAGGAAAAAAAGTCCTGCCGCCCTCTCCAACCAATCTCCTCTTCTTATCCTCGATGAACCCACCACTGGGCTTCATCTCGACGATGTCGCCCTTCTCATCCGCCTTCTCCACCGACTGGTCGATCAAGGTGCCTCTCTCCTCGTCATCGAACACCATCTGGATGTCCTCAAAAATGCCGACTGGATCCTCGATCTAGGCCCCGAAGCGGGCTCGGCCGGTGGTAAACTCATCGCCTCAGGCCTTCCTGAGGAGGTCGCCCGTACTCCCCAGAGCCACACCGCCACCTTCCTCGCCCCTCTTCTTTCCAACCAGCGAACCCCCTCCCTCCGTTTGCATGAAGCGCCTCCACCCAACCCCAAAAAGTTCACCTCGGAAGAAATGATCGTTCGAGGGGCCCGTCACCACAATTTAAAGAATTTTGACCTCAGTATTCCGCGTCACAAAATGGTCGTGGTCACCGGCCTTTCCGGTTCAGGCAAAAGCACCCTCGCCTTCGACCTTCTCTTTAGCGAAGGCCAACGTCGCTACCTCGATTGCCTCAATACCTATGCTCGACAGTTTGTCGAACAGCTGGAGAAACCTGAGGTCGATTCTATTATCGGCCTTCCCCCCTCCGTCGCGATTGAACAACGGACCACCCGCGGGGGCCGCAAATCCACCGTCGCCACCGTCACCGAGCTCTCTCAGTTTCTTCGCCTGCTCTACGCCAAGCTCGGCGTCCAGCACGATCCCGACACTGGCGAGGCCGCCATCCGACAAAACACCTCGGACATCATCCTTCGAATTCAAAAACAACTTAAGAAATCAAAACGTCTCGACCTCCTCGCCCCTTTAATTCGCGGCCGCAAAGGCTTTCACACCGAAATCGCCCGCTGGGCGGTCAAAAAAGGCTACAAACTCCTCCGAGTTGACGGAAAATGGGTTGAGCCAGATAAATTTCAACCCCTCGACCGCTACAAAGAACATCAGATCGAGGTTCTGGTGGCCCAACTTGCTCCCAAACAAAAAGATCTCCCCATCCTCGTTTCTCAAGCCCTCGCCCTCGGCAAGGGCACGCTCTACGCGCTCGACCGCCTCGGAAAATCCACCATCCACAGCCATCACCTCTTCTGCCCGGCAACGGGCCGCTCCTTTGACGAACTGGATCCCCGCCTTTTTTCCTTTAACAGCCCGCACGGCTGGTGTCCCGAATGCCAAGGATACGGCACCTTGCTCGCTCAACCGCCTGAGCCTGAGTCGGAGGACGAGGCCGAACGCGAACAGCAACTCGAACTGGCCCGCGAAGAAATCGCCGATGGGGAACTTCTTCCTTGCCCGTCTTGTCAGGGCGCCCGATTAAATCCCATCGCCCGCTCCGTCCGTTTTTCTGGAAAAACCATTCCCGAAATCAACGCTCTTTCTGTGCGCAACTTCGAAACCTTTTTTTCCAAGGTAAAGTTTTCCAGCCGAGAAGCCGCCATCGTTCGAGATATTCAACCCGAGATTCTGCAGCGCCTCACTTTTCTCAGAAAAGTGGGCCTCGAATACCTCAATCTCGACCGCTCTGCTCCGACTCTCTCTGGGGGTGAATCCCAACGCATCCGCCTTGCCGCCCAACTCGGCTCCAATCTTCAGGGCGTTCTCTATGTTCTGGACGAGCCCACCATCGGACTTCATCCCCGCGACAATCAGAGGCTGCTTGAAATTCTGCGGGACCTTCGTGACCGCGGAAACTCCCTCCTCGTGGTCGAGCATGATGAGGACACCATGCGAGCAGCTGACCACATTATCGATCTTGGCCCCGGAGCCGGCATCCACGGCGGTGAAATTGTCGCTCAAGGTACTTGGAAGGAAATCGGCTCTCAAGGTCGCTCCGCCACCGCCCGCCTGCTCGGAGAACCGATCCAGCATCCCGCTCGGGGCCACCGGCGCCCCGTCAATTCGTCGACCTCCTGGTTGAAAATTCAAGGGGCCAAGGCACGGAATATCTCCGGGATGGATGTCTCCATCCCTCTTCATCGCCTCACCGCCCTTTCCGGAGTCAGCGGATCTGGCAAGAGCACGCTCGCACGGCAAATCCTCATTCCAGCGACCTCTCCCGAAAGAAAACGCCGAGATCCTCGCTGGGAATCTGTTCGTGGTGCCGATTCAATTGACCGCGTGGTTGAGGTCGACCAGTCCCCCATTGGAAAAACACCCCGCTCCACTGTGGCCACTTACTTGGGGCTGATGGACGACCTTCGAACGCTCTTTGCCGCTCTTCCCACGGCCAAGCAGTCCGGCTTTACCGCCTCCCACTTCTCTCACAATGCCGGCCCCGGTCGCTGCCCCGCCTGCGACGGTGCGGGCACCATTCGCGTCCAGATGAGTTTTCTTCCCCCTGCCGATGTGCGTTGCGAAGAGTGTAATGGCATGCGCTGGAAACCCGAGATTCTTGCCATTCTCTACCGAGATATATCGATTCAGCAGGCTCTGGCACTCTCCGCAGAGAAAGCAGCCGAATTTTTTGCTCCTCACCCTCGGATCGCTACCCCATGCCGACTTATGACTGAAACTGGCCTCGGATATCTCCAGCTGGGGCAAACCAGCCCCACCCTCTCGGGCGGGGAAGCCCAACGCTTGAAATTAGTGACCGAACTGGCCTCGGCCCAAATTGCCGCCGATCACGCTCACGCCAAAGGTCGGGCGCGCCGCCCCGCCCACCACCTTTTTCTTCTGGAGGAACCGACTGTTGGCCTCCACTTGGCCGATGTCCGTCGCTTACTCGACCTCATGCATCGGCTGGTTGAGTCGGGTCACAGCGTGGTCGTGATCGAGCATCACCTCGATGTTTTGGCCGAGGCCGATTACCTCATCGATATCGGCCCTGAAAGCGGGGAAGCGGGCGGGACGATTATGGCCCAAGGAACCCCCGAACAGGTCGCCACTTCGAAAACCTCCCGCACCGCCCCCTTTCTTCGCACTCACCTTGGTCGTAAGGGCAAGGCTTAGACTTTTTTTTGCCCCACTCCTGCCACCAGATAAACCAAGCCTCCAAAAAGATTCCACAAAAGAATCACCGCAAATCCAGTCAGGGAAAGAGCCACCGATTGTGCTGTGGCCATACCAAAGGTTCCTAAAAAAGTGACAAAGGCCGCTTCCCGCAGGCCCAGCCCATTCCAAGTAATTGGCAGAACCGTAATCATCGCCACCATCGGGAGGATCGAAGCCAACTGCCAAAAACCTAGCCTCAGCCCCAAGGCCTCAGACGCGCAGTAAAAAAGTGCGGCCAGTAAGATCTGGGCCAAAATGCTCAGCCCAAAACCTGCCCCCGCCCCGACGGGATGGGTCAAACAGATGTGACACGCCTCGGCTCCCTCCCCCGCAACTTTTCTCCAACCCGATTTTTCACCACCTTGCAAAAACTTTCCCGACAGGGGATGCGCCAAAAGGGTCAACAGGACGATCAGAATCCCGGCCATCACTAAAAACGCGTAAGCCCCCGCTTGGGTCACCGGATTTTTCGTTAGGTCTCCCCAGTGAGGCAAAATTAAGGCCGCCCCTACCGCTACGGTTGCGCCCAATCCCAGAACTCTTTCCAGAAGAATTGAGACCACCGCCGCTGGTCGGGCTTGCGGTGCGTCCTGGGCCGCCCAAAACGCTCGCATGACGTCCCCGCCCATCATCCCTGGCAAAACACTATTAAAAAAAAGCCCCGCCATCGAGAGCTGGGCCGTTCGCCCCCAGCCCACCGCCGCTCCCGCCACTTCCAAAAGGAGATGCCACCTCACAATAGAAATCACCACCACCCCACCATAGGTTAAGCCAGCCAAGCCCAACCACCGCCCGTCCGCTCGTCGGACAATGTCCCCGAATTCACTCCAATTTAGTTTTGTGGCTAAAAACCAGACTGCCCCAAGGGTCAGTCCTACCCTTCCCGCCCAACCCAGCCACGCTTTCGTCTTTGCTTGCACCGCCCCACCCTAACTCTCCCCCCAACGAAACCGAGTCTTACTTCTTTTAAATCAAACCACGCTTGCGCAAATCGCGTACGTGCTCCCCGCCCGAAGCTAAAACCATATCCAGCGCGAATTTGAGCAAGCATACCTCCCAACCGTCATCCACCCCCGTCAGAACCGTGGCCAAGGGATCACCTTTGGCCTCCACCTCCGCTCGCACCTTGTCCGAAACTTCCGCCAAGGCTCCCGTGACCTCATACCGTCGCGTCTCATCCTTTCGAAAGGAAAACCCATATTTCAAAATCGCAATCTGGGACGCAAATTCACTGACTGCATCCGCATACCTCTCCGCTTTCTCCCCAAAACCATCCAAAAGCAACTTAGCAAAACCATCGGGTGTCACCAGCTCAGGCTTCTGCGCATGAATTCGCCCTTCCCTCACCAACATCCGGTTGACCGCATCCATCTCCTCCGTGATCAAATGGTAATTCAATATCGTCGTCCCAAAGGTCTCCAACCTCTTCTGAGGAGGAAGAATCACCTTCGTATTCTCCAGCGCATAGTGGAAATCATCAGCCCGCATTCGTTCATCTTGGCTTATTTCCTGCGCAGAGCAAATGATCTGCCTGACCAACTCCTTTTTTCTCGGCCTTCTGCCCCAGCTGACCTTACTCTCTCTCCATGGCGACCTATCTCTATGAAACTGTCCCCTCCCAAGACGGGGAACATCCCCTTCAATTTGAAGTTCAGCAATCGATGAAGGATTCTCCCCTCACCCGCCATCCCACCACGGGTCAGCCCGTGCGCAGACTGATT
>SXGQ01242862.1_pt1 | contig 11291 bp, 9 predicted proteins | sample 3178371 | NCBI WGS metagenome assembly SXGQ01 (sample SAMN11356859, study PRJNA531348) | freshwater metagenome | isolation source: freshwater sample F1-20 | place: China: Fuxian Lake, Yuxi | collected 2017-12-25 | reverse complement strand
TATTGAGCTAGCTTAAAAGCGGAGGCGTCAACTTCTAAAACCACTACCAATTAATATTTTTTGAAGCATGCACTAAAAGATATTAAGTGTTAGTGGTTTTAAATCTTAGTTTTAAGTCAGTGCCTTATATTTATGTATTCATGGTGCCTTTTTGATCTTTAAGAAATTTCAGAACTTATGAAAGAGCTTTTTTAACTATTTTTAATCATTCATGTGCCTTTTTATCTTATTTTTTATAGAATTAAGGACAATTTTTTATGTTTTTTGAATCTTTGGGACTTTGTATACCTTTGGCTAAATAATAAAACCATGCATGGTATTTCAAAATTATATTTGACTTATTATTTTACAGACATTTTAGACATTTTCCTTTATACTTTTTAATCAAATAGGAACCAAAAGGGAGGGTATGAATTCCACAATTCAAAATGTATCTTTTGGTATCAAGGAAACTTAGAGCTCGTTTAGTTATTTTGACAGTTTTAATTGAATGTTTGGTTGACCGAATGCTGCAGAAATTATGATTAACAACAGTTTGATCAAAAAGACAATTTTTATATTGTTCAAATTTGAGCCTATTTTTGATAGCGATACGACCAATTCCTTTACATATTTTTTTCTCAGAGATCTTGTTTGTTTCAATTTCTGTAAGTAACATAGAATAACATTTGGATCTTAAACCCACAAGCTCAGTGCATTTGTATCTACCGCAGAGTTCATCCTTTAGGTATCCTAATTTAGCTTTGTTTGCGTCATTAAACAAAGGATGATCAGGGTCATAGTTGGAATAGTCCATGTAAGGTTTGATGTGCTTCCAAAAAGCTTCTTTATTCGAGACTTTGAAACAAAAGGAATCTGTATCAGAAAATGCTAAATCAAATGAACAATTTTTTAAGTTAGTTATTTTGTTGTACCAAAAATCAATCATTTGTGCTTTACTTAACTCAAGTATGGTTACCCCAATAGCTATAGGCGTATTATGCTTTATAATGGGTAAGAAATGATTGGTTTGAACCAGATATTCATCAATCACTGAGTAATTTTTGAATGTTGGCGATGACACAGACTTCAATAGGGTTCCTGCTTTGACGTGAAGTTTGACTGAAATGTACTGACGGGTATTCTGTAAAGTTTTACCGTAGTTGGAATTTGTCTGTAAAAAGAAAAATATATTTATAAATTTAGGCAGTTTTCATTGCAAGTCACGATAGCCCAGTTGGTAAAGTAGTCGACTGACTTGTCATGTAAAAAGGTAAGTTTACATGTTATTGATAAGTTTAAAAGTAATAATGTGTTCATATAAAGCTCATTAAATTCTTTCAGATGAAGCCTCTTTAAGGCTTAGGTTTGTGGCACCTGTAAGTCCATCGATTTAATAAAACTTGTTCATTTGAGACCTACTAAGCGGGAAATAATGAAATGGTGTAGTTGATATGTGATATGGCCAGTAGCTAACTGATAAGTCTTTCTGCATAGCTCTATAATTAGAATTTGCGGTCTGAGATGAACGAACGTTTAAATCAATGACAGACGAGGCTGCTCATTGATATTAAATGTTTTGTTTTTACAATCACCTTTTGTGTGTGAGTTCCATTGAGGGTGAAGTTTGAAACAAAAAAAATGCTAGTATGATAGCAGCAAGTCAAAGTTGATATAGGATGACCGAAAAACGCTAATTATTAGAACAATCAATAATTTTTGCTTGTGAACTAAACTTAATTAAGGAAGCGTGCGTCTATCCATTAGACCACAGCGACTTGCAGAAAATTGACCTCGATTAACACTTCATATCTTGATACTTACCAATAACTTGAAGAGATCCATTTCGAACTTATTGGTGGCTTGTTGACGAGCTTTGGTAGTCATCTTGATGTAAGGTGCAAATAATTTTTGCTGTGAAAACTCCAAAATTTTATGAATTTTGATCAACTTTAGACCCAATGACAAATAAAGAATCAAATTTTTGACATGACAAATGTAATTTAATCTATCATAAAATGTTGTCATTAGTTTAACATCTTTGTATCTTGAATTTCCTTGGGTCAAGAAAACGGCTTCTTGAGAATAAGGGGATAAATTTTCGTAATTTACTTCCAATATTTCTGCTGCTAAAGGAAAATTTGAATGTTTCTCATGCAAATGTTTGGGGTAATGTAGATCACATTCAACAAAGTATCCTTTGTTCTTGTCAAAATCTTGAGTTAAATCAAAAGTAGCGATTTCTGATTCAGTTAACCAACGGAAGTCTTTATGAGGTAATTTACACATTTGACTAGAGCCATACAAGTTGTTAGCGTCCAAAAACGCTACTTCTTCAGTAGCGTCATCTTTTATTTCCAGATGTCTAGTATTAATGAAGCTCAGACCTCCTCTTTTTGCTTGTTCCAAAAAATGAATCATACTAATGTCGGTTGGTAACTCAATTTCGTTTTTTGTTAATTTGAGCATTGTATCGAATCCGAAGCTTGCGAGACTTATGTACCTTGTCGGATCTACCTTGGCGAATTCAAACATTTTGTTGCGAAAAGTTAAAAAAATTTCGGCCAAAAGAATGGTGTCAATTTTGCAGTACAATTCAGCATAGTCAAGGAGATTTTTGCATTGAAAAAGACTCCAAATTTGATTAGCGAAGCAATAGTCTTTTTCACTAATTACTTCTTCATTTAGAGCACTATAAAAAGCCTCGCGTTTTGGAAGTCTCTTTGTTTTCTTCATTAATTGATAACTAGTGCAGTATTCATATGGAAAGAACCCTTTTCGTAGAATTTTGTCAAGTCCAAATTGAGCCAGGTAGGTTTGTTTGAGAATAGGGTAATCATGATTACTTTGACTCAGATTCAGTGATAATTGAGCTAAGGAAGTAGGCAAGAAAGACATGGTATCCAAAAATTGAAATGAATTGAATGTCAACGTTCTAAAGTTTTCGCCATTGAAGGGCAGTACACTTATGTTTTTGATCTTTTCTGGAAACTGAGCCATTGCTTGGATTATGAAATGCATATCAAACTTAGAGGCGTTGTGCATAAAAATCTTCAGATACCTTGGCTTCCTTCTTCTTAAGTTACATTGTTGACAAGCTGCTCCAATGTAATTACCAGTTGCATGACAATGGTCTCGACATTTGATAACATTATCAATGAAGTCAATTCCACAGAGGTAACACTTTTTGGATTGATTAAATTGAATCTGCTCTGCTTGGCTTATAATCATTATTTCTTTGACACTTAAAAGATCTCGTAGCCATTCCTCTTCTTGTTCCAATAAATGATTGATTAAGTCAATGTGAGCATTCATACATGATTTGGTTTCTTCATGTATCACTTGCTCATTCGGTCCAATTATAACTAACGAATAAGTCACTGGTATTTGCTCATGTATCTCATCTGTGCGAGAATATTCACATTTACATTTTAGAGTCGAGCACTGTGGGCACTTTTTTGAGATATCGGGTAAAATTGTTTCAAAGTCCAAAAATGCAACAAATTCTAATTTTGTCTGATTTTCAAAATTTCGAAATTTCAAAATTTTTTCATTTTCTTTGGGGACTTCCTCTTTTCTTGGCTTATTTAAACAGCACAACTTTATGTGTTCATCTCTTTTTCTTTGGGATTGAAAACCATTTAAACAATTGAGACAGTAAAAAATGTTTTGATAGCCAATTATTTTTTCTTTTTTCAAATTTTTGTCCATTGTGCTGTAACGTTGCCTAAGAAATTTGTCTACGTCTTTTATTAGGAGAAAATGTGCACCTCTCTGAGTATGAAGTAGTAATAAATTAATTACTTTTTTTCCATTTCCAAGTCCAAATTCTAAAGGATAAATTACTTCATCAGTGCCTCTGTATAAAATGTTGAATTTTAAGTCTAACAGAGGATTGTTTTTTAAAAAAATTGTGATATCTTGAATTGTTGTAGGGAAGCTCATTTTTTGAACATTGAATTTTTTTGCTTTTTTCTTTATCATTAATTCTTCAATTCTTGTAGGAGCTTTTAGTCTGAGTAGTCCAAAAAGAAGAAAATAAGCGATGCAATACAGGAAACAACGATTGTTTTTGTTTGGAGGGTTGTAGAGAAATCCTTTGTTCTTCAAGTTCGAAATGTTCACATGTTTTGATGATCCAATTCTTAGTGGCTTCAATTTCGCTATTTCCAAGTCGAAAACAAGAGCTCGCTCAAATTGCCATTGGCTTCCATTGTGTAAGAATTGATCAAGTGCCATTTGTTGGTGAGCAAAAGAAGTCATTATATGAGAGTCAATGACATGAGGTCGAATTGATGAGACCATGAATGTAGGTGCCCGAAAAGGTATCGCACAGGTTGAAATTTTATCTCCTTTAATGTCAATCATTGACATTTCAACGACAAAAATGAGGCTAATTTTTGTCATCATCTTTTGAGCTGTTTCAAGTTGGATCTGTCTCCGTAGGAGATGTTTGATTCCAAATTGAGCTTTGACAAAATCCTGTTCGTTTTCCAAAAAGTTGTAGCGAAAAGTAACGACATTTCTATTGAAAGCAGAATCTTTGACAACAAAATGTCTAGATGGTTTGTGATACTTGCGGTAGTGATTTTCCAGTATCTCTCGATTTTCGGCCAGTTGCCCGCAAAGAAAACATTTTTCCATGATAGCTTCTCCATGTAGATGATGAATATGCCTTCGAAGATCGTACTTGCGTACGAACCGACGACCACAATTGGGTTCTTGGCAAAAAAACATGATTTAACTTCAACTCTTCAATTTGAAATGAGCTCATTTGCTTCATGAAGCCAACTTATATAGCAAGTTCAATTTTTTGTTTGCTAGAAACTTTTTTGCTGATTTTTTATGACGTTACCTTGTCTTAGATTTTTTATTGCCATACCTGTGTTGATGAGAATACACTCATTTCATCATAGTCTTGTACTATAAAAGGGAGGCATTTTAAACAATAACCAATCAGTTTATCAGGCTTCCATCAAGTATCAACATGCCTCCCAAGACAGCTAAAAAGAGTAAGTAAAAGTTTTTATAATCACTACCTAAGGATGACATGGTCGATGTATTGTATCAGTGTTGAAATACTATTATTCCTTTTTTCTATTCTTGTTTTATTTCTTATTTAGTGCCTTCTGATGCCAAGAAGACGAAGGTATCGAAGAAAGAGGAGTCATCACAGAACTCCATGTTCTTGCGTGAGGAAGAGGCCGAGGAGGAGGAGACGGACCCGTCGTACCGCTCTGGGTCTGAGGTCGATGAGGTAAAATTTTAATTTAAGGTACATTCTATATAACTTTTATAAATTAAGATGCTAAAAATCAAACCCAAAGCATCTATGACTTGAGCAACAATGTTAACCATTGTGCTACTGAGAGAAAAGTTTTGGTCACTAAGATTCGAACCTCTAACATATGACATGAGCTATTATGCTATCCATTGTGCTCCTGAGAAAAAAATTTAAGACGCTAAAAATCAAACCCAAAGAATCTATGATTTGAGCTATTGTCTTAACCATTGTGCTACTGAGAGAAAAAATTTGGTCGTTAAGAATCGAACCCTTACATTTATAACATGAGCAATTGTGCTTTCCATTGTGCTATGTTAATTTATAAATTTTTTCATATTTCTTGCAGACGGATTCTTCAGACAATGACTATGGGTCCCATACAGAGGAGGATTTCAGCGACAACGAAATCTCTCCCAAAGCGGTCGCCTCTTCCATGAAAACTTCATTGAAGAGGCCTTTGACTGCTCACAAGGGCAAGCGTAAAGTTAGCTTTGATGAGCGTGAACATGATGCAAAAAGACATAGGATTTTACATTCCAAAGATGTGAGCGATGTCAGAAAGGAGAAGCAACATCATTCTTCTACCAAGACTCGTAATGAGAAATCTGAGGCCAAAAAGCCAAAAAAAGAAGAGAAGGAAGAGATCTTGTGGAATGAGGCCAACTGCGATGTGGACCTTGATGACCATGCCGCTTCCAATGTCCACTACAGGAAGATCAAGATTTCAAACAACTTGATTCTTTCCTGCAAGATGATCAGTCATCTTGAAAACAAGAATCTGCACTCCGACTACGCTGCTTTGGTCTTTTCCCGCAAGACCAAAGGCGAAAAGATGTTCAATTTCCTTGTGGACATGAGGGTCACTGAGCGTCTGATCAAGGCCTTACAGATCATCATAGAAGAGAATCCGGTCTTCTTCAACAAGAAGCCAGTAGCTGCACTTACCCAAAAGCACTAAGTCTGATGGACCCCAATAAAAATAATGGAGCATAAAAATAATGGATTATAATTAAAGTAATCAAGTATTCTATCATAGTCGACTATATGGAAATGTACTGTATTCTAAAATAAGAAAAAATAAATGAATGCTGAATTATAAACAATTTCAATTTATTTCATTTAAAATATAATCAGTTACTATTTTATCATTTAATTTTAAATTAGATTCAGAGAATAAAGAATAAAAAGTCTTTAATGACTTATTTTTCTTTTTCCACAATAAAAAGGCTAAAGCATATAATCCACAAAAATTACTAGATAAATCCTGGATAGGTTCACATAACATAACACATTTTCGATTAAGTTTATGAATAAATTTAGCTATATCTTGTTGAATATGTTGGTCTCCAAATGAGTCAAAGTAATAAAGGATATTTTTTGTCACAAATAAGCTAACAAAATGGATTCCTGCTGTTCCTAACCTTCCCGTGTTAAAAATAACAGAAAACGATTTATTATTCTTTATTGAAACAACTTCATTAGCTGAATAGACTCCCAAAAAATTAGGTATCAATTTAGAAGTAATTTTTTCTAAAAAGTCATTTGTTAAACCACTCATTTTTTTAAGTAACAACAGTAATAAGCCTATTTTTATCAATTAATATTTGTTCATCATAGCTACCATAGAATAGTAGGGTATAGTTCTTAGTAAGAGCGTTCTTAAAACCAATATGAATGTCAATAGTGCCCGTTTCCATTCCATGTTTAAAATATGAATTACATTGATCAGGAGAAAGGTCATAATGCCAAACACAAGAATTAGAACCAAATTCAGCCATAGTTATCCCATTAGTTTGATCTTGTTTGAGACCTGAGTTATCTAGAGACCATCTGTATTCTTTCAAAAATTCGCCTTTAGTAAAATCAGGTGATATGGCTATTGGATGAATAGGTTCGCCATTTATAAAGACATTAAGGTAATTTAGACCTCTATGATTGAAATAAAATGGATTAAGCTTTGGATCATTTTCCATTTGGTCAGATTCAAGTATACCAAAGCTAAAGCTCTTTGGTAATTTTCCTCTAACTACCTGAGACAAGTAGCTACTTTGAGTTCCAGACGTTAAGAGATGAGTCTTAAGTTTTGATTGGGTAATTGAGTAAATTGAAGGTGATTTTTCCAATGACTTTTCAATTGCAGTTGAAACACGAGGATCTAATGTAACCTTCCTTGTACACAATTGAAGCTTGTGAAGCTTAATTTTATAAGTACCTTTAGCTTGAGTATGCATGAGTCCAAAATTATCATCATTTCGTATGAGTCTTACTCTCATTTCTACTCCAGGTATCAAATACTTAGTACATCGAAGAAAATCTACATGTGGAATAATGTCAAAATAGATACGTTTGCCTGTTATTAATCCAGACCTTTTTTTCATCCCACTGGTATCTTTGGCGATTGAAGTCGCTACATTTGTTTCTTCTTCCAAAGTATCTTTAACATACATTTCTGTTGCAGCTAATGTAGTTTCCTTTAAGTTAGTATCAAAACTAAAATGTGTTTCCCAAAATGCCTTCCAACTATAAGTAGGAGTAGATATGTCATTGATTAGTTGACCATTGAGGTATACTTCAATTTGCTTGAACAAAGCTTGAGGTAACATGTTCACACAAGTCACATTATCACCTGCTGCAATGGCTGAATTGTCAGCTGATTTTAGGACTTCAATTTCTCCATATATTGTAGTTCTGTCCAACATAGTATATTCATTACTATCATTAGCCATTATAAATTCATAAGTTCCATCATCTGTAAGTGGACTAGTTGGATAATAAATAATACTTTTACCATGAACAATTGAAGTCTCAGAATTGGGTAAACTGAAGAGATCTATGCTATCTGTGGCCAACTCAAATTGGTCTGTCACAAATGTACCTAAGCCTTTAGTGTCAGGCATATTTAAGCTAAGTTAATTTTTAATTTATTGTCAGTTATGTAAGATGTTTCGTATCAGAAACATTAAAATCAGTCTTAAAGTAAAACCAATTGTCTTAAATAATGCTATTATTCAATTGCAAAAGAAAGGAATAGCTACAAAAACTTACTCCAATTTTTTAACTTTTAAATTACATCTCTATACTTACGTTGTTTTCAAGAAAGGAAGAACTAAACATACACACATAAACATAACTCAAATACCGTCACTTAAATTAATAAACAACGCAATTGAAATAGTGAAGCAGTGTTTAGAATGTAAAGTACTTTATTTTACAATTGATAACATAATTGCAACAAGTGACCTAAAGAAACCTATATGCTTAATAGACATTATTAACAAAAAGTCATTTGATAAAATAAAGTACAACAATGAAATATTTCCCGGTCTCTTCATTAAGTTTCATAATGGGACAGTCATACTTTTTCATTCAGGAAAAATAGTGATTGTTGGATGTAAAAATAAAGAGACTATACAATGGATACTAGAGACTATTCATGCCAACATTTGACTCAAATTGAAGACTTCCATGAAGGCACTATTGTTTGCTCTCTCTGTGGTTTGGTCTTATCTCCTTTGTTCATCGATCAAATTACTCAATTGTCAGACTCTTGCCATGACTCCTCTACTAAAAATTTCAGTCTAACTGAAATAAGAAACTTGTTGGATCGTGTTCACATTTCAACATGTTTTGCTACTCAAATTGATGCGCATTTAAAAAAAAATTTCACCACTATATCAAAAAAAGCTATTGTTTATAGCATTTTTAAAATTTTAAACGAATTAGATATACCAATTAGTATGAAAGAATTAAGTCATGCTTGTCACATGAATAAAAAAATGCTTCATCAAGCTCAATCAGAGAATGATTTCATACATATTAACTTTTTAGATATTGTTGAAAAATATGCTAAATTATTAAATTTAAATTTCAAAACAATAACACTAATTAAAGAGACCATAAATAAATGTCCCATGTCAGGTCATAACCCTAACTCAATTTTAGCTTCAACAATTTATCAAGTTTGTAAATTAACAAAACAACGAATTTCAATTAAAAAAGTATCAGAGGTTACTCAAGTAAGCTGTGTTTCTATTCAGCGATACAATAAATTTTATAATTTAAAAAATGATTGTTCACAGAGGAGACAGATTTCAAAGAGGTAGAGGTTTTGGAAGTTTCTTTGCTAGTATTTTTAGAACATTGAAACCACTAGTTTCAATGGGCTTATCTACAGGTAAGAAATTTCTTACTAGTGATACTGCAAAAACCATAGGTAGAACAGCCCTAGACATTGGAAAAGATGCAGCAAAAAGCATAGCTAAAGATGTTTTGACTGGTAAGAACATTAGGGAATCAGTTGATAAAGAATTAGAAGTAGCCAAAGACAAGATAGCCAGTAAAATATCAGGCTCTGGTTCCAGGAAACGAAAGCGACTAGCAACTACTCAACATAAGTTAAATAAGAAATATTCACTCTTAGACTAATGGAAAATGGAAATATATGTACCAAAAAATGATTATGGTGTCACTAATGATCTATCAAAAGATGAAAATATTGGTTTACTGAAAGAGTATTATGTTACCCCAGGACATCCAATAGCTTTTGCTGGATTAAGTAAAGTATATGATTATTTCAAAAATAAATTAACTCTTTCTGAAATAAAAGACGCATTAAGAGGGCTTGAAAGTTATACTTTACATAGAGAGTTTCACAAAGGAAAACGAAACCCATCATATGCACATTTTAAACGATTTCGAATGGAGATGGACATTGTAGATGTCCAATCATTAGCTCCATACAATGATAACATTAATTATCTGCTCACTTGCATTGATTGCTTTACTAGATATGCTTTTGTACGACTACTACCATCTAAACATGGTCCAGTTGTACTTAATGCATTTCGTTCTATACTTGAAGAGGCTATTGAGAAACCTAAGAGGCTCTTATGTGATAGGGGTGCCGAATTCCGTTTTGCTCCTTTTCAAGCTTTTTGTAGGGATAATCAAATTGCTTTTACACCTAGTGATACAAGTATTCATGCAGCATTTATTGAACGTTTTAATAGAACGTTACAGAACGATGTATACAAGTTCATGACAGAAAAAGAGACTAATAGGTATATCTCAACACTAGATGCCAAAGGAGAAAGAATTGAACTAATGCCTCTTTTTGTTCAAAGCTACAACAATAGAAGACATCGTATGATTGGTGTTACACCTTATCAAGCAGAAACTCAACCTCAACTCCACATTGATATACAAAAGCGACTTAATGCTTATCACGAACAAATTAAGAAGCAAAGACCGACATTTCAAATAGGTGATCAAGTTAGAATAGCCAAAATAAAGGGTAAATTTTCAAGAGGTTACAACGAACAAGCTAGTCAAGAAATATTCAAGATTGCTGAGGTAAAAACTAATTTAAAAATACCACTATATGTGCTATCCAATTACCGTGGGGATGAAATTATCAAAGGTTCCTTTTATCCATTTGAACTTGTTAAAGTGACAGGAGACCTATTTAGAATTGAAAAAGTGCTCAAAAAGAGAAAACATAGAGGCAAAAAAGAGGTATTTGTTAAATGGAAAGGATTTGACGATTCATATAATTCATGGGTTATTGAAAAAAATGTGGAAAATATTTTGAAATAAAGTGCATTGTTTTGGTGGAATGCACTTTTTTCATTTTTTTCTACTCCAACAAAAATACTTCTCAAGATTGTGTAAGTGCATTCACACAGGAAAACAATGGAGTTCACCTTAGACCTTCGACTAATCCATTTTGAAACAAATTACTTTTGAAAGACTAATGATGAAAAGAGACCTTTGAACCAGCTTGACGAAGATTGAAATTTAATTTCCTTTCAATAACGACACAAAGACGTTTTTGGTCCCTAATTGAACGGATTTGGACCTTGACAGTTCACTTCTTAATTAAGCATCTTGGCATGGCACAATGGATAGCTAAATTGCTTTTGTCATAACATTCTAGGTTTGATTTTCAGCGTTAACAAATTTTTCTCTTAGAAATCATCTTGGCATAGCACAATGGATAGCTAAATTGCTTTTGTCATAACATTCTGGG
>SXGQ01112960.1_pt1 | contig 11291 bp, 10 predicted proteins | sample 3178371 | NCBI WGS metagenome assembly SXGQ01 (sample SAMN11356859, study PRJNA531348) | freshwater metagenome | isolation source: freshwater sample F1-20 | place: China: Fuxian Lake, Yuxi | collected 2017-12-25 | reverse complement strand
GAAGCGTACGCGGTCTCGCATGTAGGCTGGGGCATGAACCCCGCCGCGCGATGGGATGCCATGACCTTCTACGACCGCCGTGACTTCAACGGCACCGAGCTTCGCGCCTTCGCAGGCAACTTCCTCTATTCCACCGGGGCCAACGAAGTGGCTGGCCGCCACACGTCGGGACACTTTGATCTGCCGGTCCGGGGCTGTACGATCCGGCTGGATGGGCGCACCATCATCGAGCGCGGCCGCCTGCTGGGTGACCTTGCGTGAGGAGACATTCGCCGGCCTCCAGCCCGCGGCATACGCGGTGACCGCACGCTTTCGCAACGCCCTATCGCTCACTCACGCACCGCTGACCCACCGATTCCCTGACAGAGCAACATGAACGCCCGAACCGACCACGCCTCCGCCCTGCCGCCCCTGCGAGTACCGCGCACACTTTATGACGCCGACCATGAAGCTTTCCGGCAGATGGTCAGGCGCTTCTACGAGGCTGAACTGGTGCCCGGCATGGCTGACTGGGAAGATCAGGGGATGGTGCCCAAGTCGATCTGGAAACGCTTTGGTGACGTTGGCATTCTCGGGGCCGGTATTCCCGAAGCCTATGGCGGCTCAGGCGATGATTTCCGGTTCCTCGCGGTTGCCACTGAAGAGCATGCCCGCGTGGGTCTGGCTGCACCCGCGTTCGAACTCCACACCGGGATCGTTGCGCCCTATCTGGTCCATCACGGCACCGATGAACAAAAGCAGCACTGGCTTCCCCTGCTCGCATCGGGCGAAGCCGTTGCCTCGATCGGCATGACCGAGCCTTCCTCTGGCAGCGATCTGGCGGGGGTGCGCACCACTGCGGTTCGCGATGGTGATTCCTATGTCATCAACGGCTCGAAAATCTTCATCACCAATGGCATCGTAGGCGACCTGATCGTGCTGGTCACAAAGACTGATCCGGCACGCAAAGCCAAAGGCGTATCGCTCTTTCTGGTTGACACCTCGCTGCCCGGCTATCGTAAAAGCCGAAACCTCAAGAAGCTGGGCAACAAGGCGCAGGACACCGCTGAACTCTTTTTCGACAATGTCCGCGTACCGGCCTCCAGCATGCTGGGAGAAGAGCACGGCGGCTGGAAAGTGCTCATGTCGGAGCTGGTGCAGGAACGCATCCTGGTCGCAGTGCGGGCTGCGTCCACCTGCGAGGCCGCGCTCGAGGCCACGATCCGCTATGCCAAGGATCGCAAGGCTTTCGGCCAGTCGGTATTCGATTTTCAGAACACTCGTTTCCAGCTCGCGAGCTGCGCCACCAAAACCCAGGCGCTCAGAATCTTCACCGACCGTTGCATCGAGCTTCATGTGCGGGGCGAGCTCGACATGCACACCGCCGCGATGGCAAAGCTCTATTCCACCGAGGTACAGGATGAAGTGCTCGACGCCTGCCTGCAGCTCCATGGCGGCAACGGTTACATGTGGGAATACCCGATCGCCCGGATGTGGGCCGATGCGCGGGTTCATCGCATCTATGCTGGGACCAATGAAATCATGCGGGAAATCATCGGGCGAGCGCTCTAGGTCCCGTTCACGTCAACGACAGACTTGTCTCCGGTGTCTTGGTCCTGATCACCTTGGCCATGCCAGCGATCCGCCACGGCAGCAACAGCAGACGCCGCCGCCACGATTCAGCCCACGCGCCCTCTTTCTGAAGGATTCATGATGACGCTTCCCAAAACCATGCGACACGCTGACCACGGCTCAGGCGGCGGCCCTGAGGCGATCCGTATCGTTGAAGGTCCTGTCCCGATTCCTGGCGCAGGACAGGTGCTGATCAAAGTGGCCTATGCCGGCGTGAACCGGCCCGATGTCGCCCAACGTTCAGGAAGCTACCCACCTCCGAAAGACGCATCGCCCATCCTGGGTCTGGAGGTCGCGGGCGAGGTGGTGGCCGTGGGCGACGGCGCGGTGCGCTGGAAGATCGGTGATGCGGTGTGCGCGCTGACACACGGCGGCGGATATGCCGACTATGTGGCCGTACACAGCACACATTGCCTGCCCATTCCGGGGGGCTGGTCGCTCCGAGATGCGGCATCGCTTCCCGAGACGTTCTTTACGGTCTGGGTGAATGTGTTCGAAACGGGTCACTTGAGCGCGGGAGAATCCATTCTCATCCACGGAGGCTCAAGCGGCATCGGCTCGACCGCCATCCAACTGGCCAAGGCCTTTGGCGCCACGGTATACACCACCGTCGGCTCGGCAGACAAAGCGCAGTTCTGCCTGGCCCTGAGTGCCGACCACGTGATCAACTATCGCGAGGCCGATTTTCATGCCGAGGTCAAACGCCTCGCCGCGCCACGCGGTATCAACATGGTGCTCGACTATATCGGTGGCGATTACCTCAAAAAGAATGTCGATCTGTTGGGCATGGACGGCCGGCTGATCCAGCTCGCGTTCATGCAGGGGCGAGAGGCAATGCTTGATCTGGGCCCTATTCTGATGCGGCGGGTCGTCATCACCGGATCGGCGTTGCGGCCACGGACCACCGAGCAAAAGGCGGTGATCGCACGGGGTCTGGAAGCCCGGGTGTGGCCGCTCCTTACCGCGGGAAAAATCCGCTCAGTGGTCAACGCCGAGTTCACCCTCAACGAAGCCGCCCAGGCGCACCGCCTGATGGAATCCTCCGCGCATCTTGGCAAGATCGTCTTGCGCATTGGCTAACGTACGGTCGTGCCAACCCCGACCCCACTGCCGTCAACCGACACGCTGGCCGGGCTTTATGCGCGCGCCTGCCGCTGGCGCGGATCGCTCGAACTCTTTACCGACTCCACCGAACGAATCTCAGGGCGGCAGGCCTGGCAGGTAAGCCTCGCCATTGGCGGTGCGTTAGCTGCTCGGGGGCTCGCGGCAGGCGGCCGGATTGCATTCTTATGCAAACCCTCAACCCGGCATGCGCTCGCCTGGTTTGGTGTACCGCTCGCGGGCGGCGTGTCATGCAGCCTCCATGTTCGCGAAACCCCGGAGCGGCTGGGCGAGACGCTAGCCTGGCTGGGCGCTGTCGCGCTGATTCACGACGCCGATCTCGCTTCGCTTGCAGCAAACGTACTCAGCCATGCTAAACGCCATGGACACAGTTCGCTGGGGATCAGCCTGGGGAATGCGCGCGATGGCAGTCCCGAATGGGAGACGCTGCTTGCCGCACCGCCTGCGAACCCGCTCACGCTCAAGCCCGATCAACTGGCTGCGATCATCCTGTCCTCGGGTTCAACCGGACGCCCCAAGGGCGTCATGCACACACAGCGTACCCTGGCCGAAAATGCCAAGGCGGGGCAGGTGCTCTACGGCACGGTCACCACGCGCGATGCAGTCCTTGTGATGATGCAACCGTCCTTTGCCGCCTGGGTCAATGTGGTGGTGCCTTATGTGGCAGGCTGCGGCAAGGTGGTCTTTGGTGAGGCCTTCACGCCAGTGGGATTTCTTGAATCGATTGCGCGTGAGCGCATCACCATGGCACCCGCCGTCCCCACCATGTGGCGCATGATGTTCGCCGAGGATATTGCCCGCTACGATCTGTCATCGATCAAAAACGTATCCATTTCGGGTGAGCCCCCTTCACGAACCGATCTTGAGCGGATCTACGCCCAGGTCTCCAAGGGCATCTCGAGCTTCTATTCCTCAAGCGAGGCGGGAACGGGCGGCGCAGTGCTTGCCACCGAAGCCGATACGCTGGGCATCGGTCGAGCGTCGGGCGGCAAGCCCGACACCACCGGCCGCCCGGTGGTCGGCGCCGATATCCGGATCATCGACCCCGCAGGCGATTTTCACGATCAACTGCCGCCTGGCGAGATCGGAGAGATTCTCGTCTCAGGGCCGTCGCTTGCCGTGGGTTACTGGCAGGACGACGCACTCACGCGAAAGCGTTTTCGCGATGGCTGGTGGCGATCGGGCGACATGGGCTATGTCGATGCCGATGGCGATCTATTCGTGCTGGGCCGCACCGATAACGTGATCAATACGGGCGGGATGAAGGTGCATGGCGAAGAGGTGGAGCGCGCACTGCTACGGCACCCTGCGGTCGCTCAGGCTGCGGTGGTCGGCGTCGCCAACGAGCGTTGGGGCCAGCAGATCGAGGCACATGTCATCCTGAAGGCAGGCCATACCGCCACGCCTGAAGCGCTCGCCACGTTCTGCAAGCTTGAAGGTGGGCTCGCCTCGTTCAAGGCGCCCAAGGTGTGCCATCTGGTCGACCGGCTCCCCACCGGCCCCACAGGCAAGCTCTACCGTCGGGCGCTATGCGCAGCCGACTGACGCCTACCGGAAGCGCCTAATCGCCGCGCCGATTCACAGCCGTCGGGTGCTGGTTATGGTGTTCTTTGCGGTGTGATGGGTTAGGCTCACCAGCTTTACAGCATTCGTCCGTTTTGCCATGCCGCTCAAGCGCAGTGTTCCCCGAGGGCTTCTTCTGCTGGGTAGCCTCCTGCCAGTCGCCTCCCACGCTGATGAAGCCACCTACTGGCTGACAGCGAGCCCGTACACGGTGCATTTCAGTCCCAGCGCTGAGCATCGACATGTCTGGCTGGCTGGTCTTGAACGGCAGACGGCGCAGCGAGATCTGGCGGGGATTGCGTTTTTCAACAATTCATTCGGCCAGCCCAGCGTGTTTGTCTACCCGTTCGGCAAAACCTACCCGGGTCCGATCAGGTGGGGCGAAACCACCGTGCTGCCCGAAAACTGGTATGCGAAGTGGGCTGCCGGTCTTCTTTACGGTTACAAGGGAAAGTATGAGGACAAGGTTCCCTTCAACAGGGACGGCTTGTCGCCCGGCGTGATTGTGTCGCTCGGACGTTCAATCACCGAAAACACCCAGTTTCAGGCCAATCTGCTCGGCGCAAACGGGCTCATGTTTCAGTTCAATACGCGACTGAAATAGGCGGGCGGTTACATTCAGGAACAGCGCGGACCGGTGCTCAGCGAATGCCCAACTGGCTCCCCAACTCCGCAAGCGAGCGCTCGAGCAGCCACTCGATCGGGAAATACAAAAGCGTCGCGCCGCGCCCCTGAAACTGTGCAAGCTGCTGCCAGTTGGCCGGCATCCCAAAGCGCAGCCCCGCTGCCCTCAGGCGGGCGCTGACTTGATCGATTGCGGCGGTGACCTCCGGGGTGGTGACGCCGCGTCGCCCCGTCAGGCTGTAGGCGAGATCGTTAGGGCCGATCAGGAATGCATCGATACCGGTAACGCCGAGGATCTCATCAATGTTCTCCACTGCGCGTTCGGTTTCAATCTGCACGATCACCGACTTATCTCGAGCCTGCTCGCCGCAGGCATAGCGCACCACCTCAACCGCTTCGGCCGCCTGGGAAGCGGTGTCGATATGCGGAATGATCAGGCCATCGGCCTGACGATCAAGGTATTGCACCAGCACCGCAGGATCCGGCGACCAGCTTCGGACCATGGGCGACAAGCCGGCCACCTTGGCCGCGCGAATCAGGTCGGTGGCGGCATCCAGGCCGATACCGCTTCGCTCACAGTCGACGAAGGCAATGTGGGCACCGCCACGCGCGAGCGCTCCCATGACATCGGGATTGCGACCGCCCAGGTTCACCGCAATCACGGTCTGGCCGTCGCGCAGACGCTGCTGATGAGGATGAAGTGGCATGGCGCTCAGAATCCGTAGAGCTGGGCGGGATGATCGACCAGAATGTTGTGAAGGAGCGCGCGATCCCCCAGCCAGTCGGCAAACAGGTTGAAGAGATCACCGTCGTTGGGCATCGCGCTTCGAATGAAAACATGCGGCCAGTCGCTCCCCCAGAGCAGCCGCTCGGGCACCTCATTGAGGAGGCGTTCGGCGGCCGCAAGCGTGGAGGGATACGGGAAAGACTCGGCGGTCAGCCGATAGGGTGCAGTGAGCTTCACCCAGGCGCGACCGGCTCGCGCCAGTCGCAAAAGCGCCTCGAACCCGTCGGTGGTGCCCAGCTGCGTGGGGACATAGCCGAGATGACCGAACACCATAGGAACGGGAAGCTCACGCAGCTGACGATCGAGATCGGGAAACTCGTTCACATGCATCAGGAACTCGATATGCCAGCCAAACGGCGCGATCGTGACAGCGAGGGCACGTAACCCCGCAAGCGGCAGCTGACCCCGACCTTCCTTGAGATCGACGATGTTGCAACGGACACCGCGCACACCCAGCGCATGCAGACGACCAACCTCGTCCGACGAGACATCGAAGGGCAGCACAGCGACCGCTCGTAGCCGGTTGGGGGCCGCGCCGAGCGCCTCCAGCATCGCGCTGTTGTCGGTGCCATAGACGCTCGGCTGTACCAACACGCCGCGCTCGATGCCGAGCGTATCGAGCATATGCAGATACTCGGAGACCGAGGCCTCAGGCGGGTTGTAGAGCCGGTTGGCAACCAGCGGAAACCGGTCACGCGGCCCGCAGACATGCGCGTGCACATCGCAGGCGTGCGCGGGCAGTCGTACGCGCGGGGCCCGCGGGGCCGGGTCATGGGGCGCGCACTCGGCGTAGGACGCAGCCGCGCCCGCGGTGCTCGGGGTCGGGGCGGGAGCGCTCATTCGAGGCGAATGCCTTTCTCGCGTACCACCCGGCCCCAGCGGCCCAGATCTTCCCGAATCAGTTGGGCAAACGCCTCCGGCGTGCTGCCGACCGCCTCGACGCCCATCGAGGCGAAGCTTTTCTTCACCGACTCGTCCTGCAGCGCCTGTACGGCGGCGCGTTGCAGCGTATTGATGACCTCCGCAGGCGTACCCGCTGGCGCGACCAGGCCTGTGAAATTGGTGATCACGAAATCGGTCAGACCCGCTTCGCGAAAAGTAGGCACGGCGGGCAACGATTTCCAGCGTTCCGCCGACGACACGGCAAGCGCTTTCACCCTGCCCTGCTCGATGAAGGCAGACGACGAGGTCACCTGATCGAACAGCACATCGACGCGTCCGGCGACCACATCCTGCAACGCAGGTCCCGCCCCCTTGTAAGGCACGTGGAGAAATTGGGTACCGGTCAGCGCCTGAAACAGTTCACCCACCAGATGGTTGGACGTGCCGTTACCGGCCGAAGCCATGCTGACGGCGCCGGCCTTGCGACGAGCCTGCTCGATGAAAGCGCCGAGATCACCCGCCCCTAGACCGGGGTGGGTGATGAGCACAAACGGCACGGCCGCAAGGAAGCTCACTGGCGCGACACCGGTCGCCGGATCGTAGGGCCAGTCGCGGTAGAGGCTGGGCGCAACACTCAGGGAACTGTTCGACCCCATCATCAGCGTGTAGCCGTCGGCGGGCGACTTCATGGCGATTTCCGCGCCGATCTTGCCCCCCGCGCCAGTGCGGTTTTCGACCACTACACTCTGGTTGAGCACCTTGGTCATGGCCGCGCTCACCACCCGCGCGGTGACGTCGACGTTGCCGCCCGGGGCAAACGGGACGATGATTCGGATCGGCTTGGCCGGAAACGGCTGAGCGTGGGCAAGCGATGTGCCAAGCGAAATCGACACCACCAGACCCGATACCAGCAGGCGTAAGCGTGAGCGCATCCAGAATTCCTTTCAGACGGGGTACTTGAGAACCGGACGGGCAATCTACAACGAAACCGGGTGGATTGCTCGACATCGTCCGGCAAGGAATCCTTGAATCCAGAGATCCTCCATGGCTCAGCTTCCAGCAAACGATTACCTCACCCTGCACGAGATCATCCAACAGGCCCGGCTCAATCTCGGTAACCACGCCTGGCACTACATCGTGGGTGGCGCGGAAACCGAAACCACGATGCGGCGCAATCGCTGGGCCATCGACAGACTGGCGCTGCGCCCGCGCGTGCTCTGTGATGTGGGCGATACCGATGCGGGCATTGACTGGTTCGGGCGGCGGCTTCGCCTGCCTGTCCTGTTCGCACCGGTGGGCGGCCTCGAACATTTCTGGGAAAGCGGGCCGATTCCCGTGACCCAGGCCGCGGGGGAATTCGGCGTGCCGCACATGCTGAGTTCGGTCTGCGCTTGCGATGTAGGCGACGTCGCCCGCAGCGCCCCCGAGGCGCTCAAGTTGTTTCAACTCTATGTGCATGGCGATCCGCAATGGGTCGACGATACCCTCGATCGTGTGATCGAACTGGGCTTCGAACAGGTCTGCCTCACGGTGGATACGGCGGTCTACAGCCGGCGCGAGCGCGATCTCGCCCAGCGCAATATCCGTCGCGCCAATGTGCCGGGCCGGCACTGGCAGGCAAAGCTCACCTGGAAGGATATCGACCGCGTTCGCTCGCGGATCCGCGTGCCGCTGATCCTCAAGGGCATCGTTACCGCTGACGACGCCAGGCTCGCGGTCGAGCATGGTGTGGACGCGGTCTACATATCCAACCACGGTGGCCGACAACTCGATCACGGGCAGGGAACGATGGAGGTGTTACACGAAGTGGTCGACGCAGTCGACGGCCATGCGCGCGTGATCATTGACGGCGGGTTCTGTCGCGGCACCGATGTGGTGAAGGCCCTTTGCGCAGGCGCGGACCTGGTGGGGATCGGGCGACTGCAATGCGCCGCCCTGGCCGCAGGCGGCAAGCCCACCGTGCTGCGCCTGCTCGAACTGCTTGAATCTGAGATTCGCATTGCGATGGCGCTCGCAGGCGCCGCCAGCCGCGCTGACCTGAAGCGTAGCCATCTGGCCGTGAGCGAGTCCATGCTGCCCACCCACACCTGGGGAGCATTTCCAATGCTCAACGAAGACCTGTCGGCGCCACCACGACGAAGCAGCCGATCCTGTTCTGCTGATCGCCCGTGACGTCGTTATCGTCCATGGTGGAGACCCGTTCGCCCCGGGTCGATTCTCCGGCCTCGAAGGAGGTCGGGTGGGTCATGGGTCTAGTGGCCGCAACGGCGGTTGTACTGGCGATCGGATTGCCCTCTATGATGCCCGCGCAGGCGAGCGAGGCGAATGCGGGGCTGCTCCACCGCGTGAGCCTGCTCGCGCCGGGTCCTCAGGGCTTGCCCGGCCGTACCACGATCGCACCGCAGGCGGTCTGCCCAGGCTTGAAATCTGCCATGGGACGATATCGGGAGCAGGTGCTGATCCCGATCCGCCAGTGGGCGCAGCGCGAACTGCGCGAAGTCACCGCTGAGACGGTGCTATACCCATTCTCTGGCCCCGACGCTGCCACCTTGATCGCGCTGTTCGGCGAGGCAAGGCGAATGGTATTGCTCTCTCGCCAGGAAGCATCACTTGCCCAACTGCAACCTGTACCCGCCAGCACCGAAATCGCTGAATGCGCAACCCAGCATTTTTTTTACATCACCGGCTTCTATCGAACCCATGATCTACAAGGCAAGCACGGCCCCGCACCGAGACTCATGTCACTCCTACTCATGAGCATTGAGGCCGCTGGAATGCTACCCGCCGCGATCATACCGATCCGGATTGACGATGAGGGCCAATTGCAGGTTGCGCGCGACCAGCAGGTGCTCGCTGACGATGATGGTATTTTTCGTTCTGCATGGCCCGCATTTGAGGCGGCACCGGCGACCGAGGCCGGCCCGTCACGGATATCCCGCCCGGCGGGCGTGCGATTCGAGGTGTTTGATGAACACGGCAAGCGGCGGATCCTCGATTACCTGAGCCTCGATCTATCGAACGCTGGCCTGCGCGCCCCGAGCGTGGAAATCGACTGGCTCTCAGGCGTCGCTACCGGCGCGGTACTGATCAAGTCCGCCTCGCATCTGCCCCAGGCCGCACATTTTTCCAATCTGGTCCGGACCATTACCACACGCTCGCGCGGCATCGTTCAGGACGAAACCGGTCTGGATGTGCAAGCACTCGCCGCATTCAGCAGCATCGCGGTCCACGGCCGTTTCAGTGAACCGCATGAGCTGTGGCGGGGGGCTGAGTCAATGAAGCGGCTACGAGGCTTTACCGATCGGCAACCACGCCTCGGGAGCCCGCCTTTCGTTCTGGGCTACCGCAAACCCTCGGGGACATTGATGATCGTGGCTACTCGCGCACCCGGCAAATCGCCCGCCGCGCAAGGACTACCTGACGACAGCTGGCCCTGATGAAGGCCACCACGCTCAAGGCCGACTGAACAAGGCGCCTTCGGCGCGATCGCCAGGCGGCCGCCCCGACCCTGCGCGATCAGGCGAGCGTGCACGCCTCGTCAAACGTCAGCCGCGGCAAACGCTGCATCACCTTTGAGGGATCACCCCGACCGATGTTGCAGAGGAAATTGCTCTTGAATCGGCCATCGGGGAAGAACTCTGCGTCGACCGTGGCGGTATCAAAGCCCGACATGGGCCCACAGTCGAGCCCGAGCGCCCGCGCAGTCAGAATGAAGTAGCCGCCCTGCATCGAGGCATTCCGGAAGGCGCTGAGATAGGCAAACTGTTCCTTGCCCGGTGCACCGAACAGGTCTTTTGCCTCGGGGCGATGCGGGAAGGTGCGGGGCAGATGCTCATAGAAGCGGGTGTCCCAGGCGAGAATCGCAGTGCACGGCGCCGCCATCGTCTTATCGAGATTGCCAGGGCTGAGCGCCGGGCGAAGGCGCTCTTTCCCCCCTGGGGTACGAACAAACACGACCCGCATGGGCTGCGTGTTCATCGTGGTCGGTGCCCACTGGAGAATGTCGTAGAGCGCGCGCAGTTGGTCGTCGCTCACCGGCTCCGCAAGCCAGCCGTTCTGCGAACGCGCATTGCGAAAAAGGGTATCGAGCGATGGGGCGTCCAGCATGGAAATCTCCTGAAAAATTAGGCGCCGAATCATAGCACCGGCGCCCCTCTCGATCTGATCACGCGGGCAGCAGACGTCTACTCAATAGCTCGACTTTTATGTACTGAATTCAAATTTAGTCGCGACTAATATGCATGAAGGACTGCGCTTTGAGAATCTGTTGGCGATGAGAAGCCGCACCGGGCGCTGCGACGGTTTGCAATCGAAAAATGCCGGTGCAGGCCGTTCAATCGGTTCGTGATGCGCGGCACAGTGATCCGCTGGGCGTGATCCAGATCACGGTCGACGCCGATTTCCTGAACGGACTGACGGCCTGTACGCTGCAACCGCATCGCTCCAGCACTCTCGGCTTGCGCGTGCGTAGCACCCACCGCTACGATGGTCGCCATGAACACTTCCCCTGCTTTCGAAATCATCGATATCGCGCTCTTCGAGCGGGACGTCCAGCTGCGGATGCCGTTTCGTTTCGGCATCGTCACGCTCACCGCTGCGCCCCAGGCATTCGCGCGCGTGAGGATCCGGCTTACGGATGGTCGCGAGTCGGACGGGGCATCGGCCGAGCTGCTCGCCCCGAAGTGGTTCGACAAGAATCCTG
>SXGQ01302570.1_pt1 | contig 11292 bp, 10 predicted proteins | sample 3178371 | NCBI WGS metagenome assembly SXGQ01 (sample SAMN11356859, study PRJNA531348) | freshwater metagenome | isolation source: freshwater sample F1-20 | place: China: Fuxian Lake, Yuxi | collected 2017-12-25 | reverse complement strand
GGTACCGGGTTGCCAGAGCGTCGCGTCGCCATGCATGCGGTGATATCGGGTCAACGCATCCATGATCGTGTCTTGAAACGCGTGGCCCATGTGCAGCGTTCCCGTCACGTTGGGTGGCGGAATGACAATGCAATACCCGGCGCCGGAGCCTTGTGGTGAGAAAAGCCCCGAGGCTTCCCAGCGGTCGTAAATCCGCTGTTCGATGTCTGCCGGCGTGTAAGCCTTATCCATGGCGATGTCGGTGAGCGAGTCGGGGAGGATCAGCGCGATGCACGACGGATCAGGAAGTCCGTCAGCAACGCGATGGGGCGACCCGTGCTGCCCTTGGCGGCACCGCCAACGTAAGCGGAGCCCGCGATGTCCATATGAGCCCAGCGCATGCCCTTGGTGAACTTCGCGAGGAACGCCGCCGCCGTGAGCGCGCCGCCGTCGCGTCCCGCCACGTTCGCGAGATCAGCGAAGTTGCTCTTGAGCTGTTCGGCGTACTCCTCGGTGCAAGGCAGGTGCCAGGCGCGGTCATCTGCGCGAATACCCGAGGCGACGAGTTCCTGAGCCAATTCATCATCGTTGGCCATCACGCCAGTGTGATGGTGACCGAGGGCGATGACACAGGCGCCGGTCAGGGTGGCGAGGTCGATCACCGCTTGTGGTTTGTAGCGACGCGCGTAGTGCAGGGCGTCCGACAGGATGAGTCGCCCTTCAGCATCGGTATTCAACACTTCGACGGTGAGACCCGCCGCGCTTGTGACGATGTCTCCCGGTTTCGTCGCGCGACCGCTAGGCATGTTCTCGCAGGTGGGCACGAGAGCGACCACATTGAGCGGCAGCTGCAACTCGGCTACCACCGACATGGCGCCGATCACAGCCGCAGCGCCCGACATATCGAATTTCATTTCGTCCATGCCTGGCGGATCTTTGAGCGAGATGCCTCCGGTATCGAAGGTGATGCCCTTGCCGACGAGAACGATCGGGGCTCGCGGTGCCCGCGGACCCTTGTATTCCATGATGATGAATCGCGGCGGCTGATCACTGCCCGCCGTCACCGACAGGAAGCATCCCATCTTCTCGGCGCGAATCTCCGACTCGTCGAGGATGCGAACTTTGATGTCCTTGTGACGTCCGCCGAGTTGGCGAGCCTGATCGGCGAGATAACTCGGGGTGCACACATTGCCCGGCAGGTTGGCGAGGTTGCGCATGAGGGCTGCGCCGTTGCCCGAGGCATCACCGTGCCGCAGGCCGCGACGTGCGGCCGCGGCGCTTGAAGCTCGAATCGGACCGAACTTGATCCGTGCCAGTTCGGGTGCGGGCGGGCGTTTGCCCGATTTCAAATCGTTGACGCGATAGAGCGTCGAATGGGTGATCTCCGCCGCCGAACGCGCGAAGAGATAATCGTCAAGTTCGCGATTGGCCGGACGTGTCAGGGCGATCGCGGCACTCTTGCAGCGCGTGCGTCCAAGGGCGCCGATGGCAGCCTGCAAGGCCTTCCGCCACGCTTTGCGGGTGACCTCAGTTTTTCCTTGGCCCACGAGCAGCACTCGGGTCGCCTTCATCTTCGGGAAGGCGGGCAACAAAAGCGTCTCACCGAGACGACCCGGGAAATCTCCTGACTTCAGGAATTTCGAGAGCTTGCCGCCGGACTGGCGATCGACCCCTGAACCGACCGAAGACAGGGTGCCGGACTCGTGCACTCCGATGACGAGACAATCGGCCTGAGTCTGGGCGGCGCTGCCCGTAAAAATCTCGAATTGCATGCTGACCTCCGAATGGGTGCGTGCCTGCACCACGAACCGCGTGAGTTACCGTAACATTCTATCGTTTTCCCAATCCCGGCGTTCCGGGGAAGCCAGGCCGTGCCGCACATCCTGTCCCGCTACATCCTCAGAGAAACCCTCGGCACCTGGCTCGGGGTCACCGGGGCGCTGCTCGTCATCCTGCTGACCAACCAGTTGGCCTCTGTGTTGGCACGGGCTGCCGAACAGGGGTTCCCTAGAGGGGTAGTGCTCGAGCTGGTCGGTTTCGGCACCTTATCGAACCTTGCCGTGCTTTTACCGATTGGTCTCTTGCTCGGCGTGGTGGTGGCGTTCGGGCGTCTTTATCACGATAGCGAAATGACTGCGGTGCTCGCATGTGGCGTCGACCGCTGGCGCATCCATGCGCCTGTCGTCCTGCTGGCTTTGGTTGTCGCGGTTCTCGTGGCCTGGCTGACACTCATCGGAGCGCCTGCGGCTGCGGCGCGCGTCGAAGCCCTGCGTGCGAGCGCTCTGCAGGCCGGCGAGTTTGCGCCAATCGCGCCAGGCCGATTTCGAAGCTTCGGGGGAGGCTCAGTTGTTTTTTACGCGAGTTCAGCGACGCCAGATGGCACCCTGGAAGGTGTCTTCGTGAAGCGCGTCCGCGATGATCGCTACGAAATCGCGGTGGCCGCCCGAGCGCGTCACGAAGTATCCGCCGAGGGCGACCTGCATCGACTGACCTTGTTCGAGGGAGAGCGCTACGAGGGCATACCTGGCTCACGCGAGTTTCGAATCGTGCGATTTGCGACGAACGTCATTCCTGTTCGTATTCCGCCGGTTGGAGCGCGAGCGGGTGAACTCGACGCAACGTCCACTGCCACCTTGCTCCGGTCCAACGATCCAGCGCTTCGTGCTGAGCTGCATTGGCGTATGGCCACGCCCTTGATGGTGTTCGTACTGGCCATGCTGGCGGTGCCGATTTCCAGGCTTCGACCGCGGCAGGGGCGGTATGTGCGCGTGTGGCTCGCAATCGTCGTGTACTTCGTCTACTTCAACCTCACCTCTGCAGCAAAGGTCTGGATGGCCAAAGGACTTCTTCCGTCTGCGCTCGGTCTGTGGTGGGTGCACGTGGGTGTCGTAGTGCTGACGCTTGGATTCATCGTTCTTCCCGATATTCGAGCGCGTTTAAGGCATCGGGATCGATCGTCGCTTGCAGGGGTGAGCTGAGCATGTTCGGTACGCTCGATCGCTACATCCTGCGCAGTGTCCTGTCGGGCGTGGGGATGGTCGTTCTCGTGCTGCTCTCGCTCGGGGGATTGTTTCTCCTGATTGGGCAGCAAGACGATATCGGCGTCGGTCGATACACGGCTGTTTCGGCCCTGCAATTCGTATTGCTTAATCTTCCTCAGCAGGCGTGGGAGCTCTTGCCTATCAGCGCCTTGATCGGTGCCCTCATCGGGCTCGGTAATTTGGCTCGTGGCAGTGAGCTGATCGTCATGCGCACGTCGGGCCTTTCGATTTGGCGAGTCGCGCGTCCTGTGGCAGCGGCCGGATTACTCCTAGCGCTGACCGGCGCGTTGATTGGAGAGGTCATCGGACCACCGCTCGAGCAGTACGCGCGTCAGCAAAAAGCCTTTGCGAAGTTTAACGATGTCAGTGTCGCCGGCTCGGGGGACGCTTGGGTCCGCGACGGAAATCTACTCGTCAACGTCGAGCGTCAGACCGGCGATGCTCAGTTCGGCGGCATGATGGTCTACGAGCTCGCGGCCGATGGACGGCTGCTTGCGATGGGGCGAGCAGTAAGCGCCCGAGCCGGTAAAGATGGCTCCTGGTCTCTCGAGCAATATGCTGAGACGCGCTTTGATTCCGAACGGATCACGAGCAGCCGGGCTCCGAGACGTGAGCTCGCATCCAACGTGACGGCGGAGTTCTTGGGTATCGCGGCGTCATCGCCTTCGCAACTACCGGCGAGGGCTTTATGGAGCATGGTCTCGCACCTTGAGGCGAACGGGCTCGATTCGCGTGAGCCGAGATTCGCGTTTTGGTCACGAATCTCCCGTACCTTGGCGCCGATCTTCGCGGCTCTGCTTGCGCTTCCTTTCGTATTCGGATCGTTGCGCGCAAGTGGGGCGGGAGCAAGGGTTGCGTTTGGCCTGATTCTCGGGATCGCGTTCTTTCTTTTGCAACGAATGCTCGAAAGCGGTGCCATGGTGTTCGAAGGAAATCCTGTCGTGTTTGCCTGGATTCCCACAGTCTTGATGGCTGCTGCAGCGCTCCTTCTCATCCGACGAACACGATGATTCCGCCGCTCGTCAAAAGAACAACGCTGATCGTTCGTGACGTGAATCGGTCCGTCGCGTTTTATCGAGATGTTCTCCGCTTATCGGTTTGGTACGACGATGAAATCGTGCTCTCCGGTACCGGTCTTGCCGCAGGAGGCAAAGGCGACCGTACGCGACTCGTTATTATGAAAGCAGACGATCCGGTGATCGGTATGATCGGCTTGCTCGAGTTCACAGAACCGCGCTTGCCTGAGCCTGCTCCCCGAACGAGACTCGGTATCGGCGATACGGTATTCGTCCTGCAGGGCAAGGATGTCGCCTCTGTCCATCAGCGTGCGATCGACTTCGGGGCTCGTATCCATGCGGCGCCGCACCGGTTCGAGGTGCGCGGCGCGGACGGTCGGATGATCAGTATGACGTCGCTCTCGCTGTGGGATCCGGACGACTTTTTCATCGAGTACAACGAGCGACACGAGTGAAGCAGGCGTGAGCGAGATGAATACGACATCGGAGAAGGCGAGTACCGCCCTGGTTTGGGATCTTCCCGTCCGAATCATTCATTGGTCGTTGCTCGTTGCGGTCCTCGGAGCATGGCTCACGCGCGAGCTTGAGGGTGATTGGTTTGCATGGCACACCCGGTTTGGTTACGCCGTGTTGGTGCTTGTCCTCACGCGGGTGCTCTGGGGCTTTTTGGGTACGCGACATGCGCGCTTCGCGCAATTCGTAAAAGGGCCAAAGGCGATACTCGACTACCTTCGAGGCGCGTCTTCCAATCCGGCGGGGCATAACCCACTCGGTGCTTTGATGATCCTCGCGATGCTGGGCATGCTGCTCTTGCAGGCGGTGTCGGGGCTATTTGCCAACGATCAGGTGTTCGAAACGGGTCCTCTGTTCGGGTACGTCACCATCGAGACCAGCGACCGACTCACCTCGCTGCACAAGCAGTTGTTCGACTGGATTGCGGCGGCCATTGCCGTCCACGTCGCCGCGGCGTTCTTTTATCTTTGGATCCGAAGAGAGAATCTGATCCTGCCCATGATCACGGGCCGAAAATCCCTGGAGAGGATCCCAGAAGACGAGCGCATCTCGAGCTCGAAGCTTTGGCTCGCACTCGTCCTGGCGGCGATCGTAGGGGCGGTGCTGGCTTGGATCATTCGCTCCGCACCGGAGGCATCGCTCTACGTGTTTTAAGACGAGAGAGCGATGCCTCGGATCACGGTCTTATTTCTTTGTGCCGAGCTCGCGCAGCAGATCGTCTGCTCGATACACCTTGGAGAGTGCCTCTTTCATGATTGCTGGATGAACGGCGATGGAGCGGTTCTTCGCCGTGTCGAACCAGTAGGCACCTGAGATCGAGTGGATGTTGCCATCGAACATCAGACCGACGACTTCTCCCCGAGCATTGAGTAGGGCGCTACCAGAGTTGCCGCCCACAATGTCGTTGTTGGTCGACAGATTGACCGGTGTCGAAAGATCCAGCGATGCCTTCACTTGTTGCCAGCTGTCGGGAATGCGGAAGGGGGACTGACCCGTCGCGCGGTCGAATGCTGTCGACAGTCGCGTGAAGGGCTCGACGGGGCGGCCTTTTTCAACCCAGCCCTGCACCGTGCCGTAGTTGAGGCGGAGCGTGAAGGTCGCATCCGGGTAGACGTTCGTGCCATACAGTTTGAACCGGGCGCGCGCGATTTTTTCTTCGGCGACGCTGATCGGCGCTTCGATTTCATCCTCATATTGCTTGCGCAGCGCACGCGCTTGCGGATCGATGCTACGAGCGAGCTGGATGAAGGGGTCGTCCGAAGCTGCGATCGCCGCTGCGCCGCCGTTCCATAAAGCCAACCTCACCTCCGAGTCTCCGAGCTTCGTGCCGGCCACCAAAGATTGCGCCAAGGTGTCGGGAGAGTCTTTTGCGAGCAAGCTGCGTACGGCGGGGTGATCAGGGCCGAGCCACTCGCGCATGCGCTCGAGACCAAAAGACAGCGTCAATTTTTCGAGTTCCGGATAGATCGGTACGGGCGCCGCGAGCTGCTGACGGATTCGTGGTAGGGCGGCGTCGGTGAATTCACGTAAACGCTCGGTGTTGGGCTTCTCTCGCTCCGCAGCACTACGCACGAGCGTGCGAGCGAGCCGGAAATATCGACTATTGAACCCTGCAGCACCCTCGAGGTACGTCAGCTCCGTATCGAGATTTCGAGCCATCGCGTTGGCTCGCTCGATATCACCCCACGGATTGCCGATCGACGCGAGTTCTCGATCGGCGCTGACTTTCGCTCGCAGCTCGGCTTCTTCGCGACGCCTCTGCGCCATCATGTTTTCATCGAGGAGCGCATCAAGCTGCTTGCGACGGACTTTGATTCCGTTCTCGAGACCGGTGAGGGGGTCTTCGACGATGCGTCGAGCGTCGTCGCTTGTCTTCGAAAACTGGATGTAACGACCTCTCAGTTCGTTACTGCGCAAAAGAGAAGGCGGCAGGTCGACCTCTCGCAACTGCTGCAGCTGGGCAACGGTCAGTAAACGATCGGTGGAACCTGGGTGTCCGGACACGAGCACAAACTCGCCGGCCTTCGGCCCTTCGAAGTTCATCTTCAGGTGACGGATCGGCTTCACCGGCTTTCCGTTCTCGTACGCGCGCAGCAGCGCCATGTCGAGGCACCAACGCGGAAACTGAAAGTTATCCGGGTCTCCGCCAAACGCCGCAATACCGGCTTCGGGCGCGAAGACGAGGCGGATATCGGTGTAGCGCTTGTACTGGTAAATGAAATACTGGCCCCCGTTGTACAGCGTGACGCTTTGGCACTTGTTGCCAGTCGTTTTCTCGCAGGCTTGTTCGAGCTCCGTCAAAGTTTTCTTACGGGCGTCATTGGCGGCACGATCATCGAGACCTCGCGTGGCCGCGTCGATCCTGCTCGTGACGTTCTCCATGGCGACGAGCACATCGGCCAATTGCGTCGGGCACTTGATCTCGGTCGACTTGCTGCGCGCAACGAACCCTTCGTCGAGGAGGCTTCGGTCCTTCGATGAGTTCTCTGCAAGACAGGCTGCGATGCAGTGATGATTTGTGAGGATCAGTCCCTCATCAGAAACGAATGAGGCCGTGCACCCGGCAAGGCGAACGGTCGACTCGCGGACTCGATCAAGCCAAGGCCCGTCGATCCGTACACCGTAGGTTTTCTCCACGGCAGACGATGGGAAGTTATCGAAGGTCCACATCCCTTCATCGGCGACTGCAGCGCTGCAGGTGAGGACCATCGCAAAGAGTGAGGCGAGAACGCGTTTCATCGGTCACAACTCAGGAATCTTGATGAAGTCCGGGCATTAAATCACAGTTCGGTCATTTCTGGCGGACGTCCGGGTATACGCCGCGCAGTACGCATTTCTGCCGGGCTTTCGCGATTCGCAGGCAGACCTCGGCGAGTGGGCTGCGGTCGAATACGCGAGCCGACAGTCCGTCGGTGCCCCCGAGGGAGATTCCAAACATGCTCACCTATCACACGCGTCGGCGACGTATCGCCGGCCAGGGAATGACCGAATACATCATCGTCGTTGCGCTCATCGCGGTCGCCGCTATCGGTGTGTACTCGGCCTTCGGCGATGTCGTTCGTGGTCAAACGTCGGTCGCCGCCGTCGCGCTTTCCGGGAGAGACGCCTCCTCCGGCGAGTTATGTTTTGCCGCAACTCATGAAGCAGTGGGACCAAGATCCGTTTTCACGAAATTGTCACAACGGCGGTCGTATCCCGTTGGCAGCCAGCGCGCCCGTGAGCGTTTCGCGTTACCCTTGAGTCGAGTTACCTTTGAATTGACAGGCGTTCCAAGTCTTCGGGCGTGTCGATGTCATAAGCCGCGCTCGGCATCGGCACTCGCAAGACTTGTGAGGACGTTCTAAGCAGGGCGCTCGCGCCGCGATCACCGCTTAGGCGCTCCACTGCGGGAAACCATGCCCGAGGCAAAATGCACGGTGCGCCGATCAAAGGCGTTCCGGTGGCGTCGTCGAATTCAGCTGCGGCGGCGTTGGTCGGTTTGTCTTCCCAAGCTTTGATCAGACGACGCAAGTCTTCGGCGCTGATCAGCGGCTGATCGACTAGAGTAATGAGCGCGCCTTGAGCGGCCTCGGGTATTTGCTTGATGCCAAATCGAAGACTGGCGGCGTGACCAGATTGCCAATCATCGCAGCGGAAGATTTGGCTCGACGAGAGATCGATAGTGTGGAGCAGGGCGTCGGCGTCGGCCCCCATGACGACGGCGAATCGCTGGCCGGCAACAACTCGAGCACGATCGATCGCAAGCTCGAGGAGAGTCCGTCCCTTGAAGCGGGCGAGCGCTTTCGGCGAGCCGAAACGACGTGAACCGCCGGCGGCGAGCACCAAAGCGAAAGGCGCGGCCATTCCCGCGCCTCGATGGGCTTAGCCGCCTCCGGCAGCTTGTAGAGTCGCTTGAGAAGATCCCGATTTCGCCGGAAGACGCGGGGCTTCATCGAGCACCCAGGCGTTCGTCTCGCGACGGGCCGGGCATGGGATGGCGAAAGCAAAATCTGCTTTAGCTCGCGAGGTTTTGATCGACTCGATATCGAGCTTCCAGCCCCGCACCTCGAATTCGTCGAGCTTATCGCGATACTGAAGGATGACCTTGTCAGCCGGCATCATGAGCTCTTTGGCGCGCGAGGGCGGCGTGAGCGTAGGTTGAACCTCATTCATCACCTTGATGTCTTGAGAGGCGATGAACATGTTGCGCTCGTTGATTTTCTTGTCGAGCCACGCATTGATCTTCGGCTTGATGAACTTGCCGATGAAGCCCATCTTGCTGTTCTTGAAGAAGCCGATGTTTCTTTGATTGAGCAAGAAGACGCGGGTTCGATGCTGATCGATGGGGGCCTCGAACATGTATTGGTGCATCGCGGTCTTCGGTGTGAAGTTGATGTACGTCCACATGTGATTCGGGCCGTAGGTGCCCGAGCCCGCTTCCATCTTGCCGCCTTCCTTGCGGAAGTGACGCATGATGGGGTTTTTCAGCGGCGGAGCATCGAAAGTCGAGAGGAAGCCATAGCCCCACGGGTTGTTCTGATGAGGGCGTAGCTCGGTCATCAGATATGTATCTTCGCGCTCTCCCTGATAACCGTGGGTGGGGTGAACGTATTCGTTGTGCGCGGGGTCGAGACCGTTCTCGATCGAGCGCTCATAGTAATAGTTCACATCAAAAGTGATGAGCGTCGAGCGCCACTCGTCCGTGCCGTGTTCGTCGACAGGCATGATTGGAGGGCGCTGATCTTCCGGGATATCGCCGAGGAAGGCGAAAACGATGCCGTACTTCTCTTGAACCGGATACGCGTCCACACGAGCGCGCGGAGGCGGCTTCGTGGCCTTGCCGATGGACGGGATGCGTGTGCACACGCCCTCACGGTTGAAACGCCAGCCGTGATACGGACACTGCACCGTGCCGTCTTCTTTGCACTTGCCACCGGAGAGCGAGGCGCCGCGGTGGATGCAGGTGTCGGCGAGCACGGCAGGTTTACCGGCTTCGTCGCGGAATACGACGAAGTCGTGGGAAAGAATGCGAACCTTTTGCGGCGTGGTGCCGAGGTCCTCGGCGCGAACGACCGGGTACCAAAAATTGATATACATCTGAAGTGACCTCCCTGCCAGACCAAGGAACGCTGGAATTCGCGCCCTTGTACGATAGACCTAGGTCTGAGCGTAGTACGGGAACACCGAAGCGTCCACTGGTTGGATGGGTACCGGCGGGCGACGCTGGAGTGTATGGTTTCGGGTATCTGGAGTTCGATGGAAGGGGGAGAGTGTCATGACAGGAACTGCTTCAGTGGGTACCGCGAGCCTCGGTGCGCGCCGACCCTTCGAGGGGCGAGAAGAGGAACTCGGTAAAGCCATCGGTCTCGCCATCCGCACACTCAAAGATGCGATGCCGTACCAACACGAGATGAACGATGCGCTGGTCAAGATGCATCTGAACTCGGTGCAGTTCGCCAAGAACGCCGGTTTGAGTCAGCAATACGTCGAGCACGATGTACGGTGTATGGGGCCTGCGCTGCAGCGGATTCGTGCGGCAATACAGGCGGGCGGCGATGAGGAGCTTGCGTTATCCAGAGTTTTCGACGGTAGCAGCGCGTTCTATCAGCTCTGCCTAGATCTCGAAGAATCTCCAGGCATGCGGCGGTTTACGTTTCCGTTCTCGACGGTGCTCGCGATCTCGCGAAAGATTGGTCAGTTCGATATGACGGACGCAGAGGTACATGACATTTGGTTACGGCCGCGGCTTTTGGGTTATGCCCGAGAGTTAGGTGTCCGATTCGAGGTGTCGGATATCGATGCTTCCAATAAGGTCACCGTACGATTAGTTAAATGACCGTAATTTTGTCCGCTAGGTGGAGCGAGTAATGGAGGAGCGGTCCAAAAAAATTCCGCGTAGGATACTGATCCTTAGCGGTGGAAACACACCGCAGGGTCCGGAAGTTGGTTGTGGCTCAAGCGCAACGAGCGATCCGGCTAAGAAGTCGTCCTTGGGGGTCGAAATGAAACATCTGAAGAAGGTTCTTCACAGCCTTTGGGCTATTCCGTTGTCGATGGGAGTGGGTGCTGCCGCGCAGGCTCAGGCGCCTGCACCGGATGAGGCGGTCGCGCTCGAAGAAATCGTGGTGACGGCGCGTAAGCGCGAGGAAAATCTCCTCGTCGTGCCGCTGGCAATTACCGCGGTGACTGCCGCTCAGCTCGAGCGTCAGGGCGTGAAGGACGTCACCGGTCTCATCGATCGAGACCCGAGTTTGAGCTTTGACACGGGTCTCGTGCCGTACGACACCCGAATCGTGATCCGTGGTCTGTCGCCGACGCGTGGTCGTCCGAACGTCGCAACCCTCGTCGACGGCGTCGATGTATCGAGCGAATCAATTGGAGTTGCCGGCGGTTCGCTCCTCATCAGCCCTCGCTTGCTGGATATCGCGCAGGTCGAAATCGTCAAGGGTCCGCAGAGCGCGCTCTTTGGGCGTAGTGCGTTCGCCGGCGCGATTTCCTACACCACGCAAGATCCTTCCAGCGAGCCGACGCGTAGCGTCTCGATCGACCTCAGCAGTGAAGGGCAATACGAAGCCAAGGGCGGAATGTCCGGTCCGTTGTCCGACACGCTCGGTTATCGACTGGGCGTTTATGCCTTCACGGATGACGGTTACTACTTCAACAAAGTGACGCAACAGTCGACCGGTGGTGGCGAAGGGCGCGGCGTGGCGCTCTCGCTCAAATGGGAACCGAGCGACAACTACAGCGCGAAGTTCCGTTCCGAG
>SXGQ01701991.1_pt1 | contig 11293 bp, 13 predicted proteins | sample 3178371 | NCBI WGS metagenome assembly SXGQ01 (sample SAMN11356859, study PRJNA531348) | freshwater metagenome | isolation source: freshwater sample F1-20 | place: China: Fuxian Lake, Yuxi | collected 2017-12-25 | reverse complement strand
GGCCGACGACGGCGTGCATGATCCCCCAGATGGTGCCGACCAGGCCCACGTACGGCGACACGGAGCCCACCGAGGCGAGGAAGGAAAGGTTGCTCTCCATCGCGTCCAGCTCGCGCTGGAAGCTGGCGCGCATCGCGCGGCGGGCGGCGTCCAGCAGCGCGCCGGAGTCGGTCACGCGCTTCTCGCGCAGCTTCATGAACTCACGCATGCCGGAGGCGAAGATGCGCTCCAGCGGCGCGCCGTCGGTGCGGTTGCCCACGGCCTGGTAGAGGTCGTTCAGGTTCTTGCCGCTCCAGAACTCGGCCTCGAAGGCGTCGTTGCGGCGCTTGATCTGGCCCAGGCCGATGAGCTTGCCGAAGATGACGCTCCAGCTCGCGAGCGACACGAGCAGCAGGCCTGCGATGACGAGCTGCACCGCGAGGCTGGCGTGCAGGATCAGGGAGACGATGGAGAGGTCTTGGTTCATGCGGTGATCGCTGCGACGACAGCGTCGGGCAGGCGTTGGGGTTTCAGGTTGTCGGCGCGCACGCAGCCGATGCGGATTTCGCCCTCGGCCAACAACGTGTCACCCCGCCGTGCGCGTTGACGCACGACGAGGCTGGCGCGGCCGGCGGGCTCGGGTTCGACGGTGACGGTGAGCAGGTCGTCCAGCTTGGCCGGCGCCAGATAGCGCAGGCTGGTGGCGGCGACGACGAACATGACGCCGGTGGTTTCGCGCAACTGATGTTGCTCGACGCCGGCCGCGCGCAGCCACTCGGTGCGGGCGCGCTCGAAGAACTTCAGGTAGTTGGCATAGAAGACGATGCCGCCGGCATCGGTGTCTTCCCAGTACACACGGATGGGGAACTCGAATGCGCTCACCGCAGCACCTCGCGCAGGCGGGCAATGGCGTCTTGGAGGTCGTCCATCGACGAGGCGAACGACAGACGCATCCAGCGCTGAGGGTCGGCGAGGCCGAAGTCGAGGCCGGGCGTCAGCGCGACTTGCGCGCTTTCCAGCAGCTCGTGCGCGAACGTCCAGCTGTCGGCGTGGAAGCGCGAAATGTCCATCCACGCGTAGAACGCGCCGTCCGGGGCCACGGGCACGGTCAGACCGAGGTCGTTGAGTGCCGGCACGATGTAGTCGCGGCGCTGTTTCAACACGGCGCGGCGACGTTCGAACTCAGCGATGGACGCCGGCTCGAAGCAGGCGAGGGCGGCCAGTTGCGACAGCGTGGAAGGGCAGATGTAGAGGTTTTGCGCCAGGCGCTCGATAGCGGGCACCAGCGCGGGCGGCAGCACCAGCCAGCCCAGCCGCCAGCCGGTCATGCCGAAGTACTTGGAGAAGCTGTTCACCGAGACGATGTCGTCGCCCAGCGCGAGTGCGCTGTGGCCGAAGCGCTCGTCGTAGCTCAGCGGCAGGTAGATCTCGTCCACCACCGTCACGCCGCCACGCTCGCGCACGAAGCCGGCGATGTCGGCCAGCACCTCGGGCGCAATGGACGTGCCGGTGGGGTTGCTGGGCGACGCCAGCAGCACGCCGCGGGTGGACGGCGTCCAGGCGTCGCGCACCTGCGCGGCGTCGAGCTGGAAGCGCTCGGCCGGGCCCGTGGGCAGCAGGCGCGGGGTCGCATCGGCCGCCGTGACGAAATGGCGGTTGCAGGGATAGCACGGGTCGGGCATCAGCACCTCGTCACCGCGCTCGAAGAGGGCGAGGCAGGCGAGCTGCAGGCCGGCCGAGGCCCCGGCGGTGATGGCGATGCGGTCGGGCGGGATGGCCAAGCCGAAGCGCTCGGCGTACCAGCGCGAGATGGCCTCGCGCAGCGCAGGCAGGCCCAGCGCGTCGGTGTAGGGCGTGGGCCCCTGGGCGACGCGGGCCACGGCCTCGCGCACGGCGGGCGCGGCCCCGAAGTCCGGCTCGCCGATGTTGAGGCGAATCATGCGACGGCCGCCCTGGGCGGGGTCGCACAGCGGACCGACCGCGACACGCGCCGCGGCCTTGGCCAGCTCCATCACGTAGAAAGGCTCGATGTGGTCGAGCCGACCCGCGAGCTTCATCAGCGCTTGGCCGCGACCTCGAGCGGACGCAGGTCGATGGCCGCGCGGTCCAGCACGCCGTTGACGTACTTGTGGCCGTCGGTGCCGCCGAAGGACTTGGCCAGCTCCACCGCTTCGTTGATGGCGACCTTGTACGGGATGTCGAGGCAGTGCTTCAGCTCGTACGCGCCGATCATCAGGATGGCGTGCTCGATGGGCGACAGCTCGGTGGTTTTCCGGTCCACGTGGCGGGCGAGGATGATGTCGAGGTCCGACGCCTCGTGCACGCAGCCGGTGAGCAGGGCGTCGTAGTGCTTCACGTCGAGCTTGGCGTAGCCGTCCTGCTCGCGGCCCAGCGCGACGATGGCGCCGATGTCCTCGCCGGTCAGCAGCCACTGGTAGAGGCCTTGCAGCGCCGCCTCGCGCGAGCGGCGGCGGGCGGACTTGACGGGCGCCGTCTTGGCCCCGGGTTTGGCGGCCGTCTTGGGGGCGGTCTTTTGCGGTGCGTTCACTCGATCTCTTTCAGCAGGTTGGCCATCTCGACCGCCACGCGCGCGGCGTCGCGGCCCTTGGGCTCGGCCCGGGCCCAGGCCTGGGTTTCGTTTTCGACCGTGAGGACGGCATTGGCAATCGGGATGCCATGGTCCAGCCCCACGCGGGTCACGGCCGAACCGCTTTCGTTGGCGACCAGCTCGAAGTGGTAGGTCTCGCCGCGGATGATGCAGCCCAGCGCGATCAGCGCGTCGAAATCATTGCTCTCGGCCAGGGCCTGCAGCGCCAGCGGCACTTCCAGCGCGCCCGGCACGGTGATGTGGCGGATGGCCTCGGTGGGCACGCCCAGCACCGACAGCTCGGCCAGGCAGGCGCTGGCGAGGGCCGAGGTGATGGCATCGTTGAAACGCGCCTGGACGATGGCGATGGTCAGCTCGCTGCCGTCGAGGGCGCCTTCGAAACTGGCCTGGCCTTGTTCGGAATCTTGCATCGAGGACCTTTCAGCGGGTAGGGGGCGCGACGAAGCCTGTCACTTCCAGACCATAGCCGGTCATGCTGGGCATGCGGCGCGGGCTGCCGAGCAGCTTCATGCGATGCACACCCAGCGCCTTCAGGATCTGCGCGCCGACGCCGTAGGTGCGCAGATCCATGGCGCCCTTGGAGGCCGGTGCCGGTTCGCAGGACTGCACGCGGGCCAGCACGCCGGCCGCGTCTTCGCCGCAGTTCATCAGGATGGCGACGCCGCCCGAGCTGGCCTTCAAGGCCGCCAGCGCGGCGGGCAGGCCCCAGGAGTGGCCGCAGGAGCCGGCTTCCAGCAGGTCCATGACCGACAGCGGCTCGTGCACACGCACCAGCACTTCATCCTCGGTCGTCCACTGGCCGTGGCTCAGCGCCAGGTGGGTGCCGCCGGTGCGGTCGGTGAAGACCTGGCAGTCGAACTCGCCCTGGGCGGTGTTCAGCTTGCGCTCGGCCACACGCTGGATCAGGCTTTCGTTGCGGCTGCGGTATTCGATGAGGTCGGCAATGGTGCCGATCTTCAGGCCGTGTTCTGCAGCAAAGATCTCCAGGTCCGGCAGGCGCGCCATCTCGCCGTCGTCCTTCATGATTTCGCAGATCACGGAGGTGGCCGAGAGGCCCGCCATGCGGGCCAGGTCGCAGCCGGCTTCGGTCTGGCCGGCGCGCCTCAGCACGCCGCCGTCCTGCGCCTGCAATGGGAAGATGTGGCCGGGTTGCACGAGGTCGGTGGCCTGGGCATCGGCGGCCACGGCGGCCTGCACGGTGCGGGCGCGGTCGGCGGCGGAGATGCCGGTGGTGACACCGGTGGCGGCCTCGATGGACACGGTGAATGCCGTGCCATGCTGCGTGCCGTTGCGGCGCGTCATCGGCGGCAGTTGCAGGCGCTCGCAGTGCTCGCGCGGCAGCGTGAGGCAGATCAGGCCGCGGCCGAACTTGGCCATGAAGTTGATGGCCTCGGGCGTGACGAGGTCGGCGGCCAGGACGAGATCGCCCTCGTTTTCGCGGTCTTCCTCGTCGACGAGGATCACCATGCGGCCGGCCGCCAGCTCGGCCACCAGCTCAGGACTGGGAGAGATGGGCATAGCCGGCGATTGTAGGTGGCGACCCTAGGTTGGGCGCAGGCGAAGGCGCAGATCCGCGCCGACGGGTGTGGCTTCGACCAACCGCCAGCGTTGCGCATCGTCCAGGCCGGCCAGCGGCGCGAGCGCCGCAAGCGGGCGGCCTTCGCCGATCAGCAGGGGTGCCTGGTAGATCAGCAGTTCGTCCACCAGGCCGGCATCCAGGAAGGCGCCCGACAACGTGGGGCCGGCCTCCACGTGCAGTTCGTTGATGCCCTGCGCGCCCAGCTCGGCCAGCAGCGCGGGCAGGTCGGCCCGGCCCGGGCCGATGACCCGGGTGCTGCCGGGCGGCTGGAGGATGCGGGCGCCGGGCGGCATGCGGCCTTGCGGATCGAGCACGAGGCGCAGGGGCTGCTTCGCGGTGGGCACCAGACGCACGTCCATCCGCGGGTCGTCCGCCAGCACCGTACCGATGCCGGTTAGCACCGCGCCCGCGCGGCGACGCCAGGCGTGGCCATCGGCCCGCGCGGCCTCGCCGGTGATCCATTGGCTGCGCCCGTCGGGCAGGGCGGTGCGGCCATCCAGGGAGATGGCCGATTTCAGCCGCACGAATGGGCGGGCCCGCTGCATGCGGGAAAAGAAGCCGATGTTCAGTTCGCGCGCTGCGTCGGCCACGGCCGCATCGGCCAAATCAACGCGGACGCCGGCCGCCTTGAGGCGCTGCAGGCCCTGCCCGGCGACCTGCGGGTTGGGGTCCTCAACCGCAACGACGACGCGGCCGATGCCGGCGGCCACCAGCGTGTCGCAGCACGGGGGCGTGCGGCCATGGTGCGAGCAGGGTTCGAGGGTGACCACCGCGGTCGCGCCCCGCACGTCGTGGCCACGAGCGGCGGCATCGCGCAGCGCCATGACCTCCGCATGGGCCTGACCGGCCGCTTGGGTGTGGCCGCTGCCCAGCACGCCCCCGTCGGGGGAGAGCAGGACGCAGCCGACGCGCGGGTTGGGGTCGGTCAGCCCGATGGCTTGTGCTGCGAGAGAGAGCGCTTGCTGCAGCGCCTGGGCGATGTCGAGCGTGTCGAGAGCGGGCATCCGCTCAGTCTAGCCAGCGCTTCAGGACGGCTGGATCTGTGCGGTGGAGTAGTTGACGAAAACACCGTTCGCAGGGTCGGTCGCAGGTGCAGTCGGGCAATTCACATCGCCCCGCACGACCAGGAAATTCTGCCGCGCCAGTGAATAACTGACTCCGCGGTAGATATCCGGGTGCTCTTCGTTGTCAATCTTGAATTTTCCTTCAGTCGCGTTGACAACGGCATAGGTGTAGCCATTGCCGTTGTAGTCCGCGCTGTAGCGGCATGCCCTGAACTGCGAGGGCTTCGTACCCCATTCCAACCCACCCAACAACACCTGCCCCCACCAGTTGCGAGGACTCTGGCCATTGGGGAAGACGATGCAGTTGTAGTTGATGAAGCTCTGGTCCGAATCGATGCGGGAAGGGGCGTCGCTGAAACAGACGGGCGGCATCGTTTTGTCGTAGTCCCCGTTGGCGACAAGCACCCATTTGCTGCCCTTCTTCTCCAGAAACTGGCTGGGCATCAGGGAAACATTCACAGATAGAGGGCGCGCCACTGCTTCCGGTGCGGCGGGATCTGGCCGGTCGATGGCGGAGAAGCGGATCGCGCCACTCACCAGATAGCCGATGGTGTCGTTCTTGCAGTTCTCGACATCGCTGGCCGTCAGCTGGGTGAGTTCGATGGGCTTGTCGCATGTGCCGGTGATGGCGGCCGTGGCGTTGTTGAACACCCAGATCGCGTTTCCCGCGCCTGCGGGCCGGAACGCGCTCGAGCCGTTGCCCAGATCTTTGGCCCCTGCGGGGATGACGGGGCTGCGGCCCGACGTCGTTCGAACCCCGTTGACCGGCGGCGCAATACTCAGCGTGCCCGCGAAAGCGGGGGGAGTCCGGGAGATGACGGTGTCCAGCCGCAAGCTTTCCGTGGCGTCTGATCGGTCCTTCCAGCTGACGGTGACTGCCACAGTTTTTGCCAGTACGTCGGTCGCCATATCGGGCGAGGGCGTCACGTTGCGAACGATCGAGAACGACGTGTTGGAGTTGTTGGCCTGATCGCTGAAGGGGCCCTTGGACACCACGTCTGTGTCGTAGTCGATCGTGCCCGCCGGGGCGCTGGCAGGTTTCTGCAGGTAGGAAAACGCGCGCAGCGAAGCCAGCTCCTGCTGAGCGATCCGCATCGCCTCGCTGCGTTGCTTGGCGATGTCCCCACCACGACGCAGATTGCCCATGAGGCTGACGAGCGCCACCATGCCAAAGGACATCACCATCAAGGCCACCAGTGCCTCGATCAGCGTCACGCCCCGAGCCGCTTTGCGCCGGCGAACAGTGAGGTACTTGAACTTGAGCATCATGCGTCAGTCCCCATCTCGCCAACTGCCTGGCACGCGCACGAAGCTGCCGATGCGGTTGCGCAACTGGTCGGCAACGGCTTGTTGATAGGCGATATCCATGGTGCCGGCCGTGGTCATGTTGCCGGTCACCAGCACCATGCCGGCCACTTGGGAGGCGGCACTGCCTGTGTTGGTCCAATCCAGATCACCTTGCGCCACGACCATGCCGTTGATCTGGAAAGGGCCGTTCAGTACCACGCGGTTCGCGATGATGAGCACGGGGTCGTTCAGTGTCCCGATGACCTGATTGGTCAGCAACTGCATCGGGCCGTCGACCCAGAGGATGCGCTTGCCAGCGGCGTAGGCTTCCGCAAGCGCGGCCCCGCAGTCGCCGCTACAAACCACCTCGCGCAGCGCGGGATGTTGCCGGTATTGCGCGCCGCGCATGCCCATGAACATCTTGAACACGTCGTCTGCTGAAGGCGCATCCTTCAGCGACGTGTCATTCTGGAAGCGCACCTGATCAAGCGCCGATCCGGGCACCGTTTGCATGCGGGCATCGTTCATGCCCGACCAGGTACCGCCAATGGCGAGCAAGGCTCCGGCGGACCGAGGGTCCGTGTTGTGCAACCCCAGGCCCGTGCCCGTCATCGTCAGGTCGCCTTTGACGATCAGCGGCGCGGCAGGGGGTGTGCGAACAGCGCTGACCAGTGCGAATGTGGCCCACTGGGTGCTCAGCGCGACTTGCGTCCGGCTGCGCTCGTCGCTGTACAGACCCGCGCAATTGGTCACAACGCTGTCTGTGCAGCCCACAACCGCGACGTTGATCGTGCCACTTCGACTGCTGGCCGAGGGAAATTTGACCCCGAAGCTGGGGGTTATGTCGGGGCCCGTTGCCGCCGCTGGCGCGGTCCACGCCTTGTTGTCCGGACACTGGCAAACCCATCCGCTACCGCTGGCATCACGTCTGCAATCCGCAGCAATGCCGGTGCTGTTGCTGGGAAGGTTCAGGATGCTTCGATCCGCGGCATCGATCGGCAGGTACTTGTCCACGAAACGATGACCACCAGCGTTGGGCTGACAAGCGCCGTCGATGGCCGGCGCATTGAGCTGGGCCAACGTCCATTCGATGCCGCCTTCCGCCACCTCTTGCGCCAGGCTGGCGCGGGCGTAGCTGGCAGAGATGCGCTGCTCGAACAACAGACTGCGACTGGCATAGGCAGCCAGCAGCGCCATCACCAGGAACAACACCATCACAATGACGAGCGTTGCAGCTCCACGCTGGTGGACTTGCAGGACAAACGGGCGGCGCATCATGACGGGCAAGTCCCAACGATTTCGTCGGCTCGGATTCGCTCCACGCCATTCACCGTCCGCACGACGTTGCGATCGTGCTTCGCGACACCCACGATCGTGAAGTTGACCTTCCGGACGTTTTGGACGGGACAGACGGGCTGACCAGCGCCGCCACAAGCACGATCACAGAAATCACCCAGGCTGAGCGAGGTCGTCTGAATGTCCATCGCGAAGTTGTCGATCTGCAGCACCTCAGGATCCGTGATGGGTTGCCAATTCGGCGTCCCGTCATCCTTCACGCCCAATTGGATGTAGAGCGCCTTGCTGGGCCGATCCCAACGCAACCCGAACTGCTCGTTGCTGGAGGGCGTACTCGTGGTGTTGTAGGCGCTGTCCTGGTCAGCGTTCTGACGGGCGTACATGTAGCTGACCACCTGGCCGCGCTCCACGGCGCTTGCTGCGAACGGTGCATACAGGTTGGGCGTGGCTGGCTTCGCAGCTCCCGTCTGGCCGGCGGCTGTACTCGGGGGGGCCCAGACACCCGTGTAGGCGTTGCCTCGAAAACCGGCTCGACGAAGCTCTTGCTGAATCAGGTCCGCCGCGGAGCGCAGATCCTGCTGGATCTGCGTTTCGAGCATCAGCCGCCGGTGCTCGTTGATCTGATTCACGGCCAACACCGATGCTGCTGCAGCCACGATCAAGCCCACGGTGATTCCCACCATGAGTTCGACTAGGCCCAGGCCTGTCTGGCGGGAGCGCAGTGGCGTCAACCGCATGTCGGGTACCCGCTGAATCCATCCACGGCGCAGATGCGCACACGCCCTGCGGTGTTGTACTCGACTCTCAACTTGCCTCCGGTACGCGCGCCGGTTACCGTCACCGCGACATCTTTGACATCGGCGATTCGGGCATTGCGTTGGAACAGAACCACTTTTCCCATCAGCCCCCACTCTCTAGCGTCGGCAGTGAAACTCACACCGGAACTGTTGGGCGAGATGAACTCGCGGACGAGGCGACTGCTGCCGCTGTCGCACACCTGGGCGGTGGGTCTGCTGCACGAGCACTTGTCCAATTGGCTGCTGTTCACCAGCCGCGCACAACTGGTGCCGTCGCTGGTGTCCTCTAGGTGCAACGACATGCCCTGGCCGTCCGTAGCGTTCGTCTCTGCCTTGGCGTACTGAAACATGCCCACGAGCTCTTCCGCGACGGCCACGATTCGCCGCCGTTCCATGAAGCTGGCCATGGAAGGCACCGCGACGGCAATCAAGACGCCCAGAACGACCAAGGCCACCATGATCTCTACCAGGGTCAAGCCGCCATGCGGGTATTGCCTCTGTCGTGTGGTGGAACGTGCCTGCATGGTCAGCGCGTCCAGCAGGTGGTGTTGTTCTCAGCGCCCGAGCTCTTGTACGCGAGATACTTCACCGTGCCGCCTTCGAGCTGTAGGGCCAACTTCGCGCAGTCGGTATCCGTGCCCTGAGCGCTGGTCTCAATCACAGACGCCGTAGCCAGATAGCCGCCGACCAGGCTGGTCGAGGCGCCGACACCGACGATGTTGACGGTGTAGTACTTGGTGATTGCACTCGGGTCGATTTGCAGTGCCGCCAGGTCGTCTGTGTAGGCGTTGCGATTGCTGCGATAGCGTTCTTGCGCCTGCATGACCGACGTCAGCAGAGCTGCTGCATCGGCGCGACGGCTTCGCTTCACCGCTGCCGAATAGCTGGGATAGGCGATGGCGGCCAGGATGCCCACGATGACCACCACGACCATCAACTCGATCAGGGTGAAGCCTCGGGACTGACGATAGACATCGCGCATGTATGCAATTTTTCCTTGCGCCGCGCTTGCTATTTGTTACTGATATGCCGCTCGTCCGAGTTTGTTGACCGCTGGTCGGCACCTCCACGAATGAGGGTCACGCGCACTTGGCCAAGCGACCAAACTTTTCGTGGGTGGCGCACGTGCGCACGCGACCGGTGATGGCAATCACCTGACGGATGCCAGGACCATTCTCCAGGGCCACTTCAATGCTCCCGGTCTGCGTCACCAGCCCTTGCCGGTGCTGGAATTGCAGCGTTTCGGCGTTGCTGCGCAGCGTCAGCGGCTGGTTGGCGGGCAGCCATTGCGCCTTAAGCACGGCACTGGTGGCGGTTTTACAGACGGCCTGGCCGCCGGCGCAATCGCAGTCTTTGGCGGCACCGGTGTGCAACACATAGCAAGCCTGCGCGCCCTTGGCGCTGACGCGGAAGTGCACCGAGTCGCTGAGGCGAGAAGCTTCGCTGCGGGCAAAGCGCAGGTCATTGGCGAGGGATTCGGCCGTCACGCGGAGCAATTGCTCCTGGCGCAGCTTGGTCATCGCAGGCACGGCGTGACCCAGCAGGGTGACGCAGATGCCCATGCTCACGCAGAGCTCCACGAGTGTGAAACCACGGCTGCTACGGTGGGTGCGGGCGGTGCGGTTCATGGTGCGTCCCTCGGTGCGTTGTTGATGAACGAACTCTAGGAAGCGGGCACGGCCGCGTCTTTCCCTCCAAAGGCGGAGCGATGGGGGCGCGATGGGGGATGCATCCCCCCGCACTCCCCCTGAAGGGGGATAGGGTTAGCCCGGCGTCAGATCTCGCGGATCAATTGCCGGAACTCGTCGACGTCTTCGAAGCTGCGGTAGACGGACGCAAAACGTACGTAAGCCACCTTGTCGATGCGCTTGAGTTCGCGCATCACCAGTTCACCCAGCCGCGTGGACGCGATCTCGCGCGCGCCGCTGGCGAGCAGCTTTTCCTCGATGCGGGTGAGGGCCGCGTCGATCTGCTCGACGCTGACCGGCCGCTTACGCAAGGCCAACTGCATGGACGAGCGCAGCTTGGCGAGGTCGAAGTCGGCGCGCCGCCCATCCTTCTTGACGACCGAGGGCAGGGCGATGTCGGCCCGCTCGTAGGTCGTGAAGCGCTTGTCGCAGGACAGGCAGCGGCGCCGGCGCCGGATGACGTCGCCCTCATCCGACTCCCGGGTCTCGGAGACCTGGGTTTCGGTGTGAGAGCAGAACGGGCAGCGCATGCCGGATCAGCCGCCGCTCAACCGCGGTACACCGGGAAGGCGGCCGTCAGCGCGGCGACCTTCTCGCGCACGGCGGCCAGGTTGGCCTCGTCATGCGGCTTGTCGAGCACGTCGGCGATCAGGTGGGCCGTGGCGCGGACCTGTTCTTCCTTGAAACCGCGCGTCGTCATGGCCGGCGTGCCCAGGCGGATGCCGCTGGTGACCATCGGCTTTTGCGGATCGTTGGGGATGCCGTTCTTGTTGCAGGTCATGTGAGCGGCGCCCAGGATGGCCTCGGCTTCCTTGCCGGTCAGGTTCTTGGGGCGCAGGTCCACCAGCATGACGTGGCTCTCGGTGCCGCCGGAGACGATGCGCAGGCCGCGCTCGATCAGCGTGTCGGCCAGCACCTTGGCGTTCTTGACGACCTGTTCCTGGTAGGCCTTGAACTCGGGCGTCAGCGCTTCCTTGAAGGCCACGGCCTTGCCG
>SXGQ01409541.1_pt1 | contig 11294 bp, 15 predicted proteins | sample 3178371 | NCBI WGS metagenome assembly SXGQ01 (sample SAMN11356859, study PRJNA531348) | freshwater metagenome | isolation source: freshwater sample F1-20 | place: China: Fuxian Lake, Yuxi | collected 2017-12-25 | reverse complement strand
TTTCTTGTAAATAACAGGAGAGGAGCCGTGGACAACCGATCTAAACTTGACATTGAAGCCATCCGCAAGAGGCAGCTCCCTGATGGTCGGGTCCCATACCGCAGGGAGAGTCCTCCGACGCTTGAGGCTGACCTGAAGGCTCTCATCGAGGAGATCGAGATGCTTCGAGACAAGACCGAGCAGTTCGAGGATGACTTCAGGAAGGTTATGTCAGAGAGATGCGCTCCAGACGAGCGTCACTGTTCGTGCGTTCCACATCTTCGAAAGGCTCTAAATGAAGCAACCTGTGCCTCAGGTAAAAATTAGCTATCATCTTGGCTGAGTGTTTGATATTTAAAACACGCAACGTGTTGGAAACTCGTCAAGATACAAAGGAATTCTTTATGTCAATTATCACTGAGTCACAAGTCAGAAGCAGCTACAAACTGCTTGAAAGTTCGAGGCAGATTAGCTACGATAGTGCCAGAGATAGAAAGTTCTGGGAGAGCGTTGCTAGAGAAATTATCAGAGATCACATCACTGGCAAGAAGAAGACTTCAATAGCAGAGGCTGGTATACTCTATGCTGCTAAGTCCAGATCAAAGCTGCTTAAAGAGTCTCCTTATCTCATCAATGAAGAGGGTTGGCTGAAGAGTGCCATCAGCGCAGTGGGTAGAGCCGCAAAATCAGCAATGATGGGCTTGGGAAAAGGTGTTGCAAAAGCTGCAAAGGTCGGTGGAAACGTTACCGGTTTAAGCTTTGTAAGATCTAAGAACTGGTGGCTGTTCGGCGGCGGCGGAGAAGAGAAAGACCAGCAGTATCGCGATGCCTATCTCGATGCTCTTAACAAGAGGAACGAGATCGTCGACAAAGTGTTGGAAAAAAGTGTTGGAGAAATAGAAGAAGAGCTTACAAAAAAATTTGGAAATGCTTCTGCAGGTGAGAGCGCCAAGAGTGGTAAAGCCGGTCCTCAAAACGTTCCAGATCCAGAAACTTTCAAGAAGATTATTTCAGACTGGTGTGGAGCTTATGCTCTAATATGCGCAGCTGCTGGCGTCGAGGTAGAGGGATTTGAGGTCCTTGACGTTAAGGAAGGTGCGGAAAGGATCTCTGTTGAAGCTGCTAACGATTCAATTTCCAGCATCAGAAAGATCTTTGAAACTTATGACAGATTCCTTTTTGATGGTTATGCCTACTCAATGGACCTCAGAGGCTCCAGCGATATCTGGGGGAATACAAGTGCAGGAGGATTCAAAGAGGGCAGGCGTCGGAATTTAAGCCTGGTCGAGGCTTTGGGTTTAAATGAAGAAACAGGAGAATCTCAAGACTCAAAGATTGGAAAGCAGGGAAGGCAGACATCCACTATGGATATGTTGAAGAGCAATATTGCTCCTGCTGTAATTGGCGCTCTCGGTGCTGCAACTGCAGCAGCTGGAATTCTTATTCAAACCTCATGGTTCCTCAAACTCATTACGATAATTGAAGAAGTGGATGAGTGGCATAAAATAAGAGAAGTAGTCCCAGAGTATGTTGATCAGACAATTGGACAAGTTACAAAAGCAAATGGTTGGGAAGGCCTTAATATCTACATGCAAAATGTGTGGGATGCCAATCTCGATTCTGGGTCTACTCTAGCGGAGGCGAGAGCTGCATTCGCAAAAGTCGGCGGAGGAGATTGGAAAGCGGGCGTCAAGGCAATGACTGATAACGGAAATGGAGTTCTTGGTAGAGGATATCCTGAAGCTGATGACAGGATAATTGAATTTCTTAGTGGAAATACTGGCGCCACAAAGTGGGCCGACGCTTATTCTCAATTAGGAACAGGAACCCATAAATTACCCAATGATATGCTTCAGCTTGATGTTGGCACCATCAAGAAAAAAATGGTAAACTACATTATCAAGACCTCATGGACGAAGAGTAAAAAACTTGTTACCAAAACGATAATATCTGGCGGCACTATTTCTGTCGCGGGTCCTATTTTGACGGTTCTCGGTGTGTCAGCAATTGCTGCTGCTATTTCATTGAAAGCTCTTCGCATGTGGGGCGCAGAGAACAGCCGTGCTTCATACATCAACGCAATGCTGCAAAAATTGAAAGACATTCCACCTCGCAAGGAAGAAGAAAAACAGAACGAGCTTCCTTCAAAAACCGCTTTGCCGGCGCCACGTCCCACAGGTTCAAGGACAATTACCGTCAAGCTTGACAATAAAGGAACATACTTCGTCTACCCAGTAGATAACGTGGCAAAGGGCGAAAACCCCGAAGATTGGAAGATTGATGATGACGTCTTCACAATGCCTGGATATGAAAGGACAGGAAAAGTTCCTACCACTGTAAAGAATGACAAGGGTGAGGAGGAAGAGATCAGAGGAGATGAAAATCTCAAAAAGTTCTGCATAGCACTCCTCCTGGAAGACAAGAAATCAGGTGCAGAATTAGGCATCAAAGATATGTCCGCGATCAATGAATTTAAGTGGATTTTCGTCGACAACAGGTCAGGCAGTGAAGCATCAGAAGTAAGTCCAGGGACCAGTGAAAAAGAGCCCGTTAAACCAGGAGGCAAGAGTCGCAAGACCTCCCCAGGTCAAGGGAGTCTCGTGAGAGTTGATTTGACAACAAACGAGCCAGGCGGCGGATCAGGTCCTGGAGTTGAACAAGAGTCTGTATCAAGAAAAACTTTTTCAGATTTGAAGAGCCTCAGTCTCAAAGACCTCCTGTTTGAGGCTGGAGAAGCAAGCAGAGTTGGATATAAAACCAGTAACAAAACAAGGAAATCGTGGAAATCTTTAAGCGCCGATGCGAGAAATTCAACCACCGGAGTTCCTGAAGACAAAACAAAATTCCCTATCCGGGGTGATAAGTTTTTTTCCACTCATGGAATAGATAAGAATTCTGAACTAAACCAAAAAACTTACAGTGACAGTGTCATTAGGAGAGGACTTGACGGAATCAGAAGATTTGCAAGAAGCGGCAATATTGCTCTCGGGTTCGACGATCAAGCAATGAAAGATCTGAGTAAAGCTGGTATCACTAGGCCTATGCTTAGAGTTCTCCTCAAGACCTATACTGCGAATCCAAGCAAAGCGCCTGAAAGTGTTACGACTTATATTGATGCCCTTGAAAAGGCTGGCGTTAAACAAGAAGATCTCAAAAAGATTAGTCAGCTCCGCCTTGAGAAGATTTTGATTGATATTGGTATGCTGAACGACATACCACGTCGCAAGAAAAAGACTGCTGAGTCCCATGAGCTGAAGAAGATCGGAATTCTCCTCAAAGAAATTGCTTCAGATAATATAGCTGAAGTGAACAATTTGAAAGAAGATGAAATTATTCTAGAGCGTTGGCAAACTCTAGCCGGCCTGGTCGATTAATTTCTGGCCGCCCGACGCGGCCAGAATTATTTACGTAGATTCACACTTGCAAAGATCTGCAAAAGGGGATAGCTGTGTCTAATGCGAGCAAGAATTTAGAAATGAAAACAAATCGTAGAGTTATAGAATTTCCAAGAAGCAAAAGTGCCGACAAAATTTTTTCTGAGTCTGAAGAGAGCAAGAAGAGGACCGTTGAGCTCTATGAGTCTCTTGAGAGGGTCTGGTGCTCTCTTCGGCCTGCCCACGAGACTCGGGGCAGCTGGATCCAAAAGAACGAAACACTCGTGAGGATGCGCTCAGCCTATGAACTCTGCAAGAACGGAGGATAACATCTCAATCTACCCAGGCAAGCTTCGGAGGTGGATTGAGCACGACAGCGTCTTCACTGTCCTGGAAGTTTATGACAGCGGAAAAATCGAGTCCAAGTCGGGGCAGGTCTTCTCCTCACGGAAGCTGGTCGTAATCCTCTCAGAGAGGCAGACGATGTCCTGGACCTTCGACGATATCCTGAAGCTCAGCGTAGAGGTCTGATCTCCAATGCAGGGAAGATACAAGAGGGTTCCGATAGTCCCAGGCAGCCTCTGGAGGGTCACGACATCTGAGGGAATCACCTCCGTGATGATGGTGGTCTCAAAGGCTGAAGGTCCGTTTCCAGGGCACTGGGACGTCCTCTTCAAGGGGGAGGTTGTCAAGAACTTCTGGGAAGAGAATATCTACGGTCTTTTTGATCCAATCTTAGATACAAAACAAAATATTGGCTAAAATTTGATAAGGAGGGAACTTTGAATAACAATGTCTGTCAAATCTGCGGCGGAGTAGATACCTGCGGGACGGGCTGCAGCACTCAAAGATATAACCAGCCTATTCATCAACCGGCCAGTATCCTTGATCCAGTTGAGGACCTCAAGCATCAGGTTGCCCTCCTCCAGCAGCGAGTTGCATACCTCGAGCAGCGTATTGCCCACCTCACTGTGAAGCCAACTGCTTGGTCCAGGAGCCTGTCGTGAGCGACTTTGCAGAGGTTTCAATTTCCTTCAGCCTCGCTGTATCAGTCTTGTCTCTCCTGTTCCTGTTGGGCTCAGCCTTGAGCAGCTCCCAGAGGCAGCAGAATTCTATTATCCTCTATGAGGAGTGTGAGATTGCCTGCTCGCCTCTTCAGCCTGCACTCGTGCAAGTCAATTCATTCTCTACTGATGAGGAGACCTGCTTCTGTTTAGGAAAGAGGGGAAATCTTAAAAAGACGAGCAGCCTCGAATATTTAGAATAGTGGGGGAAACATATGAACAAACTATTTCTAACTGCGCTTCCTGTGATTGTTGGCTGCAGCGACTATGACCTGAGCGGAGATGAGCTTCCTGATATCGTCTTCAAGCCCTCGGATCCTCCAGCAGTAGAGACTGTCGACTCATACACTCAGGTCCAGAAGCCAGAGGTAGACGTCCTCTGGATTGTCGATAATTCCTGTTCGATGGGAGATGAGCAGCAGACCGTGGCTGAAAACTTCCCACTCTTTATGGACTTCTTCCTCGGCTCGAACCTCGACTACCACATCGGCGTCGTGTCGACAGATATGGATAATCCAGATGAGTCGGGAAAGCTCATTGCAGGCCCAGGTAATATCCTGTGGATCGATCCAACCACCGTGGACCCAGTGAGCGCCTTCGCAGGAATGTCGCAGCTCGGAACCAACGGCTCAGGAAATGAGCAGGGAATCCTCTCTGGTTACGCTGCCTTCGAGCTCCAGACAAACCGGAACGCAGGCTTCCTCCGCGAGGACTCAGCAGTTCACATCATCGTCCTCTCTGACGAGTCCGACTATTCCCCTAACAATCCAGTCTCTCTCAACGAGTATATCGACTACCTCAACAACCTTCGTTACGATCCTGAGATGATCCAGTATCACTCGATCGTTGCTCCCTCCTCATTGGCAGCCTTCGACTGCCCTGGAGTTTCGACGCCTGGGACGCGGTATATGGATGTCACTGCTGGCGTGGGCGGGATCTTCTGGTCTCTCTGTGACCTCCCCTGGACCGGTGCTCTTGAGGCGATTGGACTCGACGCTGCAGGCCTGAAGAGAGAGTATTTCCTCTCTCAGATCCCTGTTCCAGGGACGATCAAGGTCTCCATCGACGAGGGCGGAAACACCCTTGCCTTCGAGGAGTTCGATCAAGCTGCTGGCACCGGCGACTGGGTCTACACCACGACCCGAAACTCTGTGACTTTCCTCACCTACGTCCCCAATCCAGCAGCGAAAGTGAATATCGAGTATGATGTCCTGTCCTCTTCTGAAAGGGAGTAGTGTTGTCAAACGAGAAGTTCTTCGAGAACATTGAGACTGTAGAAAATCCAGATGGAACAATGTCTCTGGTGTTCGATATGCCAGACGAGACTATGCATCTGCTCCTGAAGGAGTGGGGGCTTGAAGAGTGGGACGAGGTCGTGTGCAGCCAAAAGATTACTCAGCTGCTTTTTGAATACCTGAAGATGAAGAAGGGAGAGAACAATGGGGAACTTTCGTAGGGGAGCGACTGCCATCCAGGTCGCTCTAAGTCTTATGGTAACTGGCGGCTTCTGTGCGATGGCAATGGAGCTCGCCTACCTTCAAGTTGTATCGACTCAGCTCCAGACTATCGCAGACAGCGCCTCACACGCTGCACTTCTGAAGCTCGATGGAACCGCGGCGGGAGTGACTGCTGCAAGAAACGATGCAAAGGCGATCGCCCTCACAATGAAGGTGAACAACAAGTCTTTTGTCCTTCCTGATTCCCAGATCACCTTCGGAGACTGGGACCCTGCCACGAAGACCTGGACTCCTACGGCGGGCGCTGCTAACATCGACTCAGTCTCTGTTCGACCCATCGAGTTCAATGTCGGACTCGGTCTTGGTAAGGCTTTCCTGGGCCAGACATTCAACGCAACTGCCTGCGGCGCCGTCGGCAAGGGGCCCGGGAACGCCAACACCGGCGTCGTCGGTGGGCCGGGTGTGAGAAACGGACACTTCGACGTCGATACGGTGCAGGGTAAGTTTGACTGTCCAGGACCTGGAGCCTGCGGAAGCTATAGCTACTATATGCACTCTCACACCTACGATGATGCATACAACACGACATCTTTCAACTCTTTCACACCTTTTGCTGGTCACTTTCCCATCAACGGATGTGCCACAAGCTCTGGTTCCATAACGACCTGCAACGCGAGCCTCTCCAATCGGCTCATCCCCAAGAACTCGACCTTCAAGCTTCTCCTTATCAACACCCTGCTCTCGAAGGGCGGCAAGATGGTGATCAACGGCGTCACCTACAAGGCCATCGACTATGGTAATATTCCAGTCAATAACCTGACGAACTACTCCCTGGATGTTGTCGCAGGTTCCACACGTCTCAACTCCCTGGTGATGCAGTTCGACGTCGACTCGATCGCCAACTGTGAGCTCCACCCCACTCCACCAACTCCCACCTGGAACAACACCCCGGGCATCTACAACGAGTGGCGCAACGGCGCCCTCACCATTCAGGCCGTGAAGACATCTCCCGCTCCAACCTTCATCCAGAACATCTCCCCCACTCGGAAGAATGGGGGCCATGAGCCAGTTATCAAATTCCCCAACGGGCTTCTATGGGAGAACTACTTCTTCTGGCACTGGGAGGCGGGCATCCAATACACTGTCGCCTCCGCCTCTTCATGGCTCGCCAAACGCGAAGCCCTCGCCTGCTTCGAGCCTGAGTTCATCGACGACATCACGGCTCCTGGGAACGTGGCGTGCAACTGAGGCGAGGCAACAACGCGATAGAGTTCGCTCTCATCCTTCCCGTCCTCCTCACGCTCATCTTCGGAGCGATGGAGTACTCCTGGTATTTCGTCCAGTGGGAGGCCGTCATCAGAGCGACATCAGTCGGCGTCCGGGCAGGATCTCAGCTGAAGAGGACAGGGACTCCCTCGCCTACCTCCACTGCAGTGACTGTCGCAAAGAGCACGCTCACCACCTCTTTCCCCACGATTGGGAATGCATCGACTGTCACCTGCACGACCCCGGGAAACAACACCGTCCAGTGCACTCTCACCTCACCATACGCACCGCTCATCAGGTATCTCCCCACGCCGACAAGCCTCACCTACACCGCCTCGATGCGCCTTGAGGACCCGACATAGCTATGGCTGCAGGCTTCCGGAAGGGAGACATTGTGAGGATCTCGAGGTCTCTCCTCGGCTGGCACGGCCTGAAGCCCGGTCGAAAGCACGCAGGCTTCTATGCACTGAGGCCGATGACCGAGGAGGAGATAGACGAATTCTACCTGACAACAGAGCCCTATGCCTGCTTCACCCCGCCGCCGATAAATGCTGTGGAATACCTGAACACTGATGACCATTACATCGTGATGAGGGCAAGGGTCAAGAGGCAGGAGAGGGGATATACCGATAGGTGGTGCGAGGTCATAAACCTACGCGACGGGAAGCTCCTGTTCATAAAGAACAAGACCCTCGAAAAAGTCTAATATTTAAACTTCTTTTTGCATCCAGATGACATACTTAAATCATTCGGAGGATTTTGTATGGCTCTTGGAACTTCTGGTTTTTCTAATATTGATGGTGGCGGCGGTGGATTTGGAAGCCGTGTCCACCTTGTTGTGGAAGGTGGTTCATACGCAACCCTACAGGCGGCTGTAGATGCTGCCGCAACAAACGATGTTATTCTCGTTGGACCAAAGGGCTCCGTATCGACCATCTCTTCCTGGGGCGATGTTACATTCCCCGCTGGTAAGAGGCTGTCAGTTGTTGGCTTAATGAGCGTTCGTGGGCAGCAGGCAAACATTGGCAAAGTAACTTTCTCACCTGTAACTGGGGCAAACATCCTTGAGAACTCCGTATTCTTGGAGAACTTGTTTATTTACGATTACTTCGCAGGATCTCAGGGCGTCAACTTCGCTGGGACGGCGCCCGCAAGGTTGAGAATCATCAACTGCACAATCTACAATCTTTCCGCAGTTTCTGGCGATGGAATCGTCGTAAATAACTCTGATGCTAGCTCATCTTGCTATATTGACGGAACCGTAATTCAGGGCGCTGGAACAGCTGGTGTTGCAATCAATCATATTCAGGGATATACAATCATAATGAACAGTGCTGAGGTCAACGACTACCAATACCAGCTCCAGGTCGCGGCCGGCACAGTTGAAATACTGGAGTCCAAATTCGAAGGAACGCTTGCAAACGAGGTAATAAGAGTCACCGGTGGTCTCGTAACGATGGGATACAGCACCATTAAAAATCTGACCACAAACTCTTCTGGCGTGAATATGACTACCGCAGGTGCGGCTTTCCTGATGGGATTCTCGACATTTCTAATCGCCACCGGAACAGGATATTGCGTCAATGGCGTTGCTGGAACAGTCTTCCTCAACACCACAAACTCCTATTCAAACTCAGTGCTCGCCGCATACAATGTAAAGGTAAAGAATACAATAACATCACAGTCTGTGACCACAACATTCACATCATCTGCCTGATAGAAGGCTCAACCCATGAACAGCAACCACCCTCTCAGGGCCCTCATACGCTCCATCATCACTGAGGCTCCGCTGGACGACTACTACTCAGTAGCCCCGCCCACCGGACCCAGGACACAGGGACACGTCCCACCCGAGCAGATCCCAGCCCTCCGGAAGCTCTTCGACAGGATGGGCCACACCTACTCGATACAGATCGCCACCAACCCCCTCCGCTCCTGGAAATCACTCGAGCCCCTCACCGTCGACGGAACCCTCAAGAAGCTCAACAGGAAGAAGTCGGGCGTCTGGATCATAGACTCCTCCCTCCTCTCCAACCCAGCCGTGCGCAGACACCTCTCAGAAGAATATCCCACACTCGGCAATCTCCTCAAGAGCTACAAGCCCGATAACATACACATACTCTCTCATCGTCCCTCTCAAGCATCAGACCTCTACGGTCCACGCTGGCTCCTCCACGACCTCATAGGGCATCCGCTCGAAGAGACCCTCGCATCATCGAAGCGCGCACTCGAGAGGGAAGGATCTCCACTCAACACATTCGTGACGAGCTGGATCTCCAGGAACTCACCTCCCGGTCTCATGGTCTACACTGACCTCCTGCCCCAGCTCGTCTCCCTCCTCCTCACCCTCCCCATTCCTCCCACAGCACCGCCCCCTGTCCTCGCGACCCTCGAGGGCCTCAAGGACTCGCTGGCAGGCGTCCTCGACTCCTGGAAGGGATCAATCGTCGTCGTAGGGCCCATCTGAGGGCACGCGGGGCCCCCTCCTGGTCTCTTCTGCACGCATCCACATATAACCACAACCGCTCCGACCGCATCCCCCGCGTGCCCTCCAGAGCCCCACCCCCTTCAACCCGCCGCAGATCCCCCCTCCAAATATTCTCTCTCCGCCCCCCGCCCCCCGTCGGCAAGGAGGGCGTCATCTCTCTATAGGGGCTCCCACACATCCAAATATACATTCCCCCGCGACTCGCTCGCGCGCGCACGGGATCAAGGGGGGAGACTTTGACCCCGTTGTCAAGGATGTGGGGGCCCGGGTGGCGAACTCAGATTTTTTTTGGGGGACGAGAGCTTAGCCTCTCCCCGTCCCCTCGCTCAATTGCGCTCAAAATGCAGCACTCGCAGATACACAATCCTCGCATTCCTGTTAGAATAGAGATCAACGGAGGTGCGCTTGAAGGAGATCTATTTGGTCGCAGGGGAGCGAAACATGCTCACTGCGGGCGCCCAGGGTGGGCTGTGGGCGAACGTCGGAGAGACCCGGGTGGGGGTAGAGTCCCGGCTGCGGGGCGACGACTACAGGCGGAAGGCCGCGGGTGGCGCTTGGCGGATCATCTCGAGGTGGCGGGTGCCGGACGACTACTCGGACAGGGACGTCCACCGAGTCCTGAAGCGCCATCGGAGTGTGACATGGGTCCCGAGCTCGAACACGGAGGAGTTCTTCTTCGAGGGAGACCCGGGCGACGGGAGCGTCGCCGTTCGGCTCTTGGACGGGATCATTCCCTCACGAGAGTCACATATTGGGGAGGCTCCAGATCCCGAGGCTGCGGTCGCCCTCCTGAAGGTCTACTTCGGGTGCCTCGGATTCCTGGGATTCACCATAGTCGCGACTGCCCTCCTCACCCTTGCGGGAATAGGGGGACCCATCGTGTGGCTCATCATGCAGTTCTAGTCATCAGCCCCTACAGATGGGAGTCAATACTGGACTGTATGGCTTCTTCCATTCGGAGCACCCCGATCGGGATATATTGTCACTTCAGCCCCCTGTCAGATGAGTCAATATTGCGCTGAGAGTGGCCACCCCTAATCCTTTGGTTTAAACCCGTTCCTTTAGGGGTGTGAATATTTGAGATGTGATGCAGCGGCCGGCGACAGGCTCCCTCGTCGCGCGTTAACGTGCGTCGCGCGCGCGCTCTATACGCGCGAAGCGCTGCTCACTGTCGATCCGCGGGTGGCGGCGGGCTGATATTGATCAGATTGCAATCCTGCGTTTTACCATACTGTATGGCGGTTCAATTTGTCGTTATTGCGATAAAATGCCTCTGCCAGAGGTAAAATGCGCAATTAATTTGGGCACCAAAATGGGCGCAGCTGGGCACAAAATATTTCACCCCGCACCTTCCCTTCCCGACCCCACCGTATTACTATATCCCCCTGAGGAGGCCCCGGACTATGACAACGTTGTCAAGGAGCGTGGTGTGGCAGCGCATCGTCCCCGGCGGAGGGCAGCCCCAGCCCGGCGAGCTCGTGTGGTTCGCCTGGAATTCGGGTGCTCGCCGCACGAGTGACAAGGGCTGGACCCCGGCAGTCTGGCTCGGCCCCACCCACAACCCGTGGCTCGCGAGCGTCCATATGGAGGGAAGGGTCCTCGACCGCTGCCACGTCTCTCGATTCCACTGGGGAGACGAGCCCCCGACCCGGAGCCGTCCATGAAG
>SXGQ01642050.1_pt1 | contig 11295 bp, 8 predicted proteins | sample 3178371 | NCBI WGS metagenome assembly SXGQ01 (sample SAMN11356859, study PRJNA531348) | freshwater metagenome | isolation source: freshwater sample F1-20 | place: China: Fuxian Lake, Yuxi | collected 2017-12-25 | reverse complement strand
GAACAACTCGAACAACTCCTGGAACAACTCCGCGAACAACTCCCTGAATCAAGCGAACAACTCCCGGGGCAACCCGAACAACTGCCAGAACCTCCCGAACAACTCCAGGAGCACCCGAAGAACTCCCAGAACGACCTGAACAGCTCCCAGAACAACTCGAACAACTCGCGGAACAACGCGAATAACTCCCAGAACAACCCGAACAACTCCCAGAGACACTTGAACAACTCCCCGATCAACCCGAACAACTTCAGAACAATGCCCAGAACAACGCGAACAAAACCAGAACAACTCGAACAAAGCCCTGAACAACTCGAACAACCCCCAGAACCTTCACCTCAATTACCTACGTTGGGTTTGCCTTGGTAGGTGGGATCGGTCAACTTTTAGGACCTTTCTTTGGCGGCACTATGGCTGCAGCAGGATTAACCCAAGAGATTTTCGAATCTACATGGGATGGTGTAGGTCGTTGGATTCAACTGATTAGTGGAATTGCAACGATGCTCACCGTTTTGTATTACCAAGATGGTTTGGCAGCGGAGTGGGTAAAGATTTTTCGGCAAATGAAACGAACAAAAAAGTGGGGTCGTTCGTACCACATTGAGCTAGCAGATGTTTCAGTACCCAATAACCAGGGAGCTAACGAGTTCAGAGTGAACCCCCAAACATTGCATGTGGATGCCTTGAGAGTGCAATATGGAGCCGTAGTGGCTGTAGACGACGTCAGTTTCAAGCTTGAGCCTGGAACGATAACCGGGCTCATAGGACCCAATGGTGCCGGAAAAACTTCGCTCATTGATGCCGTTTCCGGTTTTACCTCGTCAAGTGGTTTAGTCACTCTGACTAATAGGGAAATTTCAGGGTTTAATGCGTCCGGTCGTGCACGTGCTGGACTTTCTCGTTCATTCCAAGGTCTTGAGCTCTTCAACGATGCCACTGTGTATGAAAACCTCAGCGTTGCGGCCGACCCACAAGATCGCTGGTCGTACATTCGGGACCTGGTCCGACCGAAAAATCCATTGTTTTCAGCGCCAGTAGTGAGGGCAATTACACAGTTTGATCTTGAGCACGATTTGCATCGGGATGTGAAGGACCTTTCCTATGGCAAGCGCCGGCTGCTAGCTATTGCGCGAGCGGTGGCAATGGTCCCAAGTGTGCTTCTCCTTGACGAGCCAGCGGCAGGCCTTAGTGAAGCCGAAAGCCAAAACTTGGCACGATTAGTTCGAGGCCTCGCAGTTGAATGGGGTATGGCGATTCTTGTTGTCGAACACGACCTGAATTTTGTCATGGGCGTGTGTGATCAAGTGCTTGTGCTTGATTTCGGAAAGTTGATTGCGGCTGGAAGCCCGAATGAGGTGCAATCAAATCCAGAAGTCATCAGGGCATATCTCGGTACGGAAGCCGATCGAACTCGGGTAACAAAGAAAGAACAGAGAGTGGCACTCCAAACCAGAGTTACCTCATGAGAACGTTGCTTGAAACACGCAGTTTGAAGGCTGGGTACTATGGCCGAGCAGTCGTTAATCGCATAAATATTCAAGTGAACGAGGGGGAAGTTGTTTGCTTGCTGGGGCCTAATGGCGCCGGAAAGACTACAACCCTGTTGACAATTGCGGGTGAGCTAGACGCAGTTGATGGCTTGGTGATGCTGAACAATGTACCCACTTGGGAACCTGCCTACTTGCGCGTCCAGCGGCGTGGACTCGGAATCGTCACCGAGCGGCGCCTGATCTTCACAAAAATGACGACTCGAGATAATTTGCGACTTGGTGGTGCGTCGTTAGATCTTGCTCTTGAGCTGTTCCCTGAACTCATTCCTCTACTTGATTTAAAATGTGGTTTACTTTCGGGTGGCGAACAACAAATGGTTGCTTTGGCTCGGGCATTAAGCCGCCGACCAGCGCTGCTACTTGCTGATGAACTCTCCCTTGGTTTAGCCCCGAAGATCGTGGATCGATTATTGGGAGCAGTGCGAGATGCCGTTGACCAAACGGGCTCAGGTGCGCTCATTGTCGAGCAGCACGCTTCAAAGGCACTGCAATATGCAGATCGGGTGTATTTACTAGCGCGAGGGCAAATAGCACTTCATCTCACAGCCGGTGAGGCGATGGACAGACTTGGCGAGATTGAGCAGATGTATCTGCAGGGAACATCAGAAACCGAAGAAGACCATATTGAACGTAAGAGAAGAAAAGATAAGCGGAAGCAATGGAGACGGCTGAGGGTTAGAGAACGATCAATGACCCGCTTGACCGGAACGGTAACATCTACCCGAAAGGCTGAAGAAGATGATTATTATTTTGAAAAAGAACGAGTTCGTCGCGATCGCGCTCAACGCGCAAGGAAGTAACTGAACATGGGCTACAGAAACGCAGAGCTTCCCGATGTGAAACTTGACGAGTTTGAAGAAATACCATTCTTTGAACGGATGAAAATTTTGATGCACCACTGGGTGGATCATGGGTTTGGGACTCCAAAACAATCAGTGACGTTCTATGTTTGGAAGATTTTTTTCTTCGGGCTCTTTGGCCTGATCTTTTCGGGTACTTTCACCGCGGGTCTGGAGTTCAACGACATAGGCAGTTGGTGGAATGAACCGATTCTTTATCAGAAGTTGATGGTTTGGACTGTTTTAGTAGAGATACTTGGGCTCGCGGCAGGATCTGGCCCGATGAATTTCCGTTTTGATCCACCAATCGGAAACGTTCTCTATTGGTGGCAGAACGATACGTTTCGGATACCTCCTTATCCGAATCATGTGCCGCTTACAAAAGGGACTCGGCGCACTCCATGGGACACCGGGCTTTACAAACTCATTGTTTTTTGGCTTGTGATGATGATGTTTCTCTCGGGAGAGTCAGTTGCTGGCATGCCCGAAGACTCGGCCGGAGTCATGCCGCAGTGGGCTCTGGTGGTTTATTGCGCGCTTATCCTCACCATGGGTCTTCGTGATAAGTGTGTGTTTCTTGCATCCCGAGCGGAACAGTACGTTCCAACAATGTTGTGTTTCGGTTTGATGAGCAATTTCACGGACATGCTTGTTGCCGCCAAAATCTTCATTGTTATTGTCTGGATGGGCGCTGGATTTTCCAAATTTAACCATGGATTTTCGAGCACAGTATCAATCATGGTGCAAAATACCCCTTGGATGGTCTTCAAAAACTTGCGCAGGAGAACGATCAAAGATTTTCCAAATGATTTGCGACCCTCGAGGTCCACCCACTTACTCGCTCATATCGGTGGTACGACCTGTGAGTTAGTAATGCCCTTAGTGCTTCTGTTCTCCCCATGGGGTTGGGCAACGTGGATTGCAATTCTTTCAATCTGGGCGCTGCACACGTTTATAATTTCGACAATTCCTCTTGCAGTACCCCTTGAATGGAATGTTTACTTCATGTTCTGTGTGGCTTTCCTGTTTGCCGGCTTTCACGCAAGCAATGGTTATTCGGTTACCGATATGGATCCCACACTCCTTGCGATAGTTGTTTTTGCTGGGCTTGCGCCGATCGTTCTCGGTGCGTTTAAGCCGCAATATGTCTCATTCTTGGTGGGGATGAAACAGTATGCGGGCAACTGGGCAGCGACTACGTGGTCGTTTCGAGATAAAAGTATGGAAGATCGAATCAATGAGCGTGTCGTTAAATATGCAGATAATCAAATTGACCAGATTGAACCGTTATTTGGCCGAGAGATCTCCGAAGTGTTCATGCAGAAAGCTTGTGCCTTCCGAATGATGCACCCGATGGGTCGAATGCATTATTCAGCCCTCATGCGTCACACGGATGGTCTCGATCATCGGCTCCAACGTGAGGGAGAATTTCTTTCGAACGTCATTACCGGATGGAACTTTGGTGATGGTCATTGTTGTGATGAGCGTCTGATCGCGGGATTGCAAGAGCAGTGTCAGTACGAACCAGGTGATGTTGTCGTTGCATTCACGGAATCACAGCCAGCTTTCAGCAAGAAAGTTCAATATCGAGTTATTGATGCCGCTCTCGGCACTGTCGAGAAGGGTTGGTACCACAATGACGACGCGTACAACACGCAGCCATGGCTCCCCGACGGTCCAATACCTCACACAGTCACGTGGGTGAGGCCAGGCTATGTGGCGCCTGGCGTCGCACACCCAGGTACCGGCGGACGGGTATAAGTAGCGCATTCAGTGCCAACAGCCATTGTTGTGGGAAGTGGTCCTAATGGGCTTGCGGCTGCAGCTCGACTTGCGCGAGCTGGATTGGATGTAACTGTATTAGAGGCTGCTGAAACCGTTGGTGGCGGAACGCGAAGTTCGGTAAAGATTCAGCCCGATCTGATTCACGATGAGTGCGCAGCCTTCCATCCACTTGCCGTAGCGTCTCCAATTTATAAAGAGCTTGAACTACATCGTTATGGTCTGGAGTGGTGTTTGCCACCCATTCAGTGTGCTCACCCGTTTGATGATGGATCTGTAGCCGAGCTGCATCAAAGTGTGCGAGAGACCGCAAAACGTTTGGGTAAATCAGGAGCGAGATGGAGTAAAATATTTTCGGCAAGCGCAAAAAACTTCGATGATTTGCTCTCAGATATCAGTAAACCAATTTTAAGAGTCCCGACGCACCCATTCTTGTTGGCACAATTTGGAACGCGCGCACTGTTACCCGCGTCTGTTCTTGCAACACTTCTTAAATCCGAATCGGCTAGGGCTTTGTGGATGGGTGTGGCAGCCCATGCGCTGTATCCATTAACCACCCCGTTTTCAAGTTCGGTGGGCCTTTCGCTTGTTGTTGCCGCACATGCTGAAGGTTGGCCAGTAGCGAAAGGTGGGTCGCAGGCGATTGCTAACGCGCTGGTTTCAGTCATTAAGGCTCACGGTGGCGCAATCGAGACTGGCCATGTTGTCAGATCAGTTGTTGACCTTCCGCGTGTTGACGTCTTGATGCTGGATGTCTCGCCAAGCGTTGCCGCGGGTATTTTGGGTGACCGGCTACCAACACGTGTTGCAAATGCGTACCAGCATTACAAACACGGAGCAGGTGCGTTCAAAGTTGATTTTGCGGTCGAAGGTGGAATTCCTTGGCTGGCTGAATCCGCGTGTAGCGCGGGGACCGTTCATCTCGGTGGCACAGCTGATGAGATAATCCAAACAGAGTCGGAAATTCATCGAGGGCTCATGCCTGAACGCCCTTTTGTACTAGTTGGCCAGCAGTATGTGGCAGACCCGAGCCGATCCAATGGCGATATCAAACCGGTGTGGTCGTACGCTCACGTGCCACACGGATATGGAGGTGACGCCACGGAGGCAATTATCAAACAAATAGAACGATTCGCACCACGATTTCGCGAACGAATCGTCGGCACTGCCACCCGAACAACAACAGAAATGTCAGTTCATAATGCAAATTATGTTGGCGGTGACATTATTGGTGGTCAAAGTTCGCCCAAACAGCTGATCTTTAGACCGAGATTCACGCTCTCTCCCTACTCAACTGGGATTCCAGGTACGTATTTGTGCTCGGCTTCAACGCCGCCAGGTGCTGGTGCGCACGGTCTTTGTGGTGCCAACGCGGCGGAACAAGCACTTTCTGACCTTCGGCTCTGAAAACCACCAGCTACCGAGATTGCCACAAAATAGTCGGATTTGGACGTTTAAGTCGCCAATGAATATGATAGGTCTTAAACCAGTTACAAAAATTTCCAAAAACAAACGGGGGGAATCAATGAAACGCACATCAGGCAAGCTCCTAGCCGCACTAGCAGTCTTTGGATTGTTGGCGGCAGGCTGTGGAGGCGACGACTCGAGTTCCGAGTCAACGACCGAAGATACTGCAGCTGAGGAAACAGCAGTGGCAGCTCCAACGGGAGAGCCGATCAAGGTCATGACCGTCACAACGTTGAATGCAGCGGGTCCTACCTATCAAAACATTGCCAATACGGCTGAAGCATACGAAGCGTATGTCAATGCACGTGGTGGAATCGGCGGTCGTCCACTTGAGGTAATTGTTTGTGACGAACAATTTGACCCGGCAGTAGCTGCAACTTGTGCAAGACAAGCAGTAGAGGAAAATGTCGTTGCGGTCGTTGGATCGTTCACGTTCTTTGCGGAAAGCATTGTGCCAGTAATCGAAAAATCGAGTATTTCTTGGTTTGGCCCATGTTGCCCAATTACGCCGTCCGAGTTGACAAGCAAGTACTCGTTCCCGATTGGCAACCAACCGATGTATGCGGTGGGTGCGATTCAGCATGCCATAGAAGTTGACAAGTGCGAGAAGCTCAATGCCGTCATCATTGATGGTGGACAAGTATTCATTCCGCCAATGGAAAATGCGATGAAGGCCTACGGTAAGGAGTTTGGCGAAATCGTAATTATCAGCGGTTTGGCGCAGGACTATTCGGCAGAAGTTGCTAAGGCAACAGCTGGCGTAGATTGCGTGGCCACTGTAATTTCGGAAACCCCTTACATCACTTGGAACACCGCTTGGACCCAGTCGGGAACGACTGCACGCCAGTACGGCCCACAGGGGAACTTGAACGAAGTTTCGGCTAAGGGGAACGAAGAGTCAACTGATGGTGACGTCATTGCCGGTATGTACCCAGATATCTCAACGGATGCTTGGTCGGAATTCCGTCTTGCGCTTGAAGAAGCAGGTCTGGACACCACCGAAGTGGACTACAACTCACTTGGTGGCATGGGCACTTGGGCGGCATATGTTGGGTTCAAGATGATTGCTGAAACAATCAGTGGTGAGATCACAGCGACTTCATTCTTTGAAGCTGCGTCAAACACTTCCTCATTGGATTTGGGCGGTATGGTTCCGGTCTTGGACTTCACCAAAGAATGGACTGATGGTCTCGCGGGTTACAACCGACTGTTTAACCGCAGCGTGATCTTCAGCGTTTTGGAAAAGGGTAAGGTCAAGCCGTTGACGACTGAGTTCGTCGACGTCAGTAATCTTGCAATGGGTAAGAAAGGCTGATTTTTTCCTTCGGCTTGCTCCTTCTCCACGTTGAGCAGGGAGCAAGCCGAGGGCTTAGCCCTAGGAAACAGCTCTGTCAGAATTGATCCAAAACCGAGCTTTTGCGGTCTTTTTGTCGGGTTTCCCCAGTGCAGTCAGTGGTAACGAATCTACGTAGTCGATTGTCTTTGGTGCCTGCTGGGAGCCCTTTGCTTCTTTCACCAACTGCTTGAGTTCGGCCGTCAACTCGTCTGACGAAGTGTGACCAGCCCGGAGCACAATCAGTGCTTTTACGGCCTCACCCCATTTTTCGTCTGGAACGCCAAAGACCATGACCATGCTCACGGCATGATGGGCACTCAACACATCCTCCACCTCGCGCGGGTAGACGTTAAACCCTCCGGTGATCACCATGTCCTTTGTTCTGTCGACGATGTAAAGGAATCCGTCATCATCAAATCGGCCTACGTCGCTGGTATGGAGCCAGTCCCCCCGAAGACATTCGGCTGTCTCTTTTTCAAGACCCTTATATCCAATCATTGATAGCGGACCCCGTACGCAAATTTCGCCAGTCTCACCTGGAGCAACTGGTTGGTTGTTTTCGTCGAGTAATTCAACGTGCATCCACGGCACAGGTCTTCCGCATGAAGCGAGCCGCTCGGGATGCTTTAGATCGTGGTCCGCCTTCTTCAGATGTGCAAGCACCATCGGAGCTTCGGTTTGGCCGTAGAACTGAAAGAAAATAGAACCCCAATGGCGAATTGCGGCGGCCAATTTCGAAGGACTCATGGGCGATGCTCCATAAATCATGGTTTCCATTGAGGACATATCTGCAGTCTCGTAACGAGCGTGACTTTGCATCGCATACAACATCGACGGAACGATTAATGTGCAGGTGATCTTGTGTTCAAATACCAAGTCAAAGAACTCGTCTGGGTTGAATGAATTCATCACATAAAAAGCGCCACCCGACATCAGAACAGGAGCAACTAGTGACATTGCCGCGTGTGACAGCGGAGTGGCAATGGCAATTCGGAGTTCACTCGGGAATTCCCACTCGGTCATCTGAATCCAGGTCATTGCCTGCCAAACCCGATGGGGCATGAGAACGCCCTTAGATCGTCCGGTTGTGCCTCCGGTGTATACCACGGTGCATAAGTCTTCAGACTGAACATCTGGTGCTACGAGAGGTAACGGCTGATATTTATCGGCTTCTGCCATGTAATTCAGGCCAACTGAATTTGGTCCGAATCCAAGACACTGTATGTTTGGATACAGGGCTTTCAATTCGCTTGCACGATCAGAAAAGTAGTCACTGTCAAAAACCAGACAATTGATTTCTGCATCATTAACGATGTATGCGTGGTCGCTGAACGACCCCATCGGGTGGAGTGGCGTGACTACGCTGCCATTGACCAAAGATGCCGTGAGGTTCGTGAGCACCTCTGGACGATTCTTGGAAAGTACGGCCACACGTGAGCCTTGCTTTATGCCAATTGATTGCAGCACCTGAACCATTTGACTTGTGCGCTCTCTGATCTCTTTGTAGCTTGCCGTCCGTCCAGAGAGGAAAATACAGGGTTCATCATTTCTTGAGTTCAGACTCTGAATGATGAGATGAGGAAGTAGCGGACTGTCGTTCAGCTTCATGACTAAATCTTACGATGAAGACCTCGTCGAGATATCACCACCTTGACCGACTATTTCCGACACTAACAGGGTAACTTTTGTTCAAGTATTTAGGTCCTTAGGGTGTAGTTACTCAGCGATGCCAGTGAAGAATGGGGAACATAGTGATTCCAGAAATGTCAGATCGAACGCTTCGGATGCAGCGCGCTCTAGAGAAGTTCATGGATGAACACGTTTACCCCAATGAAGCGAGATTTTTCAAAGAATCAACAGAGTTGGGTCCTTGGGCAATTTGGCCGGTCGTAGAAGAACTTAAGGCACTGGCGAAGCAAACAGAACTATGGAATGCTTTTCATTGTTCCGTAATGACAAATGACGGATTGTCAAACCTTGAATATGCACCCCTTTGCGAAATCATGGGCCGTTCGCATTTAGCGCCAGAGGTATTCAACTGTGCTGCACCCGACACGGGAAATATGGAAGTGCTCGAAAAATTTGGGACAAAAGAACAACAGGAGAAATGGCTGAAGCCATTGCTGAATGGAGATATTCGCTCGACCTTTTCAATGACAGAGCCAGCGGTAGCTTCGAGCGATGCAACCAATATTGAAAGCTCAATCGTACGAGATGGACCTGAATATGTGATCAATGGCCGGAAGTGGTATTCCACGAATGCCACACACCCAAATTGCAAAATAATCATTTTCATGGGTAAGTCTGATCCGACGAACCCCAACCGCCACCAGCAACAGTCAATGATTCTTGTTCCAAAGGATGCTCCAGGAGTTGAGGTCATTCGTCCGCTTCCGGTGTTTAATTTTTATGGGATGCCCGACCGAGCTTCAGAAGTGCAATTCACAAATGTGAGAGTTCCCATTGAAAATATATTGTTGGGAGAGGGCCGTGGTTTCGAGATTGCTCAGGGTCGACTTGGCCCTGGTCGAGTGCACCATTGCATGCGACTCATTGGCATGGCCGAGCGAGTATTGGAGATGATGTGCCGGCGTAGTAAGCACCGGGTCGCCTTTGGTGCTCCGGTGTCAGACAACGGTGTAACGCTAGAGCGAATCGCAAACGCACGAATTGATATCGAACAAACTCGTCTGCTCGTGTTAAAAACAGCACATTTAATGGACACTCTGGGCAATAAAGCAGCGCGCCGTGAGATTGCGATGATTAAGATCGCGGTACCTTCGATGGCCTGTCGTGTTGTTGACGATGCGATTCAGGCCTTTGGTGGTATTGGTACTGCAAATGATTTTGGTTTGGCAGCCATGTACGCAACGGCTCGACTGTTGCGCCTCGCTGACGGACCTGATGAGGTTCATCGGATGCAATTGGGTCGGATGGAACTTAAAAAACAGGCGTCCAAAGGACCAATTGAGCCAGTATCTCGGTATACGCCCGAGTGGTAGAAGGTCTCTAACTACCAACCGTACTAACATGTCCAATATGTCGCCTCAGAATTTTGATGAAAAGATACATCAAGCAGAAAAGAAGACAGTGAATCAGCTCCGCCGCGATGGTTTTGGGGCCATCGCAATCGCTCTGATTTCTGCGGTATTGATATTCGTAATGTTCAACCACTTTGTGAGTTAGCCAGGGTAGATCCCGTGGCGCTTTTCAATGGCTTGACGATCCACTGGGTCGGCCTGTGCGAAGCGAGCAATGACTTCGGCTCTTAGCTGCTCAAAAGAAACAACTGCGTCGATGACCAGCTCGCTGGCGAGTCGCGAGAGCTCCACGTCTTTTTCGTATTCTGCGCGCTTTTCTTGAATGAAGGCCTCACGTTCGGTTAAGTCGGTTATGGCAGCAATGTGATTTGCATAAACAGCATTGACCGCAGCCTGGGGGCCCATAACGGCAATCTTTGCGGTTGGAAGCGCAAGTGTTGCGATTGGATCAAAGGCAGGACCGCACATTGCGTATAAGCCCGCACCATATGCCTTGCGGACAACTACACATATTTTTGGCACTGTCGCTTCGGTGATGGCTGTAATCATTTTTGCACCGTGTCGGATAATTCCCTGTCGTTCAACTTGGGTGCCAATCATGAAACCGGGAACATCTGCAAGGAAAATTAGTGGAATGTTGTAAGCGTCGCACAACCAAACAAATCGAGCAGCTTTGTCGGCTGAATCAACGAATAAAACCCCTCCCTTGATCAGTGGGTTATTTGCCACAACTCCAATCACGTTTCCATCAAGTCGAGCGAATCCGGTGACAAGTTCGGTAGCCCAATTTGGTTTAACTTCGAAGAATGACTCATCATCTACGAGACCTTTGATGAAATTGCGAATGTCGTACCCAGCCGCTTCTACAGAAGGTAGGACGCTGCGGCTCAAAGGAGTGAGTGGTTCGGCGGCCGTGTACTTGGGTGGAAGTTCGCGCCAATTCAGTGGCATAAATGTGAAATACATCTTGGCTTGTTCGATGGCGTCTGTATCACTCGTTGCCAAATTGTCGGCACAGCCAGATATGGACGTGTGTATCCTCGCCCCACCCATCTCTTCAAGCGTGACGTTCTCTCCGATTACCTCTTGTGCCATGCGTGGAGACCCTAGATACATGGACGCATTTTGATCAACCATGAACACCACGTCGCAAAAAGCTGGAATGTATGCACCACCAGCAGCCGAGGGGCCGAATAGGCAACATATCTGTGGAACCTTGCCGGACAGCTTCACCTGATTGGAAAAGATACGACCAGCACCTCGCCGGCCTGGGAACATTT
>SXGQ01615473.1_pt1 | contig 11295 bp, 8 predicted proteins | sample 3178371 | NCBI WGS metagenome assembly SXGQ01 (sample SAMN11356859, study PRJNA531348) | freshwater metagenome | isolation source: freshwater sample F1-20 | place: China: Fuxian Lake, Yuxi | collected 2017-12-25 | reverse complement strand
GCGCCCTGACCGGCTGCCTCAACCCCCAGGACGTCCATAACAGCGTACGTGGGGACGACAAGGCTACCATCTCCGTGGGCGCCGCCCAGCGGAGCATCAAGGTCGGCATGGCCAGCGCCGGCGTCGCTGAGGCCCTGGGTTCGCCGAACATCGTCTCGACCGACGAGGAAGGCCGCGAGGTCTGGATCTACGACCGGGTGACCTCCTCGGTGCGTGCCACCGCCGCCAACGGCCCTCTGACCCTCTTCGTCGGTGGTTCCGCCGCGGCCGCTGAACGCTCCCAGAGCACCCTCACCATCATCGTCAAGTTCGACAAGGCCGGCAAGGTCCGCGACCTCGCTTACCACACCTCCAAGTTCTGAGTCAGATGCCTCGCCTCTCCCTTTTCCTGCTCGCCCTACTCGGCGTCGTCGGCTGCCAAAACCGCATCCCTGACGATGCCCTGGCGCTCCAACCAGATACGTTGGAACGACGCATGCTCGAGTCCCGCCGCTTCGCCGGCGGCAAGGAGATCGAAATCCTCTCCGCGTGCTCCGGCGTCGTCCAGGACATGGGCTTCACGATCGACGAATCCGCCACCCCTTTGGGCGTCATGGTGGCTTCGAAGAACCGGGAAGCCGGCGACACCGGCGGGCGCGTGGCGATGGCCATCCTCTTCGGGGCCAATGCGGCGAACTCGATGGACCGTTCCCAGAAGATCCGCATCTGCATCGTCGTCAAACCCGTCGCCGGCAAGGAGGGCAAGGAATGGGTCGTCCGCGCCACCTTCCAGCGAGCTGTCTGGAACAGCTACGGCCAGCTCACGCGCCTCGAAGGTCTCCGGGAGCCGGAGCTCTACCAGCAGTTCTTCGAAAAACTCTCCAAGTCGGTCTTCCTCGAAGCCCAAAAAATCTAACCCATGAAACTACCCGTTTGTCTCCTCGCCGTCGCCGCCTGCCTGGTTGGTTGCGTCAACAACTCCACCAGCGCCGCCCTGGATGCGGGCGAAAACCAAGTCCAGCTTCGCCAGATCCAGAGTCGGGCCTTTGACACGACAGACAAGGCGAAGACCCTGCGCACCGTGATCGCCACCCTCCAGGATCTCGGTTTCGTGATCGAGAAGGCCGACCTCGAGCTTGGCACCGTTACCGGGACCAAACTGGACGGCTACGCGCTGCGCATGTCCGTGAGCGTTCGTCCCCGCAACGCCAAGCAACTGCTGGTCCGGGCCAACGCCCAGTACCAGGAGCAGGCCGTCACGGACCCGTCCCCTTACCAAGCCTTCTTCAATTCTCTCGGTAAGGGCATGTTCCTCACCGCGCAGAACGTCGACTGACCGTCGGATAGTCTCGAGGTTAAGGGCCGCCTTGGGGCGGCCTTTTTTGTGCGCGGAAGAACCGGAGGTCCGGCCGGCAAGCTGTGCATCAATGCAGCGTGAGCATGATTTCTCGTCCGCGGCCGCGGGACAACGGCTGGAGGTTAGGCACATCATCGCTGCGCAAGAGGAAGCCAGATCGCATGCCGGCGTCCGGAGCACGCGTGACGAGGCTTCGGTTATGTTCGACCCATCACTCGATGCAGCACTCCGTAAACTGTGCTCGGCAAACTGGACTCTACGTGATGCAGGGTCTCGGAAAGCATATTTAAGAAACCAGCTGGGAAGCGAGGTCCTGCCGGCGGCTGATAAAGCATTGACCTAATGCTATATTAAATAGAATAGTATGCATAGTATTATGAATGTCACTTTCCGGCAGTTGGAGATTTTCCGTGCCCTGGTGGCCACCGGTAGCATCAGCGCCGCGGCACGGGATGCCAAGGTCACGCAACCCACCGCTTCCGTCCACCTGCGCGACCTGACCGAGGCCGTCGGTATGCCTCTTTACGAGGTGATCGGCCGTAAGGTCTACCTCACCGAGGTCGGCAAGGAACTCGCGAAGGCCGCGCAAGGGGTGCGGTCCGAGTGGACCGCTTTCGAGCAGTCCGTCCAGGCGCTGCAGGGTGGGGAGTCCGGCCTGCTCCGGGTCGCCATGGTCAACACTGCGCAGTATTTCGCGCCGCGCCTGATCGGCTCCTTCTGCGCCAGTCGGCCCAAGGTCGAGGTCGCGATGGCCTTGCTCAACCGCGACGGGGTCGTCGAGCGCATGCGCGCGAACCAGGACGACCTCTATATCATGTCGCGCCCGCCCGAGGGCCTCGCGCTCACCAGCCAGGTCTTCATGCCGAACCCGTTGGTCGTGGTCGCGCCGCGCGGGCATGCCTTGGCCAAGCGCGGGCGTCTGAGCCTCGACGATTTGCTCACGGAGCGCTTCATCGCCCGCGAGCCCGGATCGGGTACCCGTCTGGCCGTCGACGAGTTCTTCCGGCGCCACCACCGGACACGGGAGATCAGGTTCGAGCTGGGTAGCAACGAGGCCATCCTCGAAGCCGTCGCCGGCGGCATGGGTCTGGCCATCCTCTCGGAGCATGCGCTGCGGGCCGGGGCGCGTCGCGACCTCATCACGCTCGACGTCGAAGGCTTCCCGCTGCAATCCAGCTGGCAGATCGTCCATCCCGCCGGCCGGAGACTCTCGCCCCTCGCCGCCGCGTTCCGCGATCACCTCGTCGCCCAGGCGGCGACGCCGGCCACGGTGACCGCCTGAGTCGGTCGCCCTTGCCACGGCTCGCGTGGCCGCTAGCAACCAAGTCGCCCATGTGCCGTCGCCTGCTCCCTCTCCTCCTCGCGTGGGCGGTGCTCGCGGCCGGGGAGGTCGTCCTGCCATGCGGCCGTTTCACCCTGAAGTTCGACGAGCAGGGCGGGGCGGTGGGCGCGGTGCGGACGGCGGATGGCGCGGGCTTGCTCCGACCCGGTGCCCGGCAGGAAGGCCTCGCGCTCGTGGATCCGGACGGCACCGCGACGCCCTTGCCGGTGGTGCGTCGTCTCGCGGACGGGCGGGTCGAGTTCGCCGCCACCAGCGGTCAGCCGGCCGTGGTCTTCGCCGTGCGGGCCGGCGAGCGTCACGTTGCGTTCCGTCCGAGCGAGCTACGCGGGATCGAACCCTCCCAGCGGGAGACGTTGCGTTTCACGTTGATCGGCGGCCCCGACCTCCGGCTGCTGCCTTTTGATTACATGACGGAGACGACCGGCGGGGCGGGCCTCCTGCGCGTGACCTGGCCGGCCCTATGGAATCGGCATCCTTCCAATCCGCCCGGCGGTTTCGCGCTGTATGAGCGCACCGGCGACGAGGACGAGGACGAGACCTTGCTGCGCCTGTGGGTCGAGGAAGGCCTGCCGCACCCGCGGGTCGATGGACCGTGGGATCTCGCCCGGGCGCGGACGTGGGTGCGTGAGTGGCAGGCCCGGTTCGCCGATCGCTCGCAGCTCATCCTCGCGGCCAAGACGCCAACCGAACTGCGCGCCGGCCTCGCGCTGGCCCGCCGCGCGAACCTCCGTCAGGTCTACCTCTTCACCGATGTGTGGCGCCCCGATTCCTTCTGGCCGGACAAGCATTCGCACATCGACGTCAACCCGGCGGTCTTCCCCCGCGGGGAGGCGGACCTCCGCGCGTTCGCCGAGGAAGCGCGGGCCGCGGGCATGTACCTCGCGCTTCACTCCATCTCCGCCGGCATCGGGAAGTCAGATCCGCGCCGCGTCGGTGCCAAGCCCGACCCGCGCCTGGCCTCTTGGGGCGAGGGCAAGCTCGTCGGCGCGGTCGACGCCAAGGCTACGACCCTGCGCCTTCGGCTCGCGCCCGGACAGGTTCTGCCTTCCGAGGATCCGCGGCGCGGCAAGTTCCCGTCCGTCGGCGAACGCGGCGCCACCATCGAGACCAACTGGCTCAAGGTCGGCGAGGAGATCGTCCGCTTCGACGCCGCACTCCGGATGGCCGACGGGTCGTACGAGCTGGTCCGCTGCCGGCGTGGCGTCGGCACGACGCCCGCGGTCGCCCATCCGGGCGCCACGGCGGTGGTCGGGCTGTATGCGCCCTACGGCGCGAACTTCGTCCCGGGGAACGACACCACCCTGCTCGCCGAGATGGCCGCCGAGTACGCCGGCCTCGTCGAGCGCTGCCTCATCGAGCACGTCGAATTCGACGGCGCGGAGATCCACGCGTACGAGGGCTTCTGGGGATATCGCAAATACGCCACCCTCGTCTACCAAGGCCTGACCCGTCCGACCACCGCGCACGACAGCCGCGGCGGCCGGCCCGACTGCTGGTTCGAGTACCGCCTCAACTCCTCGAAGCGGCTGATGGCCGGCGCCTGCGCGTACTCGCATGGGAATTGGAACGTGCCGGTCGCGCTCGATCAAGCCAGCCGGCCCGCGTCCAACCTCCTCGAGGCGCACTTCGCCCTCAGCCAAGGCCACCTCGGCGGCGCGCTCGGTCTCGCCAAGCCCGAGCCCATGTTCGGCGTCGGCGTGGCACAGCTTGCGCGCCACGGGCAGACCGAGGATTTCCTGACCGCTTTGCGCACGTGGACCGAGGTCAACCGCCGCCTCACGCCCGAGCAGCATCGGACCATCGCCGCGTCGTTCCGGCCTCCGGCGGGGCCGCGCACCCTGAACTTCAGTCACCACGTCCGCTCCGAAATCGTCTGGGTCGCGCGCGAGCAAGCCGACCGCTTCGAGCTCACCCCCACGACCGTGCTCCGGCGCGCCCAGGGCGACATCCTCTGGCACGTCGGGCAGGAGCACGGGCCCGTCGCCCCGAAGCAGTTCGCGCCCGCGGGCCAGGCCGTCGAGCTCGTCAACCCCCTCGCCGAGCGCCCCGTCGACTTCGTCGTCCGCGTCCTGCCCGCTTTCGATCCCGCCGCGCCTACCGTGCGCGCGCCCGCGCCCGTGCGTACCAAGGCCGGCGCGGTCGCCGTCGCACCTGTCGCGTCCGCGGCCGGTCGGCCGACGAACTACGACCTCTTGCCGGCGAAGCCCTTCCATGCCGGCGGGGCCTCCTCGCGGCAGACCTCGTTCGAGGATGGGGAGCTCTTCGTCACCGACGCCGTGCTCGCCGACGGTCCGGGCCGCCAGATCGCCGACGGTCCGGGCTGGTCGGTGGACCTCGACCTGACGCGTCACCGCGGGCTCGCCTGCACCGTCGAAGGCGACGGCTCCGGCGCCCTGCTCCTTTTTCAGGTCGGTCAGCGTGACTACGTCATCCCGCTCGATTTCACTGGCGAGCGCGAGATCGTCATCCCGCACGGGGAGGTCGCCTGGGCGCGGGCCGACTGGGGTTGGCGGATGGAGACCAAGCACAATGATTACGGCAACGTGCGCCGGGTGAAGGTCGACCTGCCGCAATGGCTCCGGCCCGGCCGTCACCAGGCCACCATCACCCGGCTGCGCGCGCTCGCGGAGATCCCCCGGCCCCTCGTCGACCCGGCCGTGCGCGTCGGCGAGCGCGTCCTGCGCCTGCGCGGGACCGTGCCCAGCGGTTTTTATCTTAAATATGAAAATGGCCGCGCTCTCGTCTTCGATCCCGACTGGCGGCCGGCCGGCGAACTCGCGGTCGAGGGCGCGCTCACGGCGCCCGCCGGCGCGGCGCGCTACCGCGTCGACGACGCGGGCGACGGCCCCGCGCCCTGGCTCGAGCTCCAGTTCAGCGTGCGCGGCGAGCCGATGATCGTGGGGAAGTAGGGGGCGAAGAGGAGGACAGGAGGGCTAGGGGACAAGCATAAGCTGGCCCGCTGGCAAGCTGGCCAGTGGTCAAGGGGGGAGTTGTAACCGCATATCGCGCGCCACGCGCGGGTAGGGGCAGCACCGCGTGCTGCCCTAGCTGCCTCTTAGGTAGGGACCAGCGTCCCTGCTGGTCCGTGGCGCGGGATACGTCGGCGCTTCGGCCTGAGGTCAGGCACGTCATCGCTGCGCGAGACGAAGCCGGGGAGAGTTGGCCCGTTGATCGGTTGATAAGTTGGCCGGCGAGAGCCAGCACTAGCTGGCCGGCTGGCAAGCTGGCCGGTGGGCAAGGCGAGAATGGGAGGACCGGAGGGCACGAGGGCCTGAGGACTCGAGGCGCACTTTTTGCCTCTTCGGCCTAACCGCCAACCGCTAACCCCCAAACGCTCGCGTTCTGCGCGCAGACGGTCAGCCCTACCTCGAGACCGTGGTCCACCGATTGGGCCCAAACGATCGCTCTGTGACAACCGTGTCACGACGTTGACTGCTTCGACCTGCGCGATACGTAGCCTTCTTGATGGATGCGCATCGTCTTCTTTGTCCGGCTTGCGCCGGTCCATCGGCCCAGCTGGCATCCATCGCTTAACATGCGTCACCTCGCCTGCACCTTGCCCACGGCTATCCTGACCCTCGCGTTGTCGGCGGGTCCGATCACGTATACCACGCCGAACCTCGACCCGACGCCGGTCGGCGCGACGAAGTCCGTCTCGTTCGCCGGCGCCACCTACCTCAATAAGGGACTCGTCGGCGTGGGCAACTTCCCCGCCAGTGCGGTCGACGGACTCGGCGACACTCTGGGATCCTTCTCGTCCTTCAAGGTCGACCCGGCGACCTGGCGTAAGCACGCCGATGGTTCCTACTCCGGGACGCTCTACACGTTGCCCGACCGCGGTTATAACCGCGCGAGCCTGATCGACTATGCCGCGCGGGTGCAGACGTTCGACCTCGTATTCCGGCCCGACTACACCACCCAAGTTGTGGGCCAGACCCAGCTGACGCTGACCTTCAAGGGCACCACGAAACTCACCGATTTCAACGGCCAGCCGACGACCGCGGTGAACCCGACCGGTACGACGCTCGGCGGGCTCACCAACGTCCCGGTGGCCAATGGGAAGCTGACGCTCGACACCGAGGGCCTCGCGATCGCCCGTGACGGCAGCTTCTACGTGTCCGACGAATACGGCGCCGCCATCCTCCACGTCGACCGCGACGGCCGTCTGCTCGGGAAGATCTCGCCCGTCCAAGCCCTGATCCCGCGGTTCACCGAGGCCTCCGGCCTGACTGGTTACAACACGCAGGTCAAAGGCGTCGATATCAGCAAAGCCACCGATCCCATGGTCCAGACCGGCGGACGGCGCGACAACCAAGGTTGGGAGGCGATCGACGTGACCCCGGACGGCCGGTATCTCGTGGCGATGCTCCAGAGCGCCACGCGCCAGGACACGATCGGCAACCTGGAAGTCAACCGCGCCTACACCCGCCTTATCGTCTACGATATCTCGCATCACCCGACCCCGGCTGCCCCGATCGGCCATTACCTCGTCGAACTCCCGACCGTCAGCGAGGCCGGCGTCGGCGCCACGGCCAACAAGACCGTCGCCCAGTCGGAGCTGGTGGCCCTCGACCGTAACACCTTTCTGGTGCTTACGCGCGACAGTAACGGTAATGGTTCCGGCAACGCCGCCTATGACGCGAACGCGGCGCACGCCGCCGTCGGCCACGCCCGCAGCCCCATCGTCTTCAAGAGCGTCGCCTTGGTGAGCACCGCGAACGCGACCAACCTGATCGGTACGCCTTGCGAAAGCGGGTACGCCCCGGCGGTGACGGGGAGCGGTCCGACGCTGGCGCCCGCCGCCGGTATTGTCGCCGCGCGCACCACCGACTTCGTCAACCTGCTCAACGTCAACCAGCTCGCTCGTTTCGGCCTCAATCTTAACACCATCGGCGCCAGCGGCGTCGCCACCGCTGCGGCCGCCGGCCGCATCCTGCCCGCCGCCGATGCGAACTCGCTCTCCGAGAAGTGGGAGGCCCTCGCCGTCGTTCCCTGTCTCGATGAGGCCCATCCCGATGACTACTTCCTGCTCATCGGCAACGACAACGACTTCCTCACCTCCGCCGGCATGATGCTGGGCAAGGCCTATAACGGTCTCTCCGCGGTGGCTGGCCAGGAGACCGTGGAGAGCCCTAATCGTATCCTCGTCTACCGCGTGAAGCTGCCGGGCTACGTCCGCCCAGCGGCTCCGCGGTGATTGGTTGAGCACGTCGGCATGAGGTCAGGCACGTCATCGCTGCGCGAGACGAAGCCGGGGAGAGTTGACCCGTTGATCGGTTGATTAGTTGGCCGGGGGGAGCCAGCACTAGCTGGCCCGCTGGCAAGCTGGCCAGTGGGCCAGGTGAGAAGGGGAGGACCGGAGGGCACGAGGGCATGAGGACACGAGGCGCACTTGGTGCCTCTTTACGCCATCCGCCAACCGCTAACCCCAAACCGCTCGCGTTCTACGCGCAGACGGTCAGCCCTACCTGGGAGACACGCCCTTCGGCGTCTCAATAATTCATCGAGAGCAAGGCCCCGAGGACATGGTAGTCCTGCCAGGCCGCCGCCCCGCGGGTGGTCCGCCAAAGGTAGAACAATCGCAGTTCCGTCCGCTCGCCGGGGCGCAGCGTCACGCCCAGCGGGATCAGCCGGTTCTCCGTGCAGCGATCCCGGTCGAAATCGTAGAAGACCTCGTTGTTGGCGTAGAAGCCGCGGAACAGCCCCTGCGTCCGCAGCGTCCAGTCGAGCTGCGGGCGGACGCGGAGCCGGAAGCCATAATCGTCGCCGCCGTCCCGCCAGCGCCACTCGAGCCGGTCGCGGAACGACAGCGTCCAGCCATCGGCCAGCCGGAAGGTCGGGTTCACCTCGAATTCCAGGCGGACCCAGTCGGCCCGGGCCGTCTCGTCCGCGTTGACCGCCTCGAGGAAGGAGACGTTGAGCTGCAGCTGGAGATCGGGCCGGACGTCGTAGCGCACGCGCGGGCTGGCGATCCAGGTATGCGTCTCGCGCAGGCCGTCGTCGACGCGCAGGTCGAGGTAGTTGCCGACGCTCCACCGTTCGTCGAGCCGGACCCAGAGGTTATGCTGGTACCAGCCCTGCGTGCCCTCGGCGAGGAGCAGGGACGGCAGGAAGCAGAGGGCGGCGAGCAGGCGCATGCGGGGATAGAGAGCGGTTTGATGGGCTTGGCAACCCGCCGGCGAACAAGGTTCAGCGGCGCGGTCCGCGGCTGCCCGCGGTGAAGATCGGCCCGTCGAGGAAGGGCTTCACGCCCGCGGGCGCGCCGGCCTTCTCCATCAGCTCGCGCAGCTCGCCATCGGGTTTGCCCACGAGGAAGACGGGCAGGAAGCCGCCGGGCGGGAGCTCGCCGCCTTTCTTGTGCCACTTCGCCGTCTTGTAGTCGACGGTGAGGAACGCGCCGTAGGCCCCGCCGGATTCGCCGAGGATGATCGTGACGTCGGTATCGGTGGACGGGTCCATCTTGATCCAGTCACCGTAGACGAAGTTGAAGTTGTTGGTCGGCGCGCGGGCGGGGACGCCGGCGACCGGCTCGGTCGTCTGCTTCCAGTCGGCCGCGTAGTAGTGCTGGACCGAGGAGCCCGGCATATGCTTGAGGCTGCCGTCGAGGACCACCTTGCCGTTGGCGATGATGACCATCACGTTGTCGCACCCGCCGACGAAGCGGAACTGGTCGGCGAACGGCGCGCGGATGCGGCCGCGGTAGACCCCCAGCCAGAGGACCGGGGCGACCTCCTTCTCGACGCCGAAGGCCTTGGGCGCCTCGGCGGCGTTCATCGTCGGCTGGAAGATCCCGTTGGCGGACAGCACGGCGTCGGCGTGGAAGAACTTGTCAAGCGCGCTGGTCGCGTCGCCGCGCGCCGTGATCACCTTGCGGATCGCCCGGAAGTAGTCGGAGATCTCCTCGTCGGTGTAGCCGTAGGAGCTGACGCCCGGCTTGAGCGTGATGAGCGGCTTCTTATCCTTGGCGCGCTTGATGTCCCAGAACTCTCCCACCAGGCCGTTGCCGATGCCGCGGCCGCCGAAGAGCGAGACGAAGTTCCGGCCATTGCCCACGCCGATGCCGGTGCCGGAGCCGATCCCGCCGCCCGTGCCGCCGCCGAAGCCCTTGGACGAGCCCCCGCCCATCATCCCGGAGTTGAGCGACGCCATCGAGGTCGTCGGGAGGTCCGGCAGGGCGATCGCCGCGTTGGCGCTCTTGGAGGTGATCCGCGTCGTGGTCTTCGCCATCGACTTCGGGTTCTTCGGCTGCGCGCGCGTCTTGAAAGCCTTGGCCTTGTCGCCCGCCGCGCCACCACCGGAACCGGTTGAGAAGCTGTCCGGGTCCTTCTTCACCGAATCCGTCACGGTCGAGATGACCCAGATCGCGGCGATAAGGATCAGCGCGCCGTGGATCAGCAGCGAGATGGTCAGGCCTTCGCCACCCAGCCGCTGCCAGAAGCCGCGGCGGGGACGAGAAGGTTGAGGGTCTTCGTTGGACTCGGGGCTCTCGGACACGCTCTAGGTTCATGCAGGTATCGGCGCCGCTTGCAAGCCGTCGCGGAACGCGGATGTGGCATGGCAGTCACCGGATTGCCACATGGCGGGCTTAAAATCTTGGGATGGCCGCCCCCGTGTACCCGCAGTTGGTGGTTTTTGACATGGCTGGCACCACGGTCCATGACAACCAGGACGTTGCCCGGTGTCTGACTTCGGCGTTACGATCAGCCAGGTACCATTGTGACGACGCCTTGGCCAACACCCGGATGGGGATGGCGAAGCCATTGGCCATCGCCGAGCTCGCCGCCCTTTCCTTAGAGCGGGGCGTCGGTCGGCCGGTCACTCCGGACTTGGTGAGCGAGATCCACCGGGACTTCCTCCGCCACATCAACGAGCATTACCGCGCGCACCCGTCGGTTCGAGCGGTGGAAGGTGCCGCGGAAATCTTCGCCATCTTGCGGCAGAGGGGAATCAAGGTCGCCTTGGATACCGGCTTCTCCCGCCCGACCGTCGACGTCATTCTGGACCGGCTGGGCTGGGGCGTGCCGGCCACGGTGGACGCCGTCGTCACCAGCGATGAAGTGCTTAGCGGTCGCCCGGCGGCGGATCTCCTGCTGGAAGCGATGCGCCGATGCGGCGTGACGGACCCCCGGCGATGCGCACATATCGGCGATACCCCGAGCGACATCGGCGAAGGGCGCGCCGCCGGGGCCGGCTGGAACATCGCGATCGCGGGGCCCAGCCATACCCGGGAACAGCTGGCGGTCCACCGTCCCACGCACCTGGTCGCCGCCTTGACCGAGGTGACCACCGTCTTGGGCCTCGATCTGCGCGCATGACCCGTGAGCCACAGTCGCCACGGGGTGCCGGACTCACGGTGCGCGCGGTCTCCAAGTCCTACGTCCCGGGCCGTCCGGTCCTCCGCGCGCTGAACCTCCAGGTGGCGCCCGGCGAGTGCGTCGCCCTCCTCGGCGCCTCCGGCTCGGGAAAGTCCACGTTGATGCGTCTCCTCCCCGGTTTCATGGCGGCCGACGCAGGTTCCGGTCCGATCGAGGTGGGAGCGGGCATCATCCAGTCGGACGGTCACCTCAGCCCCGATGTCCGGGTCCAGCGGGCGGCCATCGGCTGTATCTTCCAGCAG
>SXGQ01378781.1_pt1 | contig 11295 bp, 13 predicted proteins | sample 3178371 | NCBI WGS metagenome assembly SXGQ01 (sample SAMN11356859, study PRJNA531348) | freshwater metagenome | isolation source: freshwater sample F1-20 | place: China: Fuxian Lake, Yuxi | collected 2017-12-25 | reverse complement strand
GTCATGGACTGGGCCGACTACCAGTGCGAGATCGGACTCGCCATTGCGCAGAGACTGAAGCTGTCGACGCGTGTTGTCGGCAGTCAGCCGTAGCTGCACAGTTGGGTAGTCGCGCTGAAAGCGTTTGAAAATCGGCGGCAGCACATCCAGCGCCGCACTTGGAACGAACGACAGTCGTAAGAGGCCCTCCAGCCCCATGCCGGTGCGCCGCGCCCGTTCGACGGCTTGCTGGGCCTGCTGCAACAACCTTAGCGTGTCGCGATAGAACACATCTCCCGCCTGAGTGAGCCGGACATGGTGCTTGCTGCGATCAAAGAGACTTGTCCCCACCTGGGCTTCGAGGTTACGGATCGCGACTGACAATGGCGGCTGGGACATATGCAGGCGCGCCGCAGCGCGCCGGAAATTCAGTTCCTCTGCAACGACGACAAACTGCCTTAATAGCCTGAATTCGAACATCGTTAGTCCTGAGAGCCACACATTCCGGCGCTGCCGAGCGCCTTCGTTGCGATATCTTCCATGAATGAGGCGTTCCTGAAAATAGTATTGGATGTATCAGACATCATTACATAGGATTATGGAATGAGCGCAAACCGTAGGCGACATGAGTGCAGTCCCCGCTTATAGGGGCCTCCTTCTGCCGCATACTGACGCCTCGCCTGCTTAACGAGAGACCTCATCATGCAACCATCGCTTCTTGAAGAAATTGTCCAGGTTCCCAATCCCTACCCGGTCGTGTCCAAAATGGAATACCCGGATGTGTGGCGTTTGTGTACGCAGGCGCGTGAACTGGCTTGGGATCCGCTTACCATTGATTTCAGCGACCTTCGCGGCGCGGATCTGCCGCCCGAAGTCAGACAGGCGGGCGCAGAGTGGTGGAGTCTGCGAGCGTGGATGGAGCATGGCGCAACGCCCTACGGGGCCGAGCGTCTTCGCGAGGCGATCTTCAGCCATCAACCATTCGAGATCAAACAACACATTACTAATTTCATTTCTGAAGAGCTGCGCCATCATGAGGCGAGTTTTCGAATTGCCGAGGCGCTCGACGATTATCAGCCCACCCCGCGCGCAGATTATTTCAAAGACATCATCCCGCGGTTTCACGATGAGAAAGATGAAAAGGCGATGAGTTTTTTCGCTGGCTTGTCGGTCAACACCTTATTCGAGCAGCTATCCGGTTAGTTATTACAGGCACGCTATGAAAACGCACGCTTCGAATCCGTGCGCGAGGCGTGCCGCTTGATCTTGCGCGATGAGGCTCGCCATATACAGTTTGGTCGCATCATCATGCGCCGCTTCTTCCATGATCTCGGAGCCGATGAAAAAAGTACGATTGGTACCAAGGTCGCGAAAAAGCTGCGGGGCAGCCTCCTCAATGGCGTCTACGCAGTGGTGAACCTGCCGCCAGACGAACGTGCGCGTTCGGGGCGTAGCCGCGCGCTCGCGGCAGAGCATGGACTGGGGGCCACTCATCCCGACGAAGAAATCGCAATCATTCGCCGGGGTATCAACCAGATTCGGGAAGATGTGGGCGTCTATGGCGTCGAGATTCCACATATCCCGGAGATCGACGGCGCCACGATGCACTGAACCTGTGCTGAGCACTTATCGGCGGCCTGCCGAACTCACCGACGCGCTGCGCCGTATCGGACCGCGCTGGCACGAAGATATTCGCACCGCGGGCGATCAGGTCAAAGCGCTTTATCTCCCTCAGCTTGCCGCAGCGCCCCGAGACGGTATCACTGTCATACGGGATGTAGCCTACGGCGCTGACCCGCGTCACGTGCTCGACATCTATCGTCCTGCTGCTGCACGTAGCGCCCCGGTTGTGGCTTTCGTGCACGGCGGAGCCTTCATCCGTGGCGAGCGCAACATTAACGATCAAATGTACGCACATGTCCTGCTTTGGTTTGCAAGGCGGGGCTTCGTAGGGGTGAATATAGAGTATCGACTCGCCCCGCAGGCCGTCTACCCGAGTGGAGCTGAAGATGTGGCGAGCGCCTGTCATTGGCTTGGTGCGAATATTTCCCAATACGGTGGTCGTGCCGAACGTCTGCTACTGATCGGTCACTCCGCTGGCGGCACGCATGTTGCAACAGCTCTAAGTGACCCGCTGCTTGCTGGACGCGCACCAGGAGTCCTGGCCGCCGTGCTGATCTCAGCGCGTCTGCGTGCAGACGCATTAGCGACCAACCCCAATGCAGCGGGAGTGCAAGCTTATTTCGGAACCGATGAGACGCTCTATGCTGATCGGTCGCCTGTCAAATTTGTTCAACGACTGCGTAGCCCAGTGCTAGTCATCAATGCAGAATACGAAAACCCGTGGCTCGATCTCTATGGTCTCGAGTATGCGACTGCAGTGGCGGCAGGACAGGGGCGTGCGCCGGTACACCTCACCTGCATGGACCATAATCATGTCTCGATCATGGCGCATTTCAATACCGAAGAAGAATGGTTGGGAGAGCAGATTATTGACTTTTTCGAGCGCATACGACTCTGATCCCGGGTGCCCTGGCGACCGGGAGGGTTGCGGCATCAAAGTCCCAAGATGAATTGAGCCGCTCGTTCGCCAATCATCATACTCGGGGCTGCCGTATTACCGCTTACGATCGTCGGCATTACAGACGCGTCGGCGATTCGCAAGCCCTCAATTCCATGCACACGCAACCTGGCATCGACCACCGCCAGCGGGTCAGCAAACGACCCCATGCGGCAACTGCCGACAGGATGGTAGGTGGTGCCAGAAGTCGATCGGATGAAACGCTCAAGCGTAGCGTCGTCGATACAGTCGCCGCCTGGACCAATCTCGCGACCAGCGGCTTGTGCAAGGGGCTCCCTGGCGACGATATCGCGCGCGATCCGAAGCCCCTTGATCAGCAGATCAAGGTCGCGCCGGTCCTCGAGAAATCCTGGTTCGAGGCGGGGACGAACGCTAGGATTGCCGCTTGCAAGACGCACCCGCCCGCGCGAAAACGGGCGCTGGACATTTATGTGGCAGACAAAGCCGTGATCGCGCGGCAAAGAACGGGCACTAACCTTCATTCCAACCATAAAGGTGAACTGCAGATCAGGCCGATCCACCCCCGCGGCGCTGCGCACAAAGCCTCCCGCCTCGGCCGCGTTGGACGCCAGCATGCCGCGACGACTGAAAAGATAGCGAACGGGTGCCCAGGCCGCACGCGCAGCAGTTCGAGGGTTGAGTGCATACGACTTCGCGCTCTCGTCAAGCACCGATAGCGATACCGAAGGGTGGTCGTGCAGATTGAGTCCCACCCCAGGCAAATGATGCTGCACAGAAATGCCATGCAGCTCGAGCTCAGAAGGCGCTCCGATCCCGGAGAGCATGAGGAGATGCGGGGAGTTGATCGCACCGGCACTCACAATTACCTCCGAGCCTGCCCGCAGGGAAAGAGTCTGCCCCCCAGTGCGGATCCTGACCCCTCGGGCTCGCCCGCCTGAAAGTTCGATGCTCTCGACCAGTGTCTCGTCGAACAACTTCAGATTGGGACGATGCAGCGCTGGCCAGAGAAAGGCGCGCGAGCTTGACAGGCGCTCACCGTTTCGGTGATTCAGATGAAATACGCCGAATCCGTCTTGCTCAGCGCCGTTGAAATCAGCGTTATGAGCGTAGCCCGAGGCTACCGCGGCATTGACGAAAGCAAGCGCAAGCGGGTTGGGTTCGGCAAGTCTTTGTACATCCAGCAGTCCGCCTCTGCCGTGAAAAGAGTTCGCACCATCTTGAAAATTCTCGAGCCGCTTGAATGCTGGGAGCACATCCTGATACGACCAACCCTCATTGCCCCGCGCCGCCCAATCGTCGTAGTCAAGTCGGTGGCCCCGAATATAGATGGAACCATTGACGGATGTACTTCCACCGAGGATGCGCCCGCGCGGGCAAGCAATCTGGCGAAAACCCACTGCTTCGCCGCCCTGGAACTCATGCTTCCAGTTGTAGCGATCATGCGGGAGAAGAAAAATATTGCCGATCGGTAGCATCGTTTTAATGCGGGCGGCGAGACCCCGGTCGGAGGGGCCGGCCTCGATCAGAGCAACTTTTATTTGCGGATCGGCCGATAATCGGTTGGCGAGCACACAGCCGGCTGCGCCCGCTCCGACGATGATGTAATCAAATCCTTGAGAATCCATTGGTCAGGCACCCAGAAAGGCACTGGCCAGCCCGCCTTCAGCGAGCAAAGCCGCCGACGGTGCCTCCCTGACGAGCCGGCCAAGCTTGATGACGTAGGCGCGGTCAGAAACCGAGAGCGCTTTATGAACGTTTTGTTCAGCCAGCAGTACCGACGTGCCGCTGCGCGCGATGTCGCGGACACGATTAAGCACCTCATTGGTGAGAATTGGTGACAGGCCCAGCGACGGTTCGTCGAGCAGTAGTAGGCGGGGCCGAAGCATGAGGGCTCTGCCAATGGCGAGCATTTGCTGCTGCCCACCCGATAGCGACCATCCCATAGCGACGGATTTTTCCTGAAGTGCGGGAAAAATTCGATAAATCTCCAGTGCTCGCGTGCGCCCTCCGTCGCGATCGTTCGATGCGACCAGGAGGTTCTCATCGACAGTGAGTCCGGGGAACACTCGTCTACCTTCGGGGGAGTAGCCGATACCGAGCATCGGTCGCCGCTGCACTGCGTGGCCCGATAGCCGCTGTCCGTCGAAATCAATATGCCCTTCGCGGCAGGGCAGAAACCCCATGATGCACTTCATCAGGGTTGACTTGCCCGCACCATTTGCGCCGATGAGGGCGACCGCCTCGCCCTCGCCCACTCGCAGACTGAAACCGTGCAGCGCTTGTATGAGCCCGTAGGATGCCGAAACTGCTTTGACCTCGAGCAGGGCTTTATTTGGCCGCACTGGATGGGCTGGTCCAGATTGTTGTTCTCGGGGTGTCATGATGTAGGAAGCGTTGGCGCTGCAGGGGCCTGTTGAGACGCTGAGTCGGGCGCACCAAGATAGGCGCTGATCACTTGGGCGCTATGTCGGATCTCCTCAGGCAGCCCCAGCGCAATCACTTCCCCTCGGTCGAGACACGCCACTCGGTCCACAAGCGGCATGAGAAAGGGCATGTTGTGCTCGATCACCAGCACGGATAGTCCACGGGCAGCAAAGCGGCGCAACCGTTCAGCGAGGTCCAGTTGCTCGGCTTCGTTCAATCCGGCAGCGGGTTCGTCCAATAAGAGCAACATCGGATCGAGCGCGAGTGCCCGCGCGATTTCTACTTTACGTTTGATGCCATAGGCAAGCCCGCCGGCGGGCTGATTCGCCAGCGCTTCAATGTCAAACGCTTGGAGCAGTCCCATGGCGTGCGCGCGGGCGCTCAACCAAGCTCGAGAGCTCCGACCAGGAACGAAGGCATCGGCGAGGGTGGCCCGCTCGGCACCGAAGCGGGCGACCGCCACGTTGTCGATCACACTCATGTCATCAACGAGGTTGATATTCTGAAATGTGCGCGCCACACCACTTCGAGAAATCTTGAAGCTCGGTTGTCCTTTCAGGGATTCTCCTGCGAGCAATGCCTCGCCCGAATCAGCGCTGTAGGCACCCGATATGATGTTGATCAGTGTGGTTTTCCCCGACCCGTTGGGACCGATCAAGCCGAAAATCTCACCAGCGCGCACTTCAAGGCTAACCGAGGAGAGCGCGGTGAGTCCGCCAAATCGTTTGGTGATGGCTTCGATCTGGAGCAACCGGTCTCCTTTGGGCACCACTGCAAGGCGTGCGCCTGGGGGAGATGCCATCTCATTGACGGGCGCTGTCGCTAGGCGTTCGGACCCTGGCGGCGCTGCGGGGAGCGCAGTGCCAAACCAGCGAGTACGCAGTCGCTGCATCAAACCGATCAAGCCTTCGGGTGCAATGATGATCATCGCCAGCAACACCAAGCCGTAGGCAATCAGATAGGTTTTTTCAAGATCTCGAAACCACTCCGGAAGATTGACCACCAGCATCGCACCGAGGATGGCTCCTGCGACATGGGTTCGCCCGCCCACCACGGCTATCGTCAAGCAGGCCACCATTATGGGAAACTCGAGCGCCTCAACACTAACCACCCGCACGGTATGCGCATACATGGCACCAGCAACGCCCGCGTAGAGGGCTGAAAGCAGAAATGTGGCATAGCGAAGAGCGCCTGTGTCGATACCAATTGATTGTGCAGCGATGGGGTTTTCACGCGCGACGCAGAGCGCTGCGCCATACAGTCCGCTGGTGATACGTTGCGAGGCCCAGGAGCCAATTACGACGAAGCACCAGACGAGCAACAGGATGCCGTAGCCTTTACCGAATTCGATCCCAAAGAGTCGCATGGGTGGAATGCCGGCCAGGCCATTGGATCCCCCGGTCACGTCCTGCCAGGCGATAGCGATGAGCAGTATCACTTGGCCAATTCCCAGGGTGGCGAGCGCGAAATAGTGTGACTCCAGCCGCAGCACGGGTGCAGCGACTATGATTGCAAGGAGGACTGGTACGAGAGCCGATAAAAGCAGGGTGATTTCGCCGCTAAGCCCGAAGCGGGTGGCGAGGATGCCTGTCATGTAGGCGCCGATGCCAAAGAAACAACCCTGTGTGAGGGCGAGAGCGCCGGCATGTCCGAAGATGAGTTGAAACCCAAGGGCCAAAATGGCGTAGATGCCTACGATTGTGAAGACACGCAAGTCATAGTTGGAGGTGAAGAGTAATGGCCAGATGCCCAGAGCCAGCGCGCTGGCCAGCAGCGGCGCATTGATGTCGGTGCCAAGCCAGGTGGTGAGACGTTTCATACGCGCTTTTGTATCGCCTCGCCAAACAGACCCTGGGGTCTGAAAAACATGATCGCGAGCAGGCCGGCATAAAGCAGGATAGAGGACATGGTCTGTGAGAACAGCCAGGGCGCAGTTGTCTGCAGTAGCGGCACTAAAACAGGCAGGGACGGGTACAGCACTTCAAACAAGGCGATGATCATCGCGCCGCATACTGCGCCATAGAGATTGCCCCAACCGCCGATCGTGACGGCGATGTAGGCTTTGAGGATGTAGTTGGATCCGTCCGTGGGAGAGGCGAAAAAAGTATTGGCGAGCATGAGTCCTGCCGCGCCGGCGAGTCCCGCGCCGATCGCAAAAGTCAGTCCGATCATTCTGTTGACGCCGATACCGACTGCTTCAGCCATTTGCCGGTCTTGCGCCGTGGCGCGCAAGCGGCGGCCCAGGCTGGTATAGCGAAACAGCAGGTGCTGTGCTGCGATGAGCAATGCTGCCACGGCAACGATGGCGATCGCCTGTTCGCCCATTGCCACACTACCGAGACTGACCTGACCCTCGCCAAAAAGTGCCGGACCTTTGCGCGGTTCGGCTCCCGCGATTGCGTTGGTAGCGTTTTGAAAGACGATACCGAGTGCGATCGTGGAGATGAAGACGGATACCGGTGGTCGGTCCTTTAAAGGGAAATACGCAACCAGTGAAAACAGCAATCCGACCGCCGCCATCACGCCGACAACCAATGGCAACAGCACGACCCCCGGCCATTGAAAGATCCCGTGCAGGGCAATCGCTGTGTAGCCGCCAAGCATCACGACATCGCCATGCGCGAAATTGACTGCGCTGGTGGCATTGAGGATGAGCACGAAGCCAAGCGCCAGCAGGGCGTAAGACGCCCCGAGCGCGAGCGCATTGAGAAAAAGCTGCAGCACGATTGTTGACGATCACCCGGGCAAGGCGCCAGGCGCCCTGCGTCGATCAGTTGTAGCGCTTGGCAATTTTTGGCGCACGGCTGCTGCCGTCATAGCAGATGATGATGGCTGAGTGCGCCATGTTGCCCTTGCCGTCAGATTTGTAGTTCATGGCAAGGCCCTGATAGCTGGCCGAGGCGAGATGTCGCGTGACAGCATCGGGCGTGGCCGCGCCCTGTTGTACGGCCTGAAGAATCATCCCGACCGCATCATACTGACCCACCGCAAAACCGTCAGGCTCGGTTTTGAATTCCGCGCGAAACTGCTGCGTGAATTTCTCCATTGCAGGACTGTTACCACTCGCGATCGGTGCAGCATTGGTCTCGGCGCAAACATTTTTGAGCTCAGCCGGCTCAAGCAGCGCCGCGGTGGAGGGCTGGCCGAGCGCTGAGCCGGTGACGATCGGCACTGCGACCCGAGCGGCGGCGGCCTGCTTGAGGAATAGCGCGGACGGACCACCGTGCAAATGCAGCATTACGACGTCAGGGTTTGCAAGCTGAACTTTCCCGATTACGGCGGACATATCCTTGACCTGCACTTCGAGCGCTTCTTCCATCACTGGCGCAAGACCAACTTTCTTGAGTTGTTCGATAATCTGTGCCCGCCCACCCTGCCCGTAGGCCGTGGTCTGATAGACCAGAGCAATACGCTTTTTCTGTAGCTCTTCGACCACGTAGCGAACATGAGCGGCCTTGGCGGTCGCATCTCCTGGGAAGAAGCGAAAAACATAGGGATTTTTCCGCTCGGTGAGGTCGGCCGTGCCAGAGACAGTCGCCAGTGGGACCTTGTTTTCAAGGGCGATGGGCATCATGGCGAGCATCTGGGGCCCGAGCATTGAGGCCACGACCGCTGTCACCTTTCCGCGTGCCAGCGCACGTTCCAGTGCGGTGGAGGCGCCTTCGGGTGATGCGCCGGTATCGGTGACTGGGGCGTTGATTTTGACCGAGCCTGGCGCATTACGGATAGCAAGCAAAGCGCCGTTGCGCTGGCTGGTGCCTTCAAGCGAGAGAAACCCTGTCACCGGAACCAATACCGGCAGACCGATTTCGGCCTGGGCGAAGGCAGAAGGGCTTAGCAGGGCGGCGCACAAGCCGGTGCAAAGCAGGCGTAAGGGCAAGGACTTGGACATGGGTGGCTCCTCCTGAAGCGATTTTTCCAAGCATGGTAGAGGGCGCTTCGAGATACATCCAATACCTTTTGAGGGCTGTTGTCATATTGGACATGAATCACGGGTTTCAGCGACTGCGCATGCGAAGCTTAACCGCGCAGCCGTTGATCTGCTACAGCCCCTGGTCTGTTTTTTGCGCAGATCTGCTGTAGTCAATGTCCAAACCAGGAGCTCCGATGGCCCGAAGGATCTCACCGCCGTCAACTGTATTGCGGCGCTGATTGCAAGCGGCGTGCTCGATGCCGAAATCGCGCCTGGCGCACGCTTGCATGAAATCCCTCTGGCGCAGGAGTTAGGTGTGAGCCGAGGCTCGATCCGTGAGGCCCTGCGCATCCTTGAGCGCGATGAGGTGGTTCGGATCGAAGCGCGGCGCGTTGCGCAGGTCACGCGCCTGAGTACCGATGAGTTGATTGAGATTTTTCAAGTGCGAACGGTTCTTCTTGGTTTTGCGATGGCGCTTTTTTGTGATCAGTGCGAGGACTCAGACCTGGAATGGATGAAGGGACGCATTGACCGGATGAAGCGGGCGATGCGTGAGCCCGACTCCAAGGCGGCCGCGATTCACGCTGAGGCCTCCACGGATATGGTGTTGCGCGCGCTCAGCCGTGGAGGTAATGAGCGGCTCGGTCGGATGCTCACCCCAAGTGACGGCGCAAGTCGCTCGCTACACCCCGCTCGGACTATCGTCGGGGAAGTGTCGCCGTGAATCGCTCGAGACCTGGCGGGCGTTGGTGAAAGCGTTTGAGCAGCGCGATACGAAGAAGGCCGAGCGGGGAGGCCGCGCCCTGGTCACCAATACCTTTAGGTTTGCGTTGGGCCAGATCGCAGGGCTCAACTCCCGGCCCTGATTCTGCAGGGCGGATCAGTCCAAGCGCTGTGCGCCCGCCCGCTCGACCACCTCGGTCCATTTTCGAATTTCACTTTGCACAAACTTCTCGGTGTGTTGCGGGGACATGGTGACGGGAATGGCGCCCTGATCGAGCAGGCGTTGGCGCACCTAGGGTTGGGCGAAAATAGCTTGCGCCTCACGCGCGAGCTGAGTAATCACTGGCTCTGGCGTGCTGGCTGGTGCAACGAGGGCGATCCAGGTGGTGACTTGAAAGCCCTTCATGCCCGACTCGACAAACGTGGGCACGGAGGGCAGGCTGTCCATGGCACGGGCGCTACCCACCGCGCTAGCGCGGATTTTTCCAGTGCGAATGTTCTGGATTGATGCAAAGCGGTTGTCGAATATCACTGGCATATGTCCAGCGATCAGGTCGGCGATGGCCAGTGCGCTGCCTTTAACGGGGGCATGGTCGACCGATCGCGAAGAGCCCGTCACTCTGAAGCGTCAATTGATCGGCGACTTTTCGCGCGCGCTCCGCGGTTTGCATCAAAATAGCAAATTGCTGTTTCGGGGGATGGCTGCAATGGGTGCCCCGCCGGCTGGAGGTGCCGCTCGGCGATTTGTTGAGCCGTTGAGCCGGGCACGGCGTAACCGATGTTGGCGCGCTTGACAACGACGATCTTCGTTGGCATGTTTGTCAACATGGACGCTCAGCTCATCACCCGCTTCAAGAACGTTGGTCCCGACGGATCGATTCTAGAGCTCGTGGTCTAGCGGGTACCGAAGCTGGTGCCGCCGGCAAAGCACGCCTACAAGTACCGCGCGGTGTATGTAGTCAACGGTGAGCGCGTGGTGGGTTTTGATAACGAGCGCGGCAAGGGCGATCACTGTCACCTTGACGGTAAGGAGCGGCCCTACCGTTTCACTACGGTGGAGCGACTGGTTGAGGATTTCATCGCGGCGGTAGCCGCAAGGAGGGCGACATGACAGACCGTTATCTCACCATCACCTTGCAGCCTGCCTGGAAGGGCGGGCTGCGAGCGGCGGCTAAGGTAGCGCGGTCGAGGAGGTACCAGGGCGAGGTACTGAATTTCGAGACGCCTGCTCAGTTTTTTGGGCAGTTGACCGAGAAGCGCTGGGACATCGTACGTGCCGCGCAGGGTAAGGGTGAGCTGTCGATCCGGGGGCTCGCGCGGATGGTCGGTCGGGACGTCAAACGAGTTCATGAAGACATCGTCGTGCTGGCTGAGTTGGGGCTGTTGGAGCGCACTGAAACCGGGGGCGTGGTTTGCCCGTACACGTCGATGCACATCGACATGGTCCTAAACGCTGCTTGACCCTCGCGAATCCTGTTGACGTTCGACAACTCCCCACCAGTTGTCGGCAAATCAGTCTCTCTTGGCGGCATGATCGTTTAACCCAATTAGCCGCGGCGATTCCCGGGGCGATTCAGAATGGAGTTGGCTGAGCGGATGGAACTTAATACTGATTACAACCAAAGAGTCGTGGTCAATCACAATGACCTGCCCTGGATTGCCAGCCCTGAATCAGGCGTAGAGCGGCGCATGCTGGAGCGACAAGGGGATGAAG
>SXGQ01096728.1_pt1 | contig 11295 bp, 12 predicted proteins | sample 3178371 | NCBI WGS metagenome assembly SXGQ01 (sample SAMN11356859, study PRJNA531348) | freshwater metagenome | isolation source: freshwater sample F1-20 | place: China: Fuxian Lake, Yuxi | collected 2017-12-25 | reverse complement strand
TTTACTTGCATATTAAGCAAAATACGGAAATTTTATCCTCTAATGCGAGGGGCTTACAACCATTCATTTATTTTTTGAGTAATTTTTGAAAAATACCATTGTTGAAATATGCTCGAAATGCAAGCGGTTCTAGGCTCCACCCCTGAGGGGGAGCGGACGAAAAGAATTTAACGGTAGTTAAATTCTTTGAGTCGTGGGGGGTCATAAATGCCTATGTAGTAAGCTCTGACGGCTAAGGAGGAAATTATAAAATAAATTTTATAAAAAAGACGATTTCTTGATTTTATTTTTAATCCACATTTTTTTTTAATTTTTTACAAAAAATCAGTTATTTTTTAGTTTATTTTTATAATTTTTCGATATTTTTCTTAAGAAAAATTGGAATATTTTTTAGTTTAAAAGTTAAATCAAGAAATCGCCATTTATGGAATTTTTTTTGTTTTAACTTTTTTTATAATCTCAAACCCGTTGTCACTCTGGCTTTTTGACCCCCCACGATTACATAAACTTAACTACCGTTAAGTTTATGTAATCCGCTCCCCCTCAAGAGGGGAGCTACAGCCTGAAGCTTTTGGAGTTTGTAGAAATTCGTAGGTGTGTAAGCCCTCAAGGGGGGAGCTAGAGCCCGTAAGCCTTACGAGAGAAAAAGGTACTAGTTTACTTTTATTTCTAGATTTTTTAGTTTTTACCGAACTGTATCAGTGCCTTTTCTTTGTTAATCGCTAGATTGACTTAAAGAAAGTTATGACCTATTGTCAGGATCTCGCAGCACTTATGTTATTATAATTGAGGGTAATTTTATCTTAATAAACAACAAGAATATAGATATCAATATATGATTAGGAAAACTTTAATATTAATAGCAACAATTAGTATTTGGCGTTGAGAAATGCAAATGCAGAATTTGTTAAGTCTCTAGAGCCAACTCCATCACAAAAGCGAACCAACGAAAAGCTAGAACAAATAGTTTTAGAATTAGGGCGTAGATATGTTAATTTTTTTTGCAAAGTACCAACTGTAGGAGAAGCAGGTATTTATTGTATTATAGAGCCAAAAATGACTTATCTTAACTTGCCTGATAGTGGGTTATCTCAAATACAATGTGTTGTTTCTTATGCAAGTCTAGCAGATTATTCTTTTAAAAAATCTTGGAAAGTTCTTTGTGTTGATATAGCAAAAGGCGAAGAAGTTAAGCCTTTCGGTAATTTATTAAAAATCGCTCAAGATCTGAATGATGGACTTTATTAAAAAAAGGTACCAGGTTACTTTTAATTTTATAATTGATGATAAAAAAAAGGTACCAGGTTACTTTTAATTTTTTAATTGATGATAAAAAAATCAAAGATTCCTCAACAATTTTTTTAGCGGAAGGTTTTGCCACCGCAGTTTCGATTAATTTGGCGACCAATAAGCCCGTTGCCTTTGATGCCGGAAATATCGAACATGTTTTAAAAAATCTTAAATCAATATTCGGCGATAAGGATTTTATTATCACCGCCGATAATGATTTATATAGTGAAAAAAATATTGGCTTGCAAAAAGCCAATTTAGCGGGACAAAAATATGGTGCTAAAGTTGTAATTCCGAATTTTCATAATTTAAATTTTTTACCTAATGATTTGAACCTCCAACACCTTAAGCTCGAGGATTTCAACGATCTTCATCAAATAGCGGGACTTGAAATAGTTAAAAACCAAATCCACAATTCAACTCAAATGATTACTAGGCATCATGAATTTGGAATTGATTAAATTTTCAGGTTAATTTGATTTTATAATATCAATATTTGATTAATTTTAGAAAGGGAATTTTTGTTTAAAAATAGCGATAGTTCACGCCAACCTCGATGTAATGAAGATTTTACCAATGAGATAAATTTGCAATTTTTTATTTTGACTTTTAGTATATACTTATATACACTTTTTATCTCAAAATTAATTCGATAAATTTTATGTCAACACTTGTCGCAAAAACTGAAATTAAGGAATGGGGCAATAGCCTTGCAATTAGAATTCCAAAAAAAATAAAAGATGCTTTGGGGCTACATGATGGCTCGCAGATAAATATTTCTCTTGAAGGAAATAAAGTAATTTTAGAAAGTGAAAAAAACTCTTTCTTTGATTTATCGAAAGATAGCGATTTACTTAGAATTACTAATAAAATTACCGCCAAGAATAAGCACTCGGGTGAGGAATTTGATGATTATGCAATTGGTAAAGAAGTTTGGTAGAAATTTATGAATAAAAAATATATTCCATCTAAAGGAGACCTAATTTGGCTTGATTTCAATCCGCAGAGCGGTAAGGAAATAATGAAACGCAGACCAGCCTTAGTTTTATCGCCACAAGAATATAACAAACACGGCCTAGCATTAGTTGTTCCAATAACTAGTAAAAAGAAGAGTTATCCATTTGAAGTAAAAATTGAAAGTGAAAAAGTTAGTGGTGTTGCCCTAGCGGACGCGGTTAAAAGCTTAGATTGGAAAGAAAGAAACGCAGAATTTGCGGGTACCGCTTCAAAAGAAGAGCTTCTTGAGACATTGAAATTATTAAGTATATTGCTGAAGCCATAAAACAAAATAAAAATTGGCAATTTCTATCAACTCTAATCGAAGTCAATTGCATAATGTTGATTGACTAAATAAAGAAAACATTGTTAAAACCCAAAATGAAAAATAATTTATGAATTTCAATATTGAATTACCGAAAATAAATTCTCCTGTCGCGAATTATAAAGCCTATAAAATTGAAAATAATTTGCTTTATATTTCGGGACAAACTTGTCGCAAAGATGGTCAAGTTATTCATCGAGGCAAAGTCGGGGTCGATTTAAATATCGACACCGCCAAGCAGGCCGCGCGACTTTGCGGTTTAAATATTTTAGCTAATGTTAAAGATGCGCTAAAGGGTGATTTTGCTAAAATCAAATCATGCCTTCGTTTAAATATTTACATTAATTGCGATGCTGAATTTTATGATCACGCAAAAGTTGCCGATGGGGCTTCGGACTTAATGGTTGAAGTATTTGGAGAGGATGGCAAACATACCCGATCTTCAATCGGAGTTCAAAGCCTACCTTCTAATTCGGCAATTGAAATTGATGCAATTTTCGCTTTAAAATAATTTAAAAATAGCTTGTTTTTATATAAAATTAAATTTTAATGTAAAAACAAAAATCAAAAATTTAAATCAAAAATTATGGAAAATATTAATCCAAGCGAAATAGCAATCGCCAGTGCTCGAATCAAAAATTATATTCATCGAACACCGATTTTTTCATCGCAAATTTTAAATAATTTACTCGGGCATCAAATTTATTTTAAACTCGAACCTTTGCAAAAAACTGGATCGTTCAAAATTCGTGGAGCCTTGAATACTCTGCTTAAACTCAAGGAAAATAATAATTTACCAAAAGAAGTGGTGGCTTTTAGTTCGGGCAATCATGCTCAAGCCGTTGCTTGTGCCGGCAAGATTCTCAATGTAAAAACTACGATAATTTTACCAGAATTTGCTTCAAAAATTAAACAGCAAGCCACTAAATCTTACGGAGCAAATGTTATCACCGCGCCAACTCGCAAAGAAGCCGAAGAGTTGACGGCACAAATTGCCAAGTCCGGTGCTTTATTCATTCATCCTTTCGATAATGATGATGTGATTGCGGGTCAGGGAACCTCATGCTACGAGGCTTTGCAAGATTTAGTCGATGAAAATATCGAGGCGATTTTTGCCACATGCGGAGGAGGGGGTTGGCTGGCGGGAAGTTTTTTAGCCAAAGAATTATTGGCGAAAAAAACTAAAATTTTTGGTGTCGAACCGCTTCAAGCCAATGATGCTTCAATTTCTTATCGCGATAAAAAAATTTTTAGATTTAACGATTCGCCACCGACCATCGCTGATGGAGCCAGAGCACCGGCGGTTTCCGCTCGGACTTTTAATTATTTACAACAACTTGACGGTTTTTACGAAGTAAGTGAAGAAGAAATAATTTATTGGACGCAATGGCTAACCCATTTGCTTAAAATCAATATCGAACCAACCTCGGCTTTGACAATGGCGGGCGCGATTTCTTATCTAAAAACTCAAACTAAACCAAGTAAAATCTTGATATTATTATCGGGAGGCAATGTCGATCCATCCACTTACAAAGCCACCTGGGAAAATAATTTTTTACAAAATATGCCGAGCTCGTAGGTTATTCGGGTGCCGGAAAATCAACTTTAATAAATTTACTTTTAAAAGTTTTTATTAACTATTCAGGTAAAATTAGTATAAATCAACAAAGTCTAACAGAAATTAATAACGACGATTTGCGTGCAAATATTGCGGTAATTCCGCAAGATCCGGCGTTATTTCATCGCAGTATTTTTGATAATATTGCTTATGGAAATCCAAACGCTTCACGCGAAGAAGTGATTGATTCGGCAAGAAAAGCTCACATTCACGATTTTATTTTTTCTTTAGCGAGTGGTTATGATACTTTAGTTGGTGAAAGGGGGGTCAAGCTTTCGGGTGGGCAAAAACAGCGAATTGCCATTGCTCGAGCTCTGTTAAAAAATGCTTCGATTTTAATTCTTGACGAAGCTACTTCATCGCTAGATTCTAAAACCGAAAGCGAAATTCAACAATCGATTTTAGAGATTTTAAAATTACAAAATATTACCATTATTGCCATCGCTCATCGTCTTTCGACCATCAAAAATATGGATCGTATTGTTGTAATTGAAACTGGCAAAATTGTTGAAGATGATAGTTTTGTAAATTTAATTAATAAAAATGACGGAAAATTTAAAGAAATGTGGAATCATCAAATCAATGGCATGATAAATTAAGCAAAAGGTTAAAAGTTGTTGATCTCATTTTCATAAAAATTTCTCTTAATTTATCTCTTCTTATGAAAATGTTAATTTACTCTCAACTCTTTGACATATTTAAAACAAAGAGATTATCGTTTTTGTTGATCTTTTTTACCATCTAATCTCGAAGCTAATGTTGATGAAGAAATTGAAGGTCTTTCTTGTATAAGTGGTATTTTACTAGCTATTATTATAAAATCTTCATTATCTTTGGCTGTCATCATCGCGTGAGCCATTTTAAATATTAAGCCTGGATCTCGACTAGTGCTTTTGTCTTCTGGGACCGCTTCACCAGTAAAGTGAGGGGGGTTATGGATTTTTGATGAATCAAATCGGGCTTGGGTTAAATCTTGATTTGGATTTGTTTCTAATGGCTGACCTTTTAAATCTAGCTCCTTTTTTTTGTTAATTTCTTCGGCTCTTTTTTCTCTTAATTTGTCTCTTAAAAATTTTCGTAAAGCAGTCTTAGCATCAGATTCTTCTTCTCTTGGGGCAAAAACTTTATCGATTTTTTCTTGTTCTTTCTGTAAAATTATATCCGCCCCAGTTCTTATAAATAACTCTCTTTTTTTGTCGTTTTCAGTTAATTTAAGTCTTGGATTCCAGACTTCTTGTGGGTTTAGCGGTGAAATTATAATACCATTTTCACCAACTTTAGTTATTCCATCAGCTGGTAAATTTTGATTAGCACCATATTCTTGAGCAAAGTTATCATTTGCACCTTGAATAGAAACTAATGTGGTTTGTGGATTGGTATGAAGTGCGATATTTGCCAAATCAAGTCTTCTAATTCCAACCATAGCTTCTTTGGCAACTTCATCTTTAATGCCTAAATCTTTCATAAAATCTTTCAGAGCATTTTCTTGTTGATTGGCTGTCATGGTGCCATAACTACAATTAAAATTTCTAACTTTTTGGAAATTTTCAACAATTTTTTCATCGCTTAATAAATTGCCATCATCATCTTTTAACAACGGACCATAAATTTTTTCAACTTGCTCTTGTGCTCTTTTTGAAGCCATGGTTGGAGTTTGATTATATGCTTTTATTTCATCCATATTGCTTGGTCCCATGGTAGCATTGATGGCAACTAAATATTGAATTTCTGAACCTGAATTGCCTTTTTGAAATAATTTTGCCTCATAAGGCAATGCTTCTATAAACATATCCTTATCAATTGCTTGAATTGATGAGCAAGAGGGACCATTTCCGGGATTGATTAAAACAAATTCTTTGCTTTTATCAATCCCATTTTCTCCATAAATTTCATCAGATTTCAAAGGGGTTATTTCTGGTTTGCCATCTTTGATTACTACTTTAAAAAATTGTTTATGATCTGGGTTGAGTTCTTTAATATCTTGTTCGCTAATTGTTTTAGACTCATGGATGTCTATCATAATTAAATCCTTTACACTTAATTCTTTTAATAAAGTAATTAATGAATCTCTATCTTTATTTTCAAAAATCTGTTGGATCTGCTCTGGAGTTTTGCTATTAAGTAAAGAAGCATTTTGCAAATAATCCATAAAACCTTTCTTAAAATCCTCTTGATCCTCTTGAAATTTTCTCATTAAGGCATCAGCTATTTTTGGAGCATACTCTGCTTTTAAATTAGCTATTGGTGCATCATCTGGCTCAATCTCTCCCCTAATCTTATCAACAATTTTACTATCAATTTTAAAATTTTTTTTGTCAAATTCGTCAATTATAATTTCATTATTAAGCCCGCGTTTTATTCTCTCCACAATTTCTCTTTTTTCTGAAATCGAGAGATTAATTTTTTCAACAGTTAAAGAAGCATTTTTCATAAAAATTAAAAATTGATGTTTTAAAATAATTTTTATGGATTATTAATTTGTTTTTTTTTTTGCAAGGTGATTTACCAATTTTTATAAAATGATCAAAAAAAAGATGAGATATTGGGATAATAATTTGATTATATTTTTTGTAATTTTAAATATCACAAACCAAATTAAAAGATTAACTATTAAAACAACCCTAAATTTTAAAAGATTTTGAGTAATAAAATTTTTCTTAAAAAAGCTATTGCATATAATTTTTATAACTTTAAAATGAGCGAACTTTAGTTATAAAATTTGTGGTAGAAATCTTTTCGATAGCTATTTAAGCCTTGATTTTCTTGGTCTCATAGAAAATTTTGGTTTTAGTTAAACCACTTTCATTTACAAAATTATGTCAAAAAGCAAAGAAATTCTTGGCCTTATAAAATTACAAGTGCCAATGGGTAAAGCAAATCCAGCCCCACCAATTGGTCCAGCTTTGGGTCAAAAAGGTTTAAATATCATGGAGTTTTGTAAGCAATTTAATGCTTTGAAACTTGATTTCGAACCAGGAACTCCGATTCCAGTTACAATCATAGCCTACAAAGATAAAAGTTTTACTTTTACAACAAAAAATCCTCCCGTTTCTTATTTAATTCAAAAAGAAATTAAATTGGCAAAAGGATCGTCAAATCCCGGAAAAGATTCTGCTGGTAAAATTACCAAACAACAAATTTTAAATGTCGCCAAAAAGAAAATGGTCGACATGAATGCAACCAGTATAGAGGCTTGTGCTTCAATGGTTGCTGGTTCGGCTTTGTCAATGGGTCTTGAAGTAATTGAATAATTTTTATAAAAATGGTCATTAAAAAACAAAAAAAACAAAAACAAATTCAAGAAAAACTTACCGCCAAAACTCTTGAAGAAGCCATCAACAAAGTTAAAGAAATAGCAATAGCTAAAAAACGTAAATTTGTTGAATCAATCGACATCGCTGTCAATCTCGGAATCGATGCAAAACAATCAGATCAAGCTGTTAAAGGTTCGGTTCTATTGCCACACGGTTCGGGTAAAAAAATCAAAATTATAGTTTTCACTGGTAATGAAGATTTGCAAAAAACTGCTATCGAAGCTGGTGCTTTAATGGCTGGTCTCGAAGATCTTATATTAAAAATCGAAGGTGGTTTTTTAGATTTCGATTGCTGTATTGCGACTCCAGATGTTATGCAAAAAATCAGTAAAGTTGCCAGAAAATTAGGACCACGTGGCTTAATGCCAAGTCCAAAAAATGGTACAGTAACTAACGACATCAAAAAAGCAGTTGGCGATGCTCTAAAAGGTAAAGCTGACTTTAAAAATGATAAAGGCGGAACTGTTCATTGTCTAGTCGGTAAAGTTAGTTTTGAAACAGAGGCTCTTTTGGAAAATGCTAAAGTGGTTATTAAAGCTATAAAAGACGCAAAACCAGAAAATGCTAAAGGCAAGTTTGTAAAAGCTTTTTATGTTAATTCAACAATGGGCCCTTCAGTTGAAGTGGCTGTTGAATCGGTTTAATTGAAATTTTTTAGCAATGAATAGAAATCAAAAATCAAATTTAGTTTCGTCATTAAAAAGCACCCTAATCGGAAGTGCTTTCGTGGCTGTAATTCACTACAGAGGAATGACGGACAAACAATTATACGATCTTCGTGTCTCCCTAAAATCAAAGGGTTGCAACATTAAGATTTCCAAAAATACTTTAGTAAAAGTTGCCATTAAGGGAACTGATCTTGAAACTTTGTCTCAACATTTGGTTGGCCCAGTTGCAGTTCTTTATTCCCAAGATCCAGTAGCTCTTGCCAAAGTTATTTCTGATACCGCCAAAAAGGTAGAGGTTATTAAAATCGTTACAGGTTTTTTCAATAAATCTTTGATGTCAGAAACTGCCATAAAAGAAATGGCAAAACTTGGATCTCTCGACGAAGTTCGCGCTTCATTTGTTGGATTACTAAAGGGTACGCAGTCGAAATTTGTTAGAGTTCTTAACGCTCCAAAAGACGGTTTGGCAACTCTTAAAACACAATAATTAAAAAATTCTATTAACTTAAAACAAAAAGAAATATGTCAGTAAATTTAGAACAAATTGCAGAAACATTATCAACGCTTACCGTGCTTGAACTTGCCGATCTAAGCAAAAAATTAGAAGAAAAATGGGGAGTTTCAGCCGCATCTTTCGCAACTGCAGCACCAGCCGCCGCAGCAGCAGTAGCCGAAGTAAAAGATAAATTCGAAGTAGTTTTAACTTCTGCCGGAGATAATAAAATCAACGTTATTAAAGAAGTTAGAGCTATCACCGCTCTTGGCTTAAAAGAAGCTAAAGATCTAGTTGAAGCTGCTCCAAAAACATTAAAATCTGATGTTCCAACTGCAGAAGCTGAAGAAATCAAAAAGAAACTTGAAGCTGCGGGTGCGAAAGTTGAATTAAAATAGTTTTTAATTAAACTATATAAAGCCAATCATTCGTGATTGGCTTAAGCATTTATTGGGTATTTTATTTTTTATAAATTACCTAGTTTTAAAATTGATTAAAAATCCGAATAAAATTTATTATGGTTCAATCAAGAAATTTCGACCAAACTCTTCTAAGAAAAAGTTTTAGCAACAACCAAGATAGAGAAGGAATACCTCATTTAATTTCTCTGCAAAAAGAATCATATGAAAAATTTCTTCAGGCAAATGCAAAAGCCGAAGAGCGTAAAAACATTGGTATACAATCCGTTTTTAATTCATTTTTTCCAATTTCAGATTCAGCTGGGAAAGTTTCCGTTGAATTTATAAGTTACTCTTTGAAAGAGCCTAGGCACGAATATAGTGAATGCTTATCGGCTGGCAAAACCTTTTCATCAGCATTAAGTGCTCATCTAAGACTTATATTGTGGCACCAAGAAGAAGGAAGCGACATTAAAGAAATCCGTTCAATCAAAGAACAAGAAGTTTACTTATGTGAAATACCTTTGATGACCGAAAGTGGAAGCTTTATTTTTAACGGCGCAGAGCGTGTTATAGTTTCTCAAATGCGTAGAGCCCCAGGTGTATTTTTTGATAGTGAAAATGTCAAAATTTCAGGCTCAAAATCATATACTGCAAAAATTATTCCACATATAGGATCTTGGTTAGATTTTGAATATGATAGCAAAGATATTTTGCACTTTAGAATTGACAAAAAAAGAAAAATTCCTGCTACAACTTTACTCAGAGCTATAGGCCTTAGTTCAGAATCAATTATTCAAAATTTCTACGGATCACTTGAAACTTCAGTTGGTAAAAAAGGGTGGGCATTAAAATTTGATCAACAGCTTTTTAACACTAAAAAAATCCAACATGATCTAATTTGCCCAAATAGCGGTGAAGTTATTGTCAAAGAAGGAACTAAAATCAACAAAAAATTAATTGAAAAACTTCAAGAAGAAAAATTTGATAGCTATTTACTAACTGACGAAGCTTTACTCGGATTCGTTTACGCCCAGGATTTAATTGAAGCCGAAACTGGCGAAATGTTGCTTGAAGCTGGTTCAATCGTTACCGCCGAAAGTTTAGAAATTCTACAAAAATTAAATTTCAAACATGTTTCAATAATAAACCCAAGTAAATCTGATATTGGACCCTACATTTACAACACTCTTTTAGTTGATAAAAATATTACGCAAAAAGATGCGTTATTTGACATTTATAAAGCAGTTAGATTGGGCGAGGCACCATCTTCAGTTGAAGTTGCTAAAAATTACTTTGATAATTTATTTTTCAACGACACCAGATATAATTTATCAGATGTTGGTCGTATGAAAATGAATCATCGACTCGGGCTCGAGATTTCAACAGCCACTTTATTCTTAACTAGCAAAGATGTTGAGCAAGCTATCAAAATTTTAAGTAAAATTAAACATAATGATCTTAAAACTGATGATATTGATAACCTTGCGAATCGTCGCGTTAGAGCAGTTGGTGAGTTAGTTGAAAACCAAATGAGAATTGGAATGGCCAGAGTTGAAAAATCGATTGTTGAAAAAATTAATTCAGTCGATGTAGATACTTTAATGCCACAAGCAATCATCAACTCAAAACCATTAATTACTTCGGTAAAAGATTTTTTTGCCACGTCACAATTGTCACAATTTATGGATCAAACCAATCCATTATCAGACATTACGCATAAACGTCGTTTATCGGCACTGGGACCTGGTGGACTTACTCGCGAAAGAGCGGGATTCGAAGTTCGTGATGTTCATCCAACTCATTATGGAAGAATTTGTCCAATTGAAACTCCCGAAGGTCAAAATATTGGCTTGATTAACAGTTTGGCGACATATGCTAGAGTAAATGATTTCGGCTTTATCGAAACGCCATATCGCAAAGTTGTTAATGGAAAAATTACTAACGAAGTTCAATATTTATCAGCAATGGGCGAGGTTAATTTTGCTATTGCTCCTTCAAATGTTGAGGTTGATGAAAAGGGAAATATAAAATCTGATTTAATTAGCTGTCGTAAAAATGGCGAATTTATTATGTTGACGCCTGATAAAATCGATTATATCGACGTTTCTACTAAACAAATAGTTTCAATCGCAACCACACTGATTCCATTTTTAGAAAATGATGATGCCAATCGTGCTTTGATGGGTTCAA
>SXGQ01291746.1_pt1 | contig 11296 bp, 4 predicted proteins | sample 3178371 | NCBI WGS metagenome assembly SXGQ01 (sample SAMN11356859, study PRJNA531348) | freshwater metagenome | isolation source: freshwater sample F1-20 | place: China: Fuxian Lake, Yuxi | collected 2017-12-25 | reverse complement strand
TGCTCGCCGATGTTGCGAGGCTAGCGGTGATCACCCTGTTTCCCGCGCTCTGCACCTGGCTGCCCAAGGTGACCGGCTGGTCATAGCGCGCACCACGCCGAATTTCAGACCCATCCCGGAAGGACTGACTGCCATGAACATTACGCTTGCCTTTGCGCCCGGTGCCTGCTCAATTACGCCCTATATCCTGCTGAAGGAAGCTGGCGCCTCATTCGACACGCTCGATCTCAACCTGGGTGCGGGCGAACACCATAAGCCCGAGTACCTGAAGATCAACCCGAAGGGTAAGGTTCCAGCCCTCGTCGTGGACGGCACGGTCATCACCGAAAATGTTGCAATCCAGAGCTGGATCGACCGGCAGTTTCCGCAGGCGGGTCTGATGCCCTCTGACCCCATGCAATACATCCAGGCCCTGTCGGTGCTCGGCTGGTGCGGATCGGGCATTCATCCCAAACTCACCCAGCAGGCCCGGCCCGAGCGCTACTGTGACGACCGCAGTGCGGCGGCGCGCGTGAAAGCACTGGGCCATGAAGGCATGATCGAACAGTTTGAACTCGCCGAGCAGATGCTCGCAGGCAAGACCTGGTTCTTTGGCGAGCGCTTTGGCTGCGCCGATGCCTACTTTTACTGGACCTTCCGGCGGGGCGGCGCCTTTGGCGCCGATCTCTCACGCTTTGCCAACTGCATGGCCCATCGAAGCCGCGTGGAGTCGCGCCCAAGCGTGAAGGCCTTGCTCGCACACGAAGAAGCGGTCAAAGCGAGGTTCTGATTCAGAACACCGCATGTTCGCGCAGGTCGGGCGCTGCCAAACGCCCGTCCAGTACCGCTTCGTAGTAGGCCGCCAGCGTGTCGCTCCCGGTCGAGGGCGTGGCCTCGGCGTCGTAGCGGCCGCTGACCGGATCGAGTACCAGCATGGATTCGGTCGCATAGTAGCGCCCGATTTTCGCAAGCTCGGCCTTTTGACGAAGCACCGGGATCAACCACCCGGCCGCCCTCAGGCCCGTGCAGATTGCATCGAGCATGGCCACCGGCACCGAGCGGAATCGGGGCTCGCGGCCCAGTAGCCGAAACAGGGTTTCGCCCTGTTCGCGCGGGGTGAGCGCAGGCCCGGGCCCGCCAATCGGCAGCACCCGGTTGTGAAGGGTCGGGTCAGTGAGGCAGCGCACCAGATAGTCGGCCAGATCCGAATCGCTTACCGGCTTACAGCGCGTGAGTTCACCGTTGCCGAACATCAGGAAGGGCTTACCCGCCCGCACGCGCTCGATCTGTCCGGATAGCGACTTGAAGAATGCGGTGGGGCGGACGATGCTGTAGCAAAGCCCTGAGTCGATCAGCAGGCGCTCGAAGGCGAGCTTGGCCAGCTGGAACGCAAGGAGCGGCTTTTGCACGCAGATTGCAGACAGCAGCACCATCTGACCAATGCCGGCCTCGCGCGCCACGGATAGCGCATCAACATGGGCCTGGTAGTCGATTCGCCAAGCGTCCGCGGGCGCGCCGGTACGCGAGGCAAGGCATGAAATGAGCGCATCAAAGCGTTCACCGCGAAGCCCGTGTTCACGAAGGCTCGCTGGATCGGTGGCAAGGCCGTAGCGAATCTCGGCGCCTGTGAGCGCGATATCAGGCCTATCGCGCGGCGCATGCGTGGGTACGGCATCGGGATTGTGGCGCGCCCCGTGCGGGCCCGCCGCGCGGGGCCTCACCAGGCACACCGCATCGTGGCCGCGGTCGAGGAGGCTTCGAACCACCGCCCGACCGATGGTTCCGCTTGCGCCGAGCACCAGAACCCGGCGTGCGTTCATGACACGCACGCCCCGGACCGGAGGCGTTCTCCGGGGCAGGTTCGCGACAGGTTTGATAACGGGCGGTTCATCGGTTTATTGTGCGGGGACTGACCCGGGCCGATTGTGCCCGGATAATGCGCCATACCGCGCCCTGCCACGCACTTTCCGAAAGTTGCTGTACACCTTGCACACGCCCGCGCTCCGTCCTGGTTTTGTGGCATTCCACGGCAACCGGATCGAGATGCTGCTCGATGCGGTGGGCGAGTTCATGAGCCGCTATCCGCTCGCGCCGCTCGAGTCCGAGATCGTTCTGGTGCAGAGCAATGGCACCGGGGAGTGGCTGAAGATGGCGCTTGCACAGCGTCGCGGCGTGTGTGCGGCCCTTGGTCTGCAATTGCCTGGGCAATTCCAGTGGCGGCTCTACCGGCAGGTGCTGGGTGCGGAGAGTGTGCCCGAGCGGTCGCCGCTTGACCGCGCCACACTGACCTGGCGGCTGACGCGGGTACTCACCGACCTGGCCGGTCGCACCGACCCTGGGGCTATCACTGCACCGCTTACCCACTATCTGGGTGAGGGCGAGCCGCGCCGCCGATACCAACTCGCGCAGCAGATCGCCGATCTGTTCGACCAGTATCAGGTCCACCGTCCGGACTGGCTGGATTGCTGGGCAGCGGGCGAGGACGTGCTCATCACCGCACGAGGCGACCGTGAGCGACTGCGGCCCGAACAGCGCTGGCAGGCGCTGGTATGGCAGCGCGTGCTCGCCGATCTCGCGCCCAATGAGCGCACACTGATCCGGCCGCATGTTCATGATCGGGTCGTTCACGCGCTCACCCGGCGCGCACCCGGCGATGCCGGGACGGCAGCGCTGCCGCGCCGGGTGGTGGTGTTCGGGCTGTCCAGCCTTCCCTATCCCACGCTTCGCCTCCTTGCCGCACTCGCCCGACACGCGCAGGTGCTGCTCGCCATTCCCAACCCCTGCCGCTTTCATTGGGCTGACATTCTCGAGGGACGCGAGCTTCTTCGCGCTGCGCGACGCCGTCACCGGCTTCGTGATGGCCAGGACCTTGCGGAAGTCAGGTTCGATCAGATGCATCACTATGGCAACCCGCTGCTTGCAGCGTGGGGGCGACAGTCGCGGGATTTCGTGCGACTGCTCGATGAATTTGATGATGCCGAGCAGGCGAAATCGCGCTTTGATCTCAATCGGATTGACCTGTTCGACGACGAGGCGCCGCCTGGCACATCGCTCCTGTCGCAGGTGCAGCAGCAGATTCGCGACCTGGAACCGCTTGACGGGAAGGCGCGCCCACCGGTTCCCGCTTGCGACCAATCGATCGTCTTTCACATTGCTCACGGACCCGTGCGCGAGCTTGAGGTGCTGCACGACCAGCTGCTTGAGCTCCTGGCCCAACCCCCCGCTGAGCCTTCCGCCGGGCGGGCGCTGCGGCCCCGCGACATCATCGTGATGGTTCCCGACATCAACCGCTTTGCGCCCGCGATCCGCGCGGTGTTCGGGCAATACGCCGACAGCGATCACCGCCACATTCCCTTTGATATTGCCGACCTCGCCGCACGCGGCAGCAGCCCGCTTCTGGTGGCCCTCCAGTGGGTACTGCGTATTCGCGATGAGCGTTGCACGCTCTCAGAACTCTGCGCGCTCTTTGAAGTGCCGGCGATCGCTGCGCGCTTTGGCGTGGAGCCCGACGGCCTTACCCGGCTGATGCGCTGGATGCGGGAGGCGGGTATCCGGTGGGGGCTCGATCGCGAGCAGCGAAGCCTCCTCGGCCTGGGTGAAGCGGGCGAGGTCAACACCGCCGCATTCGGCCTGCGGCGAATGCTGCTCGGCTGGGCAGTGGGCGAGGCCCGCGCTGCATCCGGTGAGCCCTTTGACGGCATTGAACCCTTTGACGAGGTCGGCGGGCTCGAGGCCGAGCTCGCAGGCGCCCTCGCGGGTCTGCTGGAGGTGCTCGGTGACTGGCTTCGCACGTGTGCGACCCCAACGCCCCCCGCGGGCTGGACGAGCCAGTTTCAGCGCCTGCTCACCGATCTGGTTCGTGCCGACAGCCCGGCCGACCGTGGCATCCTGAAGGCGCTTGAAACCGCCCTCGAGCGCTGGAGCGCCGACTGCGAGGCCGCAGGTTTCGAGGAGGCGATTCCGATTTCAGTGGCGGGCGAGGCCTGGCTCGCTACGCTTGATGCGCCCACACTCGGCCGAGCCTTCCGCGGTCGGGGCGTCACCTTTTGTACCTTTACCCCGATGCGCGCGATTCCGTTCGACGTCGTGTGCCTCATCGGCATGAATGATGGTGACTACCCGCGCCGCGCCGCGCGCCCCGACTTCGATCTGATCGCCCTCGCCGGCCAGCGCCGGCCGGGCGACCGTGCCCGGCGCGATGATGATCGTCAGATGATGCTGGAGGCGCTTCTGTCGGCCCGGCGCCTGCTGTATGTGGGCTGGAGCGGACGAAGCGTCCGGGACGACAGCGAGCAGCCGCCCTCGGTGCTGGTCGCGCAACTGCGCGATTACCTGATTGCGCGCTGGTCCGCCCAGACCGTGGACGATCGAACGACCACCCACCCGCTGCAGCCATTCAGTCGCCGGTATTTCGAGGCGGGAAGTGCGCTCTTCACTCATGCGCATGAATGGCGCGCAGCCATTGATGAGGATTCGGCCCCATTCGGCGATCCGCGCGAGCCCGCGCCAGGCCCAGCGGCGGAACCGTCAGCGCGCTCCGCGTCCTCAACCGCCGCCGATCCCGCCGCCAATCCGACCCCGCCTCCGGCACCAGCACCCGCTCCGCTGCGGCTCAGCGCCCCCGCATTCGTCAGGCTCCTGCGCAATCCGCCCCGCATCTATTTCGAATCCACACTGGGCATTTTTCTGAGCGAGGACGAACCCCGGGGGGCCGACGACGAACCGTTCACGCTGGATTCCCTGGACACCTACCAGCTGCTCGATTCGATCACGCAAGGGGTACTCGCTGAGCTGCGCGGCGAGCCCGCGGAGGGCTACCCGACTACCGATCCCGCGCGCCTGATTGAGGGACGCCTCCTGCGACTCGAACGCGAGGGCCGGCTGCCCTTGGGCGGACCAGGCGTTACGCACCGGAAGGCCCTGGCCGAGCTGGCCGCGCAGCCCGTACGCGCATGGATGGCGGAGCGCGACCAGCACCCGCATGCTCTCGAGCGACTGCCGCTTCGAATCGAGCTGGGCGGTACCCTGATCGAAGCGTTCACACCTCCCCGATTTTCTGCGAATGATGTGACGCAGCCGACGATTCAACTTCATGCGAGCGCGAACACGCTGCTCGCCGCGCCTGCCAAGCGCGGGCCCATGCCGTATCGTCTTATCGAGACCTGGGTACAAGCCCTGCTGCTGGGCGCAGCCGGCCTGTCCGATCAGCTGGTCCTCGTCGGACGCGATGCAACGGTCAGGGCCCGCCCGCCCGACCCTGATCATGCGCGCGCGTGCCTGCTTGAACTGCTCGCGCTATATCGCGAGGCATGCGTCGAACCCCTGCCGGTTGCCGCCAAAACCGCCATCGAATATTGCGATACACAAAGCGAGGACGAAGCCGCCGCAGTCTTTGAGGGGAACGAGCATGTTCGCGGTGAAGTCGCCGATCCGGTTCTTGCGCGACTGTTCCCTGATTTCGAGGCGCTTACAGCCGACGGCCGGTTCGCCAGCCTTGCCAACGGGTGTTATGCCGAACTGGTCCGCTGGATCGGCACCCATGTCACGGCCCTGCCCCATGCCGAGGCCGAGGGCGCGACGGAACCGCACTCGGGACGGGCCGACGAATGACCCAGACACTGAACGCTTACCGCCTGCCGCTCTTTGGCAGCCGCCTGATCGAAGCGAGTGCCGGTACCGGAAAGACCTGGACCATTGCGGCGCTCTACCTGCGGCTGGTCCTGGGTCATGGCGAGACCAGCCCGGAACCCACAGGCTTCGGGAAGCCGCTGATGCCTGCCGACATCCTGGTCATGACCTTCACCCGGGCAGCCACCCGCGAGTTATCAAACCGGATCCGCAGCCGACTGATTGAGGCGGCACGCTGCTTCCGGGGCCTGGCGCAGCCCGCGTCCCATGACCCCTTTCTCCTGGAGCTCCTCGCGGGCTATCGCGACCCGGATGCGCGAGCGTTGGCCGCATGGCGGCTCGCGACCGCAGCCGAGGCCATGGATGAATCGGCGGTGTTCACCATCGATGCCTGGTGCCAGCGCATGCTGGGCGAATTCGCCTTCGATACCGGGCATCCTTTTGATGAAACACTGATCGCAGACGAGCAGGCGCTGGTGCGCGAAGCCGTCCAGGACTATTGGCGACAGCAATGCTATCCGCTTGCAGGGCCCGCGCTTGAAAGCCTCCTCGCGCACTATCCAACTCCCGATGCGATGTTCGCCGATGTGTCGCGTCTTCTCACGGAAAAACAGGCCTGGCCGCATCCCGGCAAGTCGCTCAGCGAGTGCATCGCACACGCTACCCGCGAGCATGCGGATGCGCTTGCTGCGTTGAGCGCGGGCTGGGCCGTGCGCGTGCAATCGATGCGTGACTGGATCGAGCTGCAGATCGACCAGCATTCGGATCACTGGCTACCCAAGGCGTTTCGTCGCGCCGATTTCAGACGCTGGTTCGACGACATCAGCCGATGGGCGCAGGATCCGGTTGCCACGACACTCCTGAAAAGCGACACAGCTCGATCGCGTTTGAGTCCTGTTGATCTGCTCTCGCGGCGCGCCCCTGGGGCGCCCCCGCTCGAACTGCCCGGTGAGTTTGCGGCACTGGCGCAACTCCTGGAAGCCATCGATAGGCTACCCAAGCCACACACCGCGATCCGCATCCATGCAGCGGCATCGGTGGCGGGTCGCCTGAAAGCGCTCAAGACCCAGTCACGAACCTTCGGCTTCAGCGACATCGTCGAGCGCCTCGCCCAGGCGCTCGAGGGCGACCATGCGGGCGCCTTACGGCAAGCTGTTCTGGCGCGCTATCCGGTCGCACTGATCGATGAATTCCAGGACACCTCGCCCGCGCAATATCGGCTCTTTGATGCGCTCTATCGTTGTGCCGACAACGATCCGCAGCATGCGTTATTTCTCATCGGCGATCCGAAGCAGTCGATTTACCAGTTCCGCGGCGCCGACATTCACAGTTATCTGCGTGCGCGTGCCGCGACTGCCGGACGGCACTATGCGCTGGACACCAATTACCGTTCGACGCGCGCACTGGTGGATGCGGTGAACAGCTGGTTCCTGCGCGCAGAGGAGCGCCGCGTGAGCGAAAGCGATGGCTGGTCAGGCGCCTTCCTCTTCGGCTCCCCGAGCACCCAACCGATCCCGTTTCATCCCGCTGCCGCCCGCGGCCGTACCGAGTCGTTTGTCACCGCTGCGGGCCCTGCCGCAGCCATGACCCTCGAACACGACTGTACGGTTCGCTCGCGCGAATCGAGTCGTCGCCTGTTTGCCGAGCGCTGTGCCGAGCGCATTGCCACCTGGCTCAACGACTCGTCCGCAGGTTTTCAGGATCCGGACCGCGGATGGACGCGCCTTCGCTCTCGCCACATCGCGGTGCTGGTGCGAACGGGCCGCGAGGCCGAGGCAGTGCGTCGTGAACTGAGACGCCGCAACATTGCATCGGTATATCTGTCAGAGGGCGATTCGGTTTTTGCTACAGAGGAAGCCAGGGATCTGCTGCGCTGGCTGCGCGCGGTCGCAGCCCCCGCCGATCTGGCGCTGGTCCGGGCTGCGCTTGCCACGCGCACTGCCGGGCTCAGCCTTGCCGAGCTCGGGCGACTGATGATTGATGACGAGGCCTTCGACACACAGTGCGACCGGTTGCGGCAGCTCCGAACCGTATGGGCCGAGCGCGGCGTGCTCGCCATGATGCGCAGAAGCCTCCATGAGATCGGTCTTCCCGCGCGCTGGCGGCCGCTTACCGATGGCGAGCGGCGGCTCACCAACTGGCTGCACCTGGCGGACCTGCTGCAGCATGCAAGCGTCGAGCTTGATGGCGAGCAGGCGCTCATCCGCTGGCTCGCAAGCCGTATCGCAGAGGCCAACGATGCGCGCACCGAGGAGCATCTGCTGCGCCTTGAAAGTGATGATGACCTGATACAGATCGTGACGGTTCACAAAAGCAAGGGCCTCGAATATCCGGTGGTGTGTCTGCCCTTCGCATGCAGCGCTCAATCGGCGGGCAAGCGCGTCGCCTCCTTCGTGAACCGGATCGATGAGGCGGGCGAGCGGACGCTCCGGCTCGAGCCTGACGCGGACGACTGCGCCTACGCTGAGCTCGAGCAGTTGCGCGAGGAACTGCGGCTCTTCTATGTCGCCATGACCCGCGCCCGGCATGCGATCTGGATGGGGTTCGGGCTGCAGAAAATCGGAAGAAATACACGCGCCGCCACGCATCAGAGCGCAGCCGGGCGACTCCTGGGCGGAGAAGTCGAACGGACACCGGACGATTGGTTCGCGCAGCTGGAGGCACTCGCGCGAGACGCTCAAGCGCGCTTTGGAACGCACATCGCGCTCGAAGCCGTCCCCGCGCAAAGCGATTGCTCTCGGGTGAGCGCAAGTCTTGCACGCCCGCCGCTTGCCACGCGACCCGCATATGCCGCGAATTTCGAGCGGCACTGGTCACCCGCCAGCTACTCGCTCCTCACGCGCGATCTGGACGATGCCGCGTTCTCGCCCGCCTGGGTCCGCGACCGCGCGGCTGACGAAGACGATGCAGCCCCCGCGATCGGACCGCATCGCCCGCTTCGCGGCGATCCCGCGCCCTGGCACAGGTTCCCTGGCGGGCGGACCTCGGGCGACTTCATTCACGGCCTCCTCGAGTGGCTGGATCGCGAGGGCTTCGCACTCGCCAACCGCCCCGCGCTTCAGGCGCAGCTCGCCGCCCGCTGCGAGCGTGCAAACCGCGGCGATTGGCGTGAGGCGGTGGAGCGCTGGCTTGGTGCGCTGTTTGAGACGCGCCTGCCCAGCCTCGGCGCCCGGCTCACCGACCTGCATGAACGCCTGCCCGAGATGGAGTTCTGGATGCCGGCTGCGCATCTTCAGGCGGGCGCAGTTGACGCGCTGTGCCGGCGACACCTGCTGGGCGATCAGCCACGCCCGGCGCTCGCCAGCCGCCAGCTGAACGGCACGCTGATGGGCTATGCCGATCTGGTCTTTGAGCATCAGGGTCGGTTCTGGGTGCTTGACTACAAGACCAATCAGGTGGGGCGTAATGCCAGCGCTTACGACCGCGCAGCGCTCGAATCAGAGATGGCGCGCCACCGCTACGATGTACAGGCTGCGCTCTATCTGCTTGCGCTCCACCGGCTGCTCCGATCGCGGCTGGGCGAGGCCTACCAGCCCGCGCGCCAACTGGGCGGAGCACTCTACTGGTTTGTGCGCGGAATCGACGGCCCGGTGCAGGGCGAATATGCCATGCCGGCCAATGCCGAGGTCCTCACGCTCCTCGACGCTCTCGACCGGCTGCTCAAGGCCGAGGTCTCGCCATGACGCGGGATGTGCTTGGCGAGCTGATGCGCGCAGGGGGGCTGCGCCGGCTCGATCGCGCCTTCGCCACCTTCATCGCTTCGCTCGACCCGCACACCGGGGACCCGCTGGAGATTGCCGCGGCCCTCCTCGCTCGCGTGGAGGGGATGGGCCACAGCTGCCTGCCGATCGATGCGCTCTGCCAGGCAGATGCGCCTGTGTTTGACTGGCCTCCGGAAGCGCAGCCGAGCGCCCTGAAACTCTGGCAAAGCCTGCCCGCTGATCCTGCGGCCTGGCTGGCGGTGCTGCGCGCAAGCCGCGCGGTCTGGGTCGCTGCGACCACGACCGACCAGGGCGAGCCGATGATCCTCGACTGCGCGGGCCCGGCGCCCAGGCTCTATCTGCGCCGCTATTGGCACTACGAGCAATCCGTGGCGAGCGCGATCCGCGCGCGGAGCAGCCTGCGCGATCCGGTGGATGCGCCGGCGCTGCGACGCTGGATCACGCGCCTCTTCGAACAGGCCGCACCCGGGCCACAGGCGCCGCTTACGGCGAAGGCGCCGTCTGACGCGGGAACGACCGACCCGCGTACCGCCGGGTCACGCCGCCCACCTGACTGGCAGCGGATTGCCTGCGCGATCGCTGCGCGCGGGCGACTGGCGATCCTCACCGGCGGGCCCGGTACAGGCAAGACGCATACGGCTGCGCGTCTCATCGCACTGCTCGCCGCAATACACCCGGGGCCCGCGCCGCTACGAGTCGCGCTGGCCGCACCAACTGGCAAGGCAGCGGCGCGGCTGCGCCAGTCGATCGATCATTCACTCCAGGCCCTGTCCGATGCGCTGCAACCTGCGATGGATGTCGCTTCGCTCAGCCATCAGATCGGCCCGGCCCGCACGCTTCATGCCCTGCTTGGCGCCTCGCCGCACACGCGTCGATTTCGCCACCACGCCGCGCATCCGATCGCAGCCGACCTGGTGATCGTTGACGAGGCGTCGATGGTTCACCTCGAAATGATGGCGGCCCTGCTGCAGGCGCTGCCCCCGTCGGCGCGCCTGGTCCTGATCGGAGACAAGGATCAGCTCGCCTCCGTGGAGGCCGGCGCAGTGCTGGGCGATCTCTGCGGCCCGCTGCTCGCGGCGCGCTATGACCGCGAGACGGCCCAGTTCATCGAGGCGGTAACCGGTGAGACATTGCCATCCGAGCATATCTTCCAGCCCGCCAACGCCTCGAGCCCACAGGCGAGCCTGAGCCTCTTCCCCGATGAGCGGGCACCCACCGCGCTCGCCGGGCAAATCATCGTCCTCGAGCAGCGTCATCGCTTCTCGGGCCCCATCGCTGCGCTCGCCCGCGCAGTCAATGACGCCGCTGATCCCGAGCAAGTGGCGGCACATATCGGTGCGGACGACACGGCGCCGGTGTTTGGCGCGAGCCGCGGCAGCCTGTCGCAGGTGGTGGCGCTGGCGGTCAACGGCAGGCCGGGCGCGCGGAACTCCTATCGCGACTACCTCGCACAGCTTCGCGCGCGGCCCGCCGACGGCGATATCGAGGCACATCAGCGATGGGTACGCAGCATCCTCGAGGCCTTCGACCGGTTCCGGGTGCTGTGCGTCGTCCGCGAGGGCGACTGGGGGGTGAGCGGCCTCAACTGCGCGATCGAGAGCGCGCTCGCCGCGGCAGGATTACTCAGCCCGGTCGGGGCGTGGTACGCGGGGCGTCCGGTCATGGTGACCCGTAATGCGCCAGCAATCGGCATCTTCAACGGTGATGTCGGCATTGCACTGCCCGGTGCGTCTGCCGCCGACCGCCTGCGCGTCTACTTCCCGCACCCCGAGGGCGTACGCGCTGTGTCGCCCGGCCGGCTCGCGCAAGTGGAGACGGCCTTTGCCGCAACCGTCCACAACAGCCAGGGCTCCGAGTTCGAGCACACCGCGTTAGTGCTGGCAGCACACAGCGGCTCAGCGCTCACCCGTGAACTGCTCTACACCGGCATCACGCGCGCGAGGCAGGCGTTCACACTGATCGCGGAG